>Ga0182744_1000961_pt1 | contig 26232 bp, 21 predicted proteins | sample eDN3rd30CKraftMG_FD_128525 | JGI IMG/M metagenome (GOLD analysis project Ga0182744, IMG submission 128525) | Enriched Miracle-Growth compost microbial communities from Emeryville, California, USA - eDNA 3rd pass 30_C Kraft MG (version 2) (version 2) ... | reverse complement strand
TCGATTTTTCCGACCAGATCCATGAGGGCGGGATCGCCGATGCGTTGCGGCGCGAACTGCTCCAGGTAGAGCTGCCGGTCGGCCAAGGCGACCGCGATGTTGTAGCGCAAGCTCATTTGGGCATTCAGCACGGAATCCGCGCGATATTCGAAGCCCGTCTGGGTCATGACCACACTGGGAATGCCGGCGATTATCCGTGCGATGTCATCCGGGACAATGCCGTGCTCGGCGGCCAGGGACATGGCGGCATCCACGCATGCGTGGTTGCTGCCGCAGCACGCATAGGGCTTGAAGCAGGTTTCCTCGGTGTGCCAGCGTTCACCCAACGCTTCGGTGATCTGCTCGGGTCGCGGCGTATCCGACATGGCGAACAGGAATCCGCCATCCTCGGCCTCGAGAATCAGGCGCGGCCCCTGAAAGCCTTGCTGGGCCAGCAGCGCCGCCATGATGCCCGATTGCGCGGCACGGCCGGGATGCAGCCGCTTGCTCATTCCGCCATCAGCGGTAAACGCCCACAGGCCTGACGATTGCGTCCCGGCCAGCCCGAGCGCGCTGGCCGTCGTGTCGGCATCCAGGCCGAGCAGTACGCTGGCCGCTGCCGCCGCCGCGAAGGTGCCGGCGGTACCGGTAAGATGCCAGCCGCGCATCCTCGCCCTGCCGGGGTTGGCGGCCTGGCTTACGCGGTTCATGGTTTCGTATCCCGCTGCCATTGCTGCCAGGATGCGATCCGGTGGCGCATTCTGGCGCTCGCCCATGGCAAGTGCAACGGGCACGACAATGGCGCCCGGGTGTATCTTGGCGCGGCTGTGGTCGTCGAAGTCGAAGCTATGGACGGCCGTACCCGCCAGCAACACGGCATTGGCGGCGCTGACGCGCTCGCCGCTGCTCCACAATCCGGTTTCAGGAGCGCCGCCCTGCTCCGCGGCGAACCGCCCCAATATGCGTCCCCAGGGCGTGCCCAGCCCATACAAGCCGCAGCCCAGCGCATCCACCAGCGCCAGGGACAGCACATCGCGGGTTCTGGCGGGCAAGGCTTCGGCAGTCAGCCCCGCAATGAATGCCGCCAGTTCCCGTGTGATGCCGCGATGCCGGGCAGCCTGTTTCTTCCATGCTTGCAAATCATCCATCTCGTGTCGTTGTCCCGGTGATATTGAAGATGTGTTGAGCATATTGGCCGGTAGCCGGCGTATCAATCGGCTGCCATTCACAACACTGATGATTTGGATTCAATAATGCGAGGCACCCAGCCAGGCGGCGTATTCTTCGAGAAAGCAATCGATCACGCGCTTTTCATGGCCTTGCGAGGCCGCGCTATTGTGCGGCGTGATCCAGACGTTGGGCAGTCCCCAGAGCGCGGATTCGGCGGGCAGAGGCTCTTCGGCGAAGGTGTCCAGATAGGCGCCCCTCAGCCTGCCCGCCTTCAGCGCGGCCACAAGCGCCTGCTCGTCGACCAGTTCGCCGCGCGCGACATTCGCCATGAAGGCATGCGGGGCGAGCAAGCCCAGCCGCCTTGCATCGACCAGGTGCCTCGTCGAAGGGCTCAGGGGCACCGCCAGCACAAGCCAATCGCAATGGGGCAATACCGCATCCAGCGACTCGAAGGCGATGACATTGTCCAGCGGCGCGAGCGGCTGCGGGCGGCGCCTGACCCCTGTGACGCGATATCCGATGCTTTTGAGCATATGCGCGATTCGGAAACCGATAGGCCCCACACCGATGACGAGCGCATGCTGATCGCAGATGTCCCGTGGGCGCTCACTGCCCGTCAGCGGCGACCATTGCCGCCGCTGCTGCGCCGGCAGCCAATGGCCGAAGCCTCTGGAAAGCGCCAGGATCGCGGCGACGGCGGTCTGGGCGATAGGCATCGCCGTGACCCCTTTGGAGCCGGTAATGCGTATGCCGCGCCGCAGCGAGGAGGCATACTGGGGCAGATCCAGCCCCGACGAAAAAACATGCAGCCAGCGCAGGCATGGAGCATGGTCGACCACGGAAAAGAATGCGTCGGACAAAGGCCCGGGCTTGCGCAGCGAGCTTCCTTCGTAGAGATCGCGGGAGAAAAAAGCGATATGTATGAGTTCCTTCCGCGGCGCATTCCCCAGCGCATGGCAGACGGCGGGGATGCCCGCCTGCGCCGCCATGTCCTCGATCCGACTGCCGAATCCCGCATGGACGCTATCGGAGAGCAGTATGCCCAGCGGGCTTGTCTTATCGCGGACTACCGGACCGTCATCCATTTTTCCCGCTCGCCCGGATACACCACGCCATATTGCTCGATGGCGGCGTCATCGAAGGCAAAGCCCAGGCCCGGGCCCTGAGGCAGCAACAGGTCGCCGCGCTCGGCGACCAGCTGGGTATCGATGAGCCGACGAAAATTGACTATGTGGTCATCGGGCATCCATTCGACATAGGTCGCGTTGGGCGTGGACGCCACCAGATGGACATGCACATCGTGCCAGGCGTGCGGCTCGACGGTGATGCCATGGCTGGCCGCGGTCGCGCTGATACGGCGCCACTCGGTGATCCCGCCGCAGACCGTGGCGTCGGTCTGCAATAGCGTGGCCGCTTTCCGGGCGATGAGATCCTTGAAACGCCAGCGCCCGGCTTCGACTTCGCCCGTGGCGACCGTGATGGGCGTCGCCGCCGCCAGCCTGGCATGGTTGTCCATGTCGTCGGGCGAGAATGGTTCCTCGATCCAGAATGGATTGAACGGCTCGAAGCAACGGACATACTCCAGCGCGGTGGGCAGGTCTTTCCATGCATTGTTGGCGTCGAGCATCAGCCGTACCTCATCGCCTATGGCTTCGCGCACCGCCGCGAGCCGCTTGCGCTCGTTGGCGACGCTTTCCAGGCCGACCTTCATTTTGACCGCTTTGAAGCCCTCGTTCGCATGGGCGGCCATTTCCTTGGCCAGGTCCGCCGCGGTTTTTCCCGGCAGATAGTAGCCGCCGCTCGCATAGGCCGGCACACGATCCAGCGATACCGCCCCAAGATAGCGATACAAGGGCAAGCCCGCGGATCTGGCATTCAGGTCCCAAAGGGCGATGTCCAGGGCGGACAGCGCCCGCATCACGCCGCCCGCCCGGCCCAGCAGCAATGCGTCCTGGTACATTTCCGCCCAAAGCCCTTCGACCCGATGCGAATCCTGGCCGACCAGCCTGGGGGCAAGCAGGTCGGTCACGGCAACGGCAAGCAGGCGTCCAGCACTATTTACGGCATAGCAATAGCCCAAGCCTACGCTGCCATCGGACGCACGGATACGGACCAGGCAGTATTCTCGCGCTGTCACGCGCCGCGTCGAGAATGTCACGGGGCTGTCGAGCGGGACGCGGGCTATGCAGGCGGATACGGACTCGATAATCGGCATGGGACGGCTTGCTCCTTCTTGCTTCCTGAAATGATGCGGACGAGGTTATTCGAACTTGATATTGGCTTGCTTGATGACGCCGGTCCATTTCACCGTCTCGTTTTCGAGCAGCTTCTGGAACTCTTCCGGCGTGCTGCCCACCGGATTCAGGCCCATCTCGCGCAAGCGGGACGAGGTTTTTTCGCTGCGCACGATATCGGTGATTTCCTTGTTCAATTTCTTGATGACATCGTCGGGCGTGGCGGCGGGTGCGATGATGCCGAACCAGACACTGGCCTCATAGCCGGGCAATCCGGACTCGTCCAATGTGGGCACATCGGGCAATTGGCCGATCCGCTTGGATGAGGTGACCCCCAGCGCTTTGAGCTGATGGTTTTTTATGAAGGGCAGGCTTTGGGTAGGCGTGGCGAAAATAAGCGGGATGACGCCGGCGATGAGATCAGTCTGCGCAGGCGCGCCCCCCTTGTAGGGGACATGATTCATCTTGATCCCCGCCATCTGATTCATCAATTCCATGGCGATATGCTGCGTCGAGCCCAGGCCCGGCGTGCCGAAGTCGATCGGATCCTTGCGCGACTTGGCCAGGGCGATCAGTTCCGCCACATTGTTGGGCTTGAACTTGGGGTTGGCCACTAAAACAAAGGGGGTGTCCGCAATAACGGTGACCGGCTTGAAGTCGCTGAGCGAGTAGTTCAGATTCGGGTACAGCAATGTGTTGGTCACATGCGATGAAATCACCAGCATGAGGTTGTAGCCGTCCGGGCTGGATCGCTTCAGCTCGCTGGTGGCGATGGTGCTGTTCGCTCCCGGCTTGTTTTCAACCACGAAGGGTTGACCGAGCCGCTCTGAGAGCTCCGCCGAAATCAGGCGCGCGATCGTGTCGTTCGAACCGCCGGGCGCCATGCCTACGGTGACACGCACGGATTTGGCAGGGTAATCCTGTGCAAGCGCGCTGGCGGTTCCCAGCGCGCACAGCGACAGCGCCGCTATGCGCATCATGCGCAGCAAAGACTGTTTCATGGCAAAGGTCTCCTTGTGTATGTGAAGTTATGGAGCCATCCTAGCCGCGAACCATTAGTTGATAGATGGATTATTTATCTTAATTAAGATATTTTTCAGATTAATCGCACGCCGCGATCGTAGCCTTTCTTCAATCTTCGATCAGGGGCCTTTCTTCAACCAAGAGCCCTACTCCGGCCAAGAGCCCGTCTTCAACCCGCGGACCAGGCCTGCGCGCGGCGCCGCGGGCTGCTGAAGCGTCACATCTCGAGCGCCTGCCGATACACCATGCGGTCGATCTCCTTGCCCAGATTCTCGCGCAGCACCCGTATGAATTCCATGGCGGCGACCGATTCGGTTGCGTCCTTGCGGCGCAGCAGGCAAAGGCTGCGCCGATTGATGGGCAGGCTTACCGGAATGGCGCGCAGCGTTTTCAGGTTGAACTGCGACAGCCCGAGCGTGGGGACCAGGGTGGCGCCAAGGCCGGCATTGACCAGCCCCGCCGCGGTGGACAGGCTATTCACCTGAAAGGCGCGGGCCCATTGCCGGGGATAGATGGAGGCATCCAGGTGCTGGCGTATGCTGCTCGCCTTCTCGAACATGATGATGGGGTGCTTCTGGATTTCCGCCGCCGAGAGGCGCTTCTGCGCCGCTAGCGGATGATCGGGCTTGCAAACGAAATAGAAGGTATCGGATGCGAGCTTTTCGATGACCAGGTCGGCGCCCGTCGCCGCCGAAGCGCATAGCGCGAAATCGACTCGCCGGTTGCGCACGAGTTCGACGCAAGCCGTGTTGGCCACGTCTTCGATGATGAGTTCGATGCCGGGATTGTGCCGCAGAAACTCCGCAATGATATTGGGAAGCAATGCGGAGAAAATGGTCAGCAAGGCGGCAATGGCGACGCGCCCTTTTCTTCGTTGCACATAGTCCTGCATTTCAGCCAGCGCGCGCTCGGTTTCGGGCAGCAGTTGATTGACGATGTTCCTGAAGACCTCGCCTTCGGCCGTAAGTTCGACATTGCGCGTATTGCGGGAAAACAGGCGTATCCCCAGGCCGGATTCGAGATTCGAGATCAATGCGCTGAACGCGGACTGCGTGAGATTGCAGTGCTCGGCCGCGCGGGTGAAGTTGCGCATGGACGCAAGCGCGGCGAAGGCTCGCATGTGCCGCAGCGAAAGATTCATGTTTGCTGAATTCATTTCATCATTATTGTGAACCGCAGCGGATTGATCGCGTTCGTATCCACCCATAGACTCGATCATTATCCAATTAAAAAGATCAAAACGGAGAATCCGATGAAGCGCATCGCATTGTTGATGTGCCTGGCAGCCGGCCTGATTGCGGGGACGGCGGCGATGGCGCAGAATTTCCCCACCCGGCCGGTGACGCTCATTGTGCCCTTTCCGCCCGGAGGCGGCACCGACATCCTCGCCCGGCCATTCGCCGATGCCTTGTCCAGGAAATGGGGACAGCCGGTCGTTGTGGAAAACAAGGCGGGCGCGGGCGGCAGCATAGGCACCGAAGCCGCCGCCCGGGCGGCTCCGGACGGCTATACGCTGGTGCTGGGCACAGTGGGCACGCACGCCATCAACCAAAGCCTATACAGCAAGCTGCCTTATGACGGCGATCGCGATTTCGAAGCCATCACGCTGGTGGCCAATACGCCGAATATTCTGGTCGTCAATCCGCAAGTCGAGGCCCGGTCGGTCGCGCAGCTGATTGCCTATGCCAAGGAAAATCCGGGAAAACTGAATTATGCGTCGCCCGGCAATGGCACGCCTCCGCATCTGGCTGCTGAAGTATTCAAGCAGATGGCGGGTGTCCAGATCATGCACATTCCTTACAAGGGCACCGGGCCGGCCTTGACGGATCTGCTCGGCGGGCGGGTGCAGATGATGATCGCCAATGCGCCGGCTGTACTGCCCTACGTGGCCTCGGGCAAGCTGATTGCGCTGGCGTCGACGAGCGCCAAACGCCCCTCGATACTGCGGGACCTGCCCACCCTGGATGAAAGCGGCCTCAAAGGCTATGAAGCCGATACCTGGTACGGCTTGTTCACGGCGAAGGGCACGCCCCCGGAAGTCGTCCGCCGGCTCAACGCCGACGTGGTGTCGGTGCTCAAGTCCGCTGAAATCCAGTCATTCTTCGCCAAGCAGGGGGCCGAAGTGATCGCCGATACGCCGGAGGAAGCCACGGCCAAGCTGCGGGCGGATATCAGCAAGTGGGGCAAAGTCATAGCCGATCTCCATCTGAAGCTGGATTGAACATGGCCGGGCACGCTGCGACAGTGGTCGAACAAATAGGCGCTTTCCTTGCGCGGACCAGATACGAAGACCTGCCGCGCGACGTCGCCGATGCGGTGAAGACGCGGATACTCGACCTGCTGGGCGCTTCCTGTGCCGGAATCCAGGCCGGCGCCCATACCCGCCTGCTGGAATTGCTGCCGGGAGACGGAGAGGCGCCGGTATGGGGCACGGGCGCCAGCCGCCCGGCCCGTGAGGCGATTCTGATCAATGCCGCGGTCAGCCACGCAGTCTACATAGAGGACGGCTCCCGGTTCACCGGGGGCCACCCTTCTTCCGCCGTCATTCCCGCCGCATTGACCCTGGCCGCCAGCCGCCATGCGGACGGCAAGGCGCTGGTGACCGCGGTGGCCTGCGGCTACGAAGTATTTCTGCGGCTGGGCCATGCCATTTACCCTGCGACCGTCAAGCGCGGCTTTCAGAGCACGGCCATTCTCGCGGCGCCCGCCGCGGCCGCCGCGCTGGCGTCCCTGCTGCGCCTGCCTGTCGCCGCCGCGGCGCATGCGATTGCAATAGGATGCAGCCAGGGGGCGGGCCTGAAAGAGGCCCTCAAGTGCGCCAACAGCCAGCCATTGCAGGTGGGCCGCAGCGCGGAAGGCGGCGCGTTGGCTTGCCTGTATGCGGCGAGCGGCGCCACGGGCGTGCCCGATATCGTCGAGCACGGATTCCTCAAGGCGTTCGCGGGCGACGCCGATGCCGGCTCCATTACAACCGGGCTGGGTTCCCGCTGGCATGTGCTCGAAACCTATCTCAAACAATATGGCGGCTGCCGGGGCAACCATGCGGCCATCGATGCGGTCGCCGGCATCCTCGACACGGAGAAAATCGGCGAAGACGATATAGAACACATCGACATCCGCGTCGACACGGTGACCTATGCCGCCGCGGTCGAGCCGCCCAGGGATGCGGGCCAGGCGCAGTTTTCAATTGCGTTCTCCGTGGCGGTGCGCATCGTCGCAGGGGATGTGCTGCCGGGCCGATTCAGCGAGGAAATCCTGCGCTCTCCGCGCGTGCAGAGCATGATGGCCCGGATTCATGTCATGCCTGACGGCGAGCTCGACCAGAATTATCCGCAGCACAGGCCCGCCGTGGCCAGGCTGCGTCTGCGCAATGGGCAGGAACTGACCCATCGGCTGGATTACGCAAGGGGCGAACCCGAGTCGCCTTTGTCGATGGTGGAAGTCGAGAGGAAATTCGAGCGCCTGGCAACGCCTGTCTATGGCGCGTCGGTACGCGCAATCAGCGACTGTGTCCGTTCCCTAGCTACGCTCGACGACGCCGCGACGCTCGCCGGCATGCTGGCGCCCATGAGGCAGCCTTCCGCGCTGCCAGCAAGGTAAACGCAGGCCGCCAGAACCTCACTTGGCGGCCCGCTGGGCTCACGCCCCCATCCGGCCCCAGGGCTCTTGCCTTACGGCGCATCCACCGGAGGGACTCCAGTGCTGGAACCCGCCTGCAAAGGCGTATCGGGGCGCCCTTCCAGGGCCTGCACGCGGGATTCCAGGGCGGCGATGCGGTTCAGCGCGCGTTCGAGCAACTGGGCCTGCACGTCGAACTCTTCGCGGGTCAGGATATCCATGCGTGCAAAGGCCTGGGCCATCATGGCTTTCACGTTGCGCTCGATGTCGGCGGCCGGGCTTTTGGCGATAAGTTCCGACATGTTCTTCTGGAAGTCTTCAAACCAGTCGTTGCGGTTGATCATGGCTATCTCCGTATGCATCAGCCTTTAGTGTAATGAAAAACACCCCGGAAAGCTGGAAGGAAATCCAACTTTCCGGGGTGCTTGGCGCGGCCCGGCCTTCCGCGGCCCGGCCTTGCGCGGCCCGGCTTGTCGTGGCCCTTACGCTGCCCGAGCTGTCGACGGCTCGCCTGTTGCGGCCCGCCCCGCCATGGCCCGCCGCTGCCGCGCAGAAGCCTATCGCGACGCGGCGCCGGCCTGGCTAATTCAGCGGGCCGGCGCCGCCCCGCCCCGCATCAAGGCTTGGCTTGTTCGGACGGCACGGTGGAGGCGGCGCTGTTGCGGCCGTTGCCTACGGAGTCTTGAATCGCCCTGTCGGCCTTGGCAGCGCCTTCTTTGATGGCATTGCCCATTTCATGCGCTTTTTCCGCGGCGCTGTCCTTCAGCTCGCCGGCCTTTTCTGAAATGGTGCTGGCCGCCTGCTTGGCCGATTCCTTCATGGTTTCGCCTGCTGAAGGAGAGGCGGCGACGGAGGGCGCGGCGCTGGACGACGAGCCCGGCGCAGGCGCGGGCGCAGGCGTGGATTCCGGAGCAGGCGCCGGAGCGGGCGCTGGAGGCGGCGCGGGCGGCGCCGCGGGCGCCGGTGTTTCAGTTGGCGCCGGGCTGTCCGCAGGCACGTCCTTGTCCTCGCCCTTGGAGCATGCCGCGAGCAGGCTCATGGAAGCAATCGTAGCAATAAGGGCTAGATGTGTGCGGGTCTTATTCATAAATTCCTCACTTGTCCAAAGTCGCTGGTGTGCCCTGCTGATGCCGGTGCGACTGACGGTTCAGCAGTGAGCTTGTTGCAAAGCCTTCGTAACAATTCTAGCCACGGACTACCGGGCAAGCGGGAAGCTAGTGTAAATCCTGATTTCAATGCGGGCATGCAAGCGCAGCCGCTTTTTGGCCGTATACGCAAGCTGGCATGGAGCTTAAAGCGTTTGGCGGGGCTAATTATGTATATACACCTGGACACAAAAGCCGCCTTAGGCTGGTGTCTGGTTACATTTTTGTGCACCGAAGCGCAGGCAGCCCAGGCGTGCTCATTGACACAGAGCGGCCCAGGGCCGCCGCGCAAGCCCCCGGCTGCGTCGGGATGCGGCGGCGCAAGTGCGCACCGGCGAACCGCCGCCGCAAACCCATGGCCGAAGCATCACTGCTTCTTCACGCCGGCCAGCGCTATCACCTTGCCCCAGGCGCGCTGTTCATTCTTGATGAAGTCCTTCAGCCCGGAGCGGTCCATCTTCATCGGGGTGAATCCCAAGCCGGCAAGCTGCTTCTGCACATCGGGCAAGGCCAGGATATCTCGCACTTCTTTCGACAGGCGATCCAGGATGGCGGGCGGCGTGCCGCGCGGCGCCATCAAGCTCATCCACGATTGCATGCTGAAGTTCACCCCTTGCTCCTTGATGGTAGGCGTGTCGGGCAATTGCGGAATGCGCTCGGCCGGCGTCACCGCGATGGCCCGCACCCGCCCCGCATCCAGCTGCGGCTGCAGCACGCTGATCGAATCCGCCGTCAAGTCGATACGGCCCGCCGCCAGGTCGGTCAGCGCCGCTACCCCGCCCTTGTAGGGTGCGTGCGTCATGTTGATGCCCGCTGCCGCGACGAACCCGGCGACGAGCAGGTGCTGGGTGCCTCCGGTGCCGCTGGACCCATAGAACAACGGCTTGCCGCGCGTGCGGGCCGCTTTGATCAAGGAGGGTATATCCTTGATCGGCGAGCCCGCGGGCACCACGAAGGCCATGGGCACGCCGACCAGCGGCGCGACGGCGTCCAGGTCGTCGAGCGTGTACGGCACGGAGTCCAGCACGGCCGGCGCGATGACCAATGGGCCGGGCGAGCCGAAAATCAAGGTATAGCCATCGGCCGGCTGCTTGACGCCATGGGCGGTGCCGATGGTGCCGCCGGCGCCGGGACGGTTATCGACGATGATGGGCTGCCCCAGCCGCTGGCTCAAATGCTGCCCGATCATCCGGGTAACGATGTCGGACGAGTTGCCCGCCGCAAATGGGACGATGATGGTGATGGGCCGCTCGGGATACTTCGCTTGCGCGTGTGCGGACAGCGGCAGCACGCAGGCCGCCGCAGCCCAGGCCAGGTACTTCAGGGTCGTGAGTAAACGCATGATGTCTCTCTCCTTTATTTGCCTGCATAGAAAGGCGCCGCAAGCCGGACGGCGCCCGGTCCGCCACTGCGATCGCATTCACACGTAGGGGGACAGGCCGCTCAAATCCGGCTCGCGTTCGATCGACTGCAAGTAGCGCAACAACCCTTCGGTCTTTTGCTCCGGCCACTGCGCAAGTCCCATCAAGGTACGGAACTTGCGGTCGCGGTCGGCCGGCGTCATGGGTACTTCGGGCTCTCCGGTGGGCCAATCGACCGCCTGCTCGACGGTCCGCCCGTCGCGCAATGCAACGGTGATGACCGTGCCCCATTTATCGGGAAAGCCCTTGTCCAGCTCGTCGTCCGGCACGACATCGACCAGACTCATGGCCTGCCGGATTTCCGGCTCGTCGCGATAGGCCAATGGATGGGCGGCGTCCAGCAGGCTCCACAAGCCCTCCCGCCCTTTGACGAGCGCCACGGCGATGTTGAACTGCACCGAGAATCGCGTGCCCTGCAAGCCCTTGTTGCCTTCCCAGGAGCGCGGGTCGTTGACCAGATTGGCGCCCGTCCTCAGGATGCGGGCGTTGATCCGCTGCACATCGGCGGCGGTAAACCCGTGCTGCCGGCGCAAGCTCAATATGGCGTCCATGGCGGGATGGCAATAGCGGCAGCCGGAATAGGCCTTCTGCGACACCTCCATGACTTTCCAGCGCTCTCCCAGGCCGTCCGTCAGCCGCTCGGGATGCCGTTCGCCATCGCCATAAAGCGCCATGAATCCGCGCCGGTTCTCGATGACATCGGTCGGCCCGCTGAACCCTTGCTCGGCCAGCAATGCCGCGATCACGCCCGATTTGGCCGCATGGCCGCAGTTGAAGTCCTTGGTCATGGCGCGTTCGCCAAGGTGCGCGAAATTCCCGCAGGCTTGCGCACCCGCGGTGCCCAGCGCCCAGGCGGCTTGCCGCGCATCCAGCCCGAGCAGCCGCGCGGCGGTCATGGCGGCGCCAAACACCATCATGGTGCCGCTGGAATGCCAGCCTTTGCGGTAATGCCCCGGCATGACGGATTCCCCGATACGCAGCGCCACCTCGTAGCCCGCCACGGCCGCGGTCAATAAATCCTTGCCCGATACATTCTTGTACTGCCCGATGGCCAGGCCGCTGGCATGCAGGCTATCGCCCGGATGAGCCATGGTCAGGCGATGAGTATCGTCCAGTTCCATCATGTGGCCAAGCGATCCATTGACCAGGGCGGCCCAGGGCGCCGCCACGCGTATGCCCGTGCCCACAATGCCGGACTGCGGCGGCCCTCCCATGGTCCGGGCAAAACGGATCAGCCGCTGCGCGGGATCCTCATGGGCCGCGGGGATCGCCGTGCTGACGTAATCGATCAACAGTTCCTTGGCCCGGTCCGCGACCTCCTCGGGGATATCCTCGTACTTCAATTGCGCGCCGAACGACGCCAGCGCCCGCGTTGCTCCCCTGGCCTCGGGATAAGGCTCGTTCGGGTCGTGTTTCTTCTCCGCCATTGTTTTCTCTCCTTTTGCTGGAACGACTATGGACAGCTACTATTCATGGCATGACGAGGCGCGGCGCATTGCGCCCTATCGCGATGCCCGAGCTCCTCGCGGATCGGATCCGATGCATGCAGCCGACCGCTCTTGGCCGGCTGGCCGATCAAAGCGCCCACGGTAAGCGGCTTGAAGGGCGCGCGGGGCCGCAAGGGGTCGACTTCTTCGGCAGGCACATCGCGTTCGGCTGCGATCAACGCGGCCACGGTCGTACCGCACATGCGTCCCTGGCAGGGCCCCATGCCGGCGCGCAAAAATGCCTTGATCTGGTTGGGGCCGGCGGCGCCCAGCTTCACCGCCGCGCGTATCTGGCCGGCGGTCACTTCCTCGCAGCGGCAGACCACGGTGTCGTCCGCCAGCTCCGCCGCCGCGTGTTCCAGCGGCGCATAAAGCCTATCCAGGAAGGGACGCAGCGCGAGCGCCCGCGAAAGCGCCTTCAAAGGCGCCGACGCCCGCGCGTCGCGCTGCGCCGCCTCGATGGCGCCCAGCCTGTGCGCGGCATCCAGCGCCGCCAGCGCGCCTTGCGCCACCGCGGCCTGCCAGCCGCCCACGCCGCCGCCGTCGCCGGCAATGGCGACCTGCGGATGGCTGGCCGCTCCCCATGCATCGATCGCCGGCGCCCAATACCGCTGCGCTTCGTGCCACCGATGCGCCAGCCCCAGGGCCCGGCTGATATGGGTAGAAGGAATGACCCCGTCGTGAAGCAGCACAGTCCGGCAGGCGATCTCGCCGCCCTCCCATGACAGGCCGGCGACCTGTTCATCGCCCAGGATGCGCAGCCCTCCGGCGTGCCGCAGCACCTTCAGCCCCCTGCGCCGCGCCTCGCGCATCAGGCCCAGGCCTTCACGCAGCAAGGGCAGCCCCCGCCACCACCCGCCCGCCAGACAGGCCCGCGCAATGCGGCCCGCGGGAGTCGTTTCGACGAAATGCACCTCTTTGGCGCCGGCGCGCAGCAGCTGCACGGCGACCAGCCAGCACAAAGGCCCCTGGCCGGCGATCACCGTCGGCCCATGCGGCACGGCGCCAGCGGTTTTGAGCAGTATCTGCGCGGCCCCGGCTGTCATCACGCCGGGCAGGGTCCAGCCGGGGACAGGCATGGGCCGCTCCTGCCCGCCCGTGGCCAGCAGCACACGGCGCGCCGTGCATTCCTGCGAAACATCGTCCCTCAGCACCGACAGCACGGCCGGATCCGAAACGTCGCCGCCCGACGCCGCCAGCTCGATATGCCAGACGGTCGAACGCGGGAAATACTGTATGCCCCGGCTGCCGTGGAATTGGGCGGCCAGCTTCCGGCCCGCATCCGCATGGGCGCCGCGCAGCGCGGGGTCCGCGCCGGCGGATTCGATGGCGCGGAATACCTGGCCGCCGACGGCGGGCTGTTCGTCCACAACCGCCACGCGCAGCCCCATCCCCGCGCCGGCGACCGCCGCCGACATCCCGGCCGGGCCGGCGCCTATGATCAGCAAATCGAATTCACCCATCATGGCCATCCGCTCCCGATACGCTGCGCGCGCCTTGCTGCGTGCTCACGCGCATGCCCGGTTCGGCCGCCACCATGCATGCCTGCTGATTGGGCACGCCGTCTATCGTCGCCAGGCAATCGAAGCACACGCCCATCATGCAGTAGGGCAGGCGCGGCGCGCCCGACACGGGCGTGCGGCGTATATAAGGCAAGCCCAGACTCAGCACGGCCGCCGCCACCGTGGCTCCGATCGGCACGGCCACCGGCCGGCCATCGATCAGCAGATCGACCGTGGCCGGCCTGACATCGGTACGTAAGTCATACATGCTGGAATCGCTCCGAACTCAATAGCGCACAATCGCCCGTCAGCCCCCCTTGCGCCACCATGGGCGCCAATACACGCGCATGCGCGGCGGCCAAGCCGACGCCCGAATGGCAGCTGAAGGCGAACGCGCCGGGAAGCCGCGCCGGCTGGTCATAAATCGGCAGGCCATCCTTGGGCAAGATTCGCACGGCCGCCCATGCGCGCACAATCTGCAATTCGGCTAGCCAGGGGAAGCAGCGCACGGCTCGTTCGGCCATGTTGCGCATCACAGCCGGCCTTTGCGTCAAGCTGTCGAAGGCGGCTTCTTCTTTGCTGTCGCCTATCATGATGCTGCCTTCGGCCGTCTGCCGGACATTCAAGGTGGGCATGGACAGCAGCGGGCGCACCCGCTCGGTCACGAGTATCTGCCCCCGTTGCGGCGCAATCCAGCAATCCAGGCCCAGCGCCGGCAGCAAGGGGATGTTGCCCAGGCCGGCCGCCAATACCAGGCGCGGCGCCCGCGCCACGCCGCCGTCGGGCATGGCGATGCGGAAATCGTTCGGCGCCGGATCGATCTTGCGCACCGGCGTCAGCGGCCGGTAAACGCCGCCGGCTTGCTGGATGGCGGCATGGAAGGCGCGCAAGGTCGGCAGCGGGCCGACATGCCCGTCATAGGGCGTCCAGCTGGCGCCCACGACGTCCCGCCCCAAACCCGGCACCATCTCCGCCGCTTCCTGGCGGGTCAGCATGCGGTAGTCGAAGCCGAACTCGCCGGCCTCTTGCCGCATGCGGGCCATCATGCCGGCGCGAGCCGACAACTCGGCGTCGGACAAACAGAAATGCAGGCCGCCCGGCAGCTCCAGGCCAACGTCGATACCGGTCAATTCGGCCAGCCGCGCGGCCAAGGCCGGCCAGTGCGCCGCCGACGTGCGCGCCCAACGGTGATAATGCGGCGCCCCGAGGCCCTTGGATTGGGACCAAACCAGGCCGAAATTCCCGCGGCTGGCGCGCAGCGCCACATCTCCTTCGTCCAGCACCAGGACGCGCATGCCGCTTTCGGTCAAGCCGAAGGCCACCGCCGAGCCCACCAGGCCGCCGCCGACCACCAAGGCGTCAAACTGCTCCATCGCTACTCCCGTCCAGGGGATCGCCCCCTCAACCGGCGATACCCGCCGCCTTGACGACCGGCAGCCAGCGCTCCGCCTCCGCGCGGAAGCGTTGCGCGAAGTCCTCGGGCGTGCCCGACAGAATATCGGCGTATGCGCCCGCCATTTTTTCGCGCACCTCCGGCCGCGTGCCGACGCGCCCGACCTCCTTGTTGAGTTTGGCGACGATATCGTCCGGCGTACGCGCAGGCGCAAACAGACCGCCCCAGGAATATTCCGAGAAACCGTCATAGCCGGATTCCTGAACTGTGGGGACATCCGGCAGGAAAACGCTGCGCCGTCCATTGAGATTCACCAGCACGCGCACATTGCCCGCGCGCACCTGAGGGATGACCGACGGCGTGGAATCCACCGTGGCATCCACGCTGCCCGCCAATAGATCGATCATCGCCGCCGCCCCGCCCCGGTATGGAACGTGCTGCATCCTCATGCCCACCCGGCGCTGCAAGAGCTCGGCCGTGATGTGCAGCGTCGAGCCGACGCCCGCCGTTCCATAGGTCAGATCGCCCGGCCTGCGTTTAGCCTCGGCCACCCATTCCTCGAACGACCGGTAGGGACTGCTCGCTTTGACGCACAGCAGATTGTCGTTGGAGAACCAGGGCGCGACCGGCTTCAAGTCCTTGATCGGATCGAAGCCGAGGTTGGGGTACAGCAGCTTGCCCGTGATCATCGGCCCGTTGGTGGCCATTACCAGGGTGTAGCCATCGGGCTCGGCGCGAGCCACTTGCTCCATCCCTATGGTCCCGCCCCCGCCTCCCTTGTTTTCAACGACGACGGGCTGGCCCAGTTCGTCGCCCAGCGACAAGGCCAGCACCCTGGTCGATGCGTCGGTTCCGCCGCCCGCCGCGAAGGGAACCACCAGGCGTATGGGGCGCGCCGGATAAACGGCGGCGCGGGCATGCGCCGGCAGGGCCAGGCAAAGCGCCGCCCCGGCTGCGCCCGCCCCCAGCAGCCGGCGCCGCAGGGGATCCACCGGCATACTTGCATGCCGCCTCGTTGGCACATTGTCGTTCATGAGCAACTCCCTCCCTGGCAAGCCTCGGACGCGGCCGCCCGCGGCCATCGAACGGCGGGCGGGCCGAGTCATATTGCAAGCGACTGCCAACGCTAAAGGGCATGCGCACCGGCCGGCTTTAGTGTTGGCAGGTCCTAAGTCATGGCGGCGACATCATCCGTCACGCAATAGCCATAATCGCGCCGGGCCGCTGCGAGGCTGACCTCGCCATTGCGCACGTCACGCGCCAGCGCCGCCGGGTCGCGCCGGGACGGATCGCCATACCCGCCTCCGCCCGGCGTTTCCATGCGTATGGCGGTGCCCGCCTTCAAAGTCATACCGGTCACGCTGCCGGCCATCGGCTGCGGTTGGCCCCCGGGCGGCACATGGAACAGGCGCGCGCAACCGCCCGGCAGGCCGCCATCCAATCCCGGCGCAGGCGTGTTGACGCCGTCGGAGCGCGCAGTGAATAAGACGTTGTCTTCGCGGGTGCGGATTTGGCGCGCAATGCCCAGGCCGCCGCGCCACTGGCCCGCGCCGCCGCTGTCGGCCACCAGCCCATATTCGTCGATCAGCAAAGGGTATTCCACCTCCAGCGCTTCCGCGGGCAGATTGGAGGTATTGGAAATGTGCACGTGGGCGGCGCTCTGGCCGTCCAGGCCTTGCATGGCGCCCACGCCCCCTCCCAGCGTTTCGAAGTACACATACAGCCTGCCGTCGGCGCGCTGCCCCGAAAACACCATGGCCGGCACCGAATCATTGCTCGCAGCCAGCCGGCTGGCCGGCTCGACCGCATGGTTCAAGGCATCGATCACCGCCGCCGCGACCCGGTTGGCGGTGATGGCGCGCGCGCAGGTAGCCGCCGGAAAGCGCGGGTTGACGATAGAGCCTTCCGGCGCGGTGATGTCCATGCCGTCGAACAGGCCGTTATTGGCCGGTATGCCCGGATCCAGCATGGCCTTGACGGCATAGATGCAGGTGGCTTGCAGCGCGCAGCGCGGCATGTTGAGCCCGCCGCGCGCCTGGCGTCCGGTTCCCTCGAAGTCGATGGCCAGGCGCGAGCCCCGCACCGTTACGCGCGCCCGGATACGCAGCTGTTCGCTATCGGGCAGGCCATCGCCGTCCATCCAGCGTTCGCCTTCGTAGACGCCGTCGGGCAGCGCCGCGATGCGCGCCTCGAGACGCCGTGCCGTATAGGCCAGCAGGTCGTTCACGCTGCGTTCGACCGTTGCCACGCCTTCCTGCTCCATCAGCCGGCGCAGCAAGGCGCCGCCACGCTCGTTGACGGCGATTTGCACGCGCAGGTCCAGCCCGCGTTCATCCGGCTCGCGCGTGTTGTGCGCGATCATCCGCAGCAAGTCCTGATCGAGCTCGCCGGCGCGCACGATGCGCATGACCGGGATGCGTATGCCCTCCTCGAAAATGGAGCGGGCGCTTTGCGACATGGAGCCTGGATGCGGCCCCCCCACGTCCGAATGATGGGCGACGCAGGCGGCGAAGAAGCGCACGCGCCCTTCGAAGAAAACCGGCGTAACGATGGTGATATCGGGCAGATGCGTGCCTTCCGCCAGGAACACGTCGTTGCAGATGAAGGCGTCGCCCTCGGCCATGCGATCGATGGGATAGCGGGACAAGACCGACTGCACGCTCCCCAGCAGCGATCCCAGATGCATGGGCATATGCGCCGCCTGCGTCACGCAGCGCCCCGTGGCATCCAGCAGGCCCACGGAGCAATCCCGCCGCTCCTTGATGTTGGTCGAGAAAGACGACCTGACGAGCACATTGCCCATTTCCTCGGAAATCGAGGTCAGGCGGTTGGCGAAGACCTCCATGGCCACGGGATCCGCCAGCGCTCCCGGGTCGGCTTGTGTTGCCTGCTTATCCATGTCCTGCTCCCTGCAACTGCATGATCAGATTGCCTTGCCCATCGACCCGGGCCTGCGCGCCTTGCGGCACGATGATGGTCGAACTCATTTCCTCGATGACGGCCGTTCCATGTACCGTCACGCCCACCGGCAGCAAGGCGCGGCTGTAGACGGGCGCATCCGCCCAGGACTGTCTGCCGCTCAGATAGAAGGACCGCGTGCCGGTCTGCGCAGCGGCCAGCTCGCCTAGCTGCGCCGGTGGCCGCGGCCTGCGCCGGGCCACATGGCCGACGCCCGTGATCCGGCAACCCACCATCTCCACGGCGCGTCCGTCGATGGTGTAACCGCAGGCCTGCTGGTGCGCGCGCTCGAAACGCTTCAGCACCTCGTCCAGCTCGATATCGATCCCCGGCAAGGACACGCTGACCTCGTGATTCTGCCCGCTGTAGCGCATGTCCAGCACCACGGGGAAATGCCGGTCGCCCTGCGCCACGCCCTCGCTGACCAGCCATGCGTCGGCTTCCGCGCGCAGTTCGGCCAGCATCGCCGCAATGGCGGGCCAGCTTTCGCGATGCAGAATCTGGATGCGCGTCCTGACGAAATCCAGCGAGACATCGGCCAGCAAAATGCCGCGCGCGCACAAGGTGCCCGGTTCTTGCGGCACGACGATGGTGGGAATGCCGCACTCGGCGGCGACATCCGCCGCATGCAGCGGCCCTGCGCCGCCGTAGGCGAACAAGGCGAACCGCTCCGGCGCATGGCCGCGCTCCGTCGTCACCGACCGGATGGCCCGCCCCATATTGGCGGCCGCCACCCGCGCAATGCCCAGCGCCGCTTCTTCCACCGTCAGCCCGAGCGGGCCGGCGATGCGATCGCGGATCGCCGCGCGCGCGGCGGCGGCATCCACCGGCATGCGGCCGCCCAGCAGCGCGTGCTGGTCCAGCCGGCCCAATACGATATTGGCGTCGGTCAGGGTCGGTTCGACGCCGCCGCGGCCATACGCCACGGGGCCCGGATCCGCCCCGGCGCTGTGCGGCCCCACCTTGAGCGCGCCGCCCTCGTCTATCCATGCGATGGAACCGCCGCCCGCGCCGACCACATGAATGTCCGCGCTGGGCACGCGCACCGGATAGCCGGCCACCTCCCGGCCGCTGGACACGACCGTCTCGCCGTGCAGCACCAAGGAAATATCCGTCGACGTGCCTCCCACGTCGAAGGTGATGACATCGGCGAAACCCGCCTCGCCGGCCAGCACCGCCGCGCCCTTCACGCCGGCGGCCGGACCCGACAGGCATGTGCGCGCCGGCAGCGAGGACGCGGTTTCGACCGACATCAAGCCGCCGTTGGAGTGAATGATGTAGGGCAGGATGGGCACGCCCGCCTGCCGCAGCCGGTCGCACAGCCGGCGCAGGTAGCGCGATACCCGCACGCCGACATAGGTGTTGAGCACCGTCGTCGAGAAGCGGTCGAATTCGCGGAATTCGGGCGACACTTCGGCAGAAGTCGACAGATAAACATCCGGCATCACGCGGCGTACGACTTCCAATGCTTGCCGCTCATGCGCTTCGTTGCGCCAGGCATGCAGAAAGCACAAGGCCACCGCTTCGACGCCGGCTTCCTTCAGTGTCCGGGCGGCGGCTGCGACCTCTTCCTCATCCAGGCCGAGCAATACCCGGCCGTCCGCATCCAGGCGTTCCGCCACTTCCAGGCGCCATTCGCGCGGCACCAAAGGGGCGGGCCGCTGAATGCGATAGTCATACAAGTGGCGGCGCATCTGGCGGCCGATTTCCAGGATGTCGCGGAATCCGCGCGTCGTGATCAAGCCGGTGCGCGAACCCTTGCGCTCGATCACCATATTGGTGGCGACCGTCGTGCCGTGGCCGAAAAAACGCAGGTCGCCGACTTGGCGCCCGATGCGCTGCATCAGTTCGGTGATGCCCGCCAGGATCGCCTGCGCCGGGTCGCTGGGCACAGAGGGCACCTTATGGAAAAAAACATCTCCCGAGGATTCGTCCGTCAAGACGAGATCGGTAAACGTGCCGCCCACATCGACGCCCAGCCGCAGCGCCGACACACCGTCTTTGCCATCCATTCAATGCGCTCCCTCGTCATCCGGTCCGGCGGCCCCGCCGCCTGCTCTACATGCCGATTCATTATCTTGCCCCTATAATGTTTAGTAAATCGCAAAGTTTGCACTCTAGAATGCATGAAACGCAAAGATGGAATCCGATAAATGACATTCGATCTCGATGCGCTGCGCACTTTCGCGGTTGTCGTGGATAGCGGCAGCCTGTCCGACGCCGCCAACCGTCTGGGGCGGACGCCGTCGGCCTTGTCGCGGCGCATCGCCCAACTGGAATCGCAATTGGGCGAACAACTATTCGATCGAAGCGCGAAACAGTTCCGCTTGACGATGAGCGGCCAGATTCTGATGGAATGCGCGCGCCGCGTACTGGACGATGTCGACGCCACGCTGAACCGCATACGCGAGCACAACCTGAGCCAGCACCGCGAATTGGTGCTGGCCTCATTCGACTCCGTCGCCTACAACCTGCTGCCCCACGCCATCCATGCCTTTGCCAAGGAATATCCCGACACCCGCATGCGGCTCATCGAGCTGAGCTCGCCCGACGTCATCAGCGCCGTGGCCCGGCAAACGGCCGACCTCGGCCTGGCCATCAAAGGCCCCGTGCCGGCGCATCTGCAATACATTCCGCTGCTCGACGAGCCCTTCGTCCTTGGCTGCCCCGCCGCCTCGCCGCATGCAAAGCGCGAGTCAGTGCCCTGGAAGGACCTGCAAGGCGAAACACTGATCGGGTTTTCGCATGCCACCCCGAACCGCAATATCATCGACCGCAATCTGCAGGCGCTGAACATCGAGCTCAAATGGCATTACCAGGTGCGCCATCATGCCTCGGCCATCGCGCTCCTGCGCCAGGGGCTGGGTTTGCTGATATTGCCCTACAGCATGCTGGCCAGCGTCCAGGACGAACATACCGCCATCGTCCGTTTGGTCCAGCCGGCCGTGCATCGCACCATCGGCATCGTCGTGCGCAAGGATCTGGCGGCGTCCGGCCCGGTCGCCGCGTTCATGCAGCAACTGATGCATATCGTCCGCGAGCATCCGCAGGACGGGCGATATCCCTAAGAAGAAAGCTTCCGCATCTGGCTGTACAAGTCGGCCTTGCCCTCGAAGCCTATGCCCGCCAGATCGGGCATGGCGATGAAGCCGTTTTCGACCTTGACCCCATCGGGAAAGCCGCCGAAGGGCTGGAACAGGTCGGGATAGGACTCGTTGCCGCCCAGGCCCAGGCCGGCCGCGATGTTCAGCGACATCTGGTGCCCGCCATGGGGAATGCAGCGGCTGGGCGACCAGCCGTGTTCGCGCAGCATATCCAAGGTGCGCAGATATTCCACCAGGCCATAGCTGAGCGCGCAATCGAACTGCAGCCAATCCCGATCGGGGCGCATGCCGCCGTATCGGATCAGGTTACGGGCATCCTGCATGGAGAACAGGTTTTCGCCGGTCGCCATGGGGTTCCTGTAATAGCTGCGCAGCGTAGCCTGCAGTTCGAAGTCCAAGGGGTCGCCCGGCTCTTCATACCAGAACAAGTCGTATCGGGACAAAGCTTTGGCATAGGCAATGGCCGTATCCAGATCGAAGCGGCCGTTGGCATCCACGCACAGACGCTGGCCGTCCTGCAGGACGCTGAGCACGGAATCGATGCGGCGCAGGTCCTCGTCCAGGGACGCGCCGCCGATTTTCTGCTTCACCACCGTGTATCCGCGGTCCAGGTAGCTGCGCATTTCGTCCTTCAGCTTGCCGTGATCCTGTCCGGGATAGTAGTAGCCGCCGGCCGCGTAAACAAAGACTTCGCGCATGGGCCGGCCGTCGCCGTATTCATCGGCCAGGTGCTGGAACAAAGGCTTGCCGGCGATTTTCGCGACCGCGTCCCAGACGGCCATGTCTATGGTGCCAATGGCCACGGAACGCTCGCCATGGCCGCCCGGCTTCTCGTTGGTGTACATGCAATCCCAGATCTTGTGCGGGTCCAGATTATCGCCGGCGTCATTCACCAGGCTTGTCGGGTCGGCCGCCAGGATGCGGGGAATGAAGCGTTCGCGCATCAGGCTGCCCTGCCCGTAGCGTCCGTTGGAATTGAAGCCGTAGCCCACGACCCGCTTGCCGTCCCGCATGACATCCGTGATGAGTGCCACCAGGCTGAGCGTCATCTTGCTGAAGTCGATATAGGCGTTGCGGATGGACGAACTGATGGGCAGGGTTGCTTCGCGGATTTCCAGGATTTTCATGAGATGGCTTCCAGATCAAAAGGTAGGGAGACAGCGCCCTTGCAGCGCCGGTGCAAAACAGGATAACCGAGCCGCGCTCAGCGGCGCCATGACGGGCGATGGCGGCGATATCGCGCGGAGCCGGGTCGCTACGGCACGCCCCGCTTTGGTGCTTCGAGGCCGCCGGCATGCACCATGCCGATGCGCCGCCGCGCCGCGCGGCTGAACGATCTTGGGATGACAGCGGCCCGCCGCCATGCGTTTCCCGGCGCGGGCCCCGCCGGCCGGCCGCGCTGAGTTGGCATGCTTATTGCGTTTCCTCACATGAAGCAAGCATGTGATCAACCTCAAAGGAAGCGCAATGAAGCTCATTACCGCCATCATCAAACCTTTCAAGCTTGATGAAGTCCGCGAAGCCCTTTCGAGCATCGGCATTCAAGGCATGACCGTAAGCGAAGTCAAGGGCTTTGGACGCCAGAAGGGGCATACCGAACTTTACCGGGGCGCCGAATACACCATTGATTTTCTGCCCAAGCTGCGCATTGAAATGGCGGTGCCGGACGAGATGATGGAACTGACCATCGAGCAGCTGTGCGCCGCGGCCCATACCGGCAAGATAGGCGACGGCAAAGTCTTCGTCAGCCCGCTGGAACAGGCGATACGCATCCGCACAGGCGAATTCGGCGAAAGCGCGCTGTAGCACGCCATAGCCGCCCTTTTCCAACATTTCGCAAGTACGCAATATTCCACGTCGCAGCCGAAGCCCAAGCGGCCTCGCCGGCGACCGATTTCAGGAGCAAACAATGGATAAAGCCGATTTGGCATGGGTCAGTGTGTCCACCCTGCTGGTATTGCTGATGGCCACGCCCGGCCTGGCGCTGTTCTATGGCGGACTGGTGCGGGCCAAGAATGTATTGTCCGTCCTCATCCAGGTGCTTTCGACTTTCGCGCTGGCGCTGATCCTGTGGTTCATCTATGGCTATTCCCTGGCCTTCACATCGGGCAATGCCGTGTTCGGCGGGTTCTCGCGCCTGCTGTTCAGCGGCATGCAGGACTTGGCCGCGGGCAAATTCGAGCTGGCGGGCAGCATCCCGGAACTCAGCTTCGCCAGCTTCCAGGCGACTTTCGCCGGGATCACCTGCGCGCTGATCGTCGGCGGCTTTGCCGAGCGCGTCCGATATTCGGCCGTCCTGCTGTTCACCCTGATATGGATGACGCTGGCCTACATACCCATCGCCCACATGGTCTGGGGCCCGGGCGGGTGGCTGCTGGAGCGCGGCGCGCTGGATTTCGCCGGCGGCACCGTGGTGCACATCAACTCGGGCGTCGCCGCCCTGGCGGCAGCGTATTATGTGGGCAAACGCCTGGGCTACGGCCGCGAATCCATGCAGCCGCACAACCTGCCGATGGCGATGATAGGCGCGTCGCTGTTGTGGGTGGGCTGGTTCGGCTTCAATGCAGGGTCCGCCCTGGCCGCCAACGAAATCGCCGCGCTGGCCTTCTTCAATACCGTGATCGCCACGGCCGGCGCCATCCTGTCCTGGCTATTGCTGGAATGGAAGCACAAAGGCAAGCCGTCGCTGCTGGGCGCCATCTCCGGCGCGGTCGCGGGCCTGGTGGGCGTCACGCCGGCGGCGGGCCTGGTGGGGCCCGGCGGGGCGCTGATCATAGGCATCGCCGCCGGCGCGGCCTGCCTGTGGGGCGTCAACGGCCTGAAGCGCAGGCTGGGCGCCGACGATTCGCTGGATGTCTTCGGCATCCACGGCCTGGGCGGCATGGTCGGGGCCTTGCTGACCGGCGTCTTCAACGCCAAGCCGCTGGGCGGGCCGGGCCTGGACAGCCTGGCGGCCATCCCCTATCAGGTGTGGCTGCAACTGGAAGGGGTGCTGATCACCCTGCTCTGGTCCGCCTCCGCGGCCGTCATCGCCTGCTTCATCGCCGACAAGATATGCGGCATGCGGGTCGACGCCGACATTGAACGCCAGGGCCTGGACATACCCTCGCATGGGGAAAGCGCCTATCAGCGCTGAAGCTGGACCGCCCCGCCGCCCCCGGGCCGCAAGCCGGTTCGGGCGGCGGCGGCGCGCATCGGCAATGCCCATATGCCCAAGCCCGCCCAGGGCCGGTATTGCCGCCGGAACCGCCTCCGTCTCTAGCCGGACAAGGCCGCCAGGTCGATGCGTTCGGCGCGGTTCAACGCCGACGCCACTTTGACCCGCAATGCATTGGAATGCGCCTGCCTGACTTCTTTCTTGACATCCAGCAATTGCTGCGGGTGCATGGAGAATTCCGTCAGGCCCAGGCCCAGCAGCATGCGGGTCGCGCGGGAATCGCCCGCTATTTCGCCGCATACGGACACGGGCTTGCCGGCTCGTTCGCCTGCATTGATGGTATGGGCGATGAGACGCAGCACGGCCGGATGCATGGGGTCGTAGAGATCGGCGACCTCGCTGTCGCCGCGGTCTATGGCCAGCGTGTATTGAATCAGGTCGTTGGTGCCGATGGACAGAAAATCCAGCGCTTCCACGAAAGGCTCTATCGCAATCGCGATAGCGGGGATTTCCACCATGGCCCCCAGGGAAATATTGCGCGCATACGGCACGCCGCGGGCGTCCAGATCCCGGCATGCCGCTTCGATGGCCAGCCGGCTGGCGCGCACTTCGTGCATATGCGAAATCATGGGAATGAGGATGCGCACGTGGCCGTGCTGCGAGGCGCGCAGCAAGGCCCGCAACTGGGCGCCGAACATCTCGGGATTGGCCAGGCAATAGCGTATGGCGCGCAGGCCCAGCGCCGGATTGGTGGCCACGGTCACGTCGCCGTCCAGGCTCTTGTCCGCGCCCAGATCCAGCGTGCGTATGGTCACCGGCCTGCCCGCCATGGTCTTCACCACCGAGGAATAAGCCTGATATTGTTCTTCTTCGCTGGGCAGGTCGGGACGCCCCATGAACAGGAATTCGCTGCGGAACAGACCTATGCCGTCGGCGCCGGCCTCCAGGGCGTCTACGGCTTCCTCGGGCAGCTCGATGTTGGCCTCGAGCTTGATGGCGATGCCGTCCAGCGTGATCGAAGGCGCGTTGCGCAACAGCGCGAGTTCGGCGCGCTCGCGCGCATAATCGGCCTGCCTTTGCCGGTATTCCTGCAGAATGCCCAGCGACGGGTTGACCAGCACCGTGCCGGAAAAGCCGTCGGCGATCAGCGTATCGCCGTCGCGGACCAGGGCGCGCAGATGGCCCAGGCCGACGATGGCGGGAACATTCATGCTGCGCGCGACGATGGCGGTATGCGAGGTCGGCCCGCCCAGATCGGTCAGGAAGGCGGCGAAGCGGCCGCCGCGCAGGCGCAGCATGTCGGCGGGCGAGATGTCGCGCGCCACCACGATGAGCGGATCGACGGAATCGCCCGCGTCCAGGCTGGGCAGCAAGGCGGTGGAACCGGACAGCACGCGCAGCACCCGTTCTATGACCTGGCGGATATCCGCGCCGCGTTCGCGCAGGTATCCGTCCTCCATCAAGGCGAATTGTTCTACCAGCAATTGGCCCTGGCTGGTCAGCGCCCACTCCGCGTTGTAATGCCTTTCTATGATGAGCGCGCAGGTCTGCTGCAGCAGCATGGGGTCGTCCAGCAGCATGCTGTGCACATTCAGCAGCGGACCCAGCTCGCGCGGCGCGTCGTCGGGCAAGGTGGCGGCCAGCGTCTGCAGTTCGTCGCGCGCGGTTCCCATGGCCTTTTTCAGGCGTTCGCATTCAGCGGCGACGTCTTCGGGCGCGATGCGGTAGTGCGCGACTTCCAGGGCCGCGGCGCTCATGACAGCGGCCCGGCCTATGGCATAACCCTTGACCACGCCCTGCCCCTGCATGCACAGCATGGCGCACAGCCCCGGTAGTTCGTAGGAGGTATTGATCGTCATGGGTAGCGGCGAAAGCCGTGCGTGAGGGCTTATTCCTGCTCGCCGAACTTGCTGTCGAACAAGGACTGGATATGAGCCAGAGCCTGTTCCGCATCCTCGCCCTCGGCATCCACCTTGACCGTGACGCCCAGGCCGGCGGCCAGCATCATCACACCCATTATACTTTTGGCATTGACGCGTTG
>Ga0182744_1000958_pt1 | contig 26239 bp, 20 predicted proteins | sample eDN3rd30CKraftMG_FD_128525 | JGI IMG/M metagenome (GOLD analysis project Ga0182744, IMG submission 128525) | Enriched Miracle-Growth compost microbial communities from Emeryville, California, USA - eDNA 3rd pass 30_C Kraft MG (version 2) (version 2) ... | reverse complement strand
ATGATGCCATCGCCATGAAGCCCGACCTCATTTCTATTGTTGGCGGCGGAAACGACATCCTGCGCCCACACGTGGATATCGATGCAATTGCCGCTCAACTCGACCACGCAGTAGCGCGTACCCGTGCTGCCGGGATCGATGTGCTCATGTGTACCGGGACGGACTTTGGCGGGCAGGGCTCACTAGCGTTTACGCGCGGGCGTGTGGCCATATATAACGCACACATCTGGTCCATTGCACACCGCCGCGGCGCCTACGTCATGGACATGTGGGGTACGCGAGCTATTGCAGACTCTCGGTTTTGGTCGGACGACCGCATCCATCTCACCACCGAGGGCCACCAACGCGCTGCCGATATGGCCCTCGTAGGATTGGGCCTACGCCCTGAAAATCCGCGCTACGCTTTCCCGCTTGAACCGGCCCCCGCAGCGTCTCTGGGTGAACGCACGCGCGAGAACATCGACTGGGCTAAGGTCCACGTGGGACCGTGGATCAAGCGCCGCCTAACCGGTGTGTCCTCTGGAGATTCACGCACCGCTAAGTACCCAACGCTTGAGGAAGTCCACTAGCTCGTTTCCTAGTCCTCCCACAGCGTGGGGCTCGCTGTGTGGCTCATGCCAAAGCAGAAGGCCCGGAACTACCTAGTGGTAGTTCCGGGCCTTTCTCATTGAGCCGCTTATCGGATTCGAACCGATGACCCTCGCATTACAAGTGCGATGCTCTGGCCAACTGAGCTAAAGCGGCAGTGCGGCCGCCGGTGCGATCGCGAGTACTAGATTAACCGGAACTCCCCTAGGTTAGGAAATTCGCTTAACCATGCTCGCGTCACACCGGCTAGCCGGACACATTACATACTGGTTGCTGCAGGCTGATTGCACGCAGGTTGAACACTGGTTATTAAACGCTAACGCTAGCTAGAACACTGGTTGCACAGCCTGCATGCAAACGGATCATTCTGCTCAGTCCCCAATCGGACCACTTGCAGGCGCTGCATCAGCGAGCGCTGCCTTGAATTCATCAACCTGGGTCCAGTTCACATCCCAGCGCTTACCGTTAAGGAACAGCGCAGGGGTACCAAAGCGGCCCTCGTTGTCACGCAGAGATTCGTTGTTCAGCGTGATGTTTGAGGCGGCCTGAATGAAGCGTTCGTACTTGCCCGAAACTGCCTTGTCGATGTCCGCGCTTGGTACGCCGATGTCGCTCATCATGGAACGCATCGTGGCCTCGTTTAAACCACCGGTGTTCTGGGCGGCAAAGGCGGCAGCACCAAACTTCATGCCCAGTTCAGGATCGGTTTCCAACAGGGACGCAAAGGCGGCGCCAATGGTGACGGAGTGAGGTGATCCGAGGATCGCAATGGGGTGTACGCGGTAGGCCATCTCTCCCGCGTCAGCCTTATCTAGCAGCCATCCGGAGTTCAGCGCCTCAAAGTCCGCGCAGTGTGGGCACATGAAGTCAAGGTAGAGGTCCACAACGGGAACGCCCTCAGGCTGAGTGGTTACAGCCTCACCCTTGAACAGCGTGAAGCCGCCCGACGCGTCTGCTGTAGATGGAACGTCCACATCCGCTGGGAAGGACGTGACGTTGGGGTCAACGGGCTGCTTCTGCTGGTTCAAAACAAAGAAAGCCAGCAGCGCCACCACGACAACACCGGCGATGACTGAAATCAGAACGATGAGGCGTGAACGCTTCTCCCGGCGCTCCTGCTCCTTTTGGATGGCTAGGGCGCGCTCACGCGCCGCATCGCGGCGATCAGCCTTGCTGCCTCCAGCACTCTGGTTACTCATGGGTTCCCTTTACTGTGTTGAATGTCCGGACGGGGTGCGTTCACGGATTGCGTTGTTGTCGCACGGTCACGGCGTGCGTCCCATGACTCGACTCACACCCTATTGTGGCATCTCGCACCGAGTTTATTGGCGGAAACTGGGGGGATCCTGAAGGGGAGCCCAGTGTGTCTCAACGCCTGACACACACATGACCACAACCACCACGATGACGGCCAAAAGAATAAGTGCCACGATAACGGTGGCCACGGTGCCGGGGAAGAGTGCCTGTATAGTTACGCGCCCACCTTCCCTGCTGTGCCGGGTGATGGGTCCACGCCACAGCAGCAGCACACCAGCCATCATTGCAAGTGCAACTGCTCCGTGGATTGCCCACGTCTCGCTGTGCGGCCCCGTCAGCGTCAGTACGCTTTGGACGAGCCACAGCAGCACTCCACCTACGATCACATAGGTTGCCGCCGCTACCAGCAAGCTCGGTATGAAACTTACGAGTGCTCGCACTACGTTCCACGGCAGGCTAGCGGCAGCTACCAGCCCGTCTCGTTTGGATTGGCCGCGGTATTCACGCCGTTCGTGGAAGGCGTCCCAGGCCATACCTACGGTACGGAAGATCAGGAGAATCGCCACTACCGTGATGGCGGTCAGCGCCGGATACAGCGCCCCGCCTGCGGCCGCGGCGAGCAGACCCAGCGTAGTTAGGACCGAACGCGAGGGTGGGATGGGACGTACGTAAGAGTCGTCGGAAATAAAGTCCTGCGCGTAGGCGGACTCCGGCTGGTACTCATCTGACGCGTACCCGGCCGGCTGGTAGGAGGGCGGGGTAAATACCGGCGCGAGCACCTGCGTGGGATCTGCTGGCACCTGCTGCGCAGGCAGTACGCGGGTTGAGCCGGGCTGGTCCAGCGGCACAGTACCCGCCACGCTTTGGCGTGGCAGTGCGGCCAAGTGGGTAGCGTCATCCGGCTCTAGTTCTGTGCCCTGATAATCGACGATCTGGGTTACGTCCCGCTCATCCGCGTGCGGTTCGTAGAACGTGCCGGCCGCGTTGGGGTTCTCAGCGGCGTCCTTGAGTTCTTCGAGGACTTCTACGGGATGCCACCGATATTCGGGTTTAACCGCGAGCGCACCGCGCAGTGCAACCGCCACGCGTTCATCAAGGCCGTCAACATCTGGCCGCCCGGCCATAGCCCGGCTGAATACGGTTTCAAACGAGCCAAGCCCGTAGGGCGGGCGGCCGGTGGCAGCAAATACAACAACGGCGGCCCAACCCCACAGGTCGGTGGCTGCGCTAGGGTTTTGACCGTTAATGAGTTCGGGGGCAAGGTATCCGGGGGTGCCCACCACGAGTCCCGTTGCGGTAAGCCGGGGGTCTGCCATGCCATGGGCAATGCCAAAGTCGATAAGCACTGGGCCTTCGGGGCTCATCAGCACGTTGTTGGGTTTCATGTCCCGATGCACCACCTGGGCGCTGTGGACAGCTTCGAGCGCCTCGTAGAGTCGGGTAGCAAAGGCGTGTAACTCTGCGGCTGGAAGTGGGCCGTGGTCTGCCACATAGGATTCGAGGGTAGGGCCCTCAACGAGTTGAGTGACGATGAAGGTTTCGTCGGCTTCGGTTTCCACGTCCAGCATCGCAGCCACCGCGGGGTGGTGGATGCGGCGCATTGCGGTGGCTTCGCGGATAAGGCGCTCGCGGAGTTCGTCTGCATCGATGACGTTACTGCGCAGCATTTTGAAAGCTACGGGGTGCCCGCCGCCGTCTAGCGCGCGATACACCACGCCCATCGCGCCGGAGCCAAGTTGGTTGACTATGCGGTAGCCACCGATCTCAGTTCCGGGTTCTAAGCCAATCCTTTCCATGCCTATACGTTATTCGCTGTTGGGAGAATATCCCCCGGTTACGCGGCAGAAAGTGTGAAGTCTCGATAGGGTGACTGTGAATACAAGGAGTTGGTCAAGAATGAGCAAAGCCGGTTTTAACCTTGTGATGGTTTCAAACCGATTACCAGTCGACATCACTGTGGACGAGTCGGGGGAGATCTCATGGACCCGTTCGCCTGGCGGACTGGTTACCGCACTCGATCCCGTTGTCCGCACCTCCAAAGCCGCCTGGGTGGGTTGGAGCGGCTCCCCCGATGTCACCCTCGAGCCATTCGAGGCTGATGGCACTCTCCTCACACCAGTAACACTGAGCGCCTCTGAAGTTGTTGAATACTACGAGGGTTTTTCCAACGACACACTCTGGCCGCTCTATCACGATGTCATAGCGCCACCCGCCTATCACCGAGCTTGGTGGGAAACTTACCGGCGAGTCAACACTCGGTTTGCTGAGGCTGCCGCGGAGCAGGCCGCCCATGGGGCAACCGTGTGGGTACATGACTATCAGTTACAGCTGGTGCCTGCTCTGCTTCGGCTGCTGCGCCCAGACTTGCGTATCGGGTTCTTCAACCACATTCCATTCCCACCCTTTGAGCTCTTCCAACAGTTGCCGTGGCGCCGCCAAATCCTTGACGGGTTGCTCGGTGCGGATGTGATTGGCTTCCAGCGCCGCACCGACGCCGCAAACTTCCGCCGCTGCGTCCAATTGCTCACGGCGATCAACGCCCGCTCGGAAGAGTTCAAAGTTGCTACAAATGAGGGTCCACGTCGATCTATTGTGGCTCGAGCATTCCCAATTTCCATTGACTCTGCCGGGTTCAATGAACTCGCACACGACCCCAAGATCCAGCGCCGCGCCGCCGAAATTCGCGAGGAGTTGGGCAACCCAGATGTGGTCATGCTTGGTGTTGACCGGCTCGACTACACCAAGGGCATCCGCCACCGCATCAAGGCGTACGACGAATTGCTGCGCGAGGAACGGATCAGTGTGGAGAACTGCACGCTCGTGCAAGTAGCCAGCCCCAGCCGAGAAAACGTGGACGCCTACCAGGAACTGCGTGAGCAGGTGGAAGGGCTAGTGGGCCGTACTAATGGTGAGTTCGGTCAGCTCGGCCACACTGCAATCCACTACCTGCACCATGCTTATCCGCAAGACGAGATGGCCGCGTTATATCTGGCCGCAGACGTCATGCTCGTCACCTCGCTGCGCGACGGCATGAACCTTGTGGCTAAGGAGTACATCGCCGCACGCTATGACCTATCTGGCGCACTCGTCTTATCCGAATTCACTGGCGCCGCCGATGAACTTACCGGTGCGATAATGGTCAACCCCCACGACATCGACGGCATGAAGGATGCCTTCATCCACGCGGCCAACATGCCCGCAGCGGAGGCGCGTCGGCGCATGCGCCGCCTGCGGCGCAAGGTCATGCATAACGATGTGAGCCGCTGGGCACACTCATTCCTCGACACCTTGCAAACGGTGACCGCTGGAACCGAAAGCGCAGACGAGAACCCGGCCGTGTCGTCGCAAAGCGTGGACGCATGAGGCCGCTGAACGCGGCCGCAAGCCGCGCCGCCACGGAATTTGCCCAGATGCCCGGGCTGCTGCTCATTGCCTCGGACTTTGACGGGGTTCTTGCGCCGCTCGTTGACGATCCCACGGCGTCACGCATAGTGCCGCGCAGCGCTCAGGCACTGGCCAAGCTCGGGGACATGGATCCTCGACGCGTGCGGGTCGCGCTGGTCTCGGGGCGCAGGCTCGCGGAACTCGCTTCACTGGCGCGTCCACCAGCAGGAACGCTACTGTTTGGCACTCACGGCGCCGAATCCGGCGTTATTGAACCGGACGGCTCACTGAGCGCCTCGCAATTCCCTCTTTCTAGCGAGCAAGAAACAGAGTTGGACGAATTGCGTGCCGCCGCAGGTCAGATTGCAGATACGGCGCGTGGCGCGTGGGTGGAGAACAAGTCAACGTCAGTGGTGCTGCACACGCGCCTCGCAGACGGGTCGGACTCGCAGCGCGTGGCGGGTGAACTCTTAGCGTATTGCGAAGGGCGAGACGTCTACGCAATGTCCGGACATGACGTCACCGAAGTTTCCGTCATTCAGGTGTCCAAGGGTCAGTCTGTGTCTGAGCTACGCACCCGGCTGGGAGCCAGTGCAGTGTTTTATATGGGCGACGACGTAACCGATGAGACGGTCTTTGCAGTGCTAAACGGGCCAGACCTCGCGGTCAAAGTAGGCAGCGGGGATACCAGTGCCCATATCCGGGTGACAGACCCGCACGAGGCGGCATTACTTCTCGAGCATATTGCTGATAAAGTGAGTGCGGATCTGTGATCCACAACAATTGAATCGGCCTTGTTGCCAAAAAGCCAACTTGTTGGCGGCAATCAGACCAGTGTCAACGCGGACACATCCTCACACGAGGGTTGAACGCGTGCACACCCATCACAACGGATCGTCCGGCACGTACCTGCCGGTGAAGGGATGTAGCACAAATGGCTACCGTAACTTATGACCACGCGTCACGTATCTACCCAGGCACCGAGCGCCCAGCTGTTGACCAGCTGAACCTCCACATCGAAGACGGCGAGTTCCTCGTACTCGTTGGCCCTTCCGGTTGTGGTAAGTCCACCTCCCTGCGCATGCTCGCAGGTCTTGAGGACGTCAACCAGGGTCGCATCCTCATCGGTGACCGCGAGGTTACTGACGTACAGCCCAAGGACCGCGACATCGCAATGGTGTTCCAGAACTACGCGCTGTACCCACACATGACCGTTGCGGACAACATGGGCTTCGCGCTCAAGATCGCCGGCGTCAACAAGGCTGAGATCCGCCAGCGCGTTGAAGAGGCCGCAAAGATCCTCGACCTCACCCAGTACCTCGACCGCAAGCCAAAGGCGCTCTCCGGTGGTCAGCGTCAGCGTGTTGCCATGGGCCGTGCAATCGTGCGTCAGCCTCAGGTGTTCCTCATGGACGAGCCACTGTCCAACTTGGACGCAAAGCTGCGCGTTCAGACCCGTACGCAGATTGCATCGCTGCAGCGCCGTCTCGGCGTTACCACCGTGTACGTCACCCACGACCAGACCGAAGCACTGACCATGGGTGACCGCATTGCTGTCCTCAAGGACGGTCTGCTCCAGCAGGTTGGCACCCCACGCGAAATGTACGACACGCCAGCCAACGTCTTCGTTGCAGGCTTCATCGGCTCCCCAGCCATGAACATCGGCACGTACAAGGTCAACAACGGTGTAGCCGAGATTGGTGACGCACGTTTGCCAATCACCCGCGACGCCATTGCATCGCTGACCGACGCTGACAACGGCCAGATCACAATCGGCTTCCGTCCAGAGTCGCTCGACCTCGTCTCCTCCTCTGACCCATCGGCACTGTCCGTACAGGTCAACATCGTTGAAGAGCTCGGATCGGACGCATTCGTTTACGGTTCGCTCAAGACCAACGAGGGCGAGCAGGACGTCATCGTCCGCGTCAACCCACGCACCGCACCAGACAAGGGCGAGTTCATCCACGTGGCCATCAAGCCAGGTGCTGAGCACATCTTCTCCCCAAGCACCGGTGCACGCCTCGCTTCTATCTGATCCGTTCTACACGGCACAGATAGCGCATTGGGTTAACCAGTAGCACTGACAAAGGGTGGGCAGGCCGAACGGCCTGCCCACCCTTTGCGCATCCGGACCGTAGACTTAAGACGCAGCACAGCTCAACCCGGATCCACGATTCGACCCGCACACACCCCAAGGACCACCTCGTGCCACATACTCTCCAAATCACGGCGGCCCACCCCGACCCGGCGCTTCTCTCACTGCCCTGGGACATCCCGCTCGAAGAGTGGCCCAACGATGTGCTCGCCGCACTACCCCGCGGTATCTCCCGGCACGTGGTGCGCTTTGTCCGACTTGGCGGCCAGGTGCTAGCAGTCAAAGAGATCGGGGAGACTGTAGCGTTCAACGAATACGAACTGCTGCGCCAACTCTCTAAAACCGACGTGCCCACTGTGGAACCAGTTGGCGTCATCACGGGGCGCAAGGATAAGAATGGTGAGCGGCTCGAAGCTGTGCTCATCACCAAACACCTCAAGTTCTCGCTGCCCTACCGCTCGCTGTTCAGCCAGTCACTACAGGCTGATACCGCCACCCGCCTCATCGACGCCCTCGCAGTATTGATGGTGCGCCTTCACCTCATCGGCTTCTACTGGGGAGATGTGTCCCTCTCCAATACGCTGTTTCGCCGCGACGCAGAAACCTTTGCCGCGTGGCTCGTAGACGCTGAAACCGGGCAGTTGCTCCCTCGACTATCCGATGGCCAACGCCACTACGACATCGACCTCGCACGCACCAACATCATCGGCGAACTCATGGACCTTCAAGCCGGAGAGATGATTAGCGAGGACGAGGATGTCATCGCCATCGGTGACGCCCTGCATGCACGCTACAGCGCACTATGGAGCGCTCTACACGACCAAGAAACGTTCGATGCCGACGAACCATGGCTCGTAGCCCAGCACATCGAGCACCTAAATTCCCTCGGGTTTGACGTAGACGAACTCGAAATGACTACGGACATCGATGGCACCACCGTGATGATCCAGCCCAAAGTTGTAGACGCAGGCCACCATGCCCGCCGGCTCATGCACCTAACCGGACTCGACGTCCAAGAAAACCAAGCCCGACGGCTCCTCAACGACCTTGAACACTATCGGGCGATCACTGACCGTCAAAAAGACGAGATCGAATTCGTGGCACACGACTGGCTCGCCCAGGTATTCGAACCCACAATTCAGGCAGTCCCGCGCGAGTTGCGTAACAAACTCGAACCAGCCCAACTCTTCCACGAGATCCTGGACCACCGCTGGTTTATCTCGGAGCTCCAGCACCGCGACGTCCCCATGAATGAGGTTGTGGCCTCATACATCAAGAACGTGCTGCGGGACCGCCCCGATGAAGCCGCTATCCTCGGCCTCGCCCCTGAAGACGCGGAACTGCAGGAGTAACTCCACACACAAAACAAACGACGATGGGGCTGGAAACCAGCCCCATCGTCGTAAATAAAACAACCCGCAGGGTTACTGCGCGGCGCGTGCCTTCGCGATCTCATACAGCGTGATACCCGCCGCAACAGAAGCATTCAACGACTCCACCGCAGCGGCAATAGGGATCGACGCGATGGCGTCACAGTTCTCACGCACAAGGCGAGACAGGCCCTTGCCCTCCGAACCCACCACAACCACTACCGGGTCCAGCACAAACGGAATATCCGAGACGAGCGTGTCTCCACCACCGTCAAGACCAACCACAAAGCAGCCAGCCTTCTTCAACTCCCCAAGTGCACGCACAAGGTTAGTCTCACGCGCCACCGGCACGCGAGCAGCAGCGCCAGCAGAAACCTTCCATGCAGACGCCGTTACGCCCGCCGCCCTGCGCTCCGGCACCAGCACGCCATGCGCACCAAAAGCGCCAGCAGAACGCAGCACCGCACCAAGATTACGCGGGTCAGTCACCGAATCCAATGCCACAATCAGCGCAGGCTCGCCAGCGTCCTCTGCCCGATCCAGCAGGTCCTCAAGGTCCGAGTACTCATAGGGAGGGACCGAAATGACCATGCCCTGGTGCACCGCACCATCAGTGAGGTTGTCGAGCTCAAGCTTGCTCGTCTCAAACACGGGAATGGACCGCGTGGCGGCAATCTCGAGGATCTCACGCGTACGGTCATCGTGATCGAGGCGAACCGCAATGTAGAGCTTTGTTGCTGGCAAGCCGGCGCGCAATGCCTCAAGCACCGAGTTGCGGCCACCAACATACTCGCTCGCGCGATCCCCAGAGTGATTAGTTTTGCGCGGGCGCGGACGGTTACGTTCGCGAGCAGCCTCGAGACGCTCAGCTGCGGCCTTGCGTTTACCTGCGGGGTGCCAGGTCCGGTCCTCGGCTTTAGGCGTTGCGCCCCGACCCTCTAGGGCCTTGCGACCATTTCCGCCGGAACCCTTAACCGGACCCTTTTTGGTACTGGGCTTACGCACCGCTCCGCGCCGCTGTGAATTACCTGCCATATCGTGTGGCCTTCCATAAGCTCTTAATTGTGATGTAAGTCTGTAGTGTGCCGCGGCGGATAATTACCACGCACTTGATGCTTGCGCTGTCTGGGCTAGGCCAAAGACCAACGTGCCCCATCGGCAGAATCTTCCACAACGATCCCAGCGGCAGTCAGCGCATCACGAATTGCATCTGCCGTGGCAAAGTCGCGCTCCTGGCGTGCGCGCACCCGGGCTTGGATCTGCTGCGAAACGAGCGCGTCAAGGGCGTTGACCGCGCGGTCATCACCCTTGTCTTCGGCCCATGCAACCGGGTCAAGGCCAAACACGTCAAGCATTGCTCGCACTGCAATCAAGTGCGCACGCACCTCGTCATTGTCCCCGGCCGTTAACGCGGTGTTTCCTGCTTTCAAGCGCTCATGAACCTGAGCAAGACCAACGGAAACGTTGAGGTCGTCGTTCATGGCATCAACAAAAGCGGCAGGGAGTTCAGCAGCGGCAATCTCTGCTGTGTCCACAAGGCCGACTCGCTCTTGCGCGCGCTGCACAAATCCGGCGAACCGATCCCACGTGGAGTTTGCCTCGAGCAAAGTTTCCGGCGTCCATTCGAGCATGGAACGGTAGTGCACGGTGGCGAGTGCGTAACGTAAAACAACCGCACGCGTGGACTTAAGAACTTCCGATACCAGCAGGCCATTACCAAGCGACTTTGACATCTTGGTGCCGCCCTGGGTCACCCACGCGGAGTGCAACCAGAAGTTGGCAAAGTCAAAACCCGCCGCCTTGGACTGCGCCTGCTCGTTCTCGTGGTGTGGGAAGCGCAGATCTAAACCGCCACCGTGAATGTCAAAGGACTCACCTAGGTAGCGCTTGGCCATAGCGGAGCACTCAAGGTGCCATCCAGGCCGGCCCGATCCGTACGGGGTGTTCCATTGCGCGGTGCCTGGCTCGCCCGGCTTTGCGGCCTTCCACAAGGCAAAATCGCGCGGATCATGCTTCAGACTTGATTCCGCATCGTCTTGGGAAGGCAGAGCATCCTCAACGTGCTGATTGGTCAGCTGACCGTAGTCCGGCCAGGAGCGCGTATCAAAGTACACGTTGCCTTCGCCTGCCTGATACGCGTGGCCACGTTCAACAAGGCGATCCATGAGCTCGATCATGTCCAGCATATGCGCGGTAGCATGCGGCTCATACGTGGGGCGGAGGTTGCCCAATGCGTCATACGCATCCGTAAACGCACGCTCGTTTTGCGCAGCCCATGCCCACCACTGGGTGTTGTTAGCGGCGGACTTGGTCAGGATCTTGTCATCAATGTCCGTGACATTGCGAATGTAAGTGACTCTGAGTCCCTGGCGTGTGAACCAGCGAGCTAACACATCAAATGCTACTGCGGAGCGCATATGCCCGATGTGTGGCGGCGCCTGCACGGTGGCACCACACACGTACATACCCACTTCGCCTGCTACTCGTGGGGTAAATTCGCGTACTTGGCGCGTTGCCGTGTCAAAAAGCCGTAAAGTCACGGCTTCAGTTTACCTGTTAAGCACGAACTCCAAGATGTGGCGTACTGCAACCGGCTAGGCCGGCTGCCAGAGCATAGCTAGGCCGGCTGCCAGAGCGTGGCTTGCCCGGAGGCGAGTGAAGCTGGGACATTGAGGATGCGCTGGTTGCGTGATCCCCTAAAGGCCAGGGTGAGATCCTTTTGGGATTCTTCGAACGGGCCGTCCACTAGGACGTCGATGCTGCGCAGAAGTTCCATCTTGTCTGAGTTCGACCCCTCTGCCAGCAACTGCTCAAAGGTATAGCCGCTCCAACTCCATACGTCTTTGGTGTGCCCAAAGCGCTCGCGCACCTTACCCACGAGCCGTAAGCACACCCCGGTGTTCACAAAGGGTTCGCCGCCGAGCAGGGTCAGGCCCTGGACAGCCTCGTGTGCGAGGTCGTCCAGGATCCTGTCCTCCAACTCGTTGCTATACGGCTGGCCATACTTAAAGCTCCAGGCCGCCTCATTGAAACAGCCCTCGCAGGCAAACAGGCAGCCGCTCACGTACAGGCTGCAGCGCACCCCCTCCCCATCCACCATGACAAACGGTTTATAGTCCGCCACATAGTTTTGAGAGAGCTTTGCTGATTGCCACTGCCCCGGCTGTGGGATGCGCATTGTTTGTGCCCTAGGCCTTGGGGGTTGCGGGCACTGCGGTAGTCACTGGAGCTGCCGGGCTCACGCGCACCGCACCGGGTACGTGCTTCACGCGAGACGAGATCTCCACGTGCCGCCCATGCACCATGGGCCGCTGCTGGGGGTTACCCAGGTAACCGCAGGTGCGCTTGACCACGTCGCAGGTAGCCGGGTTTGTGTTGCCACAATCTGGGCAGGCAAAACCGCGGGCAGTTGGGTCAAAATCGCCCTCATAACCGCACTCATAACAGCGGTCAATCGGGGTGTTGGTGCCCAGATAGCCCACGCGGTCATAGGAGTAGTCCCACACCGCCTCGAGTGCCTTGGGGTTGGTGCGCAGTACGGGGTACTCGCAGTAGTGGATGAATCCGCCCGCCGCATAGTGCGGGTAGTCCTTTTCAAAGTCGAGCTTTTCAAACGGAGTGGGGTTCTTGCGTACGTCGTAGTGGAAGGAGTTGGTGTAGTAATCCTTATCCGTGATGTCCTTAACCGAACCAAACTTGGCTTTGTCCAAGCGGCAGAACCTGTCCGTGAGCGATTCGCTCGGCGTGGAGTACACGGAGAACCAATAGCCATAGTGCCTCGACCACGCCTTAGCGGTGGTGTTCAGCGTACGCAGAATGCGCAGCGTGAACTCCTTAGCTTCCGCGTTATCCTCCCACTCGCCACCAAAGAACGCGGCCGCGGACTCGTAGAGTCCGATGTAACCGAGGGACACCGTGGCGCGACCATTACGGAATAACGTATCCACGTCGTCGGAAAGAGAAAGATGCTTGCCAAACGCGCCGTGCACGTACAAGATTGGCGCATTGGCGGGACTGGCCTCCTTGCACCGCTCCACCCGGTACACCAATGCGTCCCGCACCGTCTCAAGCCGCTGCTCCAGCAGGTCCCAGAACGCGGCCTGATCGCCCCGCGTTTCAAGCGCGATGCGCGGCAGATTTAACGTGACCACACCCAGGTTCATGCGGCCATCCACCACGTCGTTGCCGTCCTCGTCACTCCAGCCCTGCAGGAAAGAGCGGCAGCCCATGGGCACTTTGAACGAGCCGGTGATCTCCACGATCTTGTCGTAGTTGAGCACGTCTGGGTACATGCGCTTGGTGGAGCACTCCACCGCAAGCTGCTTGATGTCGTAGTTGGGATCCTGCGGCTCTAGGTTGGTGCCGCGCTTGAGCGTGAAGATGAGCTTGGGGAAGATAGCTGTGCGGTGATCGCGGCCGAGCCCCAGGATGCGGATCTCAAGGATGGCGCGCTGAATCTCGCGCTCCAGCCAACCTGTGCCCAGGCCAAAGCCCACGGACGTGAACGGGGTCTGGCCGTTCGAGGTGAACAGCGTGTTGATCTCGTATTCCAAGGACTGCATGGCGTCATAGATGTCCTTGGAAGTTTTCTCCCGGGCATACTCCCGGCGCTTTGCCGGGTCCTCAATCCACTTCTCGGCCTCGGTCAGGTGCTTTTCCAGGTTCTTAGCGGCGTAGGGGGCCAGCAACTCGTCAATGCGGTTGACCGAGCACCCGCCGTACTGGCTGGAGGACACGTTGGCGATAATCTGGGAGATCTGGGCCGTAGCCGTTTGGATGGACCGCGGTGGATCCACCTGCGCGTTACCGATGCAAAAGCCCTGGGACAGCATGGTGTTGAAGTCGATGAGGCAGCAGTTAGTCATCGGCGCATATGGGTGATAGTCCAAGTCGTGGTAGTGGATATCGCCCTTGGCGTGCGCGTTTGCCACGTGCGCGGGGAGCATCTGCATGCCGATGGCCTTGCCCACCGCGCCCGCCGTTAGGTCACGCTGGGTGTTGAAAACGTTGGAGTCCTTGTTGGCGTTCTCATTGACCACCGCGGATTCTTTGTCCCGCAGGCGGCCGATCGAGTGGTTGATATCCGTGGCCTTTGAGCGGGCCAAATCCCGCTGCACGCGGTAGTCGATGTAGGCCTTGGCCACCTCATATTCGCGCGAATCGAGGAGTACGTGTTCCACCACGTTTTGGATCTCGTAAATGCGGACCTCGCCGGTGCCGGCGCTGCCGAACCGCTCAGCGATTTCCGCGTCGATGCGGGATACCAGCTCGGCCAGCGTGTGTTCATGAACCGGTGCGAGCAGCCCGTATACCTCCACAAAGGCGCGCCTAAGCGCCGCGGAGATCCGAGCGTCATTAAAGGCGAGCGTGCGTCCGTCGCGTTTACGCACCGTCATTGTGCGAGTCACGCGTTGTGGATCTGAGTGTTCATCACGTGCTGCGTGGTTTTCCACGTCCGGCAGATCCACGTCCACTATGCTCATGGTCTAACCTCCCCAGCGGAAGTCCGCTATTTGACTATATCTTGTGCACCATGCACATTTCTCATACTAGATATAGGGGTTGGTTGACTCGCTGGGACCTAAGACCCTGTTGCGTTTAACGCCCGCGGATTTCCGCCAAACTTTGCTGCCCGATAGGCCCAGACACGCCTACACGCACCCGCACATGCCCCCACGGAACAAAGTGCGAGATCGTACCTGCGGGGGCAAAGTCGTAGCTGCCCACTACGATCTGGCCCCCGCAGGTACGATCTCGCGGGATGAGTTGGGTAAATACAGAAGGAGTTAGGCCACCAAGGATGCTTGGGCCTTGGTCACGCGGGTATCACGCAGTCCCACCTCGTGCACCTGGCCGCCAAGCTCCACCACGTGGCGCTCCGACGCCGCAACCACGCTTGTCCCCGTCCAGAACTCGAACTCGCCAGGCTCCACCACCCGCTGCATGGCACGGTTAGTGAACGAGAGCCGAGCAGGTGGCACAACAAACGTCACGTCCGCGCTCTGCCCCGGCTCTAGCGACACCCGCACATAGCCAATAAGTTGCGCCACAGGCCGAGTGAGCGACCCCACCAGATCGCGCACATACAGCTGTACAACCTCAGAGCCAGCCACCTCACCAGTGTTGGTCACCCGAACTTGAACGTTCACATCCTTACCTGCCACCGTGGCTTGCACCTCGGGTGCCGAGTGATCAAACGTGGTGAACGACAACCCAAACCCGAATTCACGGTCTGGCCGAGAGGACAGGTTGGTCACGTCATTATCGCCACCGAGCGCAGGATGCAGGTAGGTGTAAGGCTGCGCGCCCGTGGAGCGAGGCAAAGACACAGGAAGACGACCAGATGGGTTTACCCGGCCGGAGAGCACTCCGGCAACCGCTCCAGCGCCTTCCTCCCCAGGGAAGAAGCTCTGTACTACGGCCGCCGCCGAATCCAGCGCCCATCCGAGCACATATGGCCGGCCGGTCAGCAGGACAACCACAACGGGCTTGCCCGTCGCAATAACAGCCTCGGCCAACTGATGCTGCACACCCGGCAATTCCAGTGAGTCACGGTCACAGCCTTCACCGGAGGTGCCACGGCCAAACAACCCCGCCTGGTCCCCCAGCACCAGCACCGTCACATCAGCAGACTGGGCAGCCGCAACCGCCTCGTCAAAACCGGACGTATCCGAGTCGTCGATGTTGCAGCCGCGCGCCACCACACATTCACTGTCTGCAAACTCGGCGGCCAGCCCTTCACGCAGTGTGGGGGCCTCGATACCGGTTTCAAATCCATCGTGAAGTGACAGCACGTGGTTCACAAAGGAGTAGCAGCCAAACAGCGCTGAGAGCCGGTCCGCATTAGGTCCCACCACGGCTATCCGGCCGGGCCGGTCAGCCAGCGGAAGTACGCCATTGTTAGACAGCAGCACAACGGATTCCTCGGCAAGGCGGCGCGCAACCTCGCGGTGCGCAGGCGAGTCAAGGTCGATATCCGTGGGTGGCTCGTCATCAAAGGTGTTGCCCAACAGCCCCAACTCGGACTTCTGTTCCAGCGCACGTAACACTGCGCGATCCACAAATGCCTCGTCGATAAGGCCTTCACGCACGCCCTTGGCCAGCGGACCCAGGTACGCGTCACCCGTGGGTAGTTCGATGTCCACGCCGGCTTCCAGCGCGGCCTTAGCCGCCTCGGTCAGGCTGCCCGCAATATTGTGCAGCTTTTCCAGGAATGCCACACCAAAGTAGTCGGCCACCACGGTGCCATCAAAACCCCAGGTGCCACGCAGCAAATCAGTCAAATATTCTGGGCTAGCCGCAATCGGCTGCCCATCGATCTCCGTGTATGCGTGCATAACTGAACGCACACCACCCTCAATAACTGCCATCTCAAACGGCGGCAGCAGCACGTCGGCAATTTCACGCGGGCCAGCGTGCACCGGCCCAAAGTTACGTCCAGACTGCGAGGCCGAATACCCCACAAAGTGCTTCAACGTTGCGTGCACGCCTTGGGATTGCAACCCCTTCACGTACGCGGTAGCGATCGTGGAAACCTCGTATGGGTCCTCCGAGATGCATTCCTCGGTGCGGCCCCAGCGCGGGTCACGGATCACGTCAAGAACCGGTGCGAGACCTTGGTGCACGCCCAACTGCTTCATCGACTGCCCGATGAGCGCGCCCATCTCCCCTACCAGCTCTGGATCGAACGCCGCGCCCCAAGACAGCGGCGCCGGGAAGGTGGCCGCGCGCCACGCGGATAGCCCGGTCAAGCATTCCTCATGCACAAGCATCGGAATACCGAGCCTGGTGTTGCGTACGATCTTGCGCTGTTCATTCCACAGCCAGGCCGCTCGTTCAGCAGGCTCAATGGGCCGGGTACCGTATACGCGGGTCACATGACCCAGCCCGTGCTTGGTGGCACCCTCAAAGGTGGTCGCCTCGGCGAACTCCCCCTGCAGGGGAGCGACCGCCTCGCCGTCGCCTTTATCCCAGAAGCCAACGATCTGCGCGAGCTTCTCCTCGAGGGTCATCTGCGAGAGTAGTTCGCGCGCCGCAGCCGCATGAGGTGAGCGGCTTGATGGGTCAGTCATGGAAATCTCCTTACGTGCGCGCGGCGGCATTGCCGCGGCGCCTTGCCAACGTGTGGCCCGCCCCCGCGGGTCACACGCCAAACTGAAGGTGCACCCCACTGTGGGTGCGCTGGGTCTGGCGGAGTCGTCGAAAATCAAATTCCCGACGATCCCACCCGCCCCGTAAAAGCCGTTACGTTAACCCTTCACCGCGCCCTGCAGGCCGTTGACGATCTTGTTCTGCATGGTCAGGAAGAAGATCAGCGCTGGAATCATGGACAGGGTGGTGAAGGCGAACACGCCGGCGGTATCTGATGAGTATTGCGACGAGAAGTCCGCCACACCGAGTGGCAGAGTCTTCTTATCCCCGCTCAGCAGGAGCAGCGGGAGCAGGTACGCGTTCCAGGACGCCACAAATGCAAGCACACCTGTGGTGACCATTCCCGGACCGGACAGCGGCAGTACAATCCGGGCAAAGAACCCAACCCGGCCAGCGCCATCCAACGTCGCAGCTTCCTCGATCTCATTAGGGATCGCCTGAAGGAACGGACGCAAAATCACAATGGTCATAGGTAGCTGGAACGCGGCCTGCGGCAGCGCCACACCCCACCAAGTGTTCCCCATGCTCAGATCCTTATTGATCAGGATGAACAGCGGGATGATCGCAACAGTAGCGGGGAAGAGCATACCCGCCACAAAGATCATGTAAATCTTCTCGCGGTGCTTAAAACTAAAGCGAGCCAGCGGATACGCGGCCATCATGCCAAACACAACCACCATAAGCGTGGTCAGGACGGCAATCACGGTGGAGTTCAGCGCATACTGCCAAAAACTCGATGACGTAATAACGCGGCGATAGTTGTCAAACACCCACGGATCAGGCAGACCCGCTGGGGTTTCAGCTAGTTGCGCGTTGGTACGAAAACCACCAAGCACTGCAAAACTGACGGGACCAAGCGTGACGCACACCAGCAGGATCGCCATGAAGTAGGTCAGCGGGCCAGCTTTATGTCCGTTAGCGGACTTGCGGTGACCGCGAGGCGTTTTGGGCACGGCGGTGACATGGTCAGCCGTTGCGGCGCTCATCGCTTGCTCCTCTTCTTACGGGGCTCATAATCGGGGTTATCGCGGCGCATCACAAACCGCTGGTACAGCAGTGCAAAGATCAACGCGATGATGAACAGGATCACGGAGGCAGCAGAAGCGATACCAAAGTTCGAACGCTTGGTGCCCTCGGTGATCAGGAAGGTGACCATCGTGGTGGTCGCATTCGCAGGACCACCCTTGGTCAGGATCCACACCATGTCAAAGAGTTGAAGTGAACCCACCATGGACAAGAACGCCCAGGTGCGCAGAGTGGGGCCGAGCAGCGGGACCGTGATCTTGCGCTGGGTCTGCCACCAGGACGCGCCATCGATCTGTGCAGCCTCGGTGAGTTCCTCAGGTACGCCCTGCAGTCCAGCAAGGAAGAGGATCACAGCAAAGCCGAGGTACTTCCAGGTCAGCACCACCATGACAGTGGCGAGTGCATATTTAGGTGTGCCGAGGAAGCCCTGGGCCGGGCCGCTAAGCCCGATTGCATTCAGCATGGTGTCGATCGCGCCATACTTAGGCTGCAGCAGCTGGAACCAGACCACCGCAACGATGACCTCGGCAAGCACGTACGGCACAAACACGATGGTGCGCAGTGCGCCGCGGCCCCACATCTTACGGTTGAGCAGCAGCGCGATGAGAAGTCCCAGAGGCAGCTGAATAAGGATGGAAGCAACCACGATGATCAGGTTGTGCACTAATGCACCCGTGAACACGTCGTTGGTCAGAACCGAAACGTAGTTTTTCAGTCCTACAAAGTCTACGAGCGGTCCAAAGCCCTTCCACTTATACAGGGAGAACTGGACGGCTCTGATCATGGGCCAGACCACGAAGAGCAGGAAGAGGATCAACGCCGGAGCAATGAAGGCTGCTGCCTGCACGCCAAGGCGGTAGTTGGGCTTGGTCTTGCGACGATCTGGGCCCGCCCCGCCTGCGGGGGACGCGAGGTCCCCCGCAGACGTGTGGGTGGTACGGTTCGTCGCAGACAATGTCGCATCAAGCGATGCGGGTGACTTGTCTGCCACGGTTAACTCACTTTGCTTCGTCGGCTGCGGACTGGATTGCGTCCACAATGTCTTGCGATGATGCCTGACCAGCAAACATCAACGCGATCTCGTCGTTCATAGCGCCACCAATGGAGGTACCGAACGCGGTGTCGAAGTACAGCTGGATGAATGGAGCTGCGTCACGAACCTTAAGGAGTTCAGCCAGAGCTGGGTCCTTCACAGCCGAGTTTGCTGCTGGGTTAGTGGGCAAGCCCATGTCACGCTCTGCGAATCCGGTCTGCACCTTGTCAGAGAGCAGGTAGTTGAGGAAGTCAACGGCTGCGTCTGGTGCCTTTGCAGACACGGACCATGCGTCACCGCCACCGAGCTGAGCCGCTGGATCGCCCTGTCCGCCATCAATTGCTGGGAATGGGAACCAGCCGGTGTTCTCGCCGAGGCCCTTGCCGTCCTCGGTCAGGCCCTGCATAACGCCTGGCTCCCAGTGACCTGCGAGTTCCATAGCGACCTTGCCGGTTGCCAGCAGACCCGATGCGGAGGTTGGGCCAGACTGTGCTGGGGTGGACAGGAAGCCTGAGTTGAATGGCTCCTTGGAAATGAGTTCCTTGAGCGAGTCACCGGCCTTGATGAAGCATGGGTCCTGGAAGTCGAGGGAGGTCACTGCCTTTTGCAGAACGTCCTGCGAGCACTGACGAAGTGCGGTGTAGTACCAGTAGTGCGCTGCTGGCCACTTGTCACCGGCGCCTACGGAAATGGGCTCAATGCCCTTGCCCTTAAGGGTTTCGATGTCCTGGTAGAGCTCGGTCATCGTGGTTGGGGTTGAGGTGATGCCCGCGTCAGCAAACATTGCCTTGTTGTACCAGAAGCCAACAACACCCATGGAGAATGGCAGGCCGTAGGTCTTGCCATCAAGCTGCCAGCCGGCAACGTTTCCACCGAGCTTGGCAATGGTGTCCTTGGATGCCTCGGTGATGTCCTTGGTCAGTCCCGCGGAGACGTGGTCTGCGAGCTCTCCACCACCGCGCTCCATGTAGATGTCTGGGAGGTCGCCGGACTGGAAGGCTGCTTCCAGCTTGGTGACCATGTCTTCGTGCTGGAGGGCTTCGATCTTGATGTGCACGCCGGCGTGGTCGGCCTCGAAGTCCTTGGCGACTTGCTCGTAGTAGGCCTTGCCTGGGTCACTGTTGGAGTTGTGCCACCAGGTGATGGTGGTGTCGCCCGATGCCTTACCGGTTTCGCCGCCCTTTTCGCCGCCGTCATCGCTGGAGCATGCTGCAGCGAGCAGTGAGACGGTGGCCGCAACAGCCAATCCCTTGATGAAACGTGAATTTTTCACGGTTTGATCTCCTCATCGTTGAGTGAAGTAGACCCAATATATTCAAGCGTTGAACATTTAGTCAACCGTTATCGTTAACGATTTCGATAACGTTATCGGAAAGATCGCTTCAGCCCTATAATGAACTCTGTGAACACCACATCACGCGTCACCATGGCTGACGTGGCCCGCGAGGCCGGCGTCTCCGTGGCCACGGTCTCCAAGGTCGTCAACAATAGGGACGGCATCTCCGAGTCGCGCGCGCAGCACGTCAAGGACGTCATCGCCGAGTTGGGATACGCCGCGAGTCTCGGCGCGCAATCGCTGCGCTCGCGCACCACGGGTGTGCTCGGCATGCTCGTGGCCGAGTTCGAGCCGTTTTCCGCCGAGCTGCTCAAGGGCGCTTCCACGGCCATCAAGTCCACCGACTACGAGTTGCTTGCGTATTCCGGTAAGTCAGACCAGTCCACGATGTATGGCTGGGAACGCCAGCATGTGGCCCGACTCTCCGGCACGCTCATCGACGGCGCAGTAATCGTGACGCCCTCGGGCATGGAGACCACCTTCCCCGTGCCCATTGTGGCTATCGACCCGCACATTGGCACAACCCAACTGCCTACTGTCCGCTGTGACTCGTACACGGGCGCCATGACCGCGACTGCCCATCTCATTTCACTGGGGCACCGGTCCATTGGTTTCCTGGGTGGTCGTGCAGACTTGCAGTCGTCTAAGGACCGCGAGGCGGGTTACCGCGATGCCATGCGCGCCGCGGGACTGCCCATCAATGAGGCTCTGATCGGCGAGGGCGGCTACCTGCCCGAGCGTGCGATAGAACCGACTCGTGCGTTGCTTTCACATCGCGATCGTCCTACGGCGATTTTTGCGGCGAACGATTTGTCCGCAATCGAGGTGGTTAAGGTGGCTGAGTCCATGGGACTGTCCGTGCCTACCGATTTGTCGGTAATTGGCTTTGACAACGTGCCCGACGCAGCCCTGTTCCGCATCCCGCTCACCACAATGGCCCAGCCCCTGCAGGAGATGGGCCAGATGGCCATGAATATGCTGGTCAAGCTGGTGGCTGGGCAAGACACCACAACGCAGATTCTCGTGGATACTACGCTCGTTACGCGTGAGTCGTGCGCGCCGCCGCGCTAGCCGCGCCTACCCAAAGTTTTTGCCCTCACCACGGTAGGTCGGCTGATTATCGACGATCCTGCCGCCTTCCAGCAGATACGTCACGTTAAATCGTTCCATCTGTTCGCCGGCCTTTGCTCCACGCAGCCAAACCCGCTCGCCCACTTGTGGCACACCAGATGTGCTGATGCCAGTGCCAGCCTTTACACCCGCACCCTTGGCGATGCGCAGTGGTGTTTGCACCTCACCCGCGCCCTCGGTGCCCACGGGAAGAAGCCCAGGGGTCACTAGTTTGGGTTGACGGTTTTGCTTGGCTTGACCTGAAGCCACGTATCCCCCGGCAAACGCGGTGATGAATCCCGGTGCCGGCTTGCGGACTACGTCAAGGCCAAAATAGGCGGAGGGCACTAGGCCAAGGTGGTCGTATCCGTCAAACAATCCGGGATGGTAGAAGCCGGATCCAGCCGTCACCTCGGTGATTTCGGTGGCGGTGTCAAAGGTGTGCAGGGAACCGGTGCCGCCCGCGTTAACAATGTCGAGTTCGCCGAGCCGGAAGCGCATTGCGCTTGCAATCTCTAGCCGGCGTTCAGCGAGTTCCGCACGAGAAATCTTCTTCATGATGCGCACCGCAGGTGAGCTATCGGGCAAACCTGCTATTTGAGCGTCGTAAAACATGAGCCCCACCACGCGCACGGCGGTACTTGTTTGCGCCACATCTAGGAACGCGAGCACGTCCTCTTTAGTGTGCAGCGGGGACCGGCGCACGCCCACATGGATGGGCATCTTGGTGCGGGCAAAGATGCGCAGGGATGAGTCCACGTCCACGGCCACCCGAATGGGGGTGGCCGGTCCAGCAGCGGCGATGATGTCGAGATGGGCGGCGCAGTCCACCATAAGGGTGATCTCAGCTCGCGCTAGGTCGTTGTCCGGTGCGGCTAGCTCTGCGAGCGCACCGCGGTCCACGGTGGGATAAGCCACGAGCACATCCCGCATTCCGTTGGCTACGAGCCAGAGTGCCTCGCGTAGGGAATATGCCATTAAGCCTTGGAATCCCTCGAGCGTGAGAGCGCGGTTCAGCAGGTGGCGCACGCGCAGCGATTTGGTAGCGATTCGGATGGGGTGACCATGAGCGCGGGCGGCCATTGAAGCGCCGTTTGCGTCAAATGCGGCGAGGTCAATGACGGACAGTGGTGCGGGCAGTTCACGGGTCGCTTCGCTCAATATTGCGGCGGCTCGTCCGGTTGAAGCTATCGGCGCTGATGTCATCATGTGGTGAGTCTATCGGTCGAGGTGGCGCGGTGGCATTACACTCCAGTCATGGTTGCGTTTCGATTTCAAGGAAGAAACTCTGCGCGCGAGGGTGCTCAGGCGATGTCCGGTTCACGTTGGTCGAACACTTGGACTAACTGGGCTGGCACTGTTACGAGCCGTCCACATTCGGTGCAGATTCCCTCTAATCCCTTGGCTCTTGCCCGCATTGTGGATCAGGCTGTTGCCAAGGGTGACACGGTTCGAGCTGTTGGCGCGGGGCATTCATTCACTCCTGCTGCGGCAACCAATGGCGTTCAGGTTTCGCTCGATAACCTGAATCAGTTGGAATCGATAGTTCCCATTGAGGGCACTGACGGTGAAGCGCTGGTGACTGTTGGCGCTGGCATTCGCTTGCATGCGCTTAATGCGCTTTTGGCTGAGCATGGTCTTGCGATGCCGAATCTTGGAGACATCGATCACCAGTCTTTGGCCGGTGCTTTGAGTACCGGCACACATGGTACGGGTGCGCGCCTGACGGGCTTGGCTGCGCAGGTGCGCGGTATGCGGCTGCTGCTAGCTAGTGGTGAGGTGGTGGATGTTTCTGCCACCCAGAACCCCGAATTGTTCAAGGCCGCGCAGGTGAGCTTGGGTGCGCTTGGCATTATGCTGACGGCTACGTTGCGCTGCGTTCCGGCATTTTTATTGCATGCGCGGGAAACGCCCATGCCGCTGGCCGAGGTGTTTGAGCATCTGGTGGGGCCGGATAACTTTGCCGATGCCAACGATCATTTTGAGTTTTATTGGTTTCCGGGCACGCAGGGCACGCTGGCAAAGTTCAATAATCGTGTTCCAGCGGGTACTAAGCCCAGCACTGCAGATTTGGGTCCCGCTCAGGCGGCTGCGCGTTCGGCTCGCTTTTGGGTGGATGACGAGTTGCTATCCAATGGCCTATTCCAATTGACGAATTCGCTGTCTGCACGCGTGCCCGCGTTGACGCCTTCCATCAATCAAATTGCCTCACGTGCGCTATCTGCGCGTGAGTACATTGCGCCTTCCCATGAGGTGTTTATTTCACCGCGCCGGGTGCGCTTTGTGGAGATGGAGTATGCAGTTCCGCGTGAGTCTCTCCCGGAGGTGCTGGCGGAGTTTATGAAGGTGGCTAACCGCAAGGATTTGGCAGTGCAGTTCCCTATTGAGGTGCGTTTTGCCGCGGCGGATGACGTGTGGCTTTCTACTGCGCATGAGCGGGAGAGCGCTTATGTTGCTGTCCACCAGTATCAGCACAGTCCGTACCGTGAGTATTTTGATGCTGCTGAGCCGATTTTCCGGGCAGCGGGTGGGCGTCCGCACTGGGGAAAGATGCATACGCTTGATCACACCGATTTTGCTGCGTTATACCCTAGGCTCGGTGAGTTTACGGCGTTGCGCGCGCAGTATGATCCGCGTGGAACTTTTGCCAATTACTACACCAACCACGTGTTTGGCCGGGTCTGAGGGAGGCCTGAAAAAGGTATGCCACGAGTTGGTCTGACCCGCGAGAAGCTGGTTGCCACGGCTATGGCGATGGCTGACGAGCAGGGCTTGGCTGGGCTGTCTATGCATGCGTTGGCCCGGCACTATGGCGTGGCGGCTCCCAGCATGTATAAGCATGTGCGCAATGTGGAGGATTTGCAGTGTGCGATTGCGCTGGAGGCATTGACTCTTTTTGAGCATGCGTTGCGCGGCGCGGAGCCTGGCATTGTTGGTCTTGCGCGGGCGTATCGTGGTTTTGCTGCGGGTCACCCGGGTCTTTATGAGGCTACGCAGTTGCCTGCGTTGTTCCGCGAGGATGGCGCTGCGGAAACGTCGAATCGGATTGTTGCGCTGATTGCCTCGGTTCTGCCGGATAATTTGCTTCCCGACGATATGGTCCATCAGGTGCGCATCATCCGATCCGTTCTGCACGGCTTTGTGACACTTGAGTGCTCGGGTGGATTTGGACAGTCTCAGTCGCTTGACGCAAGCTTTGCAGAGTTGTGTACGTCCTTGCAGGTGATGACTTCATTGGGTGGTGTGAGTGCCACTAAGGCGGCTTCTGCGCAGTTAAGCACGCAACCCGGGCGCCGGTAGGTTCTGCTGGGCGGCGCTGCTCAGTCCGCCGCGATCACAAGTGCAGTCGCGATTGCTGCGAGTCCTTCGCCTCGCCCCGCAAACCCGAGCGCGTCAGTGGTGGTGGCCGAGATCCGTACCGTGGCGCCTGCTGCTGCGCTCATGCGTTCTTGCATGAGGTCACGGTGCGGCCCCACTTTGGGCCGGTTTCCAATCACTTGGACTGCCACATTTCCAATGGTGTATCCGGCTTCACGCACGCGGCGCGCAGCCTCTGCAAGCAGTACCGAGCCTGCAGCGCCCGCCCATTCGGGTTCGCTGGTGCCAAAGTTTGAGCCGAGGTCGCCGAGTCCCGCCGCGCTGAACAGTGCGTCTGCAGCTGCATGGGCAATAACGTCCGCGTCTGAGTGTCCTTCGAGTGGACGCTCGCCGGGGAGGTGCACACCTCCTAGCCACATTTCACGCGTGGAACCTTCTTCAGCAAAGGCGTGAACGTCCGAGCCAATACCCACGAGTGGCAGTGCTTGAGTCATGTTTATCGTTCTCCGTGTGGTGGAACCTTGGGGCCTAGGTGGCGGTGAATTCCCCGCATTATCGCGGCGCACCGCCGGTGGCCTGAGTAAACAACACCCGGGCAAGTGCTAGGTCTGTGGGTGTCGTGATTTTCAGGGCGAGCGCGTCCCCCTCAACTGAAACCACTTGGTGTCCGGCCCAGCGGGCGAGGGTGGAATCATCTGTTGCGGCCTGCTGCTCGTGCGCACCGCGGTCCGCAAATTGCGTGTGCATTTGCCACGCCACGTCCCATGCAAACCCCTGTGGAGTTTGCACAATGCGCATGGTGTTACGGTCCACATTGGCGACGATACCCCTAGTCCCAGCCACACCCTGCGGTGCGTCTGGGTCAATTTGGGCGAGGGTATCGGCTACCGCAACCGTTGGCACAACTGCGCTCGCACCTGCGGATATAGCCGCAACAACCCGGTCCATTGTGGTGGAAGGGGTCATAGCGCGGGCTGCATCATGGATGAGGGCAACGTCAAGCTCCCCTGCCTGGCGCAACGCTTTAAGGCCGGCAAACACGGAGGCTTGGCGTGTTGGTCCGCCCGCAACCACAGCCACGGGTATGACCATACCGAGCCGTGAAGTAGCGGAACGGAAGAGTTCTACCTCCGCGGCCGGTGCGGTAACTACGATCGCCGCCACGCCATCCACGAGTTGCGCATGACGTAAGGCGAGGGCAAAAAGCGAGGTATCGTCGCCAATCTGGCCATCAGCAGCAAGCGGCACAAGCGCTTTGGGCACACCGTAACCGAGCCGGGTGCCGGAACCTGCGGCGGTCACCACGATGCCTACGCGGGGTGGGGAAGTAATCGTCACTCCATGAGCCTAGCGGACCCACCTTGGGCGAGCAGATCAGGACGCCACGCGTACGCGGTCCGTGCGCACCACCGCACTGCGGTGCCCAAGGCGGCGCAACACAATACGCACCCACAGCTTTTCGCCGCGATCGGCCTCGCGGACCTCATACTTCTTACCGCGAGCGCCAGGAATCGATTCTTTGCCACGCATCCACTGGAACTCTACAGACTGCGCGTCCGGCTCAATAAAGT
>Ga0182744_1000957_pt1 | contig 26252 bp, 21 predicted proteins | sample eDN3rd30CKraftMG_FD_128525 | JGI IMG/M metagenome (GOLD analysis project Ga0182744, IMG submission 128525) | Enriched Miracle-Growth compost microbial communities from Emeryville, California, USA - eDNA 3rd pass 30_C Kraft MG (version 2) (version 2) ... | reverse complement strand
CCGCCGGCAGCTTCATTGAAATACGCCAGCTGGTGGGGATAGACCCGAAGGGTGCTGGTGATGGTCGCCAGCAGGCAGAGTGGAATCAGAATACGGCAACACATTGCCATGGCCCCTCCTCAATCATGAAGCATTTGAGGGCGGAATTGTTCTTTGCCGGACAGTCAGACAAGTCGCTGAAAAAATGATCTGTGAGAAATTGGAATGAGCGATGCGACTGGTGACGGCTTCAGCTTGCCCCTCCCCCAACCTATTTGTCAACTTTGATGGGACTGCCTTCCAGGGCTTTCGCTTTCATTATTGAAACATAGCATGGGAGAGCGAGGCTCCCGCCGAGCCGCAAGCCATAGAAAACGTGATCTTCCCTGCGGCTCAGCAGGAGCTTCGCCCTCCCGAAAATCCCCCATCTGGAAACAAGCAGAAGCCCTGAACTGCCTTCCAGAAATTGTAACAAATCCATCCGGCTGTGTGTTTCTACTGCACAACGCTGTCGCAATGGATCATCAAGACTGGAGCGGTGCAGAGATGGGAACAGCGAAAGTGCTGCTCTCCGCTGAAGACGGGACCAGCGGAAATGCCTGTTCCATAACGCCTGCCCTGGCAAAATGCTTGCCCTGTCAGCGGAGTTGCAATTGCCCGGATGGCAGCCCATCATTCCAGGAAACAAAGAGTCCTGGAATGAGTGCCTTCCATGGAAGCCATGAACTTCGTGGAGCCGCTTCACTTTTGAATCTCTCAATCGTCTGGCGAGGCACGACGTCCGGCTTGATGTCTCATGAAATGAATTCCCTGGATGAGGATCTCGAACGATGCATCTTGCTGAAAGTGTTCGCGCCGTCTGCGGAGTTGGGGCCTGTCTCTTTCTTGTTCCGATGTTTGTGTTTGGCCAGACAGCGGAACCCTGGGATGCTCCTTATGCTGCGGGCCAGGATGCCAACGGGCCGCATGTCCTCGGTTACTGGCGGTTTGAAAAAGGCCATGAGTTGGAGGATTCCTCCAGCCGGCATCACACGCTCACTCTGAACGGGGCTTCCAGTTCATCGGATGGAAAATTCGGTTTTGGCCTGGAGTGTTTTCCAGCGACCACGGATGTCCGGCATTCCGCAATGGCCGCGAACAAGCCTGGGCTGTCTCCTGCCGGAGCGTTCTCGCTGGAAATGTGGGTCAAGGCCAAGCCCGAATTCAAGACTCAGCCGCGAAACGTTTACCTTGTCGATAAGAAATATGTTTCCGATCAGGATTACCAGCTGATTCTCGATTCCCCAGGAACCGACGGCGGGCGCCGCTGGCGGGCTGTCCTGGGATTTGGAGACCGGTCCGAGACCTGGGTTGCGGAACAACCCTTGAAGCTGGAGCCGGGTGTGTGGATGCATCTCGCTGTCACTTATGATGCAGCGGGAACGTTTCAATTTTATGTGAACGGAACGCCCGCTGGGGGAGGATTCAAACCGGGACATGGTCCCCTGGCGGTCGGAAACAGACCTCTTTCCATTGGAGACCGGGGAGGAAGCTCCTATGCGGGTTTCCCCGGATTCATTGATGAAGTCCGTCTCACTTCCGGAGTCCGTGAGTTTCGAAAAATTCAACTGGTGGACGCGAACCGCCGGCACGTTTATTTGCGGAATGAACCCGATACGCAGTTGACCTATCAACTCATCAACCAGCAACGAACTCCGCTGGAAAAAGTCCGGATCTCGGTTTCGCTGCCTGCGGGAAAATCACTCGACCTTCAGCCGGAAAAACTGGAACCGGGAGCTGCGTACGAAATTGCCTTTCCGTTGGAGACGCAACTGCGCCCGGATCAATACACGATTGCAGTGCATGTGACAGCAGAAGATCAAGCGGGTCCCGTGACGTCGACCCAGCAGACGAATGTGCGTCTGATCCCGCGTCCATTGCCGGATCGGATGCCGGTGGTGATGTGGGGGCTGGGAGGGATCAGCGAATTGCCGAAACAGTTCGATCGGCTTCAGCAGATCGGCTTCACACATTGCCTTGGACTTCGTTGCGATTACGATCTTGTCTGGAAAGCCGGAAAACCGACCGCTCCCGTGATGCCGCAGAGCTTGAAAGATGCGGATACCATGCTGGACACCGCCCTGGAACGCGGCGTTGGCATTATCGTCAGTCTTTCCCCGGGGAATTACCTGGAATCGAATCCGAAATATCAGCGGATTGATCGAACGGGAAAGCCTTATTCCCGGAAAAATCTGGCCAATGTCTCTCCAGAGCTGGATCAATATTTTTACAACGTGGGGGCTTCGGTGGCGAACGCCTGGGGAAGCCATCCCGCCTTGCGAGCCGCGCTGATCGACACGGAAATTCGGGATGGAACCGCTCCGTCATTCCATCCTGAAGAAATCGAGGCCTATCGGAAATTTTCCGGGCAGGAGATTCCCGCGGAGGTCGTCACATCCCGCGGCGTTTCCTGGACGAAGATCAAACATTTTCCCGCGGACCGGATCATTTCCGAAAACGATCCGCTGCTGAATTATTATCGCTGGTTCTGGAAAACCGGAGATGGCTGGAATGGCTGGCATACCGCGCTTCATCGCGGCTTTCATTCCGCGGATGCCCAGCGGAATGCCGGTCTCCCGTTGTGGACGTTTTTTGATCCAGCAGTTCGTGCCCCGAGCCTCTACGGCAGCGGCGGAGAAGTCGATTTCCTTTCCCACTGGACTTATACCTATCCTGATCCAATTCGTATTGGCCTGTGCGCGGACGAACTGCTGACCATGGCGGGAGGTTCCACAAAAACGTCGCCGCAACAGGTCATGAAAATGACCCAGCTGATCTGGTATCGTTCACAAACCGCTCCTGTGGACAAAAAGAAAGTTTCCGTCGAACGTTCGCCCTGGGAAGATTTCGATCCGGATGCTGCTTATATCACCGCTGCGCCCATGCACGTTCGTGAAGCATTATGGATGAAATTATCGCGGCCCATTCAAGGGATCATGTATCACGGATGGGGATCGCTGGTTCCTGGTGTCCATTCGGGATATCGCTACACGCAGCCGGATACCAAGGAAGAACTCTCCCGGTTGATTCGAACTGTTGTGGAACCACTGGGACCGGCTCTGAAACATATCCCGGGCGCCCCGGCCGATGTCGCGCTGCTCGAAAGTTTCACATCCCAGATGTTTGCGGGACGGGGAACTTATGGCTGGGGAAGCAGTTGGGCAGCGGACTGCTGGCATCTCCTTCAATATGCACATCTGCAAACAGAAATCCTTTATGAAGAAACGTTGCTCGCCCGGGGACTGGACCAGTATCGCGTCCTTGTTCTTCCCGATTGCGACGTCTTAACGGAACCTGTGGCCCAGGCCATTCGTCAATTTCAACAGCGGGGAGGAATTGTTGTCGGCGATTCGCGGCTGGCTCCCGGAATCAACGCGGACATCCGGATTCCGGTTTATCTTCGCCAGCGGAAAGCGGATGTCGATCAGGCCGCCTTGATCAAGCTGGCACAAGAACTACGCCAAAAACTGGCTGCGAAATATCGTCCCGCGTTTGATGCCGATCAGTCCGACATCATTGTGCATCATCGGCAAGCGGGTGAAGCCACATACGTGTTCACAATTAATGATCGCCGCATGTTTGGGGATTATGTCGGGCAACATGGACTGGTGATGGAGCTGGGGAGACCGGCTGAGAGTGAAATCATCGTAAATCAGCCGGGCGGGTTCGTGTATGATCTGCAACGGCATCGGGAAGTAAAAACCCGGTTGCAGAACGATCATCTGCACTGGCGCGTCCGTCTGGGACCAGCCGATGGCGGTCTGTTTCTCATCACGCCCCGTTCCCTCTCGCAACTTGTGATTGAATCCTCTCCGGAAGGCCAACGGGGAAAATCGCTGCCGGTCCACATTCGAATTGCCGATCAGCAACAAAAGACGATTGATGCCGTGATTCCGGTCCATATTGACATCATCGATCCAAACGGGCGGCAGGCGGAATTCAGTGGTCACCATGCTGCCCAAGCGGGAACGCTGCTGCTGCCGCTGGAAATTGCTTCCAATGATACTCCCGGAATTTGGACAATTCGTGTCCAAGAACTCGCAAGCGGGCTGGTGAAGGAACACTTCGTCTCTATTCGCTGACCGCGTCTGCCGCGTGACATTTGAACCTGTCGAAACGCTCCCGGGCTCCTCTTTGGCGGGGCAATTCCCTGACAAACGACGCTGCTTTCCAGTTCGCCGACCTTGACCGCACCTTACACGCTCGCAACTCGGAAAAGTGAACGCACAGCAAGCACAGCGGGGGGAATTTTTGAAACGCAGAGAGCGCCGAGGACGCTGAGAAGAAAGACTGAGTGATGTAAGTCAGGCAATTTGTAGGGTGTGGTCGAGGCCGGATGAAGAGGGTTGCTGCAAGTCAGACGCACTTTGCCGGAATGCGGTTTCATCTGGAATCAGAACGGCCGCTGACCCACCTTCAGCGGACGCTTCACTTCTGGTGGGTCTGCGGTCGGGATCCTCTCTGAGGGGGCATTCCCTGGCAAACGACGCTGGTTTCCAATTCGCCGACTTTGACCGCACCCTACGAAGTCGTCCCTGAATAAGTCTTCGGCGGGCAGTTTGGGAACCGGGTGTGTCCGATGGGTCAGTTCCCGGATCTTCTGCTGGAACCGCTCCACCGTCGTCAGAGCAAGATGTCGCTTCGTCAACCAATGGATGGTGAAGCTGAAGCCCAGGAACTACCCCTTCCAGGGACGATTCACCGCACTTTTCTCTCGATTCACCTTCAGCCGGAGTTGGCGTTCCAAGGATTGTGTCACGCTGGCCTCTACGTACCAACCCACAAACTGTCAAACATGCTCGGCACACATGAGAAAAAAAGGCCGCGATTCTGGAATGGAATCACGGCCTCTCTATTTCGCATCCTCCGCCTGTTGCGCAGTCAGGAACTGGCTGCGAGAAGGGCGACGGTCAGGTCATGTCTGGCATGTCCCTTTGTTGACCGCGGCCCACGCGATTTTTTGGTCCTCTGGCGAACAAGTCTGCGAAGGATTCATTGCCGGTTTCGGCAACACGAAAGCGGAACAGTCGTCTTTTCGGCGTTTTCTGTCAACCGGGATCAGGAAACATTTCTTTTTGCGTCAATTGCCGCCACTTGCGAGGAAAGTTGTCGGACGCATCTCGACACTGATTCTCGATTCCGCGACACTGATCTTTCCATCCAAATCCTATTCTGATCCGGACGTCACACACTCCCCTCGGCAACTTTGTACAAAAAGTCCAGCGGAATTCCATAAGCAGCATCCGCTGTGTGGAACATCCACTGCCCCTTGTGGTCCGCCCAACGGAGCCGATTTTTTTGTTCAAAGCCTCTGGTGAGATGTCGTGAGGCTCCGGAAACAGGCCCCCACGGGGCACAATGACTATGAATATCACGTTTCTGGGCGCTGCCGGCGAAGTCACTGGCAGCCAGCATCTGATCGAAACGTCGCACCGCCGGCTGCTGCTTGATTGTGGTCTCTTCCAGGGACCGCGTACCGAATCGCGAAGGAAGAATGAGAAATTTCATTGCACGCCCCGAACACTGGACGCGGTGATTCTCTCCCATGCCCATCTCGATCACTGCGGCAATCTCCCCCGACTGTTCAAATTCGGATTTCGCGGCCCGGTCTTCTGTACGGAAGCCACTGCGGATGTCATGGAGCTGATGCTGCTGGATTCGGCAAAAATTCAACAGGAAGATGCCCTTTATCTTTCCCGGAAACTGGCCCATGCCAAGGGCCCCATCGAGCCGCTGTATACCGAAGAGGACGTTCGCGGGCTGCTCAAACTGGTCGAACCATGTCCTTTTGACAAATGGCTGAAGCTGGATTCCCGCGACGATGTCCGACTGCGATTTTCCCCCGCGGGGCATATTCTGGGATCAGCCATCGTGGAACTCGACCTGAATGATGCCAGCGAGCGCCGTCGGATCCTTTTCACTGGCGATCTGGGACGTCGGGAGATGCCATTGCTCAAGGATCCCACCGTTCCCGTTGACGGAGCGGACGTCGTCATTTGCGAATCGACCTATGGCAACCGGCTGCATTCCTCACCCCAGGACCTTCGTGCCATTTTGCTCAATGTATTGCAGGAAGCCCAGCTCAAAGAGGGACGGGTGATTATTCCTGCTTTCGCACTCGGACGAACGCAACAGATCACGTATTACCTCAACAGTCTGTTCAACGAACATCAGCTTCCCCGCATTCCCATTTTCGTGGACAGCCCGCTGGCCAGCAAACTGACTCAGGTTTTCCGCCAACATGTCCATGAGCTGGACGATGACCTGCAACAGGTAATACGCACCGATCCCGATCCCTTTGGGTTCGAACATCTCCAGTACATTTCCAATCACCAGGAAAGCATGGCGCTCAATAAACGCAAAGGGGCCTTCGTGGTGATCTCCGCCAGCGGAATGTGCGAAAGTGGCCGGGTCGTTCACCATCTCAAGCATGCTGTGAGCGATTCCAACAATACCATTCTGCTTCTGGGCTACCAAGCCCCGCAAACGCTGGGACGGCAAATTGCGGATCGCCGTGAGACCGTGAAGATTTTCGACCGGATCCTGCCACTCCGGGCCCAGGTCATTCAACTCGACGGCCTCAGCGCGCACGCGGATGCGAACGATCTGAAATGGTGGTTCGAGACAACCACCCGCACCAGCCATTTCGGAAAAACATTTCTTGTTCATGGAGAACCCGCTGCCGCTACGGCCCTGGCGGAGCTGATCCAGGACAACTGCGACGAAGCCCCGATCATTCCCCGCTTCGCCGATCGCTTCGAAATCTGACCCTCTTCCACCACAAATCGGGAAAGAATGTCATTTTCACATGGTCAACCGGGCCACCTTCCAGACCCCTTCTTCCCGGGCAATCAACATGGACACCATCTTGTGATCAGAGCTGCGAAAGCAGAACTCGCGATAAGGATGATCTCCCAGTTCCACGGTTTGCACAGAGGCAAACGTCAACGGTTCTTTTAGAAAAGGCAATGGCTTGACGGATTTTATAAACGTCTCGCAACCGTGGTCACTCTTAAACTCTGATGTAGTCGATTCCCAGGCCTGTTCCGGATGCCCTTCCCGGATCTGCTTCAGGAATTCTTCCGCAACAGACCGGCCTTTCTCCACCGAAGGCTGAGCCGCGGGACGGAACCAGATCCACAGCGAACAGGCCATACCGATCAGGAAAATCCCTACGAGGAGAACCAGTCGGGCTCCGCCGCGTCTGACGTTTGAAAACATGATGGACTCCATTTTCTAGACCAGTTTGGGCTTTGTTCGATCACGCTCGGCCTTGAATTCCTTGTCTTTCACCAGAATCCGCGTGAGAGATCATTTGCAACTCCGCTCTTAAGGAATTGGCCGTCAGGCTCTTGCTCGATAACGGATAAAAGCCTGCTTTGAACCAAGCGGAGCAGGCGGTTCTGTTCCGGCTGCCGATAGACAGATCACACTCGCATTTACCCCGAATGAACCCTCTTCCGCCAGATAGTGAAAGCGAGCGGCCTGCTCAGTTCAAAGCAGTTGTCTCTCCACCATTTCTGGTGCCGGCTGCACGCCAGACTCCCCGGTCGATCTGATTGCTGGTGGACCGGACGGAACCATCCAGCATCAGTGCATTCACCATCCCCGGATGATAACTTCGGGCCGTCACCGCTGCATAAGTGGGCGCGGTCGTGGATTCACCATCGCGCATGGATGTAAAATCAATATCATAGGTGATTCCGGAATTGACATAGGAGATTTTTGCATTGGGCGGAAACGTGGTGGTGAATCCCGATTCGTGCACATCTCCTTCAATCCATTCCGTATGTCCATTTGAATCGAACGTTCCACTGCTGAGATAGGCAGAAGCGTCCGCCGTGGAAGCAGGAGGAGGGGCCGGCATCCCCGCGGAATAGACCGATGGATTTCCCGTGTCCCACAAGTTGGGTTGATATGCCTTCACTTCCGCAGCTCCCAGCGTATTGCTCAATCCGTCCGCAATCTCCGCGGACCGGAAGGCCCGATTCGGATGAAACGCACCGTTACCGACCTCCCTTGAAACCGGATCATAAATGAACCAGGTTCCTTCATTAAAAACATAATTGAGCGGATAATGCGTCAGAGTCGGAGTGATTCGTGCCCGGTCATTGACTTCGCTGGGACATAAATAAATTGCCACGCGTGTTCTGGCAGCGGCCGGACTGGCCGTAAATTCGGAACTGGCATTCCAGTCAATCAGCTGGGCCAGGTTGGTCTGTTCCAGATAAGGAAGCAGACGGGCCTGGGCCGAATAGGGCTCGAAAGTCTTCCCCGCCGGGAGGACGGAAGCTGGAGGAAAGCAACGATACGTATCATGATAATTATGAAGGGCAAGGCCGACCTGTTTCAGATTATTTTTACACTGGCTGCGACGGGCTGCTTCCCGGGCCTGCTGAACGGCCGGCAGCAACAACGAAACCAGAACGGCAATGATGGCAATCACCACCAGCAGTTCAATCAACGTGAATCCATGCCGGTGGGGAGAGGATGAAAACCGTCTCATGAGCCTGAACTCCTTTTTGATCGGCAGTTCGAGTTGAGATCTGCCGAGATAACATCGAAACTGAAAATCGCCACGGTTCCGATGGATGCTAGTTTTCCGCAAGCAGCAATCAAGCCCGTCTCGTCACATCTCCAGTGTCCTCCCGATTCCATTAAACAGCGGTCTGCGGAAGGAACCTGTCCGTACGGTTTTCTCTATTTCAGAACTATTCATGACTTAGGAGATCCATCCGGCCGACAGGCTCGGCAATGCGGCCGATCCTCGTGATTTATGGGATGAACAAGAATTCATCCCGGACAACCTGCAATCATGAATACATTTTCATTAACCACATTGGCCCTCCTCGTTTTCAATAAAACCTGCTTTGTGTGATAATCTGTCTTTATCGGGAGATGCCATGACCAAAATACTCGTCATTGAAGATGAAAAACGACTACTCCAATCCATTCGTGAAGGACTGCTGGAAGAAGGATTTGAGCCTTTCGTCTGCATGGATGGCCTGCAAGGACTGGAAATTGCCCAGCAGCAGTTCATGGACCTGATCATCCTGGATTTAATGCTTCCGGGAATGCATGGCCTGGAAGTGCTGAGACAACTCCGCCAACAGGGACATGTCCAGCCGGTTCTGATCCTCACGGCCTGTAGCCGTGTGAAGGATCGGGTGGAAGGATTACGGCAGGGGGCAGACGATTATCTCGTCAAGCCATTCGCGTTTGAAGAACTGTTTGCCCGGCTTCGAGCCCTGCTTCGACGAGGTCCATTGCAGGAAGAGCTGGAACTCCGCTGGGGTGAGCTTTACCTGAACCTGCTGCATCGCACGGCAACGAAAAATAGCAACGATCTGCAACTCAGCACCCGGGAATTCGACCTGCTGGCCTACCTGATCCGTTTTCAGGGAATCGCGGTCTCGCGAACAATGCTCGCCCGTGACCTGTGGCGCGACCCCCAAATCACCCTGACCAACGTCATTGACGTTTATATCAAGCGGCTGCGAAAGAAGATCGACATCCCCTTTCAGGCATCGCACATCCAGACAATTCGAGGGACCGGCTATATGATGAAAGAGAGTGGGCAATGAGCCACTGGCCGATCCGGCTGCGGCTGACCCTGTGGTACGCGTTGAGCCTGAGCGGCATGCTCGCCTGCTTCTGCGGGTTGATTCATCATCTGATGGCGGATCGGCTGGAAGCCCGCACGGACCAGGAATTGATCGAGGAAATGCAGGAATTGCGCCTGGAAATCAACCTTGCCCAGACACCTCGGGAACTCGCCCGACAGTTACAAGTCCATTTCGGAGACCACCTCTTCTATCAGTTTGCAGTCCTCGACATGCAGGGAAGCCCCATCTTTGTCAGCAGCGGAATTCCAGTTCTGTCCCTGTTGCCGACGATGTCCCTGGCAGGGCAGAAACTGCACTACCAGACAATCAGTGTTCCGAATGGAACGTATCGAGTGGCAAGCCAGTTGACTCCCGGATCACACGGGCTTTTACAGGCGTTCGTGCTGGCAAACCTGAACGACGATTTGGCTGTCTTGCGTGACTTGCGAACATTGCTCCTGGCTGCGGGGCTGCCCATCATTGTCATTGCCGTGATCGGCGGTTACTGGCTGGCCAGTCGAATTCTTTATCCGGTCGCCCTGATGGTGCGGACAGCCCGGCAAATTGATGCTGTCCATTCCCGCGAACGTCTCGATGTCGTCAATCCGAATGATGAACTCGGCCAGCTGGCACTCACGCTGAATGCCATGATCGATCGCCTCCAGCACTCCGTGGAAGAACAACTGCAATTTACAACGGACGCCGCGCATGAGTTGCGAACGCCATTGGCGGTGCTGCGCAGTACCGCGGAACTGGCACTCCGGCAACCCCGAGACGCGGAGTATTACCAGGAACGTTTGCGAAGCATTGTCGACGATACGGAACGCCTGACACAACTTTCGAATCAGCTCCTGGAACTGGCCCGCGAAGACACCATGCTCTCGCGATCAGATTTTCAAATAGTGGATCTGACGTCGCTGCTAAAAACTCTTTCCGAGGAAATGGAACCGATCTGCGAAGAGCGGACAATCCATTTTGTCCATCAGATTGAGCATGAATTGACTGTTGTCGGCGATCACCTGGGAATTTACAGAGTCCTCATGAACCTGATGGATAACGCCATCCAGCATACTCCTCCCAATGGAACGATCGAACTGGCAGCGGAAACCCGCGTGAAAAATCTGATTGTCGCGATCACTGATACCGGAAACGGGATCCCGGAAGAACATCGCGAACACGTTTTCCGCCGCTTCTACCGGGTGGACCGCTCACGTGATCGCCGTTCGGGAGGAGCCGGGTTAGGATTGTCTCTCGCCCAGGCCATCGTACGCACGCATGGAGGAACAATCTCGATTCGGAATCACATCCCCCATGGAACGATTGTTGAAGTCAGTTTCCCCAAACACGTTCGCTCCCAGGAAATGTTTGTACAAAATCCTCTCTGACGCCCCGGCGGCATGAATGCCTGATTTTTGACATAAGCGATTTGACATCAAGTAGATATAAATAAAATCGCCCTTTCAAAAATGGATCAATTTCAGGAATTCTGGCGAATCTCTCAAAAAACAATGACCCACAAAATGTATCGGCAAACCATTATCCATAGAGCCTGCTGTCACTTCGGCTCCAAATCAGCAGGTTGAGAAGGTCATTGCGAGCAGTTAACGGAGTCTGTGGAGCTGCTCGAAAGCCTTCAGAACGGGAGAATCCCGTGTTCCGCCCCATCTTTAGGATACATTTTTCGAAACCCTTTTCATTTCAAAAGTTGCGCCATTTCTGACCTGAATGAAATCATGACGAACGGAATCATGACAAAGCAGTGATGAGACCCCATTTGCAGCCTGCTGCAAACAGATCGAACGTATGTCCCGGTTTGCACGACATTTTCCAGAAAACCACTCGCCTGACAGCTCCCATGGAATCAATCCCGTGCGGGAACCATCCTTTCTGCGCGATCTCTCAAGTGCTTACCGGGACGCCTATGCCAGCGCGCTGTCCATCGTTGGCAATCGTCCGGACGCTGATGACGTCATGCAGGAAGTCTGTATCGTTTTGTGGCAGAAGTACGACGAATTCGAACAGGGGACGGATTTTCGCAAGTGGGCTTGCAGCATCGCCTTCAACGTCGCCAGGTCCTATTCCCGCAAGTTACGGAAACAATCCAGCGGATTGAGCGATCTGGCAATGGCCCGCATCGAACAAATCCGGACAGCAAGTGTGGAACTGCTGGAACTCCGCCGGGAAGTGCTGCGAGAGTGCCTGCGGAAACTGAACGACGTCGATCGCCAACTCCTGGTGGAATATTACGACAGACCCGTCTCGCAAGTGGCTTATGCCCGCGCGCAGGGGACACCGGTGGCCACCATCTATACCCGGCTCAAACGAATCCGGCGGAAGCTGAATGACTGCATCAGCCGAACGATGGGAAGGGGGTCCTGACCCATGGCCGACCGAATTTCGCTTCGTGATGAAACCCGCCTGCTGGCTGATGCCATGTTCGACAGACGGATCAACGCGGAAAATATTCAGCGACTCAATGAATTACTGACGAGTGATCTGGGCTGCCTGCAGGCCTATGTCGAACAGATCGACCTGCATGGCGAATTGATGGAACAGGCCGCGGAACATCGGCCGATGAATATTGCTGTTTCGGTTATGGATCAGATCGCGCGAACAACCGCCAGGCGCGAACGAAGATTGAATTGGCTCATGACCGGCGGAACGCTGGCGTTTCTTATTGCCGTCACGGGAGTTTTCGGGCTGGTTCTCCGCTCAGGCATCTTCACCGCGATCACCATCGGAACAATTGCCAGCCTTTCGTCAGAAATTCAGAACGCTTCATCGCTGGAATTAGGACAGGTCCTTTATCAGGGGAGGAACGTTTCGGTCCCCCCAGGCGTGGCGACATTTCAACTGCCGGGAGTCACGCTCGATGTGACGGGTCCCGCCAGAATCCGATTGAAAGACGCCAGAAATCTGGAACTGGAGTCCGGCAGAATTCATGCGATCGTCGGCAAAAGCGGACAGGGGTTCACCGTTCAGACGCGCGACAGCAAAGTCGTGGACCTGGGAACGGAATTTATCGTCAGCCACTTCGTGGACCGGGGAACCGAAGTCAGCGTTCGACGGGGCCGGGTCCAGGCGAGTCTGCTCAACTGGAATCACGTCCCCGAAAAAGTGCTGAACCTGACCACGGAACGCCGCGCCTTTTTCTCCATGACGGACAATCAAGCCACGGAAATTGACTATCTCCCCCAGGAATTCGAAACCATGGACCGGCTGCGAGGAACAATCCGTTCTCTCGAAGGGATGCTCAGAACGTCGACCACTCTTCCCGAAACGCTGACGAGCAAAACATATCCCACCCCCAACTTCATGCTGGTGCTGCCTGAACAACAGCAGGTTGCCATTTCGGAAGAAATGCGACTGAACAGCGTCAACGGTCCGGTCCGTATCCCGCAGGGATCAGTCATCAGCAGCTATCTGGTTCACTATGACCCGGACATGTTTATGAACAAGGCCCCGCGCGGGGCAATTACCTTCGAGGGAGAGATTGCCGCGGTGCTGGTGAACAACTCCGCTCTGCAACAAACCGACGCCCAATTCGGACTGAAAGCAATTCACTACGAACCATCATCAATCCGGGAACTGGAACTCGACGAAGACGAAGTTCGCATTTCCGACGACCGAATGACCGTGTCGTTTTATTTCGGAGTCTCCGGAGTGGAACCATTGGACCAGGCCCGAATTCTGGTGTGGTCACATGCCGATCCGAAACCCTGAGCGGGCAATCCGCCATTAAACAACGTTGTTACTTTTCATTTCCGATCCGTCTCTAGCGAGAATTTCAATGAGTCCATTCCTGTCACGAAGGCCGCGCGGATTTACGCTGATCGAACTGCTGGTGGTGATTGCCATTATCGCGGTCTTAATCGCATTGCTTCTGCCGGCTGTCCAGCAGGCGCGGGAAGCGGCCCGCCGCAGCCAGTGCAAAAATAATCTCAAGCAGATCGGGCTGGCGCTGCATAACTATCACGATACTTTCCGGATGCTCCCCTTTGGGGTTGTGATGTACCGGGCCAATGGAGGCGGATCGCTTGGAGGAGGCCAGGATGGCAGTAGCCTGAATCGTGGCAACTGGGCATGGAGCGCCATGATTCTTCCCTATATTGACCAGGCTCCGCTGTTCCAGATCATGCAGGTGGGCAAATTCAGTCCCGCCCAGGCCAACAACGTCACCGGAAATACGGGACTGCTGCAAACGCCGCTTGCCGTTTATCGCTGTCCCAGCGACCCCGGCGCCGTTTTGTGCGATGACGACCGGCGAATCAATTTCAGCGGCGTGTCTTCCACTCTCAACACAGCGACAACACAAGTGGCCCGCTCGAATTATGCCGGAAACAACGGACACCAGGATATCGGCGGGGGAAACATCAATACCGGCGTCTTTGCCAGAGACTTCATCCGGCGGTTTCGCGATATCACCGACGGCCTGAGCAATACACTGGCAATTGGTGAACGGAGCTCGGACGTGGCGTCGATCAACCGGAGCGCAGCCAGTGCTTATGCCTGCGGTCCCGATCAGACACCAGCGAACGGAATCAGCAGCGCCCTGGGCGTGGCCAGTTTTCCGCTGAATTCAAACAACACGTCACCGTCGTATTATCTTTACAAGGGCTTCAGCAGCATCCATACAGGAGGGGCTCATTTTCTCTTCTGCGACGGCTCCGTACATTTCCTCAGCGAAAATATCCACTGGCGCCAGTCTGATGATCCGACAATCATGGGAGCATATCAGCGTCTGCACCATATGAGCGACGGCATGCCCGCGCCCGAATTCTAAAACGGAGCTGCAAATGGCGTCTCACGTGGATCCTGGTGAAAGACAAGGAATTCAAGGCCGAGCGTAATCGAACAAAGACCAGACTGGTCTAAAAGACCTCTGACAAAACTGGTCCCGATCCCTTCGCGGATCGGGAATTCTCATCGGTTGATCAGTTTTGTTCGCGGCCCCAAAAATCAAGGAAACGACACTTGAACCGTATTTTTTATTCCATTGGATTTTTATCACTCGGTCTTTTTCTCTTTCTATCGGGATGTGGAAAGCGCAACGAGTTTTCCACAACTCGCGTGAACGGAGTGGTGACCTGCAATGGAACGCCGGTCTCTGGGGGAACAATCATGTTCACACCCATCAATACCGACAAGAAATCAAATTCCGGCAAACCAGCCTCTGGAGAAATTGATTCCCAGGGACAATTCATCCTGACAACATACACCCCCGAGGATGGGGCGATTGTCGGCAGGCATCACGTCCAGATTCTTCCTCCGGCCCTGAAAGATGACCATAGCAAACCAGTTCCCTATCCCTGTTCCGATTCCACCGTGGAAATTGAAATTCAGAATGGCACGGGGCAAGATATTCGTATCGAAATGTCCGGATCATAATGGCAAAGAGCATCTCCGGATGTGCAGTCCTGGTTCCCGTTCGACGGATCCTGAACAGTTGTCACATCCGTTGGCTGCGGTCGGATGGACTGCAAGGCCATGTTCCGTCAACGATCATCGAAAGGTCAATTCCGTGCATCACTCTTCCGGAAAACCAAAGGGATTCACGCTGATTGAACTGCTGGTGGTCATTGCGGTCATCGGTGTCCTGGTGGCACTCCTGCTGCCTGCGGTCCAGCAGGCGCGGGAAGCGGCCCGTCGCAGCCAATGTAAAAATAATCTGAAACAGATCGGCCTGGCGATCCATAATTATCATGAAGTCCATCGTTGCCTGATGCCGGGATGGATCCAGATGAAGAGCGCATCCGGATATACCATCAACCCAACGCCGACTGGCCTTCAGATTTATCCCGCCAACTCACCCGCATGGGGATGGGCGGCCTTTTTATTACCCTATATTGATCAGATGGGAATCTACCAGCATACGATCGGCCAGGATGGACGCCTGGAAGACTTTGTCGGAACCGGCCGGCTGGCCATGACACCGATTTCCCTGTATCGCTGCCCTTCAGATTCCGGACCCGTGATCCGTGGGACCGATGTCAATTTCCTGCGGACAGCCACCTCCAATTATGCCGCCAGCCACGGCCATCGTTATCTGACGGCCGGAGCAAATGCCGCCAATAACGCTGCCGGCGGAAAGGCGGGAGAAACCACCGGACTCTTCTGGGGGCACAGCCGGACCCAGATCCGCGATATTATCGACGGCACCACCAACACAATTGCTGTGGGAGAATCCGCTTACTATCAGGGGGCAACACCGATCGGAGCGAAAACCTGGGCGGGATGCCTGAAGGGGGGAGATACAGATTGTGTGGATGACATCAACGCCAGCGGACGCTCGCCAATCAATACCATGTCCACCAATGGAGACGTGCAGCGGGAATCGTTCAGCAGTCGGCACACCGGCGGAGCCCATTTCCTTTTCGCGGACGGGTCCGTTCATTTCATCAGCGAAACAATCGACTATCGGACGAACGGCGAGAGCAATTCCAGCCTGGCGGACAGCACCTATGAGTTTCTCTTGAGCCGCGAAGATGGGCAGATCATCGGGGCATTCTGAATTCCGTCCTCCCTCGAAAGGGCTTGACACAAAAAGTGTCGAGGCCGCGCCATGCGGACCACTGTGGATTGGGGATGGCCCGCACAGCGGCCCGCGTTAATGGACCCCTCTCATTTTTTTGTGCAACGCTCCTCGAAAGGTGAATCCATGCTCGCTGATCGCTCGGCACTTTTGCTTCCGCTGGGATTGTGCTGCATGTGGTATTTCAGCGGATGCAGCAAAGCTGGATCAGACAATATTGCCCCAGTAACCGGCATCATTACCATCGACGGTTCCCCGGCAGAAAACCTGGCAGTCGTTTTTCAACCGGAAAACGGCCGGCCCTCCATGGGAAGCACCGATCAATCGGGCCGGTATGAACTGCGGTATTCCAGCTCAGTGAAGGGGGCACTGGTCGGCTTACATACGGTGCTGATTTCCGCTGGGGCGGCCCCGGACTCCGACACCGTCAACCTCACACGAAGAATCACCATCCCCGCAAAATACAATACGGATTCGCAACTGACAGCCGACGTCAAGCCGGGAAAGAACAGGTTCGATTTCAATCTGGATAGCGAAAAATAAAAAGAGAACGCGGAGCCCGGCTGGAGTCATTTTTTCTTGTCCGAAACAACGACTTCCAGATCTTGAGTGGATTTCTCTTTCGCAGCGTCGAAATAGACAACCTGTTCCTGAAACAACGGGTGTCCCGATTGCTGGAGTCCTTCCTCATTGGAATAGGCTACGCCGTCAAATCCCTGGATCCGTGCCAGATACGGACCGCCAACCACTCCTTTATCCGGTTCGGTTCGGTAAGTCCCGTTCTGGATGATCGCATAACTGCCGGGCCCGGAATTTCCTTTTTCGAAATCCGGTTCGAACATGATTGACCCCGAGGGGACGGGCTCGCCGCGATAGGTGACTTTCCCAGCCAGGTCGAAACGTTCCGGACCATCTGTTTGCGCATGGCATCCGGACAGTAGAAACAGGAACACCATCAGCAAACTGGTGCCGGACAACCATTCTCCCTTTGCGGATTCCTGAATCATGGTGCTCATTATGGGAGCCCTCCCACGGGGGCCGCATCGTTCATCGCCCCCAGTTGCCGGTACGTATTCAGGTCAATATTTTCGCTGACAAAATGCACCGATCCATCCGCCAAGGCAAAATGGCACCCACCAACATGCTTGCTGCCAAATAATCTGGTGGCAATGTCCAGCGTGTCCCGCGTTCCACCGTCTCCGCTGATGGAATTGATCTGCTCCTTGGCAGCCGCGGTGTTCCAGGGAGCGGCATAAGTGTTGAGCAGAGCGCTGGAGGCCCAGTAAACCTGGATCTTGTCCGACCGTCCGGTGGGAGTCAGGTGATATCGGGTTTCTCCAATCAGGAAGACGTTCGAAGTTCCATCCGTCACGTGAGCGGTACTGTTTTTAGCATTCGTGGAGAGAATTCCATTCAGATAGAAAACCCGGTTTCCTGAACCGTTTTTACATGCGGGGACGGCGCCTCCTCCCTGGACTCCATAATAATTATTGTTCGGAACGCCAGCTGCGGAATTGGGATCGGAAGGACATTGCAGTTTCGATAAGGAGCGCGCCGCTTCAGCAGTATTGGTTGCGTCTCCAGGGGTATTGCTGCTTGTCGGAAACCCGGCATTCAGATGAAAGGCGTTATAACGGGGAGTCTCATCCATATAGGGGAGGATCATCACTGTCCAGGGAGCCCGGGTTTTTGCGAGGGTCGATCCATTTCCCGTGGTGCACCAGTCCGTTCCCGTCGTTGGGCTATCCACAATATCGCCAGGTGGAAAAACCTTGTGGGTGTCGTGATAGTTGTGAAGCGCCAAACCCAGTTGCTTGAGATTATTTTTGCATTGCGAACGTCGAGCGGCTTCCCGAGCTTGCTGAACAGCCGGAAGGAGAAGAGCGATCAATACCGCAATAATGGCAATCACCACCAAAAGTTCGATCAACGTGAATGCCGTCCGGCACGGAATACGGGATTTCTTCTCAGCGACGCTTGCCCCGGTAATGCCAAACTTCCCGCGCGGCACAGAAACCAGCTTCGAGACCGCTTCCGAGGAAGCATCGCTGACAAATGAATTGGGCGAAAAAATTTTCATGAGAACAATTCCTCCACGAGATGACGGGAGAGGACCAAAGAGTCACTATACGTCATGCACCGCCCAATTTGCCAGGCAGTGCCTGACTCACGAATACTGCTGATTTTTTGAAAAAAGTGAGCCAGGCATTTCTGATGGGGCGAAATGTAATCGCTTTTCAACAGGCAGCAACCACCTGGTCCCAACCCATCACTATCATGCCTGAAGTCCTGCATACACTATAATTTGTATATTCCACAAAAAACAACCATTTTATTTCAATGAGAACTATTTTGACGACCGCTTCATAAAAACGCAGGAATTGGCTTTCCTCGGTTCGTAATGATTTATTACTTTTGATAAATCACTTAGAAAAAAGGGGCATTCATGCAAATTCTATTTTTTCGGCGGATCGGCAGTCCAAACGTGGTTTTCTCACATCCACGGAAAGAAGGCTTCACTCTGATCGAACTGCTGGTGGTCATCGCCATTATTGCAGTCCTGATCGCCCTGCTTCTTCCCGCTGTCCAACAAGCGCGTGAAGCGGCGAGGCGATCACAGTGTCGTAACAACCTGAAACAATTGGGGTTGGCGATTCACAACTACCACGATACGCATTCGATTCTTCCCAATTTCACTTACCCTGGCTTCAAATGTGGAAATGGCTCATCGAGCACGACGGCATCGGGCTGGGGAGGGCGAAGCGCAATGATTATGCTCCTTCCGTTTCTTGATCAAGCCGCATTGTATAACCGCTTTGATCAGGACGCTGGCTGGCAATGGAACTGTACCTTAACTCCTACGAATACAAATGCGACTCTGGCAAGAACCAGGCTCGCAGCATTCCTTTGCCCTTCCGATCCAATGTATGTTGGCACGAATGGGCCTGGAAATAATTACGTTCTCAGCACTGGTCCGAACCTTGGATATATCACAACAGCAGCCTACCAGGCCGGCATGTTCACCTATGCCTTACCGCGACGATTCGGAGATGTGATCGATGGCCTTTCAAACACCATCGCTGCCAGTGAAATTATCCATGGCGACGGCAACACTTCCGTCTACACGTTTGGCCAGGATTTTGTCCGTAGCGGGACTCCCGTCTCTTCGACACAAATGAAACCGCCCTTCAGCGATATCCAGGCCTATGCAAAAGTGGGCAGCAGCACCTGTGAAAGTGCCATTTCGTCCGCACACAACAGCGATAGTGGGGCAAACTGGGCCTCTCCCATGGGATATCAGACCATTTTCAATACGCTGGCGCCCCCAAATCCAAATCTTCATGCGTGTAATGCTTGTCCGGCCAGTGGAGGATGTGGGGGAGGAGACACACAAGGCGTCTATCCTGCTCGCAGCCGTCATACTGGGGGGGCGACAACGTTAATGGGCGATGGATCAGTCCGGTTTGTCAGCGCAAATGTAGACACGCTGACTTATCAGAATGCCGGCAGCGTCAGTGGCGGAGAAACACTTGGGGAGTTTTAGACGGCGTATCATCGAGCGAAGAGTTTCTTTTCAGGAATTCTCATCCATCCCTGTTTTGCAAGGCCCCTCTGCCTGGCCAGACGAATACAGAGCTTTCAACATGATTCAAATGATTCTTTTTTGCATTTTGCTGCTTTCGTTTTCCGGTTGCCAGGATTCACTTCCGACAACAAAAGTTCCTGTTCATAACACAACCTTGAAGCTCCAGATGGAATCACTCAGCAAGTCCGGGTATCTTGGCAGCGGCGTGGAGGAAGTTCGCCAGTCATTCGCAGAACTTGAGAAGAGCGATCCCGCCAAGGCTGCCAGTATCAAGAAACGCTTCGAAGAACTCATACAGTCCGAGGGCTACGAACCGAAAATCAAGCAAATCGCAAGGGAGATCGGTGATAAATTGTAAAAGGCTGTGCCGCAATTCAAAGTCACTTTACTTTACGCGGCTCAGAGTAGGCCTTGTCCCGTCTTTTAGAAACTGCGATTAACAACTGACCGCATCAAGCAATGATTTGGTTCAATCAATCTCTCACTCATCAGCCACCGTTGACGTGATTTCAAAGCGGCACCGCCGAACTCGCCAGGCAGTGCTCCATGATGTTCAGCAGGCTTTCTGCACTGATGGAAGTTTTGGTGTCGAGTCTTCGCTTTTGCAGAGGATGGCAAATTTGCTTTGTAGGGCGTGGTCAAGGATGGGACGGGAGATCTTCCTGGCAAGATGAATGTCATTCCAGACAGAGGACCCCATCCCCCGTTTGACCGTCCGCAGACCCACCGGAACCGGAAGGATGAAGGATGAAGATTTGTAGGGTGTGGTCGAGGCCGGCAAATTGGAAACCAGCGTCGTTTGCCAGGGAATTGCCCCCCAGAGAAGATCCCGACCGCAGACCCACCAGGAGGGGAGCGCCTCCCTGAAGAGGGATCAGCCCGGAAGTGAAGCGTTCCCGGAAGGTGGGTCAGCGGCCCGGTGAATTTCCAGATGAAACCGCATTCCGGCAGAACGTCTGACTTGCAGCAACGCTCTCCTTCCGGGCCTCGACCACACCCTACGAACGGATCTGCCCTACGTCACTTTTCAACCGGCAATGGCCACCTGCTCTCACCCCATCAATGTCGTGCTTGAAGTTCTGCCCACAACACAGTTTGTATATTTCGCAAAAAACAACAATTTTATTCCCGCAAGAACTATTTTTGCGAGCCGCTGCACAAAACGCAGGAATTGACTTCCCTCGATCTGTAATGATCGATTACTTTCGATAGAACGCTCAGAATTCGGAAGTGTTCGTGAAAATTCATTTTTGCAGTCATTCTGTTGCCGTCGCCATGTGGTCATTCCTTGGCCACGCCAACAGGGATTTCTACCTCTCAAACTTCCGGTGGTGTTCATCAAGTTAAGCTCTCTACCAGAGCGAATTCGTTGTTCATTGTTGATAAAACGGAGCTCGCACATGCCAATTGCCCCCCCCCCCATATTAACAGGGGTCGCCGTCACTTCAGGGTTGTCGGCTTCACCCTGATCGAACTTCTGGTGGTGATCGCCATCATCGCTGTGCTGATCGCCCTGCTTCTCCCCGCTGTCCAGCAGGCCCGTGAAGCCGCCCGCCGTTCCCAGTGCAAAAATAATCTGAAGCAACTCGCACTGGGGCTGCACAATTATCACGACAGCTTCGGCATGTTCCCGAAAATCAAATACGACATTGTCGGCGGATCCAGCTGGTGGGGAACATCCATCTGGACAAATACCCTGCCCTATATTGACCAGGCGAATGTCTATAATATCTGGAACTTTAATTACAACTATGACAATGGAGCAAACACGACTGCCCGACATACAAGGATTGCCACGCTTCGTTGCCCGTCGGACAAGGCCTATGCCGGAGCAGAAGCAGGATGCAGCTACGGAGGCTCCGCAGGTCCACGGTATAACCTCTATACCGCTGGTCCCGGATCTGGCTCCGGAGTGTTCAATCGCACCATCGAATGTGCCATGCGTGATATCACCGACGGCACCAGCAACACAATTATGATTTCCGAATTTCTGGTCGGCGATAACGCCATGACCAGCATCAGCGACTCCGATATCGCCCGAAATGCGAGTCCGACCGCCCCTGCCAACAGAGAATTTCCGACTCTTGCCGAAATCAATGCAACGGGTGTGCAGTGCGAGGCCCAGGCCAACATTTCCGGAACCACCGGTACTGAAAATTCCAACAGCCAGAATGGCCGGGACTGGGCTTCCCCTTATCCCACCCAGTCCATTGTGGGAACGGCTGTTCCTCCGAACTGGCAGTACCATAGTTGTATGTTCGGTGGTGGCTACGGTCTTTGTGCTGACCGCGATGGATATGTCGCGGCCCGTTCCCGGCATACCGGAGGAGTCCAGGCCGCCATGGCGGATGGTTCCGTCCGCTTCATAAGCTCGAATATCAATCTGCTTACCTGGCAACATGCTGGAGCCCGTGGTGACGGCAATGTTCTGGGTGAATTTTAGCAACCATCGGTCAGGCATTGCCCGGCAAATTTTGAGCTTCATTCAACCATGACGGGTGCGTCTATCAACCAAGTCGCCACCGCAGGTCAAAAACCCTTCGATAAAAACGCGACACTGTTTTGTTGTCACATCTCTCACCATCATGCGGTGCATGGTCGCCGGAATTGAATTTTCTCCATCTGTTTTATCTTGAGCGACACTCAGAAAGCCGTTGTCATGCGGAAACGTTCTTTTCTTGCTCCGGCATTCCTGCTGCTGACAGCCATTCCAATCACCGGTTGCGGCTCGGCGGAGCAGAAATACGACGCCCCCAAAGAAATTGCCCATGTCACTCCTTCTCAGCGGGCGAAAGGCTGGCTCGACGCGGTGGCTGAATCGGGGCAACTGGACAGCGGCATTTCCATGCTGCCGGAGACGTTTGATGAAATGCAGGCCCAGGACGGCGTCAACGTTGATGAATTGAAAAAGGATGCCGAGCGATTGGCTCAGCTTCGTAATTCAGCGGAGATCAAAAAACTGGCCCAGGCTATGTCAGACAAAATTGAAGCTAAAATCATTCCCCCCACTCCGGTCAAGTAGCCGGAGCCCAGGCATTGCCTGACGAACCCGGGGGACCATTCAACGACAACGGGTGTCTCTGTCATCCGAGGCACAACCGCGGGTCGGAAATCTTTTTGATAAGGCGAGACGCTGCTTTGCCGTTACGCCCCCATTGTCATGCGATTGGTCATACGATGCATGACCTGCGGAAATGGGGTTCGGTTGAAGACAATTTCCTTAGCAGCCTGTTGAAAAACGCACAGACAGAAGTGTCTGTGTCCCCAAATACGCCTGACTCATTGAGAAAAGTGGGCCAGACATTTTTGTCTGGCCGAGATTTTGTGATTTTTCAACAGGCTGTTAGCGGAACAGATGTACGTTCCGGCTGGACATGAGCCGGCTTCCCAGAATGGACGATACCGGCTTGCCGGTGGTCACGGTACTTTGTTCCAACGACTGCTCCTGCTGGCCGGGAGCCCGGAGATGGACCAGCCGCGGGCGAAAGATCACCATCAGCATCAGTGGCACATACCAGAGCAGGTAGACTCCCCCTTGCTGTTCGTACCAGAGCTGAGTCCCGACAACGGCTGCGGTGGATTGTGCCAGCAGCACTTCCACGGTCCGGGATTTCGGCCAGATTGTCATGATGGTGAGCATGATGAAGTAAGCCACCATGACCGGCAACCGATACACGGACAGATAATCAAGATCGTTCCAGAACCCGGCGGGAGTTGTCTTTCCCGACAGGGCAGCGAGAATCATGTTATTTTCACCGAGGATTCGTTGAACGAAGGAATCGGAATCGACCGAGGTGATCGCCAGGCAGACCAGCAGGACCAGTGCGACCCCGCAGAGTGCCGCGACAAACCGCCCGGCCCCCTTTCGTCCGTAAAAAGCAGCCCAGATCGGCAGAAGAAAGACCGGAAACACCATGGTGCCGCAGGCAAGCCCCAGGAGCACCCCGGAGACAATCGGCTTTCGAAAACAGACAAAGGCCCACACAATCAAGGCAGCCGGCAGCACATGGTTGAATTCCCCCACGTTATATGCCGTACAGGGGAGAAGCAGATACAGGGCGGCCATGGCCAAGCCCAGATTTCGATCAGCAAACAGGTTTCGTCCCACGAACCACAAGCCGCTGATGACGGCTGCATGGGCGAAAATTGCCAGAAGCCGGGCGGCCAGATCTTCAAACACCAGCACCGCGGGAGAAGAGATCAACGAGGCCGCCGGACCGGCTCCCGCACTCGTGCGGCTGTGAACACGGGAAAGCGTTGCCGTTCCGGTCAGCAGGTCATCCGCCCGCTGCATTGTTTCCTGGGTGGCATCCGGAAGGGATTCCGTCACCGCCTGCGTTGTCAGGAAGGCGAAAGCAGCCACGCAAAAAAAGCCGAGTCCTTGCGGGTTGAGATTCTGCCCCAGGTAAGGTCGTCGATTCAGAAACGGGTCGATGAAGAGCCGCAACAGGAACAGGCAGGCGGCCAGAAACAGCCATAAATGTCCCAGCGACTGCCAGGCGGGAATGTCCGAGCCGACAAAAATCAGGCCGGGCGACGCCGAGAGCAGCAAAAGCAGGTCCACATTTCGCAACGAGATGATGCGGGTAAACCGGAAATAAATAGCGACAATCAACAGCGTCGACAGGTAAAACCATGTCGGCCGGTTGACCTCGTAACCTTGTAAGAAGAGTTCCATTCAGGGCCTGCGATACTGGCGTTTCATCGACGGGCAATCCATTAATGCCCAGGATCATGCGAATCCCGCCCTGGATTCTGATTTCGACGAAGGCGATCCAATCAGGACATGATGGCCAGATTGACCCACATCAACCTGCAATCACGAACCAGTTTCTTGCACTGGACTCAAATCCCAGCTTGTACCAGGACAGCCAACGCTGATTTGCAATCCGCTTCATTGCCTCATCAAGCAACGTTTCCCCTCAGGGAATTGTTCCCGGCAATGCGACCGATGCGAAAAGAAACTCCCCCAGCGATTGCCCTGCGTTTCAAATTCCCCAACCTGAACACGCCCGGCAACGCCAGATTTCGTAATTTACCAAATGAATTTCCCAAAATCCAACGAGAAATCGGACTGGGAATGGAAATCTTCATTTCGCCCGGCAACCCCAGAGCCCTGCCCTTCAGGGGCGGCTTTTCAAGTCAAAATGAATTGTATTCACTTTTCCTGAAACAACTTCCGCCGTCAAACCACTTGTGGCCGCATCTCCATACTTTTCGGGGATTAATGCTTTCGACTCAATCGGCGTCGGGCTGTCGGAGTTCTGCGAGCCGACAACTTCATAGGCTTGAATGCCGACAAGGTGATGTCCTACCTGGGCTCCGTCCCCTTCAACCAGCGTCGTCATTTCAAAATGACCATCACTCCCGATTCCCCCGACAGCCATGCGCCCCGCAGTTCCCTTGGATTTATCAGGAATGAATTGAATGGTCCCGGTCTTCAGAGGCTGTCCGTCCAGAGTCACAACTCCAACCACCTTGGCGAGCGGCGGCAAATCGGAACGTCTCCCGCATCCCGGAGTGGCCAAGGCAGCCATCAGCGTGATAATCAGAAGGTTTCTCTTAACCATTATTGACCTCGCCCCCAGCACGTGTTCCCCGGCTGCGCCAGACTCCCAGGTCAATGCTGTTATTGACAAACTCCACGCTCCCGTCGGCATTCAGCATATGGGTTCCTCCGACATGTTCCGAGCTGAATGGAAGCAAGGTCATGTCCAGGCCATAAGAGTTCGCTGCGCCTCCTTTAGGAAAGAGTTGATTAGGTCCATAACGCATACTTTTGACGGATCCGCTCCCATCGAGCGTAATTCCCCGGACCCATGGACTGCAACGATTATCGTAGCACGCCCCTCCCGTTCCCCAGCCGGTGGTTGCGGTTGAACCGGGAAGAAGCTGGGACATAATGGCCGGCTTGAACTCCCCATAGATATATGTATTCGACGTTCCGTCTGTAATATTTCGCATGGAGGTATCACTGTTCGCCCAGAAGATCCCCCGCTGCAACTCGGGAATATTCGAAGCAGCACCGGCATTAATACTGGTGCCTGTTGTCGTATATCCGCAAACACCCAGATAGTTTGTAATCGCCTTTTGGGTCGCAGTGTTGAACCCTCGATATCCATGTTCCGAGATCACGGTTTCATAAGGATAAGAAGGACACAGGTAACCAGGAATTTTCGTCCTGGCAAGCGAAACATTAGAGATTCCGGAGGCGTTGACCGTTGTGTCCGCATAACTCCGGGAGAAGTCAAAATTGTTATAAACCGCTGTCTGATCGATGTATGGCAAAATCATGACCAGAGGCCCCATGGCATTGAGTTGCGGTACATCTGATGCCGAGGCGGTAAAGTTATAGCCGACACTTCCCGGAGGAAATTTCCCGAATGTGTCATGATAGTTATGCAAAGCGAGCCCGAGTTGTTTCAGATTATTTTTGCATTGGCTGCGCCGGGCTGCTTCACGCGCCTGCTGGACCGCCGGCAACAACAGAGCGATCAGCACAGCAATAATG
>Ga0182744_1000956_pt1 | contig 26256 bp, 23 predicted proteins | sample eDN3rd30CKraftMG_FD_128525 | JGI IMG/M metagenome (GOLD analysis project Ga0182744, IMG submission 128525) | Enriched Miracle-Growth compost microbial communities from Emeryville, California, USA - eDNA 3rd pass 30_C Kraft MG (version 2) (version 2) ... | reverse complement strand
TCGCTCCTCCCCACCGATGCCGTGTTCGTCGAGATCCCCGGCGCGAGTCATTCATCGTTCGGCGACTACGGACTGCAGGCTGGAGACGGCACGCCGACGATCGACGATGACACGATGACTGCGCAGCTCACGGATAGCGTCGGCCGCCTCGTCGAGGACCTGGGTTAACAGCGACTAACATCGATTCGAGCCGAGTACCCGACTCGGCATCCTGGTACGAAGGAGTGCCCGCGCAGATGCACGTCGCCGTCATCGGAGCCGGCCCGTCCGGCCTATCCGCCGCCCGGGCGCTGCAGAAGGCCGGCATCCCCTTCACCGGGTTCGAGGCGTCCTCCGGGGTGGGTGGGCTCTGGGACATCGACAACCCGCGGTCGACGATGTACGCCTCAGCGCATCTGATCTCGTCGCGGACGACGACGCAGTTCGCCGAGTTCCCGATGACCACGACCGCCGACTACCCGGGACACCGCGAGCTGATCGCCTACTTCCGCGACTTCGCCGACCATTTCTCGCTCACCGAGCGCTTCCGCTTCGACACGAGAGTCACCGCGCTGGCCCGCGACCGCACCGGTCTCTGGCTGCTGACCGCCGACTCGCCCGCCGGCGAGACCACCGAGACCTTCGACGCCGTCATCCTCGCCAACGGCACGCTCGCCGAGCCGAACGTCCCCGTGTTCCGCGGGGAGTTCTCCGGCGAGCTGATGCACACGAGCGCCTACAAGGACCCGCGCAGCCTGGCCGGCAAGCGAGTGCTCATCGTCGGCGCCGGCAACTCCGGGTGCGATATCGCCGTGGATGCCGTGCACCATGCGGCATCCGTCGATATGAGCGTGCGCCGGGGCTACTACTTCGTCCCCCGGTATCTGTTCGGCCGGCCCTCCGACACGCTCAATCAGGGCCGTCCCCTGCCGGCGCGGATCAAGCAGTTCATCGACACCCGGGTGCTGCGCGCGTTCACCGGCGACCCGGTGCGCTTCGGGTTCCCGAAGCCCGACTATCGGATCTACGAGTCGCACCCGATCGTGAACACGCTGGTGCTGGGCCACCTGGGCCAGGGCGACCTGCGCATCCGCGCCGACATCGACCGGTTCGACGGGAGTACGGTGCATTTCCGGGACGGATCCCACGGCGAGTACGACACCGTGCTGCTGGCCACCGGCTACAAGCTCGACTATCCGTTCGTCGACCGTGCCGACCTGAACTGGACAGGCATGGCGCCGCAGCTGTTCCTGAACATCTTCCCGCCGTCGTTCAACGGCCTGTTCGTGATGGGCATGATCGAGGCGTCCGGCATCGGCTGGCAGGGCCGCTACGAGCAGGCCGAACTCGTGGCCGCATACCTCGCGGCAGCCCCCGCACAGCAGGCCGCTTTCCGTCGTCGCGTCGCCGACGAGCCCTGGCCCGACCTCACCGGCGGCTACCGCTACCTCGGCCTGGAGCGGATGTCGTACTACGTGAACAAGGACGCCTACCGCGGCGCGGTCCGCCGCGCGACAGAGCAGCTGACCGCGACGCACGTCAGCGGTCCACGAAGGAAGTGATCCCGAGATGAACCCGGACGACGTCGTCCTCAACTTCGCCCCCGGCACGCTCATGATCCTGAACGTCGTGCTGGCGCTCATCATGCTCGGGATCGCGCTGGACGTCACCGTCGACGATTTCAGAGTCGTCGCGCGCAAACCGAAGCCGATGATCATCGCGATCATCGCGCAGCTGCTCGTCCTGCCGGCGGTGACGTTCGTCCTGACGCTCGTTCTGCCGGTGACGCCGTCGATGGCGCTCGGCATGATCCTCGTGGCCTGCTGCCCGCCCGGGAACATCTCGCAGGTCCTCACTCACCGCTCCGGCGGCAACGTCGCCCTGTCGGTGTCGATGACGGCGGTGTCGAACCTCATCTACATCCTCGTTCTGCCGCTGTCGGTCGCGTTCTGGGGCTCGCTGCGGCCGGAGACCGCGGCGCTGCTGCAGGCGGTCGCGCTCAACGGCTGGCAGATGCTCGCCGAGATCCTGCTGATCATCGGAGTGCCGTTCGCGATCGGCCTGACCGTGCGGCACCGGATGCCGGCTCTCGCCGCGAAGGTGCAGCCGTTCGTCAAGTGGTTCTCGCTGCTCGCCCTGCTCGTGTTCATCGTCGCCGCCCTCGCCGGCAACTGGCAGACCTTCATCGGCTTCCTCGGCATCATCGTGCTGGCGGTGACGATCCACGACGCCGTCGCGCTGGCGATCGGCTGGTCGACGGCGGCCATCGGCGGGCTCGGCACGCGCGAGCGCAAGGCCATGACCTTCGAGGTCGGCATCCGCAACGCCGGTCTCGGGCTCGGCCTCGTGTTCGCGTTCTTCGACGGCCTGGGCGGCATGGCCATCGTTGCCGGATGGTGGGGCATCTGGGACATCGTCGCGGGTCTGATCCTCGCCGCCGTGTGGGCGCGGCACACCGCTGCGCGCACCGGCTCGGCGACCGGCGACGCGACCCGGCACGCGGTGTCGAGTCGCGGTGCCGGCCCCGGCGCGGCACCTGCGGCACCTGGAGCAGCACCTGGAGCAGCACCCGATGCCGCGCCGGGCGTCTCGCCCGAGGGCGCGGCATGACCCGCGTGCTCGTGACCGGCGGAGCCGGCTTCCTCGGAACCCGGGTTTCCGCGCTCCTCGCCGCACGCGACGACATCGAGCTCGTCGTCGCGGGCGATGTGCGAGTGCCGGAGCAGCAGCCCGCCGGCATCCTGTTCGCCGAGTGCGACGTGACGCGTCCCGAGACGATCATGCGGGTTCTGCGCGACCACGGCATCGACGTCGTCGTGCACCTGGCTGCCATCGTCAACCCGGGGCGCGATCACGAGCACGAGCGGCTCGTCGATGTGGACGGCACGCGGAACGTGCTGGAGGCGTGCGTGGAGACCGGCGTCCGCCGCATCGTGGTCTCCTCCTCCGGCGCCGCGTATGGCTACCACGCCGACAGCCCTGAGTGGCTGCGCGAGCGTGACCCGGTGCGCGGAAACGACGAGTTCCCGTACGCGAAGCACAAGCGGCTCGTCGAGCAGCTGCTCGCCGGTTACCGGCTCGCGCACGCCGAGCTGGAGCAGGTCGTGTTCCGGATCGGGACCATCCTGGGCGAGACGGTGCAGAACCAGATCACGGCGCTGTGGGACGGTCGACGGGTGCTCGCGGTGCGCGGGTCGGAGTCGCCGTTCGTGTTCGTCTGGGTCGACGACGTCGCCGCAGCGATGGTGCGCGCGGTCACCGACGGCCCGGCCGGCATCTACAACGTGGCGGGAGACGGGCGGATGACGGTCGCCGAGATCGCGGACCGGCTGGGCAAACCGCTGCTCACCGTGCCGGCCGGCGTGCTCGCGTTCGCGCTGCGTGTCGGCCGGGGGCTGCGCCTGACGGTGCACGGCCCGGAGCAGGTCGGGTTCCTCCGCTACCGGCCGGTGCTGGCCAACGACGCCCTCAAGGACCAGTTCCGCTACCACCCCGCCAAGACGAGCCGCGAGGCGTTCGAGGCCTACCTGGCCTCCCACCCCGGCGTCGCCCGGCGCTGAGCTGCGCTCGCGACCGCGCGCGCAGCGGTGCGCTCAGTCCCGGAAGCCGTCGGCGATGAGCTCGATGAGCTCCTCGCGCTCCTCGACGCTCAGGAACGCGCCGGCGGCGGCGTTGAGCTGGAAGGCTTCGAGGTCACCGAGACCGTAGTCGAACGTCTCCGCCAGCAGGGCCAGCTCACGGGTGAGTGACGTCCGGCTCATGGTCCGGTTGTCGACGTTCACGGTGACGGCGAACCCGAGCTGGTAGAGCAGGTCGAAGGGGTGGTCCTCGAGGTTCTCGCCCCATGCCGCGATCGCGCCGGTCTGCAGGTTCGACGACGGTGACAGCTCCAGCGGGATCTCCCGGTCGCGGACCCAGCGCGCCAGGTCGCCGAAGGTGACGAGCACGTCCTCGCCCTTCTGCTGCACGATCTGCAGGTCTTGCGCGATGCGCACGCCGTGGCCGAGACGCAGCGCACGGCCGTCGATCAGGGCGGAACGGATCGAGTCGAGCCCGGCCGCCTCGCCGGCGTGCACGGTGACGGGGAAGAACTCGGATGCCAGATAGTCGAATGCCGCGCGGTGGTTCGAGGGCGGGAAGCCGTCCTCGGGGCCGGCGATGTCGAAGCCGACGGCCCCGCGTCCACGGAACGCGACGGCGAGTTCGGCGATCTCCAGCGACCGATCGGTGTGACGCATGGCGGTGATCAACTGGCCGACGCGGATGTCCTGCCCTGCGGCCTCGACCGCGTCCTCGCCCTCCTCGATGCCCTCCTGCACGGCTTCGACGACCTCTTCGAGGGACAGCCCGCCGCCGAGGTGCTGCTCCGGCGCCCAGCGCACCTCGCCGTAGATGACGCCGTCGGCCGCGAGGTCCTCGACGAACTCCTTGGCGACGCGACGCAGCCCGTCTGCGCTCTGCATGACGGCGGTGGTCAGGTCGAACGTCTTCAGGTACTCGACGAGCGACCCGGAGTCGCTCTTCTCCTCGAACCAGTCGGCGAGGTCGTCGGCATCCGTCGACGGCGCGTCCAGACCGATCTCGTCGGCCAGCTCGATGATGGTCTGCGGACGCAGCGCGCCGTCGAGATGGTCGTGCAGCGAGACCTTCGGCAGGGAGCGGATCGAGACGCCCTCGAGCTGTGTGTCTCCGTGCTGGTCGATGGCCATGGTTCTCCTGAGGGGTGTGGGTGGCGGCCCCGTCGACACGCTCAGGGGCCGGACCGAGCGTACTGCAGTCAGGCGGTGATGCGCTCGCGCACGAGTGCGCCGCGCTCGGGAGCCTCGGCCCCGATCGCCCACGCGCCGTCGAGCGCGTCGAGGGCGCGGGCGAACCTGCCCTCATCCTCCGCGGACAAGGTGAACAGCGGCTGACCGGCGACGACCGCATCGCCGGGTTTGGCGTGCAGGTCGATGCCGGCCGCGTGGAGCACCGGGTCCTGCGCGCGCGCACGACCGGCTCCCAGACGCCACGCGCCGATACCGAACGGCAGCGCGTCCATCCGCGTGACCACGCCGGACGCGTCCGCGACGACGGTGTGCGTCTCGCGGGCGACGGGCAGAGCGGCATCCGGGTCGCCGTCCTGGGCGCGGATCATCCCGCGCCAGGCGTCCATCGCCCGTCCGTCGCGCAAGGCCGCCTCGACGTCTGCATCGGGCTGGCCGGCCAGGGCGAGCATCTCGCGGGCGAGCGCCACCGTGAGCTCGACGATGTCGGCGGGACCGCCGCCGGCGAGAACCTCGACCGATTCGCGCACCTCGTTCGCGTTGCCGATCGCCAGGCCCAGCGGAGTGGACATGTCGGTCAGCAGCGCGGTCGTTGCGACGCCCGAGTCGGTGCCCAGGGCGACCATGGTCTGTGCGAGCTCACGCGCCTTGTCGATGTCCTTCATGAACGCGCCGGAGCCGAACTTCACGTCCAGCACGAGCGAGTCCGTGCCCTCGGCGATCTTCTTCGACATGATGCTCGACGCGATCAGCGGGATCGCCTCGACGGTGCCGGTGACGTCGCGCAGCGCGTAGAGCTTCTTGTCGGCCGGAGCGAGCCCGCTGCCGGCCGCGCAGATCACCGCACCGACGTCCTGCAGCTGTGCGAACAGCTCCTCGTTGCTGAGCGCGGCACGCCAGCCCGGGATCGACTCCAGCTTGTCGAGCGTGCCACCGGTGTGGCCGAGCCCGCGCCCGGACAGCTGCGGCACGGCGACGCCGAACGCGGCGACCAGCGGCGCGAGCGGCAGCGTGATCTTGTCGCCCACTCCGCCGGTGGAGTGCTTGTCGACCGTCGGCTTGCCGAGCCCGGCGAAGCTCATGCGCTCCCCCGAGGCGATCATCGCGTCGGTCATCACCCGGATCTCGTCGCGATCCATGCCGTTGAGCAGCACCGCCATGGCGAATGCCGACATCTGCGCGTCGGCGACATAGCCCCGGGTGAACGCGTCGATCATCCAGCGCAGGGCGTCCTCGGGCACAGCCCCGCCGTCGCGCTTCGTGCTGATCACCTGGACGGCGTCGAACGGCTCCTGAGCCTGGTCCGGTCCCTGAGCCTGTCGAAGGGTCATCGCGAAACCTCCTCGAGTGAGCGTGGACCGAATGCGTCGGGAAGCACCTCGTCGATCGTGCGGATGCCGGAGACCGTCTCCAGCAGCATGCCCGGCAGCGCGAACTCGTACAGCAGCTGACGGCAGCGACCGCACGGCATGATCGTCTCGCCGTCGTTGTTCACGCACACGAAGGCCACGAGCTGACCGCCCCCGGACATGTGCAGGTCACCCACGAGGGCGCACTCCGCGCAGAGGGTCACCCCGTACGAGGCGTTCTCGACGTTGCAGCCCGAGACGATGCGCCCATCGCTGACGAGCGCTGCCGCTCCCACGCGGTAGCGCGAGTACGGCGCGTAGGCGCGCTGCATGGCCTCGGTGGCAACGTGCCGCAGCTCGTCCCAATCGATGTCTGTCACGGTGTCATCCCTTGATGTACGGCTTGCCGGAGGCCGCCGGCCCTCGGATCTGACCTGCGAAGCCGGCGACGGCGAGGATCGTCACGATGTACGGCAGCATCAGCATGAACTCGCTCGGGATCGGCGTGCGCAGAACCGTGAGGAGGTTCTGCAGGTTCGTTGCGAATCCGAACAGGAGCGCCGCGAGCGTGGCGCGGATCGGGTCCCAGCGACCGAAGATGACGGCGGCGAGGGCGATGAAGCCGAGGCCCGCGGTCATCTCCTTGCCGAACTGCGGCACCGAGACGAGCGTGAAGTACGCGCCGCCGATGCCGGCGATCGCGCCGGCCAGCGAGACGTTCCAGAACCGGGTCGTGTTCACCTTGATGCCGACCGTGTCCGCGGCCTGCGGGTGCTCACCCACGGCCCGGACCCGCAGACCCCACCGCGTGCGGTACAGGCCCCAGGCCACGAGGAACACGGCGACATACATCAGGTAGACGATGAAGGTCTGGTTGAACAGCACGGGGCCGATGATCGGAATGTCGCTCAGCAGCGGGATCTCGAGGCGGGTGAACCTGATCGGGCGGTTCAGCTGCTGCTCGTTCGGTACAAGCAGGGCACCGTAGAGGAACCCGGTGAGGCCAGTGACCAGCACGTTGAGCACGACACCGACGATCACCTGGTCCACGAGGTACTTGATCGCGAAGGCCGCCAGGACGAAGGCGACGAGGACGCCGCCGATCATCGCGCCGATGAGTCCGACGAACGGGTTGCCGGTGATGCTCGACAGGAGCGCGGCGGAGAACGCGCCCAGCAGCAGCTGGCCCTCGATCGCGACGTTGACCACGCCCGCGCGCTCTCCGATGACGCCGCCGAGCGCGCCGAACACGAGCGGCACCGACAGCGACACGGCGCCGAACAGCAGGCTGGTGACAGGCACGAGGCCGCCGGCGGCAGCCCACACGAGGAAGGCGAACACCCCGAGGATGCTGAAGGCGATCGTCAGCCACAGGGCGGGACGGCGGTACGACCAGGCATCCCAGAATGCCCACAGCGTCAGCACGGCGAGGACGGCCAGCAGGATCCAACTCGTGGGCCCGGTGGGAAGTGCCACCTCCGGAAGGGCGATCGCCGAGGACGCGTCGCCGAGACGGAATGTGGAGGTTCCCGTGCGCGGGACGAACAGGAAGAGCATCCCCAGCAGCACCGTGATGATCCCGAGCACCACGGGCACCTTGAAGTGCCGTTCGCGGACGGTGACGAGCTGGACGGTGCCGTCGGCGGCTTCGGCGGGCGCGAGCGTCATGCGGTCACCGCCTTCTTCGCGGCCTTGACTCTCGCCTTGGCGGCCTTCTCAGCGTCGGTCTTGGGCAGGAAGAACACCGCGCGCAGCAGCGGCGGAGCCGCGATGAACAGCACGATGAGCGACTGGACGACCAGGACGATGTCGACGGGGATGCCCTGCGCCTGCATCGAGAACGAGCCCGCCTTGAGCGCACCGAAGAGGATGCCGGCGGCGAAGGTGCCCCAGGCACGGCTGCGACCGAGCAGGGCGACGGTGATCGCGTCGAACCCGATGCCCGCGTCGATCGTCGCGCCGAACCCGGTGGTGACCGATCCCTGGATCTGGTTCATCGCCGCGAGGCCCGCCAAGCCTCCCGCGAACAGCATCGCGTAGATGTAGACCCGCTGCACGCTGATGCCGCCAGCGCGGGCGGCGTGCGGGTTCTCGCCCACCGCGCGCATGCGCATGCCCAGGCTGGATCTCTCGATGAGCCACCAGACGAAGACAGTGGCGAGGATCACGACGATGAAGCCCCAGTCCAGCTGCGGGAACGACGGCCCGAGCAGGTCGGGGAACTGTGCGCTCGCGGGTGTCTGCTGGCTCTGCGGCTGGTTGCTGCCCGACATCTGGAGCAGGCCGGGCGTGCGCAGCATCCACAGCAGCAGGTAGTACGCCACGTAGTTCAGCATGATCGTGAGGATGACCTCGTGCGCCCCGGTCTTCGCCTTCAGCAGCCCGACGAGTCCGCCCCAGAGCGCCCCGCCGACGATGCCGGCGATCAGGGTGACGGGCAGGTGCAGCCACATCGGCAGATCGAGGTTGAATGCGAACAGGCCGGCGAACATGGCGCCGACCAGCATCTGGCCGCGGGCGCCGATGTTGAACAGACCCACGCGGAAGGCGAGCGCCACGCCGAGGCCCGCAGCGATGAGCGGGGCGGCGAAGCCGAGCGAGTTGGTGATCGGACGGATCTGGGCGGCGAAGCTCTCCGGACGCGGATTGAACACCGCGCCGCGGAACAGCGCCTCGTATCCGCCGTACACGGCATTCCAGATCGCGACGAACGTGTCACCGGGGCGGGCGAAGAAGTACCCGGCCGCGGCCTGCACGTCGGAGTCGGTGAACGCGATGAGGATCCCGCCGACGATCATGGCCAGCACGATCGCGAGGATCGTCGTGACGGCACTGCCGCGCAGCAGCTCGCGGACGAAGATGCCCGAGCGCGTGGGCGACGGTTCCTGGTCTCCGGTCAACGGCCCGGCAACGGGGGGCAGCTCCTCGGGAGGAGGTCCCTTCGTCGCGTCGTCGGCTCCGGGCGTCGTGCCGCTCATGCTGCCACCTCCGGGTCGCCGGCTCCGGCCATCATGAGGCCGAGGGTCTCGCGCGAGGTGTCTCCCGGCACGATGCCGACGATCGTCCCGCGGTACATGACCGCGATGCGGTCGGCGAGCGCCGTCACCTCGTCGAGCTCGGTGGAGACGACGACGACGGGCACGCCGGCATCCCTCGTCTCGATGATGCGCTTGTGGATGAACTCGATCGATCCGACGTCGACGCCGCGCGTGGGCTGGGCGGCTACGAGCAGCCGGAGGTCGCGGCTCATCTCCCGCGCGATCACGACCTTCTGCTGGTTGCCGCCCGATAATGTGCCCGCGGGCGTCGCGGCGGACTGGGTGCGGATGTCGTACTCCTGGATGCGGTCGCGCGCGAACTCGTCGAGCACTCCCCGGCGGATCGTGCCGAAGGAGACGAACGCGGGATCATCGGTGCGATCCAAGATGAGGTTCTCCGCGACGGAGAACGCACCGACGAGGCCGTCCTCGGTGCGATCCTCGGGAACGAACCCGACCCCCTGGTCGAGGATCGCGCGCACGCTCTTTCCGGTGAGCTCGGCGCTGCCCAGGGTGATGGATCCCTCTACGCGCGCGGCCAGCCCCACGATCGCCTCGACGAGTTCCGTCTGACCGTTGCCCTGCACGCCCGCGATCGCGAGCACCTCACCCGGGCGGACGTCGAAGCTCACGTCGTCGACGACGACGGCACCTGCGGGGGTGAGTACGCGCAGATCGCGCACCGACAGCCCGCCCTCGCCGAGGTTCGGCGTGTCCTTCTGCACGGTCAGCTCGACCGCGCGTCCGACCATCAGCGAAGCGAGTTCCGTGTTCGATGCCGTGGGCGATGCTTCACCGACGACCTTGCCGAGACGGATGACGGTGATCCGGTCGGCGACTTCGCGCACCTCGCGCAGCTTGTGCGTGATGAACACGATCGCCGTGCCCTCGTCGCGTAGCTGCCGCATGATGTCCATCAGTTCGTCGGTCTCCTGCGGCGTGAGCACCGCAGTGGGCTCGTCGAACACGAGCACCTTCGCATCGCGAGAGAGCGCTTTGATGATCTCGACGCGCTGCTGCACGCCCACCGGAAGGTCTCCGACGATCGCGTCGGGATCGATATGGAAGCCGAAACGCTCGGCCAGTTCGCGCACGCGCCGCCTGGCCGCGCCGAGGTCGAGGCGACCGAGGCCCTTGGTGTCCTCGTGCCCGAGCATGACGTTCTCGGCGACCGTGAAGACGGGGATGAGCATGAAGTGCTGGTGCACCATGCCGATGCCGGCCGTCATCGCGTCGCCGGGACCTCGGAAATGCTGGACCTCGTCGTCCAGCAGGATCTCTCCCTCGTCGGCCTGATACAGGCCGTAGAGGACGTTCATGAGCGTGGACTTGCCTGCACCGTTCTCACCCAGAAGAGCGTGGATCTCCCCCGGCTCGACCACGAGATCGATGTGGTCGTTGGCGACGAGGCTGCCGAATCGCTTAGTGATTCCGCGGAGCTCGAGCTTCATAATCTGCACCCTATCCATGCCCGCGTGTCGTATGGGAGTGGCGGGCGCGATCTGTTCGGATACGGAACTCGGGGCGAGCCGCGACGATCGCGAACCCGCCCCGAGTATGACCTGATCAGATCACGGCGAGTTGGACGACTCGACCGTGATCTCGCCCGAGATGATCGCTGCCTCGAGCGCGTCGAGCTCCTCGAGCAGACCGTCGGGCAGCTGCGACTCGAAGTCGTGGAAGCTGGAGAGCTTCACACCCTCGTTCTCCAGAGTGCCGATGTACGGAGCCGGATCGAACTCGCCGTGGGCGGCCGCGATGGTCGCGTCGTAGACGGCGACGTCGATCGCCTTCATGATCGAGACCAGCGTGATGTCGGCGACGCTCTCGTCGGCGACCGCGAGGTCGCTGTCGACACCGAGCATCAGGGTGTCCTTGCCGCTGTCGGCGATGGCCGCCGCAGCGCTCTGATAGATCGGACCACCGACGGGGAGGATGACGTCGACACCCTGGTCGAGCACCGAGTTCGCGGTCTGCTTGGCGGTGTCGTTCGCGTCGAAGCCGCCGGTGAAGGCGCCCTCCTGCGCGGCCGCGTCCCAGCCGAACAGCTGGACGTCGGCGCCCTTGTCCTCGTTGTACTTGTCCACGCCGAACTCGAAGCCGTCCATGAACACGGCGACGGACGGGATCTGCAGGCCGCCGAAGGTGCCGACCTTGTTCACGCCGCTCTGTGCCGACCATGCGGCAGCCGCGTAGCCGCCGAGGTAGGCCGCCTCCGCCGTGTTGAACACGAGGGGCTTGATGTTGTCGGCGTCGGGCTTGCCGTCGTAGATCGGGTTGCCGTCCGCGTCGTTCTGGGTGCCGTCGGCGAAGTCGTCGATGATGGCGAAGTCGATGTCGGGGTTGGCCGTCGCCGCCTCGACCGTCGCTGCGGCGAGCTTGAAGCCCACCGCGACGATGAGCGTGCAGCCCTCGGAGACGGCAGTGGTCATGTTGGGCGCGTAGTCGTTGTCGTTGGTCGACTCCAGCTCAAGGCTCTCGACGCCGAGCTCGGCGACGGCCTTGTCCATCCCGTTCTTCGCCGACTCGTTGAACGACTTGTCGTTCCAGCCGCCGGCGTCGGAGACGAGGCAGGGCTTGAAGCCGTCGACGACGTCGGATGAGCCGGCGCCCTCGGTGGGTGTGTTCTGCTCGGGGGCCGACGCGCAGCCGGCAAGGCCCGCGATCAGCAGCGCGGCACTGGCGATGCCGGCGAGCTTCTTGGTGGTCGAGATGGTCAATGCAGCCTCCACATTGATGCGTCCCGCGGATCTCACGGGGGTCGGATCGACGTTACCGACTGTGACGACCGGCTTGCACGCTGCACACGCGCCCACACCGCAATGGTTACAAAGACGCAATGATCCCGTCACCCGGGTGGCATCCTGCGCACCCCCGGGGTGAACTACAGGACGTCGCCGCGGCCGGTGAGCTTGAGCGCGTCGACGACGCCCTTCACCCGCTGCGCGTGCTCGCTCGTCGTCACCAGCAGCGCATCGGGGGTGTCCACCACGACGATGTCCTTGACGCCGATGAGGCTGATGACGCGGTTCGTGTGGCTCACGACGATGCCGCTGGCGGCGTCGGAGAGGATGCGAGCGTTCTCGCCGAGGATCGCCAGGTCGTTCTTGCGGCCGCCCGAGTTCAGCTTCGCGAGGCTGGCGAAGTCGCCCACGTCATCCCAGTCGAAGTGTCCCGGCACGACGGCCAGGCGCCCCTTCTGGGCGGCCGGCTCGGCGACGACATAGTCGATCGCGATCTTCGGCAGCTTCGGCCACACCCGGTCGACGACCGGGCCGCGGCGATCACGATCGTCCCAGGCCTCGGCCAGTTCGAGCAGACCCGCGTGCAGCTCGGGGTCGTTCGCCTCGATCTCGGCCAGCAGCACGTCGGCACGGGAGATGAACATGCCCGCGTTCCAGAGGTAGTCGCGCGACGACACGTACTCGCGCGCGGTGTCCAGATCGGGCTTCTCGACGAACCGCTCCACTAGCGCGGCCTCGGGCGACCCGTCGATGGAGAGCATCTCCGACTTCTTGATGTAGCCGAAGCCCACCGACGGCTCGGTCGGTGTGATGCCGATCGTGCAGATGTATCCCTGGCGCGCGACGGCGACAGCCTGCTGCACGGCCCAGTGGAAGACCGGGAGCACGCGGATGACGTGGTCGGCCGCGAACGAGCCGATGACGACATCGGGCTCGCGACGATGCAGGATCGCCGCGGCCAGTCCGATGGCCGCCGCCGAGTCACGCGGCTCCGATTCGAGGAAGACGTTCTTGTCCGGGATGCCGGGCAGCTGCTCCTCCACCGCGGCGCGATGGGCACGGCCGGTGACGACGGCGATCCGGTCGCGACCGGCGAGCGGCTCGAGTCGGTTCCAGGTGTCGCGCAGCAGCGAGTGTCCCGACCCGGTGAGGTCGTGCAGGAACTTCGGCGCATCCGCGCGCGAGAGCGGCCACAGCCGGCTGCCGACCCCTCCGGCGGGGATGACGGCATAGAAGTCCTCGAGCGCATCGACCATGCTCCGAGCGTACCGGTCGGAAAGAAATGGCATTCCTGCCGATCTCTCGATATCGAGAGAAAGTTAGGCGCCCCTTCCTCGCCCGCCCTCAGACGCGGGAATAGGATGATGTTGCGCCCGTGTGCGACGAAGGGGTCAGTGATCCTGCTGGATCAGCCGAAACCCCCGCCGTATCGAGGTGTCCGTTCACACCAAGGAGGGACGACCGTGTCTGCACCAGCACGCGTCACGCCGACGGTGGCCCAGACCACTTCCAAGACCCCCCGCGGGACGCTGTACCGCGGGAACGAGGGCATGTGGTCGTGGGTCCTGCACCGCATCACCGGCATCGCCATTTTCTTTTTCCTGCTCGTCCACGTGCTCGACACGGCGCTCATCCGCGTCTCCCCCGAGGCGTACGACGCGGTCATCGGCACGTACAAGAACCCGATCATGGGGCTCGGCGAGGTTGCTCTGGTCGCCGCGATCGTGTACCACGCGTTCAACGGCCTGCGCATCATCGCCGTCGACATCTGGCCGTGGGCCACACGCCACCAGCGCCAGCTGTGGTGGGGCGTGCTCGCGGTGTGGGTCGTGACGGTGGGCGGCTTCGCCGCCCGACACATCCCGAACGTCTTCGCGAACCTGGGAGGTGGGCACTGATGTCCTCCGTTCGAGAAGCTCAGGGACCGGAACTGGCCGCACCCCGTTCCCCACAGGCATCCGTTCGCAAGAAGGGCGTGAACCTGGAGAAGTGGGGCTGGATCTACATGCGCGCGTCCGGCGTGCTGCTGGTCGTCCTCATCTTCGGCCACCTGTTCACGAACCTGATGGTGGGTGACGGCATCCACGCCCTCGACTGGGGCTTCGTGGCCGGCAAGCTCGCCGACCCGTTCTGGCAGTGGTGGGACATCCTCATGCTGTGGCTGGCGCTGATCCACGGCGCCAACGGCATGCGCACGATCATCAACGACTACGTCACCGGCGAGAAGGTGCGCAAGACGCTGGTCTGGGCGGTCTTCCTGGCCGCGGGCCTGCTGATCGTTCTCGGCACGCTCGTCGTGTTCGCGTTCGATCCGTGCAACGGCATCACCAGCGACAGTGCGTTCTGGGAGGCGTGCCAGGCGCTGTGACCTTCGGGTCCGGCATCGGCACCGCCACGAGGCGAAAAAGACAAGAGGCATTCTGACGTGACCACCCAGCACCCCGACGCCGTCCTCAAGGACGGGGTCTACTACCACGAGTTCGACATCGTCATCGTCGGCGCCGGCGGCGCCGGCATGCGTGCCGCCATCGAGGCCGGCCCCGGCGCGAAGACGGCTGTCATCACGAAGCTGTACCCCACGCGCAGCCATACCGGCGCGGCGCAGGGCGGCATGGCGGCTGCTCTTGCCAACGTCGAGGAGGACTCCTGGGAGTGGCACACCTTCGACACCGTCAAGGGCGGCGACTATCTCGTCGACCAGGACGCGGCGGAGATCCTCGCCAAGGAAGCCATCGACGCGGTCATCGACCTCGAGAACATGGGATTGCCGTTCAACCGCACGCCCGAGGGCAAGATCGACCAGCGCCGGTTCGGTGGGCACACCGCCGACCACGGCAAGACGCCGGTCCGCCGCGCGTGCTACGCGGCCGACCGCACGGGTCACATGATCCTGCAGACGCTGTTCCAGAACTGCGTCAAGCTCGGCATCAACTTCTTCAACGAGTACTACGCGCTCGACCTGATCACCGTGAAGGATGCCGACGGCACCACGAAGGTGGCCGGCGTCGTGGCCTATGAGCTCGCGACCGGCGACCTGCACGTCTTCCACTCCAAGGCCGTGATCTTCGCGACCGGCGGGTTCGGCAAGATCTACAAGACGACCTCGAACGCGCACACCCTCACCGGCGATGGCGTCGGCATCGTGTGGCGCAAGGGCCTGCCGCTGGAGGACATCGAGTTCTTCCAGTTCCACCCGACCGGCCTGGCCGGCCTCGGCATCCTGCTCACCGAAGGTGCCCGCGGTGAAGGCGCGATCCTGCGCAACGCGTCGGGTGAACGCTTCATGGAGCGCTACGCTCCCACCATCAAGGACCTCGCTCCGCGCGACATCGTCGCCCGCTGCATGGTGAAGGAGGTCCTGGAGGGTCGCGGGGCCGGCCCGCACAAGGACTACGTGTACCTGGACTGCACCCACCTGGGCGCGGAGGTGCTGGAGACCAAGCTCCCCGACATCACCGAGTTCGCACGCACCTACCTCGGCGTCGACCCGGTCACCGAGCCGGTGCCGGTCATGCCCACCGCGCACTACGCGATGGGCGGCATCCCCACCAACAACAACGGCGAGGTGCTCGCCGACAACACGACGGTCGTGCCCGGCCTGTACGCGGCCGGCGAGTGCGCCTGCGTCTCGGTGCACGGGGCCAACCGCCTGGGCACGAACTCGCTGCTGGACATCAACGTGTTCGGCAAGCGCAGCGGTCGCAACGCGGTGGAGTATGTGCAGACGGCGGAGCTCGTGCCGCTGCCCGAGGACCCGGCCAAGGAGGTCCGCGACATGCTCGAGGGCCTGCGCAACAACCCCGGCACCGAGCGCGTCGCCGTCCTGCGTAAGAAGCTGCAGGAGGAGATGGACGCCAACGCCCAGGTGTTCCGCACCGAGGAGACCCTGACCAACGTCATGGGCACCATCCACGACCTGCGCCAGCGGTTCGCGAACGTGCACGTCGACGACAAGGGCCGGCGCTTCAACACCGACCTGCTCGAGGCCGTCGAGCTGGGCTTCCTGCTCGACCTGGCTGAGATCGTCGCGTACGCCGCCCGCAACCGCAAGGAGAGCCGCGGCGGCCACATGCGCGAGGACTACCCCGACCGCGACGACGCGAACTACATGCAGCACACGATGGCGTACCTCACCGGCGATCCGCATTCCCCGGACCCCGAGGACCACATCAAGCTGGACTGGAAGCCTGTCGTGTTCACGAAGAACGAGCAGGGCGAGTTCAACTACCCGCCGTTGGAGAGGAAGTACTGATGTCCGTCGCCGTCACCGAGGCTCCCGCAGCCGAAGAGGCCGCCGTTCAGTCCTACCTCGTCACCTTCATCATCCGGCGCTTCGATCCGGAGACCGACAGCGAGCCGCGCTGGGTGGACTATGACGTCGAGCTGTATCCGACCGACCGCGTGCTGGACGCGCTGCACAAGATCAAGTGGGAGGTCGACGGCTCGCTGACCTTCCGCCGCTCGTGCGCGCACGGCATCTGCGGGTCGGATGCCATGCGCATCAACGGTCGCAACCGGCTGGCCTGCAAGACGTTGATCAAGGACCTCGACATCTCGAAGCCGATCTACGTCGAGGCCATCAAGGGTCTGCCGCTGGAGAAGGACCTCGTCGTCGACATGGAGCCGTTCTTCGCGTCGTACCGTGAGGTGCAGCCCTTCCTCATCGCCAACTCCACGCCGGAGCCCGGCAAGGAGCGTCTGCAGACGATCGCCGACCGCGCGATCTTCGACGACACCACGAAGTGCATCCTCTGCGCCGCGTGCACGTCGTCGTGCCCGGTGTTCTGGACGGACGGCCAGTACTTCGGTCCTGCCGCGATCGTCAACGCGCACCGTTTCATCTTCGATTCGCGCGACGACGCCGGCGACGTGCGCCTGGACATCCTCAACGACAAGGAGGGCGTGTGGCGCTGCCGCACGACCTTCAACTGCACCGAGGCGTGCCCCCGCGGCATCGAGGTCACCAAGGCCATCGCCGAGGTCAAGCAGGCCGTGATGCGGGGCTGACCAGCAGGTTGCGCGCGACACCGGCATCCGGTCCTCGCTAACCTGACACCGTGACGGTCAAGCACACGCGCGCGCAGCACGCGCAGGCACAGGGCGCCGCCGCTGCCGCCGCGCGCGAGGAGGAGTCGCTCCGCGTGCGGTGGGAGATGACGCAGAGCGCTCTGCTCGAGCGACTCGACGAGCCCATCGCTCGGGCGACGGCGATCACCAAGCGCACGCTGGCGTGGTTCCCGGTGCGGGTGTGGCGGCACTTCCTGCAGCGCAATGGCTTCCTGCTGGCCGCGGGAGTGAGCTATCAGGCGCTGTTCGCGATCTTCGCCGCCGTGTACGTGGCATTCGCCGTCGCCGGCCTCTGGCTCGGCGGAAGCGAGGAGGCCATCGCCGCTCTCATCGCCGCGATCAACAGCTACATCCCCAACCTGATCCTTCCCGAAGGGGAAGGCGGCCTGTTCACGACCGAGCAGGTGACCACGATCGCCACCGGGAGCGCCGGAGTGCTCGCCGTGACCGGTGCCATCGCGATCTTCGTCGCCATCTGGACGGCGATCGGGTTCGTGACGTTCGCGCGACGTGCTGTGCGCGACATCTTCGGGCTGCGCCCCGACCTGCGCAACTACGTCGTGCTGAAGGCCCGCGACCTGCTCGCGGCCCTCGTCTTCGGGGTCGCCCTGCTGGCCGGCTCTGCGATGAGCTCGGCGGGCACGTGGGCGCTCGAGCTGATCTTCGACCTGTTCGGCTGGGACACGCGATCGGGGTGGTTCGGGTTCGTGGTGCGGATCGCCACCGTCGCCGTCTCGTTCGCGGTGTACACCCTCGCGCTGGCAGGGCTCGTGCGGTTCCTCACCGGCACCTCGCTGCACTGGCGCTCGATCTGGACGGGCGCGATGCTCGGCGGGGCTGCCCTCACGGTGCTGCAGCTCGCCGCCGGCATCCTCCTCCTCTACACTCCCTCGAACCCGCTGCTCGCCACGTTCGCCGTGTTCGTGGGTCTGCTGCTGTGGTTCCGGATCGTCGGCGTCATCATCCTCGTCGCGGCGGCGTGGATCGCCGTGGGCGCCAAGGATGGAGATCAGCCGCTGGTCGAGCTGACCGAGGCCGAGCGCCTCGCCGCCGAGCACGAAGCCCTGCTCGTCGCGGCGAAGGTGAGGCTGCGCACCGCGCGGGAGGCGCGTGAGGCCGCGCCCTGGTACCGGGCATGGGCCGCTGATCGGGCCGTGCGGGAGGCGATCGACGAGCTGCACGCGGCCGAGGCGGCCGCTCCCCCCGCCGCGCCGGAACGGGCGGGACTGCTGGAGTGATGCCGGGGTCGCCCGAGCATCGACAGGGCGCGGACACCCGGTGTCGGTGGCGCTGGTTAGGCTGATCCGGTGCCCCGGAATCTTCGCATCGCGTCCGTCAACGTCAACGGCATCCGTGCCGCCGTCCGCAAGGGAATGCACGATTGGCTGTCCGCAGCCGACGTCGACATCCTGACCCTGCAGGAGGTCCGCGCCGAGGCCGCCGATCTGCGTGCGGCCCTGCCCGGCTGGCACGTCGTCAACGACGAGGCACTCGCGAAGGGCCGCGCCGGCGTCGCGATCGCCGCGCGCGAGCCGCTGGACATCTGGCGTGTCGAGCTCGGCGACGACGCCCTCGACAGCAAGGGCCGCTGGGTCGAGGCCGACATCGACGTCGACGGCACACCGGTCACCGTCGTCAGCGCGTACGTCTTCACCGGCGAGGCCGACACCGACAAGCAGGTCGCCAAATACGCGTTCCTCGACGCGATGGAGGGGCGGATGCCGCAGCTCGGCGCGCATGCGGTCATCACCGGCGACCTGAACGTCGGGCATCGTGAACTCGACATCCGCAACTGGAAGGGCAACGTCAAGAAGGCCGGCTTCCTGCCGCGCGAGCGCGCATACTTCGACCGGTTCACCGGCGAAGCCGGTGCCGCCGTGAGCTGCGTCGACGGGACGACGGGCACGGGCCTGGGCTGGGTCGACGTCGGCCGCCGGTTCGCCGGTGAAGTCGACGGCCCGTACTCGTGGTGGTCGAACCGCGGCAAGGCCTTCGACACCGACACCGGCTGGCGCATCGACTACCACCTGGCCACTCCCGCGCTGGCCGCGCGCGTGACTGACTACCGCATCGTGCGCGCGCCGTCCTGGGACACCCGCTGGAGCGACCACGCCCCGGTCGTCGCCGATTACGCGTTCTGAGCGGTCGCGGCCTCACACAGCCGCCGCCTCGGCCAGACGCATCCAGGTCTCCACGACGGTGTCCGGATTGAGCGACATCGATTCGATGCCGTGATCGAGCAGCCACTGCGCGAGGTCGGGGTGGTCGCTGGGGCCTTGCCCGCAGATGCCGATGTACTTGCCGCGACGACGGCACGCTTCGATCGCCATCTCCAGGACCCGCAGCACCGCCGGATCACGCTCGTCGAAGCTCGCCGAGACGAGCGAGGAGTCACGATCCAGACCCAGCACCAACTGCGTCATGTCGTTCGAGCCGATCGAGAACCCGTCGAAGACATCGAGGAAATCGTCGGCCAGCAGCGCGTTGGAGGGGATCTCGCACATCATGACGATCTCCAGCCCGTCCTCTCCTCGGCGCAGCCCGTGCTCGGCCAGCAGATCGACGACCGCACGCCCCTCGGCCACCGTGCGCACGAACGGGATCATGATCTTCAGATTCGTCAGTCCCATCTCCGCGCGGACGTACCGCATGGCCTCGCACTCCATCGCGAAGCACTCGGCGAACGACGGTGACACGTAGCGGGAGGCGCCGCGCCAGCCGAGCATGGGATTCTCCTCCCGCGGCTCGTAGCGGTCGCCGCCCAGGAGGTTGGCGTACTCGTTCGACTTGAAGTCGCTCAGCCGCACGATCACCGGTTCGGGCGAGAACGCCGCGGCGATCATGGCGACGCCCTCGGCGACGCGCTGCACGAAGAACGATCGAGGATCGGGATACGCCGCCGTCATCTCATCGACGCGCTCGCGCAGCGGGTCGGGCAGGTCGTCATGGTCGAGCAGTGCGCGCGGGTGTACGCCGATCTGCCGGTTGATGATGAATTCCAGGCGTGCCAGACCGACGCCGCGGTTCGGGATCTTCGCGAAGCTGAACGCCTGGTCGGGGGTGCCGACGTTCATCATGATGCGCGTGGGCAGTTCCGGCATGGCATCCAGATGTGTCTCCTCCTCCGCGAAAGCGAGCGCGCCCGCGTACACGACCCCGTCATCGCCCTCCGCGCAGGACACGGTGACCTCCGCCCCGTCCGCCAGAGCACGCGTCGCGTACCCGGTGCCCACCACGGCGGGGATGCCGAGTTCGCGGGCGATGATCGCGGCATGGCAGGTGCGCCCGCCCCGATCGGTGACGATCGCCGCCGCCTTCTTCATGATCGGCTCCCAGTCGGGGTCGGTCATGTCGGCCACCAGCACGTCACCGGGACGGAACCGGTCCATGTGGGCGATCGAGTCCAGCACGCGCACGGGCCCCTGCCCGATGCGCTGACCGATGGCGCGTCCCGTGATCAGGGCCGTGCCGGTCTCGCGCAGGACGAACCTGCGCATCACGGCGCCGTCCTCGCGCGAGACGACCGTCTCGGGACGGGCCTGGAGGATGTACAGCAGGCCGTCGATCCCGTCGCGCGCCCACTCGATGTCCATCGCCCGGCCGTAGTGGTCCTCGATGGTCAGCGCGTGCCGCGCGAGCTCGGTCACCTCGGCATCCGTGATGCTGAACACCCGTCGATCGCTCTCCGCAACGTCCACGAACCGTGTGGATCCTCCCGTCGAGACCCCGTCGGCGTAGCGCATCGCGACGGCCTTCTCGCCGACCTGGCGTTTGAGGATCGCGGGGCGACCGGCCCGCAGCGCCGGCTTGTAGACGTAGAACTCGTCGGGATTGACCGCGCCCTGCACCACCGCCTCCCCCAGTCCGTACGCACTCGTGATGAACACGGCGCGGTCGAACCCCGATTCGGTGTCGACCGTGAACATCACGCCCGAGGCGCCGACGTCGCTGCGGACCATCCGCTGCACGCACGCCGACAGCGCCACGTCGAAGTGGTCGAAGCCGTGGTGCACCCGATAGGCGATCGCGCGGTCGTTGTACAGCGAGGCGAACACCTCGTGCACCGCCTGCAGCACGTTCTCGATTCCACCGATGTTCAGGAACGTCTCCTGTTGGCCGGCGAACGACGCATCGGGCAGGTCCTCGGCGGTGGCGCTGGATCGCACCGCCCACGTCACGGCATCCGGATCAGGATCGCGCTCGATCAGTCGGTCGAACGCGGCGCGGATGTCACGCTCGAGATCGGCCGGAAACGGCTGCTCCTGGATCCACTGGCGCACCTGCGCACCGACGCGGGCAAGCTCCGCGACGTCGTCGATGTCGAGCGCCTCGACCGCGGCGGAGATGCGGGCGTCCAGCCCACCTTCGGCCAGGAATGCCCGGTACGCATCCGCCGTCGTGGCGAACCCGCCCGGCACGCGCACCCCGGCATCCGCGAGCGTCGACACCATCTCCCCCAGTGACGCGTTCTTCCCACCCACCTGCGGCAGATCGGCCATCCCGATCTCGTGGAACCACAGGATCCTGTTCATCAGTCTCACCTCATCGCATCAGGGCCGTCATGCCCGCAGCTTCAGCGCCTGCATGATGACGGCCGACATCTCCTCGACACTCTTGGCCGAGGAATTCAGAGACGGAACCCGGCAACGCCGGTACAGTTCTTCGGCGCGACGCACCTCGAGCGTGCACTGCTCGAGACTCGCGTAGCGCGAGTGCGGCCGACGCTCGGTGCGCACCTGGCTCAGCCGCAGCGGCGTCGTGGTCAAGCCGAAGCAGCGTGCCGCGTAGGGCGCGATCGGGCGCGGCAGGCCCTCGGTGGGGAAGTCGTCGTCGGTCAGCGGATAGTTGGCCACCAGCAGCCCGTACTGCAGCGCGAGATACATCGTGGTCGGGGTCTTGCCGCAGCGACTGGGAGCGACGATGATCACGTCCGCCGCGTCGAGCGCGCGCGTGCTCTGGCCGTCATCGTGCTCGACGGCATACTCGACGGCGCGCATCCGCGCGTGATACGCGTCGAGATCTCCGACCGCGTGGTAGCGACCGGGCTGCTCCGACGCGGACTGGCCGAGCGCGACTTCGAGCTCGTGCAGATGGCCGCCCAGCAGATCGATCACCACGGCGGGAGCTGCGGCCAGGCGGGCACGGAGCGCGGCATGCTTGACCGTCGTGAAGACGAGGGGCGGGGATCCGGCATCCGGCGTCTGCCGCAGTCGATCGAGGACGCCGTCGACGCGCGCGACCGAGTCGACGAACGGGATCGTGTGGGGCGTGAAGCGCGCGGCGGGAAAGTTGGCCAGCAGGGCGTTGCCGAGCGTCTCCGCGGTGATCCCGGTGGAGTCGGACACGAAGTAGACCGCGCGCGACGCGATGACCGGCGTCGCGCCGGCGGGGCCTTGCGCTGTGGAGTCGTCCATCTCGACTTCCGGTCTGCGGCAGTCCTTGCCGCACTTTCACGGTACCCGTCGGCCGGATGCCGCGCCCAGCCGTCCGCCGTGAAAAAAGCGGTGCGCATTGCGGCCATAGGATTGACGGATGAGCAAGCCCCGCCTGTACTCAGGAATGCAGCCGTCCGCCGATTCCCTCCAGATCGGCAACTATATCGGGGCGCTCATGCAGTGGCGCGACCTGCAGGAGTCGTACGACGCGTACTTCTCGGTCGTCGATCTGCACGCGCTGACCCAGCCGAACGACCCCGCCGAGCTGCGTGCGAAGACCCGTCGCACCGCGGCACAGTACATCGCCGCGGGCATCGAGCCGTCGCGGTCGACGCTGTACGTGCAGTCGCACGTGCGTGCGCACGCCGAGCTGGCCTGGATCCTGTCGACGATCACCGGATTCGGCGAGGCGGGCCGGATGACGCAGTTCAAGGACAAGTCGCAGCGCTACGGCGCCGATGCGACCTCGGTCGGGCTGTTCACCTATCCGGTGCTCATGGCTGCCGACATCCTGCTGTACCAGACCGACATCGTGCCCGTCGGCGACGACCAGAAGCAGCACGTCGAGCTGACCCGCGATCTCGCCGAGCGGTTCAACTCGCGCTATGGGCAGACGTTCCAGGTGCCGATGCCGGTGATCCAGGCGGACACTGCGCGCATCTACGACCTGCAGAACCCCACGGCGAAGATGAGCAAGTCCGCCGAGTCCGACGCCGGCGTGCTGTGGCTGCTGGACGACCCGGCGGTCTCGGCCAAGAAGGTCATGCGCGCCGTCACCGACAGTGAGGGCTCGGTGCGCTACGACCGGGAGAGCAAGCCCGGCGTCTCGAACCTGCTCGTCATCTATGCGGCCCTGACCGGCCGGCAGATTCCGGCGATCGAGGACGAGTACGCGGGTCGCGGCTACGGCGACTTCAAGAAGGGCCTCGCCGAGGTCGTGGTGGGCGAGTTCGGTCCCGTGCGCCAGCGCGCCCTGGAGCTGCTCGACGACCCGGCCGAGCTCGACCGCGTGCTCGCCGCGAACGCGGCGCGGGCCGACGAGGTCGCCGACGCGACCCTGGCAGACGTGTACGACAAGGTCGGCCTGCTGCGCCGGGTGTGACCGGCCCGGCCGCACGCGCCCGGACGGGGCACCCCGTACGGGCGGCGCCGGGCGCGGATCGGGCGGTTCGTGTGCACAACTCCGCCTGAGGAGGACCGATCTGCACCTGACCCGTGCCTCGCGTCATCTGAGGCGGAGTTGTGCGCGTCAGCGGGCCGCCACTGCGCACCGTCGGTGGACTGCGAGCACGGCGCGCAACGCGGCGATGACCTCATCGGGGCGGTAGAGGATCTGCGCTGCCATCAGGCGTAGAACGACCATGCCCTGCTTCGCCAGCTCCCCGTCGCGTCTGCGGTCCTCGAGTTGCTGCTCCACGAGCTCATGAAACTCCCGGCTGTCACACTCCACGACGAGCCATCCATCGAGCACCAGGTCGACGTGGCCGACGCCCGCGAAGTGCACCTGGATCTCCACCCGGCACCCGAGAGCCCGCGCCATGAGGCGCACCAGTGTCTCGGTTCCAGACTGCGCCCGCCCGTCGATCAGACCACGCAGGACGCCATACTTCCGCGGCAACGCGGCGAAGAGTTCGGCGAGCTCGCGTTCGCGCAGCAGTCCTCTGTTCAGCGCGCTGTCGATCGTCGCCACCGCGTATCGTGCAGGCTGACAGAGCACCGCATGGGCGACAGCATCGATGACACCGACACAGGCCTTCCCGGCCATCTCCGGCCGCACGAGCGGCAGCCAATGCAGCCGTGCCGTCCGGGCCTGAGGCGGCTCCAACCCGCGGCGCGCATCAACCGGTGAACGCAGCCGGCTCGCGCCGCGGGCGAGATGCACATGGGTCGCCGAGTTCGCGAAGACGAACACGCGACACAGCTGCAGCATGCTCAGGCAGGTCAGCCGCCCGCCCACACGCACCGCCTCGACGACCGCGCGTGGCGCGTCACCGGGCAGATAGCAGCCGCGGCGCGCGCGGATCAGCGACCCGGACCGGATGGCTGTGTCCACGGCGCGTCGCGTCATTCCGGCGGAGAGCAACTGGCTGAGTGTGAAGACCGCGATGTCGAACATCCCGCCATGGTCGCCAGATGGTCCGGTCCGTGGGCGCGCCATCGGGTGATCCGTGGACAGTTCCAGAGATCTGCCCCCTGTGCAGGAGGCGATGGGTCACCGTGCACAACTCCGCATGAATGCGGGCTGAACGGCCTCTGGCACCCGGAGCTCGTGTCTGAGGCGGAGTTGTGCACGGCCGGCGCCGCTGACACTGTGCCGCCGGGTGTGAAAGCGTCGGCAGCTCAGAGCCCGATGCCCCGGGCCGATAGGGTCGGGGAATGGAACCGGTCACCCTGCGCACCGAGAGGCTCGTCCTCTCGGCACCCACTGCCGACGACATCGACGCGATCTTCGCCGCCTGCCAGGACGAGCTGATCCAGCGCTACACGACCGTCCCCGTGCCGTACGAACGGCAGCACGCGGAGGGGTTCGTCGAGAAGACCGCGAGCTGGTGGGATTCGGGTGACGAGACGGTCTGGGCGGTGCGCGCCGGCGCCGCGCTGGCCGGCATGGTCGGACTCCACAAGCTGGGTACCGGCAGCGGGGAGCTCGGCTACTGGATGGCGCCGCCGTTCCGCGGAGGAGGGCTGCTCACCGAGGCGGCTCGTGCCGTGATCGAGTGGGGTCTCCATCCCGACGCGCTCGCTCTGCAGCGCATTGAGTGGCGGGCGGTCACGGGCAACATCGCGTCTGCGCGCGCGGCGCGCACGCTGGGCTTCCGCTACGAGGGCACGCTGCGCGCGGCAGTCCGAAACGGCGCAGGCACCCGGAGCGATGCCTGGATCGCCGGGCTCCTCCCGAATGACGAGCGCGCCCCGCAGCCGTGGCCGGTGCTCGCCGACTGATCTGCCGGGAACCCCGACCGGATGGCAGGATGGGCCCATGCCCGAGATGCCGGAGGTGCAAGGGCTCGTCGACTTCCTCGGCGAGCGCGTGCCGGGGCTGGCCGTCACCAAGGTCAGCGTCGCGAACATCGCCGCGCTCAAGACCTACGATCCCCCCATCGACGCGCTCCGCGGTGCGACGCTGTCCGGCGCGAGCCGGCACGGCAAGTTCATCGACCTCGCGACGACGCCGAGCGAGGGGGATGCCGGCATCCACCTCGTCTTCCACCTCGCGAAGGCCGGGTGGCTGCGCTGGTACGACACGCTGCCGTCCACGATCATCAAGCCGGGCCGGACGCCGATCGCCCTCCGCGTCGGGCTCGATGACGGCTCCGGTTTCGATCTGACCGAGGCCGGGACGAAGAAGTCGCTCGCGGCGTACGCGGTGCGCGACCCGCAGGACGTGCCGGGCATCGCCCGGCTCGGACCGGATCCGCTCGATCCCACCTTCACGCGGGATGTGCTCGCCGGGCTGCTGACGGGACGTCGCACACAGATCAAGGGTGTGCTGCGCGACCAGTCGATCGTCGCGGGCATCGGCAATGCGTACTCGGACGAGATCCTGCACGCGGCGCGGATGTCGCCGTATTCCCTCGCTGCGACCCTCGACGACGCCGAGATCGACCGCCTTTACGCGGCGATCCGCGACACGCTCGCCGAGGCGGTGGCGACGGCATCCGGCAAGCCGCCGGCCGACCTCAAGGACGCCAAGCGTCGCGGCATGGCCGTGCACGGCCGCCGCGGTCAGGCCTGCCCGGTCTGCGGTGGCGAGGTGCGCAGCGTGTTCTTCGCGGACAACTCGCTCGAGTACTGCCCGACGTGTCAGACGGGTGGCAAGGTCCTCGCCGACCGGCGACTGTCGCGACTTCTGAAGTGAGGCGTTTCGTCTTCGCGCT
>Ga0182744_1000955_pt1 | contig 26284 bp, 25 predicted proteins | sample eDN3rd30CKraftMG_FD_128525 | JGI IMG/M metagenome (GOLD analysis project Ga0182744, IMG submission 128525) | Enriched Miracle-Growth compost microbial communities from Emeryville, California, USA - eDNA 3rd pass 30_C Kraft MG (version 2) (version 2) ... | reverse complement strand
AGGTGGAGGAGGTTCGGGCCCGCGCAAAGAGCGAAGCCACGCCGAGGCCGGCAAGGGTGCGTAAGCCTGCCGTTCGGCCGACAAAAGGGAAGTCGGCACGATGCTGTCAATGAGGAAAAGAGGAGCGATGCAGTTCATCGCGACGAGGCAGTCGAGCCGCTTCTCCGTGCACGGCTCCTCGTCGCTCCCAACTACCGCGTTCTCGGCCTGCTGGACCATCATCTCTTGGCAATGATGATCCATTGCCTCAGGAGACGCCGGACGAGCGGCGGCGTGGGCTGAGGATTGGACGAACAATCCCAAGCCGATGAGAACGAGAGCAAGGAGACGCGGTACCCGCATTGTTCTTTCCTATCGCGGTAAGGCAGTCGCAGCAAGTTCCGACCTGCTGCGCGCCGACTGCTAGCCAGCGTTCGCGCCCGACATATTCTCTTGCTTCATCTGCATCATCTTGTTGCAGCCGCGCATCATCTCCATCATCGCCTGGCGCATCTCGGGATCGTTCATCATGGTCATCATGCCGGCCATGTTCCCTTGCTCCATCTGCTTGTGGCCTGGCGACGCTTCGTTGCCGGACGGCTGATCCACCTGCGGCTGCGCGATCGCTGCCGATGCGAGGCCGAGGGCGGCGAATGTCCCCAGGGCTGCCATTTTCAACGTATTCATGTCGTCTTACTCCATTCTTGAAACGGGACTTTGCGGACCGGCCCCGTCTCGACAAGGCGCGCGGTCCGCGGCCGCCGGAATCATATCCTAGCTTTGTTCGGTAGTCCCTGTGCCCGGAGCGCCGCCCGTCCTGTGCTTCATGCACATGACCAGCATGAGCAGGCAGGGAAGCGTGTACAGCAGCGGAAGCATGGCCGCGAAGCCAAGCCACATCGAGCCGAGGGCAAGACCTGCGAGCCCCAGGAGCGCAGCGATGGCAAGAAGCCACTTGGTTCTGTTGCCGGCGCGCGAGCATCCGCTTGCGCGATCCGATCCCTCTCCTTCCCTCCCGGAGGGGATCGGCACGGGCGCTGCGGAAGTCGAACTACTCATCGTGGTTTCCTCTAATATTCCGTTGTACGACTCGATATACGGGTTCCAACCATTGGAAGGTCAAGCGCTTTCGGAAAAGATCGGGTCCGCTCCGCCGGCGCACCGTGCCACCTTGGTTGCGCCGGCGAAGCGGCGGGGTCCTTGACCTTCCCACAATGGGAACCCAACTTGCGAGCTATGCAGCAATCGATGAACATTGGCGACGCAGCGGCAGCCTCCGGCGTCTCGGCCAAGATGATCCGCCATTACGAGAAGATCGGGCTCATCCAGCCCGCCGAGAGGACCGAATCCGGATATCGCGTGTACGACCAGAACGATGTCCACACGCTGCGGTTTATCCGCCGTGCTCGAAATCTCGGCTTCTCCGTCGCCGGCATCCAGGAGTTGCTCGCCTTGTGGCGCAACCGGGAACGGGCGAGCGCGGACGTCAAGGCGCTTGCCCGTGAGCACCTGGAAACCCTGTATGCGAAGGTTGCCGAGATGCAGGGAATGATCGATTCCCTCGAACATCTCGTCAGCGCGTGCAGCGATGACCGCCGCCCGGATTGCCCTATCCTGGGCGATCTGGCCGACGACTGCAAACCGGCCTCGGCCAAGACGGTGGGGCATCGCTTCGGCGTCGATCGCCTGAGCTAAAATCCGGCCCCTCCGAATGGGTGGGTCTAGTGCCGAGCGTAGACCGATGTCTCGCCGTCCGGTGCGACGGCAACGATCGTCCACGTCTCGGTTTTGGGCCCTCCCATCCCGGGCGAGCCGGTGGGCATGCCGGGAAGACTAACACCGGATATCGCCGGGCGCTCGGCCAGCAGGCGGTCGAACGTTTGCACCGGTACGTGTCCGTCGATGAAGTAGCCGCCCACGAGGGCCGTGTGGCAGCCTTCGAGGCCAGCCGGGATCCGTTGCCGCTGTTTGATGAGGGCGAGATCATGGGTGGCCACCATCTTCACCGGATAGCCGTTCGCGCGAAGGTACTCGCCGTAGCTTTCGCAGCAGGTGCACTGGGGGTTCTTGAAGATCGTCGCGAGCGGCTTGTCGCCATCCGCCGCGGCAACGCCTTGGGCGGAAAGGGCCGCCGCTGCGGCGGCAATGAGTTTCAGGGCAATACGCATGTCGCGCCTCCTTGGTCACATTCGTCAGTCAACTCTGATCGCGGCCATCATCCCGGCCGCCTGGTGCTCGAGGATGTGGCAGTGGAACATCCAGTCGCCCGGGTTGTCTGCCACGAAGGCGATTTCGGCCGTCTCCTGCGGGGCCATCAGCACGGTGTCCTGCCACTCCCGGCGAGGCGTCGGAACGCCGTTCCGCGAAACCACGCGGAAGCTGTGCCCGTGAAGGTGGATCGGGTGCCACCAGGCGGTGTCGTTCACGAGATTGAGCACGGCCGTCCGTCCGCGAGGGATGGTCAGCATCGGATCGTGAACGTGCCCGCTCGCCGAGACGCCGTTCACCGTCCAGCCCATCATGCCCCCGCCCATCATGCCGTCGCGCGAGCTGTTCATCATACCGCCCCCCATCATTCCCGAAGAGCTGCTTCCGCCTGCCATTCCTCCGACTCTTCTCCCGCCCATCATGCCCATCATGCCGCCGCCGAAGCGCACTTCGTGGCGCTGTGCTCCACCGAGCACCGGTTCGGGAATGGGGTTCGGCGGCAATGTCATGGAGGCCGCAAGCGGGCGGTCGCGCAGCGGAGAGTTGGCGTACTCGATATGGGTGAGCCGATACCCCAGCCCTTCGTAGAACTTGTCGTCCACTGCCATTCGGGCGCCGGGAGCTCCTGTCATGTCGAGGATGAGATCGATCCGCATGGCCGGACCAAGGACCACCAGCCCGTTCGGCTCGTGCGGCTCCACCGGTTGCCCATCGATCGCGATCACGGCCGGTTTGTGCCCGGCGAAACCGCACCCACATCAGTCCGGCTGATGCGGGTGCGGATCGTTCTCCCGCAAGCGGAGGAGAAGCACTCGTCCTACTCCATTTGCACCGGACGAATGTTAGGGCGGCTCGCTGACAACCAGGTTCTCGCCCAGCCATGTTTCTTGTCGCCAGAGAGACAGCCAACTAACAACGTCGCATGAGCGCCCTTGCCTATATCGGAGCGGCACTAGCCGAGATAGCCGGATGCTTCGCGTTTTGGGCATGGCTCAAGCTCGACAAGAGCGTCTGGTGGCTCATTCCGGGCATGGCGGCACTCGCCCTGTTCGCATATCTTCTGACGCTCGTGGACGCAGAACATGCGGGGCGCACTTACGCTGCTTATGGCGGCGTGTATATTACGGCAGCCCTGTTTTGGCTGTGGGCGATCGAAGGAGCAAAACCGGATCGATGGGACCTTCTAGGTGCGGCCATCTGTCTCGCCGGGGCGGGAGTGATCCTGTTCGGTCCCCGCACCTCGTGATCGAGCAGAATGCATGGACATGAACGCGCCCGATCATGCGGGCGTCCGGTTCCCGCCGCCGCTTATCTTTCTCGGTTTCATCGTGCTAGGAGGCGCGCTTGACCACCTGTTCGCCATCGGGCCGCTCCCCTTGCCGGTGTGGTTGCAGTGGGTCCTGACCGGCGTGTCCGGCATCGCAGGGCTTGCTCTGATCATCGGTGCACTGTCGCTCTTCCGCCGCGCGGGAACACCGCCGGAGCCCTGGCGTCCGACAAAGGCTATTGCCGAAGCCGGCCTTTACAGCCGCACGCGCAACCCGATGTATCTCGGGATGGCCGGCATTCACCTTGCCGTAGCGATAGCGTTCCAGAGTATCGGCGCGCTCGTCCTGCTGTTGCCGGCGCTGATCACCATCGACCGTGCCGTTGTGCGGAGGGAGGAAGCCTACCTCTCTCGCCGGTTCGGCGAGAGCTACGCCGCTTACAAGCGGCGCGTACCGCGATGGTTCTGAGCCTGCGGCGATCATCAGAGCCTTCCGGCTAAGATTGCACCGTCAGGAAGAACACGTTGGCGCTAGAGTTCACATCATAGAACAGGTTGGTTCGGTTGAGCGCCACTCAGGCTGCGATGGCTCTCGGCTCAGCATCGCTCTGCTCAAGCTGGCTCGCGATAACACGTTCGGTCAGCAGCTTCGCCCAATCGCACAGCGCCTTGCGTCTCGGCTCGAACAACTCGGACTTGTTGTAGACGCGCATAACCTTGGACCGGGTTGCCGTGGCGACATGATTGAGGATGCGATCCGCGACATGGGGAGGCGCCATCGCGCAACACTTCGATACGGCTGAGCGCGATCTGGGGAATCTGTGCCAGATCGACAGCCTGTTCGCCATGCTGGGGCGTGCTGATATAGGCCGAACGATGGCGCCGCTTGCCGTTTATGAGGACGAGCGTCTGATCGGGCGAGAGACCGCGCAGGGTCGCCGGCCGGACGAAAGCCGCGCCATCATAGGTCGGCAGGCGCTGGACGTTGAACGAGGGAATGAGCCGAGCAAGCTTGTCGTTGAGGTCCGGCGAAGGAGTCGAAGAACTCAAGTCGTTCGCGCTGACGACATCCACAGGAACGCTGGACTCCGCCACAGTCCGCTCCGCCCGGCGCGTACCGGTTACGATGATCCTGTCAGCGCTGTCGGCTGCCGCGAGTTCGATCTTCTCCTGCGCCTGGGCCGCACTCGCGCCCACAAGCAATGCCGCATAGCATGTGGATTTGAGAAGAATCCGCGCAGCATTGGAAGCACCACAACTCGTTGAAAATATGTTCGAATCTGCCAAAGCTTTCCCCCTTCGATCTGTCGAGGGATGTGTAACTCCTATAATGTCTATCAAACAAGTAGGGAATTAGATCCGAGCGGGATAGTGATACTTTCCCGTTCTAAACCTCTGCTAACAGGAGGCGCTGATCCATCGGGCAGAAGAAAGATATGCCCGCCGGATCAGGCGCGACCCAGACTCTCAAAATCCGGCACGATATTCCGCAGTGCATCTATTCGGCAATTTCCCGAGGCGCTGTCTTCTGTCGCAATGGCATCGGCAACGGTCGTATTTTCAAGAACGGCTAGGATCTGATCTCGCGCCGCCATCATGACCAAACGCAGACCGCATTTTGTTTCATCGACGCAATTATCGCATTTTTGGTAGAAATGCTTGCTCGCGCAGGGCAGCAGCGCGATCGGGCCGTCAAGCGTGCGTATCACCTCGGCAAAGCTGATTTTGTCAGCGGGGCGCGCCAATGTGTAGCCCCCTGTCTTACCGAGGCGGCTCGCCACGATGTTGCGACGCTTGAGCTGGACCAGGATCGCTTCGAGAAATTTTCGGGGAATGCCGGTTGCCTGAGAAATCTGGATGATCGGCAGCGGATTGGCGCAATCCGTTCGCGCAAGATGCATCAAGGCCTTGAATGCATATCGGCTCTGCATCGAGAGCATGGGTGTCCCTATCCTTTCCGCGGCAACATCCCTGCCCCTGTAACGCCTTTCGCGCCTTTTGGGTGAGCAGTTTTCCACATGATGCGCCGTCTCGATAGTTACCATCATTCTCCTATTGAACCTGTAGGATATTATTGTAGGCTTCCCGAGTCCCGCAGTGTCGGGGCAGAAATGAGCTATTGCCGGCAACGGCGATGGTCCGATCGACGCAGATACGTACTTCCAGACCAATAGCTGGTTTTCGCCGACCTCACCGAGACATGCCTCTTGCCTGAAGGAGATTCATCGTGACCGTTCTCACTACCCCTTCCCGTCTCACGCCTGATCAGATCAGTGGTGCGGTCGCCGCCGCGCAGTCCTATGCCGACTATGCCGCAGATATGCCGCTTAACCGCGACGCCTTGAACGCCAATTACGATGCCGTCGCGCTGACCAGCGAGGATCTCGCCGCGATTGGCACGATCCGGCAACCGCTGCGGCTGTTCGCGATCGTCGAGGAATGGTGCCCCGATGTCATCGCCAACCTGCCGATCTTCGCCCGAATCTCCGAGGCCAATCCGGCGGTATCGCTGCATGTCCTTTATCGTCCCGACCATCGGCCGATCGCCGATGCTTATCCGGGACCCGTCACCAACCGAAGCCATATTCCCACCTATGTCCTCTTCGATGCGCAAGACCGTGAGCTGGGCGTCCTGATCGAGCGGCCCGCCGCCATCACCGAGATCGTCAAGCCTTTTGCGGAAGGTGTGCAAGCGGAGATTGCCAGCCGCTTTCCCGGCGTCGACCGCGCCGATCTACCGCCGGAATTTCTCGCAAGCATCACTGCACGCGCGCTCGAACTACGGGATGAACATCGCGATCTCGAGCGCGCCGGTGTCGTCGAATGGCTGGTCGCCAGCGCATCTGCCGAAACCTGAAACTGCGGCTTGGGACGGCTGGTTCAGGCAGCGCTCTGCGGACATGGAATCGCCGGCCCTGCGACAGGCAGCCACTCGCCGAGAAAGGCCTTACAGGCAAAGCAAAGCTCGTGCAGCCGATGGATAATCTATATCGCTAATTACTACCTAGGATCAGGACCGGTAACGGGAACGCCATGTGTAACCAGGTCAATGCGAGCCAACCGCTGTATATTATAACGGCAAGGAGCAAGGTCGGCAGGTCGCTCCGCAACCTGGCCAAGGATATATTTGCGACGTGCCGGGACTTTTCATGGAAATATGTCTCCGGCTACCACACAAACATATGATGAACGCTATGATTGGCGCGATCCGACGTCAAGCGTTGTCCCCGATGCGCGCGGGCTTGACAGTGCATCTTTGCGGTCGTCTGGAGTTCGTGAACCGACCGACGCCATTGCGCCGAACCTTATAGCCCGTTGCAGACTTGGTGAAGAAACTCAAACCGCTGCCCTCAGAAGCGGGGGAATACGGGCAAGCGCGGATGGCCATACGGCATATCCATGACGTCGGTTCCGAAGTTTCGACTTTTGCCTATCGCTCCGGAGGAGGCGTATCGCTGCGTTCAAGCAACCTGCAGCGGATATTCGCGACATACATTCCGCTACGCAACATGGTCTGATGCCCGATAACATTTCCAGGATTGCGGCCGTGCAATGCTTGGATGGGTCGGCCCCAACGCACGCTGGACGAGTGTGGGGATCACGGAGGATTGATTTGCCGGCCGATGTTGATCCCTAAGACCGCCTTTGAATCCATCCGGTTCGTTCGGCGGGGCAGACACAACATCCACGCGATGATTTAACGCGCTGGCACGTTTTTGGCTGGCAGATTGCTTAAATCCGCGCATAGATGCATCAAGACATATGTATAAATATATCGTGATGTCTTGGAATGCCCGCTCAGCGCAAGCTTGCGGTGGCAGGGACCGAGCTAACAGGAAGCCGAAATCATGAGTGTCAGCGACATCGTTCAACTCGAAATCGAAGGACCAGTAGCCATCGTCACCCTGAACCGGCCGGAGGCGCTGAACGCCCTTTCACGCGAACTGTCGGCCAGGTTGGCCGAAGTCTTTGCCGCCCTGCACTCAAGGGAAGATATAAAGGTCGCTATTTTGACGGGCGCGGGACGGGCTTTCTGTGCGGGCATGGATCTTAAACAACTGTCAAGCGGTGAAACTCGACTGCAAAGCGCGGATGAAGTCGAGGGCGCGGGTCACCGCCGGTTCGGCATCGCGCCTTTCGATCGGCCCGTTATTGCCGCAGTCAACGGCTTCGCCATCACCGGTGGTCTGGAACTTGCAATGTGCTGCGACATCAGGATCGCCGCCGAAGGCGCGAGGTTCGCCGATACCCATGCGCGCGTCGGCGTGATCCCGGGCGGGCGAATGAGCGCGCTGCTCTCCCGCCTCGTCGGCATCGGCCGCGCCAAGGAAATGTCGCTAGGCGGCAACGCGATCGACGCGGCGACGGCGGAGCGCTGGGGCCTCGTCAATCGAGTGGTCCCCCCGGACGACCTGATGCCCATCTGCCTCAAGCTCGCTCATGACATCGCGACTGCCGATATTGGATATATCCGCCTTTACAATCGGCTGATCGAAGAGAATTTCGAAACCACCTATGCGGAGGCCGTGGAGCATGAACATGTCACCTCCCGCAATGCCAATCAAACTTTCGAGCGCAGCCGGGTCGATCAAGACGCGATCGCCAGTCGCGCACGCAGCAACTGAACCTTCACCCAAGCGCCGGAGACTGATTTCATGACCGAATTGATCGTAGAGGATCGTGGACAAGGCATAATGCTTGCCTCCCTGAACCGGCCGGATCGCATGAATGCGATCGACCGCGGCCTCATCCTTGCGTTCGAGGCGCTGCTCGATCGTCTCGAGGGCGACCTCGAGGCGCGGGTGCTGGTGCTGACGGGAGTGGGACGCGCTTTTTGCGCGGGCGCCGACCTCAAGAGCGATTTCGTCGAGAGCGGGGGGCCGGAAAGCACGCTGATGTCGCAACTCAGCCTTGCCAAATTGATGCAGCGCCTGTGCAAGCTGCGGCAACCGGTCATTGCCGCCGTCAACGGCGCCGCAGCGGGAGGAGGCTTCGCCTTCACCCTTGCCGCCGATATCCGGATAGCGGCGAAGTCCGCACATTTTGGCATAGCCAATGCCCGCCTTGGCCTTTCCGCAGGCGAATGCGGCATAAGCTGGCTGCTGCCGCGTGCTATCGGGCTTTCGCGTGCCTTCGAACTGATGCTGACGGGCCGGCGGTTCGATGCGGTGGAAGCCGAACGGATCGGCTATGTGGTCGAAACGGTGGATGACGATGCGCTGATCGACCGGGCGATGGAAACGGCGCGGCTGATCGCCGCCAATGCGCCGTTCGGCGTCTGGATGACCAAGGACATCGTCCGCGCCAATCTGGAAGTCGGGTCGATGGATGCGGCGATCGCCCTGGAGGCCAGGACTCAATTGCTGTGCGGCCAGTCAGGCGATTTTCGCGAGGCGGTAAACGCCTTCCTTGAAAAGCGACCGGCGGATTTTTCCAGAAATGACTGATCCGACGCGGCTGGCGGAAACTTTGCGCCCGGCGAGCAGGACCTGATCGATGCGGCCTGACGTGCGGGTTCGGCGTCAGCCCCTCCCCTCCCGGCACATGCACATCATGTGCATCCACAAACGACAGAAGGCATGATCATGTTCAAAGACGGATATCTTGCAGGCCAGCGCATCCTGGTTACTGGCGGGGGTACGGGCCTGGGCCGGGAAAATGCGGCGGCGGCCGCGCGTCTGGGTGCGACGGTCTATATCTGCGGACGTCGGCGTTCGGTCCTTGAAGAGGCGGCGGCCGCGATCAATGCCGAAACGCCGGGAACGATTATTCCTCTCGAATGCAACCTGCGGTCGGCCGACAGCATCGAGGCGATGGCCGATCGCATCTGGCAGGACGGTCCGCTGAACGGCCTTGTCAACAACGCCGCGGGAAACTTCATCTCACGGACAGAGGATATCAGCCCGCGCGGTTTCGACGCGATCGCCGAGACGGTCTTTCGCGGAACCTTCCTCGTCACGAACGCATGCGGTCGGCGATGGATCGCGGGCGGCGATAAGGGATCGGTGGTTTCCATCCTGGTAACCTGGATCTGGAACGGCGGCCCGTTCACCGTCCCGTCCGCCATGTCCAAGGCGGGCGTGCATATCATGACACAATCGCTCGCAGTCGAGTGGGCTCCCAAGGGCATCCGCCTCAATGCCGTCTGTCCGGGAGCTTTTCCGACGCCCGGCACTGTTGGCCGGCTGACGCCGCTCGGCAAGCCCGCGACCTCCACCAATCCCATGGGGCGCGACGGCCGCATGGAGGAACTCACCAACCTCGTTCTCTTCCTACTCTCACCGGCGGCGGAATATATGACCGGGCAAACCATGGCGATCGATGGCGGGGGCTGGCAGGCGACGGGACAGAATTTCGCCGAGTTCATCAACTGGACCGACCGGCAATGGGAGGAGGCACGCGCCGCCGCGCGATCGATCGATGCTGGCGAGCGGGCCAAGCGGGCCGATATCGCGCCGGATAAAATAGGTTGAAAAGACCAGATCCCGGCGTGGGATGAATAACGGTGTCAGGAGCGCGAGCAGGCCGGCGACTTGAGCCGCAGTGCGCCGAGCCGCGAACGGCACAACGTCTGCAAGCTCCTGGTACGGGCTAGAAACCGCGAGGGCAGCAGCCTGTCGATCAAAACCACGTTCCTGAAGAAGGTTTGGATCTTGCGCCAGGGCGCCGATACGGAAAACTTCCATAGGCGGAACGGCGAGCGGGCGAACTTACATCAGGACATGACGTTCGACCATCGGCGTCGAGCGCCCGCCGACCGGCGAATAGGAATGGGATGGAAGGGCGCTATTGGCTCATCAGGCTTTCACGTTCTGCGACAAGCGCGGAGCGGTTCAGCTTCATCACGTCCGTTCGCGGAAGCGCATCCACGAACTCAAATGTCTGCGGAGCCTTGGCCGCCGCGAGCCGGCTCTTGCAATATTCGCGCAGCGTTGCGGGAACAGGTGGCGTCGTGTGATCGACCGGGACGACAATGGCATGGACCCGGCGGCCCCACTCTTCGTCCGGCAGACCGATGACGGCGACATCGCTCACTTCGGGATGCTCAAGCAATGCTGCCTCCACCTCGGCGGGGAAGACGTTGACGCCACCCGTCTTGATCATGTCGCTGCGTCGGTCGGCGATGTACAGATAGCCGTCTTCGTCCAGCCAGCCGATATCCCCAACAGTCGAAAAGCCATCCGCCGTAACCGGCGGCGGCTCCGCCCCGACATATTGGAACAAGGGGCCGCCATCGCTGGTCCGGCGAAGATAGATGTCGCCAACCTCTCCCGGCGCCAGAATCTCTCCGTCACGGCCCAGGATGTGGATCTCGGTTCCGGAGCTTACGCCATTGCCGACGCTGCCAGGCTTACGGATCAGTTCATCGCCCGTGATGGAGGTTCCGCCGATATTCTCCGACGCGCCATAGCCGATGAGCAGATGATCCGCGCCGACGAGGTCGATCCATCTCTGTGCGACGGCAGGCGATGTCGCGCCGCCCCCCGCGATCACCATCTTGAGGGAGGAGAGATTGCGCGTTTCGATACCCAGTAGCCGCTGGATGCGGTGCGACATCGCGGGCACCAGTCCCATGATATTAACCCCGAACCGCTCAATCAGCGAAACCGCGCGCTCCGCGTCGAATTGCTGCATGACGATCAGCATATCGCCCCGTACCAGGCCCATGACCATCAACGAGAGCGCCTGCGTGTGATAGGGCGGCGAGGTGATGAGCTGGATCGCGTGGTCGCCGTGCACGAGGTTGGCGAACTGCTCTGCGGTGGTGCCGGGCTTGAGGTTGACGATCAGTTTGGGTTTGCCCGTGGAACCGCCCGAGCAGATCGCCCAGACCGGCTGAGGAACGTGGTTTTCGACCGCCGGGCCATTCTCCGCACGTGCGGCCTTGATCTCCTCTGAAGTGAGCGAAGATGTGTGCCCGGCCGATCGGTCGCCGACGAACAGCACGGGCTCGATCAGGTTCATCATTCGGTTGAAATCCCAGTCCGGCTGATCATGCTTGATCGGCACGACGCAACCGCCCAGGCGCCAAGTCGCGAACACGGCGATGAAGAAAGCCAGATTCGTCGGCAGAGCGATGGCCGCGCGCTGCCCTTGCCGGACACCTCTGTCCTGCATCGTCCGTGCGACCTGATCGATCCAGCGATCCAGCTCTGCATAGCTGAGCGCCGTTTCGCCACCGTCTTTCCCGACAAGAAGGATTGCGGTGCGATCCGGCGTCATCGCCGCCGCTCGAGCCAGCGCCTCACCATAGGATAGTGCGGATTCCTCGGTCATGGAACTCTCTCTTCAGTCAGGAACTCGAATAGTCGCCGCGCCAATATGTCCAGGGCGATGCCATCATCGGGCATGATATCCCCATGCGTCAGCGCTGAGAATGTCTGATCGATCTGGAACATCATCAGCAGCGCTTCCGTCATCGTCCTGCTGCGTTCCGCTTCATCGCCGCGCGTCGTATCGAAGCGCCGGTAACGCGTGCCCAGGATCTGGATCGATTCCATGCGTTGATCATTAATCTCGCGGCGCGCATCGCTCTCATACACCGTGGCGAGACTGAACAGCTGCAGTTGATCCTGCCGTTGCCGCAACGCAATCACACAACCCATCAACCAGTCGCGCACCGAACCGAGCGTGCAAGGGTCGAGATCCCTCAACAGCCTCATCTGACGCGCCTGAGGCGCACGGTTCCGCTGGAGGAGCGCGACCAGAATTGCATCCTTGTTGCGGAAGTGAACGTAGAAGGTGCCGCGGCTTACCCCCGCGACGGACGCGATCTGGTCTACCGAGGCGCCGCTGACGCCGGATCGCAGAAAGCAGAGCATCGCCGCCTTCTGTAAACGCTCGCGCGTGGCCTTGGTTCGGGAAAAACGCCCATCCGTTTCAGACTGTGGCGGCACGTGATCGATCCTGCATGATATCTCCGACCTGCTTGGTCACTTCAGCACATCCTTAGGCCAACGAACGCGCCATCTGCAAATTTCCCGTGGCCGGGAGATGGCCGATGGCTGGCTCCGTCAATCATCCGCGCGCCAGGCTTCACGCGCAGGCCGCAACCCGAGCGCAAAGACCAGGATCGCGGCGATAGAAACCCCCATATAGGTGATCGCGCGCGATTCCCGGATCTTAGCGGGATCCTTGAGAATGAAATCCGTCACGAACGCGACCAGCATCGGGCCGAGGCAAATGCCCATCAGATTATAGGTCATCAGGAAGGCGGCGGCGATGCGTCCACGAAACTGAGGCGGTGTGACCATAAATGAACGTATGTCCGATATCCTACGAGCACCTCGAACAGACTTCAGATATGTGATCAATCCGCCGAGCGCCGTCGAACATTGCTGTAAGGACGGGATTTATAGGCATATCTGTTACAAATAGCCGGTGTCAACCCAAAGAGCGTCCGGTCCATATTCTGGAATTAGCAGAGGCACTCGTTATGCATATGTCCATATTCTTCGATACTTTATGCCGGCCGGAAAGCTTCGCATGATGGCGAATGCGATGTTCGACCTCTCCGGCAAAGTTGCGCTGGTGACCGGCGGCAGCCGGGGCATGGGATTGTCTATGGTACGCGGCCTTGCAGCAGCAGGGGCGGACGTCATCATCGCCAGCCGCAAGCTCGAAGCATGTGAAGCCGCTGCGCGCGAAGTCGAGGCGCTGAGCCGCAAGGGCCTCGGGATTGCTTGCCATATGGGCCATTGGGATCAGGTCGATGCGCTGGTTGACGCCGCCTATGCCGCCTTCGGCAAGGTCGATATCCTGGTGAACAACGCTGGTATGGCGTTTCACACGCCTTCTTCCGACGGCACGACGGAAGCGGCCTTCGACAAGATCATGGACGTCAATTTCAAGGGACCGTTCCGCCTGTCGGCGGCGGTGGCGCGCCGCATGGCCGACGGCGAAGGCGGCTCAATCATCAACATCTCTTCGACCAGCGCGCTTCTCGCCCGGCCGTTCGACACCTGCTACGCTGCCGCCAAGGCCGCGCTCAATATGGCAAGCGCCGCGTTCGCGCAGGAATATGGGCCCAAGGTCCGGGTGAACGTCATCTCCCCGGGTCCGTTCCTGACTGATATTTCCAAGGCCTGGACGGAGGAAACCCGCGCCGCCGTCTCCAACAGCAACGCGCTTCGACGGCCGGCGGAGCCCGAAGAAATCGTCGCCACTGTCCTTTATCTGGCGAGTGGCGCGTCGAGCTTCACGACCGGAGCCTTGATTCGGGTCGACGGCGGGCTCTTCTAGTCGACGTAACGCGCCACGGCGGACGGAGTCACAATGTCGGACATTGAACAATTTCGGATCGAAACCCGCGCCTGGCTCGAGGCGAATTGCCCGCCCTCGATGCGCGCGCGCGCTGTCGAGGAGAGCGATCATTTCTGGGGTGGCCGAACGCCAGCCTTCGCCAGCGACGATCAGAAGATCTGGTTCGAACGCATGGCAGAACGGGGATGGACCGTGCCGCGCTGGCCCGCCGAATATGGCGGGGCTGCGCTCCCGGAACAGGAAGCAGCGGTGCTCCGGGAGGAGATGCATGCGCTGGGATGCCGTCTACCGCTGTCGTCGATGGGCATATGGATGCTGTCCCACGCCCTCTTCAGATATGGCACGCCCGAGCAGAAGCAGCGCTTCCTGCCCGATATCGCAAAAGGCCGTATCCGCTGGGCGCAGGGCTATTCGGAACCCGGAGCAGGCTCCGATCTCGTCAGCCTGCAATGTCGGGCGGAGGATCGGGGCGACCATTGGCTGGTCAACGGGCAAAAGATATGGACCAGCTATGCCGACAAGGCGGACTGGATCTTCTGCCTCGTCCGCACCGATCCGGCCGATCGGTATCGCGGCATCAGCGTGCTGATGATGGACATGCGCACGCCCGGTATTTCGACGCGTCCGATACGTCTGATTTCCGGCGCGTCACCCTTCTGCGAAACTTTCTTTGACGATGTGAAGGTGCCCAAGGACCAACTTCTGGGCGAGTTGAATCGCGGCTGGGATGTGGCCAAGCACATCCTTCTCCACGAACGCGAGACGATCGGCGAACTGCTCGGCGGATCGGATTATCAGGCGCTCGGCACCGCTCTGGCCGAACACTGGGGACCGATCCACGATCCCATCCTGCGGGCGCGCGTCGCGCTGTTCGATGTGGACGCACTCGCCTTTGCGGCGATGTCGGAAAAATTCGCCGAAGAGGCAAAGGCTGGCCGCGCGCACCCCGCCCAGGCATCGATGATGAAATATGCCAGCAGCGAGTTGGGCAAGGCCCGCTACGAGTTGATCATGGCCGTCGCAGGATCGGAAGGCCTTGTCAGGAATGCCGCCGCGAACGGTAGTCCCGCCGATCCGCGCCAGTGGCTGCGCAGCAAGGGTTATTCGATCGAGGGTGGCACGAGCGAAGTGCAGCTCAACGTGATCGCAAAGCGCATCCTCGACCTACCCGCCGCCTGATCTAAGGGATTTTCGGAGCCATGCCTCTTTTCCACACCGACGAGCAGACGATGATCAAGGAGATGGTGGCCCCGCTCCTTGCCGAACAGGGATCGGGCGCGATCCGGGCGCAGCGCGATCTAGGGCCGGAAACCGCCTATTCCTCCGGACAATGGCGCCAGTTCGTCGAGATGCAGTTGCCCGGTCTGCTTGTGTCATCGGCACATGGCGGCGGCGGTCTTGGCCATGTCGAGGCGGGAATCGTCATGGAGGAAATCGGCCGCACCCTCAGCCCCTCGCCCTTCCTGGCAAGCGCGATCGGGGCGGTGACCGCGCTGGGTTTCGCCGACGACGCGCTTCAGGCACGCTGGCTCCCGGCCCTCGCCGGCGGCGTGATCGCAGCTCTCGCAATCGATGAAGGCCTCAAGCATCGGCCAGGCCATGTCGCGCTCAGCGCTAGAGCGGAGAAGGGCGGTTTCCGGCTGAATGGCGTCAAGCGATCCGTCGTCGGAGCCAGCGAAGCAGAGCTGTTGATCGTCAACGCGCGCACTTCCGGAGCGGTGGACGACGAAAGCGGCCTCACTCTTTTCGCGCTCTCGCTCCCCCGAGAAGGCGTGCGCGTCGAGAGCCAGCGCCTGATCGACGGAAGCGTCGCGGCGATGGTGCGGTTTGACGATGCGCTGGTGGAAGAGACGGCGGTGATCGGCGAAACCGGCCAGGGCCGGGCGCCGCTTTCCGCCATGGTCGACGCCGTTCGCATCGGCGCCGCAGCCGAACTGGTCGGCGTGGCGTCGGCCGCCGCAGCTCTCGCGCTTGCCCATCTCAAGCAGCGCAGCCAGTTCGGCCGCCTGATCGGACAGTTCCAGGCGCTGCAGCACCGCGCCGCTATGGTCTATGTCGAGATCGAAATAGCGCGGGCGGCGGTGCTGAAAGCACAGCATCTCCTCGACGCCGGCGATCCCGCCGCGCCGCTGATGATCGCCGTGGCGAAGAGCAAGGCGGGCGCGGCGTCGCGCCGCGCGGTGCAGGAGGGCGTTCAGATGCATGGCGGCATGGGCATGACCGACGAGCATGATGTGGGCCTTTACATGAAGCGCGACCGCGTCCTCGACGAGATGTTCGGCGATGCCGGCTTTCACGCGGATCGCGTGGCCCAGCTCAACGGCTATTGAGAGGGACGATGCCCGGAGCATCGAGCAAGCCGGCTGCCAGCGAAGGTCCGCTGGCTGGGATACGAGCGATCGAATTCGCCGGCATGGGGCCCGGACAATTCTGCGCGATTCTGCTGTCCGACATGGGGGCCGATGTCGTGCGAATCGACCGGTCCGCGCAGGATGACTAATCCAACCCGGTCATCGATCGCGGGCGGACATCCATCACGCCCAATCTCAGGACCGCATCAGGCCGGACCATCACGCTCAAGGCGATCGAAGGCCGATGTGCTGATCGAAAGCTATCGGCCAGGCGTCATGGAGAGGCTCGGCCTTGATCGCCGCGCTGGGGCTGAAACGCGACCCCCAGCGAAGGGGCAGAAGCGGCACGCCAGGATCGTCCAACCGATCATTGCCCGCCAATGGGCCGGCCCTGATCACAGACGCGATGACATTGGTTTTCGTCACACGCAGGTGGGACAAAGCCGGCGCGAACGATAGAGCCCGCACAACAGCCCACCGGAGAAAACAAATGGCCAATGCGAGCGGTCGCACCGCCCTTGAGGAATGGAAATATGGCTGGCCGGTCGTCATTGCGGCGGCCTTTGGCTGCTCCCTTGCCGGCCTTCACATATATTCGACCGGCGTCTTCATCGAACCTCTACAGGCCGCCTTTGGCTGGACGCGCGCGGAAGTCACCAGCGGGCTCTCCATTGTCGCGATTGTCGGCATCCTTCTATCCCCCGTCATAGGCTTCATGGTGGATCGTTGGGGATCGCGGGCCGTTGCAATACCGGGTTCGCTGATCTTCTGCCTCTCGATGGGCGGTTTGTCGTTCGCCGGTCCTTCCATCGTCAGTTGGTGGATATTGTGGACAGTTGTGGGCGTGGCATCCCTGGCGCTGATGCCGACGGTCTGGACAGCGGCCGTATCCGCAAAATTCGTTGTCAGCCGCGGATTGGCGCTAGCCCTGATGCTGTGCGGCACCGGCCTGTCGTCCGCCATCTATCCCTTCCTAACCAATGTTCTGATCAACGCCCTGGGCTGGCGCGGCGCATATATGATGCTCGCAGGCATTTCCATCGTGATCATCATTCCGATCCTATGGATCGCCTTTGTGGATGTCCGCGTGCAAGCGGTTGGCGAAACCAAGCCGGCCATCAATGGGTGGATGGTACAGGAAGCCTTGCGAAAACGGCAATTTTACCAGCTCTGCATAACGGCGCCGTTGATCACCACCATTATCGTTGGCTTCGTGGTTCACCTGGTTCCGTTGCTGACATGGAGTGGCGTCGATCGGGATCTTAGCGTCAAGCTGGTGGGACTGATCGGCATCACATCGGTCATTGGACGTCTGCTGATGGGGCATTTCCTCGACCGGTTGCCAGGCCCCCCATTGGGCGTGATCAGCGTGCTGCTGCCGGTCATTGCCGCGATCCTGCTGCTGTCCTTCACGGCATCGCTGCCGATAAAGCTGCTCGCCGTCGTGCTGCTCGGCCTTTCCGTCGGCGGTGAATATGACGCCGTCATCTATTTAAGCACTCGTTATTTCGGCTTGAGGAATTTCGGCAAGCTGTTCAGCATCATCGCCGGACTTATGATGGCGGGCGTGGGGCTGGGACCATTCGTCGCCGGTGCGTTATATGACGCCAGCAATTCCTATCGGCCTTTCTTGCTATTCGTAGTCCCGGCGGGATTATTGTGCGCGCTAATGATCGGCACGCTCGGACGCTATCCCGATCATCTTTCTGACCCCAAATGACATATTTTCACGACCTCTTATGTTAAGGCTTCGCGAGTCCCTGCCATTTTCCGGGCCACCTTTCTGAACATGTGTCAATGATAAAGAGCCTCACAACATGCATGTGTTCTATCGGCCTGGCACACTGATTAAACGATGCCCCAAAAGCTGTCAGTTTGTATGCTATTCCTGGTTCTCGGTCGGCGGCAAGCTACCGATCGGGCAATGACCGTATGCTACCGGGCAAAAGCACTACAGTGCTGGCCCGCGACGCTAATGAAAACCGGCATATCGATGCCGGATAATTATGGATCAGGGAGAGGATTTATGCGTATAAAAGCTGCGCTTGCGCTCGGTTCGAGCCTCGCTATTGCGTATGGAAGCCCGGCATTAGCCCAGGCCTCAAGCGATGCCGCCACAAATAGAGCGCCTCAGGCGGAAGAAATCGGCTCCTCCAGCGAAATCATCGTGACCGCGCGTCGTCGTGAGGAAAGCCTTTCGCGCGTTCCCATCTCGGTGTCCGCCTTTTCGCAGGAGTCGTTAAACAACAAGTCCGTCACCAGCATCGCACAGGTGGCCCAGTCCACACCTGGCCTGACCTTCGGCAATTCGGGCGGCACGACCAATCCGCAGGTCGTGATTCGTGGCCAGAGCCGCGCCAATATCGGCGATGCCGCACAGCCGGTGCTGACCTATTTCCAAGACGTGCCCCTCCCCTATATCGCCAGCATCATTCCGACCTACGATTTGGCCTCGCTTCAGGTTCTCAAAGGTCCGCAAGGCACATTGTTCGGCCGCAATTCCACCTCTGGCGCATTGCTGGTCTATTCCAAGGAGCCGACGTACAACCTCGAAGGCTATCTGATGGGCGGCTATGGAAATTATGACCGTCGTCAGGCCGAAGGCGCGATCAACGTGCCTATCATCGACGGCAAGCTCGCGCTCCGTGTGGCTGGCCAGCGCATCAAACGCGACGGCTATACCAAGGTCGTCAATCAAGGCGGACTCCGTCGCGACGACATCAACGATACCGCCTTCCGCATTTCGTTGCTGGCCGAACCGACCGACTTCATTCGCAATGTCACCGTCTTCGATTATTTCAAGATGAACCGTAGCGGTGATGGCGGCATTCTGAATTATGTCTACCCGGACCCCATTCCGGAGAGAAATCCGGGTCTCAATACCTTCTATGACTGCGGCACATCGCCCGATTGCGATATCGACCTGGCGTTGGCCCGTCAGCAGGCCGCCGGTCCGCGCAAAACCTACAGCAACGAAGTTCACCAGATAAAGGCACTCGTAACCGGCCTGTCCAATACGACCACGGTGAATCTGGGATCAATCACGCTGAAGAATATCTTCGGCCTTCGCTTGGCGAAATCGTCAACCACCAACGATTCCGATGCCACGACGATGAAACTGATCGTTGCCGACCAAAACCAGAACATCAAGCAGACGAGCGACGAGTTTCAAATTCAGGGCGATTTCTTCGACCACAAACTATCGACTATCTTGGGTGCCTTTTATCTCAAGAGCAAGCCGAACGGCCCACAGGGCCTGACGCTGGCGACATTCTACAGTCTCGCTTCTCCGTCGGTCATCATGGCGCACCGGACGCAGACCAGCAAGGCGCTGTTTGGCCAAGCGACCTATGATTTCAGCGATCTGGTGCAAGGTCTAAAGCTTGACCTTGGCGTCCGTCACACCTGGGATGAGACACAGGCCTGCGCGGGCGGCTATCCGGCCAACAACCCGTTCGTTCCCAAAAGTACGCCGCAAACCACGCTGGCACAGTGCGTCAACGGCACCTCGCTGACGGTTAATGGCACGCCGACCTTCGTCAAGGGCGCGCTAACGGAAGATAAATCGGCGGCCTGGACGTGGAATGTGGGCCTCAACTATCAGGCTTCCGACGCGATCTTCCTGTATGCGACATTGCGTCGCGGCTATCGGTCGGGCGGCGTGAATGCCCCGCTCTTCAATCCGTTAGCGCCGAACAGCCTGGCGCCGTTCCAGTCCTATGCGCCGGAAACCGTGACCGACATCGAACTGGGCGCCAAAACCCATTGGCAGGTGGCAGGCATGCGCGGCACGTTGAACCTCGATGTCTTCAGGGGCCGATACAAGGGGTCGCAGCGCGGCATCAATGGCCTGAACGGCTTTGACGGCGACGGCAATTCGAGCAATGATCCGTCGGCCGGCACCATCATCGTCAATGCAGGCAATGCAACGGTACAGGGTTTCGATATCGATGCCACCATCTCACCGATGGGGGGCCTGACCATCGGCGGCTTCGCCTCGTACAACGACGCCAAATATACCTCGACAGGTATTCCGCCGCTGTTCAATACGCCCACATTCGCGGCCTTTCCCACCACCACGAAGGATACTGCCTTTCCCTATGCGCCGGCTCTGACGCTAGGTGCCAATGTGACCTATGAAGCCAGGTTGCCGGACGACCTGGGATCGCTGGTCTTCAACGCCGACGTGTTCCGCTCTAGCCGGGTCTATTTCGGTCCGTTCAAAAACGACAAGACGCTCAGCCAGGCAGCCTATGCTGTGGTCAACACCCGTATCGATTGGCGGGACATCGGCGGCAGCAGCGTGGATGTGGGTTTCTTCGCCCGCAACCTGTTCAACAAACTGTATCGTGCGGGGGCTGCCAACTCGGCGTCTTCGGCCGGCTTCAATTCGGTCTTCTACGCCGAACCGCGCATGTATGGTGTCGACGTGAAGATCTCCTTCTAATTTACGCACAAGGGGACAGGGGGTGACGGTTCACCCCCTGCCCTCTTTTCCGATATACCGTCCCACGGCCCGCACCGTTGAGCAGGACAAGGCGATCGCCTCCAGCTCCACCAGATTGTTGATTGATCCATCTTGCAGAGACAGCTTGATAGCGTCGACAGCGACGGCCTGATCGCGCCGGCAAAAAGAGTCCCTCTCGGCCGATGCTGTCGGGAGCGCCCCTTATGCGCCCATGCGACATAGAGTCGGTTCGCGATCTCCTTTGCTTGAGGTTTTGCGGCTCGTCATTTTCACGCAGATGAAACCCGCCGAGGCGCGACAATGGATCTTGATGTCGCCTATCTTTGGCGAATGGGACCATCCGCTCCGATTAGTTCGAGTGATCATTTGAATGGACGTGAACAAATCAAATCTTGTGCCTATCAAGCATGACGAGCTATAAATATAGTCATTGGAACTCCTACTGGCTTTCGTGACAAATGTCTCCTGAAGGTAAACACAGCTTGTGGCCCATCTCGAGCCTGTTCATCCTCAATATGCTGCTCGCCATCGACCTCATTTTCGCCGGCGCGGGATGGATCGGACTTGTGACGACGCCTACATGGTTTCGGGCGCCACCTATGACGTGACCGGCGGCGGCAGCGCCAACAACACTGCCTGATTGATCGACCGCCAATGGACGATCGGGGAAAACATCGAGTAGAACGGCTTGAAAGGACAAGAACGGTGACAAGCACCACAAGCGATACGGGCATATTGGCGAGGGGATGGCTGATCCTGCTCGGCCTGATCATAACATTGGCCGGTCTGTTCTTCGCGATCGGTGGCATCAGGCTCGTGACGCTCGGCGGTAGCTGGTATTTCCTGCTCGCAGGCATTCCCCTGACCATTTCCGGCGGCCTGATCATCACGCGCCGCCCGGCGGGCGCGATCCTGTTCGGCGTCACCTTCCTCGCCACCATCCTGTGGGCCTTGTGGGAAGTCGGCCTGAGTTTCTGGCCCCTCATCTCGCGCCTGCTGGCGATGGGCGTGGGAGCGACGGTGGTCGCGCTGTCGTGGCCGCTGCTGCGCCGGACGCGCGGCCTTGCACCTTTTTGGAGGCCCGCGCTCGGCGTCGCCGCCGTGCTGGCGGTCGGCAGCATCGCCGGTTTCGTTGGCATGTTCCGGCCGCACGATCCGGTCGCCTTTTCCGGCATGCCAGAAGCGCTGATCCCCGTCGCCGCCGGGCAGGCGCAGAAGGACTGGGCGTCCTATGGCAACGATCAGGCAAATACCCGCTTCGCCGCGCTCGACCAGATCAACCGCGACAATGTGAAGGCGCTGAAGGTCGCCTGGACCTACCGTACCGGCGATGTCGCGGTCAGCGACGGCAACGGGGCGGAAGACCAGACCACGCCGTTGCAGATCGGCGATACCGTCTATGTCTGCACGCCTCACAATAATGTGATCGCGCTCGACGCCGATACCGGCCGCGAGAAATGGAAGGCGATGATCAACGCGAAAAGCCAGGTGTGGCAGCGTTGTCGTGGCCTCGCCTATTTCGACGTTCACGCGCCCTTGCCGCAGCCGGCGGCACCCGGTTCGACCCCGGTGACGACGGTGCCTCTCCCCGCCGGCGCGCCATGCGGGCGCCGCCTGCTCCTGAATACCATCGACGCGCGCCTGATTGCTATCGATGCTGACACGGGAAGGTTCTGCCCCGGCTTCGGCGTCAATGGCGCCGTCGATCTCAAGGCCGGGCTGGGCGCGGCGCCCGATCCGCAATATCAGCTCACCTCCGCCCCCACCATGGCGGGCACCACCGTCGTCGTCGGCGGCCGGATCGCCGACAATGTGCAGACCGACATGCCGGGCGGCGTGCTGCGCGGCTTCGACGTCATCACCGGCAAGATGCGCTGGGCGTTCGATCCGGGCAATCCGGCCGACCGCAATGCCCCGGCGGAGGGCAAGACCTATGCCCGCTCGACCCCCAATTCATGGGCCGGCATGACCTATGACGCCGCGTCGAACACGGTGTTCATCCCCATGGGCAGCCCCTCGGTGGATATTTACGGCGTTCCGCGCACGCCGCTGGAGCACAGATATGGCGCCTCGATGCTGGCGCTCGACGCCACCACCGGCAACGAGAAGTGGCATTACCAGACCGTGCGCAACGACCTGTGGGATTTCGACTTGCCCATGGCGCCGACGCTGATCGATTTCCCGGCCGCCGGCGGGCGGGCGGTGCCCGCTTTGGTGTTCGGCACAAAGGCGGGGCAGATCTACGTGCTCGACCGCCGCACCGGTCAGCCGCTCACCAAGGTGGTCGACGTGCCGGTGAAGCCCGCCAACATTCCGGGCGAGCCTTATGCGCTGACCCAGCCGCGCTCGGTCGGGATGCCGCAGATCGGTGCGCAGACGCTGACCGAGGCGGATATGTGGGGGGCAACGCCGTTCGACCAACTGCTGTGCCGCATCGCCTTCAAGGGGATGCGCTATGACGGTCTCTATACCGCGCCGGGCACGGACCTCTCGCTCAGTTTCCCAGGATCGCTGGGCGGCATGAACTGGGGCGGCCTGTCGATCGACCCTCATAGCCAGACGCTCTACGCCAACGATATGCGGCTGGGCCTGTGGTCGCAGATGATCCCCCAGAAGGCGGAGGGCAACGCCAAAGCGGACAGCAATACCAAAGCAGGCAATGGCGGCGAAGCGATCAACACCGGCATGGGCGCAGTCCCGATGAAGGGCACGCCTTATGCGGTGAACAAGGACCGTTTCCTTTCCGCACTGGGCGTGCCGTGTCAGGCGCCGCCTTACGGCACGCTGACCGCGATCGATCTCAAGACGCAGAAGATCCGCTGGCAGGTGCCGGTCGGCACGGTCGAGGATACCGGGCCGATGGGCATCACCATGGGCCTGCCGATCCCGATCGGGATGCCAACGCTGGGCGGCACGCTGACGATGCAGGGCGGCCTCGTCTTCATCGCGGGGACGCAGGATTTCTATCTGCACGCCTTCGATTCGGCGACGGGCAAGGAAATCTGGAAGGGCCGTCTGCCGGTGGGCAGCCAGGGCGGACCGATGACCTACCTCTCGCCCAGGACCGGCAAGCAATATGTCGTCGTCACCGCCGGAGGCGCGCGCCAGTCACCCCAGCGCGGCGATTATGTGATCGCCTATACGCTCTGACGGCGGTTCCACGCCCTCCCCCCCAATCGCCGCCCGGATGCATCGAATGCATCCGGGCGGCATATGGATTATGATCTTGGCCATCATCCGCATCGCCCTTCTTCCGCTTCTTGCAGGCTTGTCCGCTCCGGGCATCGCGCAGACTGCGCTTGCGGACGATCTGGCACCCACGGACATGCTGGCGACCGCATCCCCGGCCGTCACCGACTCCATGCCCATCGACGGACCAAAGCCCGCCGCCGCTGCCCAGCCGCACGCCGCCGCCGCGTCGAACGATCGGGACACCCTCACTGGCGACTGGGGAGGACTGCGCCCGCGCCTCGCCGCCGACGGCATCGCCTTTCGGGCCGATTATGTCTCCGAAGCGTTCACCGTCGCGTCGGGCGGCCTGCGCAAGGGCACAGCCTACACCCAGCAGATCCGCGCCAGTGTCGACCTCGACATGGACCGGATAGCCGGGTGGAGAGGCGGGACGTTCCACCTCACCATCAACGACCGGCGCGGCCACGGGATTTCCAGCGACTTCGTGGGCAACCGCCTGCCGATCCAGGAAGCCTATGGCGGCCAGTTCACCAAATTGTCGGAACTGAGCTACGAGCAGGATTTCGGCCATGGCGCCGTCAACATGCGCATTGGTTATTTCGCGATGGGCAACGATCTGGGCGGCATTTCCGCCGGCTGCAACTTCGTGAACGCCGCTTTCTGCGCGCACCCGCTTTCCATGTCTGGCGACAGCAGCTGGTATAATTATCCCAACGCCCGCTGGGGCGCGGCCTTCCGCATCCGCGCGCGGGACAATCTGTTCGTCCGCACCGGCATCTATCAGGTGAACCCCGCGCTGGGGTTGGAGAAGAACGCCTTCCGGCCCTTCGCGGGCCACACCAGTGGCGTGATCCTGCCGATCGAGATCGAATACACCCCCGGCCAGCGCCCCGGCGATCATGCGCTGCCCGGCAGTTACAAGCTGGGCTTCTATTACGACACCGCCGATGCAGCGCGCACGAGCCGCACCGGCACCGGCACCGTCAGCGGGCGCATGGGTTATTATTTCCTCATGAGCCAGACCATCCTGCGCGAAGGCACGGGCAAGCGCGGACTCGCGGTGATCGGCGCCTATACCGTCAACCCGCGCGTCGCCGCGCAGATCACTCGCTGGTATATGGCGGGCCTGATCCAGACCGGCACCTTCACAGGCCGTGATTCCGATACGATCGGCCTGGGGCTGGTGCATGCGGTGCTCAACCCGCGCCTGCGCGAAGCCTATGCGGAGATCAACAATCCGATGAGCGGCATGGATGCGCTGCCGCAGGGTGAAACGGCGATCGAGCTGAGCTATGGCCTCCAGCTGACGCCCTGGCTGATCCTGCGCCCCGACGTGCAATATATCGTCGAGCCGGGTGCCTTCAGCTACGCTGCGCGCAAGGACGCCGTCGCCGTCGGCGGCCAGGTGAAAATGCAATTCTGAGGAGGCGTGACTGCTTTAGTGAATAATCGCACGCGCAACCGCTCTCCCGCGCTGCCAGCGCCAGAGGGCACATCTCTTGAACAGTGTCTTGGTCCGACTATCGATCTCGGCCTTGTGACTGACCACCACGCGATTGAGGGAACCGCGCAAATCCTCACGGAAAGTTCCCCAAGGCGTAGGCAGATCGATGAATAGACTGATGCGACCCCAACCGAGGGAACTCATCGAAAAGGCGGCGGTTCAGCGCACTGGATTGCCGTTCGCGTTACACCCCGCTAGGGGAAAGACTATTCGCAAGGACCCGGTGAAATTCCGGGTGGCTATTCCGGCCGCCGATCCGCCGGACAACGCTCGTCGCAGGCCGATATCCGCCAGTTCCAAACCACGCCATCCTTGCGACTTTCGTCGGTTAAAATCATGAACAGCAGTGCTCTTTCGCGCTATCGCGCCGAATGGTTCAATGGCGCGGACAATGCCCGACGCGACATATTGGCCGGTATGGTCGGCACTTTCGCCCTGATCCCGGAGGTTATCGCCTTCTCCTTCGTAGCGGGCATTGACCCCGAAGTCGGCCTGTTCGCCTCCTTCATGATCGGCATTGTGATCGCCTTCACGGGCGGCCGTCCCGCGATGATCTCCGGCGCGGCGGGCAGCGTGGCGCTGGTCGCGGCCGCGCTCGTCCACGCGCATGGCCTGCACTATCTGCTCGCTGCCACCCTACTGGCCGGACTGTTCCAGATCGCCTTCGGCCTGATGAAGCTCGACGTGCTGATGCGCTTCATCTCGCGATCGGTGCGGACGGGCTTCGTCAATGCGCTCGCCATTCTTATCTTCTCGGCGCAAGTGCCGCAGATGCTGGACGTCAGTTGGCACACATATGCCATGATCGCAGGGGGGCTTGCCATCATCTATCTGGCGCCCCGGATCACGACGGCCATCCCCTCCCCGCTCATCTGCATCCTCGTCCTGACCGCGATCAGCATCGCTTTTCCCATGCCGATCCACATTGTCGCCGACCTCGGCCGCCTGCCGTCCTCGCTGCCGTCCTTCACGTTCCCCGCTGTTCCGATCGATTGGCAGACGCTGCGCATCGTGACGCCCTACGCACTGGCCATGGCGGCCGTCGGCCTGCT
>Ga0182744_1000954_pt1 | contig 26323 bp, 25 predicted proteins | sample eDN3rd30CKraftMG_FD_128525 | JGI IMG/M metagenome (GOLD analysis project Ga0182744, IMG submission 128525) | Enriched Miracle-Growth compost microbial communities from Emeryville, California, USA - eDNA 3rd pass 30_C Kraft MG (version 2) (version 2) ... | reverse complement strand
GGATTGGTGCGGTCGAGAGGACTCGAACCTCCACCCCGTTTCCAGGACTAGCACCTCAAGCTAGCGCGTCTACCATTCCGCCACGACCGCTCGTGATCAACGCTCCGGGCTGTTTCTGGATCATCCTGAGGAGGGATGACCGTCTGCGAAAGCCGCCGTCCGCTGTCGATGAAGGGGCGTGTAACAGATGGTTCAGGCGGCGACAAGGGGCGGTTGTGAACAAGTCAGACATAGCTGTGAGTTGCGCTCCGTCGGCCATGGCGAGCGCCTTGCTGGCGGCTCCGCGCTTGCATTCGCGGGCCTCAAGGCAGACATCAGGACCCGGTGCCCCCGGCTGTTGGCTGGAAGCATCGGGCACGGGAGATGCGCCGGATGGGCGAGGCGAAGAACATTTTTTCGGAAACAGGCGTTGGGCAGGCGCAGGGCGTCGCTGAAGCTGACACCCATGGTTTTCAGGCGGGCGCCGGCGCTCCGCCGGTGGAATGGCTGGTGAGCGACGGTCTCGTCGCTTACGAAGACGCGGTCGCGTTCATGGAGGACCGTGTGGCGCGCATCGCGGCTGGCGAGGCGCGCGAGCTGGCCTGGCTGGTGGAGCATCCGCCGCTGTACACCGCCGGAACCTCGGCGAAGGCGGAAGACCTGGTGGCGCCAGGTCGTTTTCCAGTGTTCGAAACCGGGCGGGGCGGGCAGTTCACCTACCATGGCCCTGGCCAGCGCGTCGTCTATGTCATGCTGGACCTGAAGCGGCGGCGGCCGGACGTGCGGGCGTTCGTCTGCGCCCTGGAGGCGTGGCTGATCGGAACGCTGGCCAGCTTCAACATCACTGGCGAGCGGCGACAGGGACGCGTCGGCGTCTGGGTGCGACGGCCGGAAAAGGCGCCGCTGCCGGACGGGACGATGCGTGAGGATAAGGTGGCGGCTATTGGCATCCGCCTGCGCCGCTGGGTGTCGTTCCATGGCGTCAGCCTGAACGTCGAGCCGGAACTGGAGCATTTCTCCGGCATTGTGCCGTGCGGCGTGCAGGGCCATGGCGTCGCCAGCCTGGTGGAGCTTGGCATTCCCGTGACCATGCCGGAGGTGGATCACGTGTTGCGCCAGCAGTTCGAAAGCGTTTTCGGGCCGACAATGCGCGCCTGAACCAGCGGGCGTTGCGCCCGCTGGGCTCCTCCAACCAAAATCGCACTTGAATTCTGCGCGATACGCGTCAGTACTGACCCGGGTGAGACGGGAGGATGCGCGTGCCGATTTTAGAAACTGCGATCAGCCGGGAGAGCGAGGACTTTCGCGCCAACGCCGCGGCCTGGGAGGTTCTGCGCGCCGAATTGCAGGCCAAACGCGACGCGGTGTTCGCTGGTGGGCCGGAAAAGGCGCGGGCGCGGCATGTGGGGCGCGGCAAGCTGCTGCCGCGCGAGCGGGTCGCGGGACTTCTGGATGCGGGCGCGCCGTTTCTTGAAATCGGCGCGCTGGCGGCGGACGGGATGTATGGCGAGGCCATTCATGGCGCCGGGCTGATCGCTGGCGTTGGCCGGGTCAGCGGCCGCGACGTGATGATCGTCTGCAACGATTCCACCATCAAGGGCGGCACTTACTACCCGATGACGGTGAAGAAGCACCTGCGCGCCCAGGAGATCGCCGCCGAGAACCGGCTGCCGTGCATCTATCTGGTCGATTCTGGCGGCGCCAACCTGCCGCACCAGACCGAGGTGTTTCCGGATCGCGAGCACTTCGGGCGCATTTTCTTCAATCAGGCCAACATGTCGGCCCAGGGCATCCCGCAGATCGCCGTGGTGATGGGCTCCTGCACGGCCGGCGGCGCCTATGTGCCGGCCATGTCCGATGAAACCATCATCGTGCGTCGCCAGGGCACCATCTTCCTCGGCGGCCCGCCGCTGGTGAAGGCGGCGACAGGCGAAGTGGTGTCGGCCGAGGATCTGGGCGGCGCCGATGTGCACGCGCGCCTCTCCGGCGTCGCCGACCATTATGCGGTGGACGACAACCACGCGCTGGAAATCGCCCGCCGCATCGTTGGCACGCTGAACAGCGTCAAGCGGCCGGACATCGATCTCATCGCGCCGGTCGCGCCGCTTTATGACGCCGCCGATCTGGAGGGCCTCGTTCCGACCGACCTGAAGAAGCAGTATGACGTGCGCGAGGTCATCGCCCGCCTGGTCGACGGTTCGGAATTCGACGAGTTCAAGAAGCTGTACGGAACCACGCTGGTCACCGGCTTTGCCCGCATCCACGGCATGCCCGTGGGCATCATCGGCAACAATGGCATCCTGTTCTCGGAAAGCGCGCTGAAGGGGGCGCACTTCATCGAGTTGTGCTGCCAGCGGCGGATTCCGCTGCTGTTCCTGCAGAATATCTCCGGTTTCATGGTCGGCCGCCAGTATGAGGCGGGCGGCATCGCCCGCGACGGCGCCAAGCTGGTCACGGCCGTGGCGTCGGCGCGCGTGCCCAAGATCACCCTGGTGATCGGCGGCTCGTTTGGCGCCGGCAATTACGGCATGTGCGGCCGGGCCTATTCGCCGCGCTTCATGTTCACCTGGCCGTCCAGCCGCATCTCGGTGATGGGCGGCGAGCAGGCGGCCAGCGTGCTCGCCACGGTCAAGCGCGACAACTTCGACGCCGAAGGCAAGGTATGGTCGCCGGAAGACGAGGAGGCGTTCCGCGCGCCGATCCGCGCCCAGTACGAGGTGGAGGGCAACCCCTATTACGCCACCGCCCGCCTGTGGGACGACGGGGTGATCTTGCCTTCGGAAACCCGCGACGTGTTGGGGCTGGCGTTCTCGGCCTGTCTGAACGCGCCGGTCCCCGAGACGAAGTTCGGCGTCTTCCGCATGTGACCGGCGCCGGGGCGTGGACGCGGATTTCAACCGCCCGTCATGCCCGCATTATGGCGGGCGCCTGCGGGCCGTCGCGCTCCAGACGCCGGCAGGGCCTGTTTCGTGGATGGCCGGGGGAGGTCCGGCCATGATGTGATCGGCGGGGAGGGCGCCGCGCGCGGCGGACGCCTTGCGGCTGGGTGAGCGCGCCGCTGGTGGCGGCGTCAGCGCCGTTTCCTGAAAAGCCGGGGAAAGCTCAGTCCGGGTCGCGCTCGAAAACGAAATTCAGCCGGGTGCGCAGGGCCTGGCGATAGCCGCGCTGCTTCACCAGGGCCGGCAGGTCGATCTGCCAGCGATCCGAGCCGTCTTCCATGATCAGCAGGCGCGGCAGCAAATTGTCGGGGGCCGCGCGCAGGAACGGCTCCAGAATGATGTCCTCGGCGCCTTCCACGTCCAGCTTCATGGCGTCGACATGGTCAAAGCCTTCGTCGACCAGCAATTGCAGCAGCGGCACGGCGGAGACGCGGATGTTTTTCGCGGCGCTGGAAGCCAGCACCTTCAGGCTCGATTCGCCGCTGTTGTCCGGGTCGAGAAACAGGGTCAGCTCGCCGGTCTTGTCGGCGACGGCGCAGGCGATGGCCTTCACGGTTGGCCACGGGCACTGGCGGATGTTGAAGGTGAGACGCTCAAAAATATCCGGTTGCGGCTCAACGGCGAGAATGCGGGCGTCGGGACCGGCCAGCGCCGCGACGTGAACCGAGTAGGCGCCGATGTTGGCGCCGATGTCGATGAAGCTGAAGCCGCGGCCGGCGCCGCGCGCGCCGCTCACGTGTCGATCGAGAATCGCCAGTTCCTGGGGGTCAAAGAACTGCGGCGTGAACAGCACCTTCTTCTCGCAGACATTGCGATAAGGGTAGAGCCGCATGCGGGCGCCCAGGGCCTCCACGTCCACCGGCGCGCCTTTCAGCGAGCGGATGGCGAGCTTGCGCAGGGCCAGGGCGACGCGGCGCCCGGCCCAGGTTTCCGGCATCTTGCGGGTGACGCCGAGCACGGCGCGGGTCAGGCGGCCGGGCGCAAAGGCGCCGAAGCCGCCGTCGGGCGGGCTGTCCGCGCCGGCTTGCAGGGTGGCTGTTGGCCGGGTGGTCTCGGTCATGGTCGCAACCGCTTCAATTGTGGCTCGCGGCCGGGGCTGGCCAGCGCGCAGCGTCCGGGCGTCTTGGGGCGACGTCAGTCGGCTCGCTCATGGACATGCCTCTCATAAAAAGTTGGAGCCCTTTCCGGCGCCGCCGCCGGAAAAGGCTCCAACATTCATCCGTAAGGCGCGAAAGCGCCGCCGGACGGGACGAGCCATGGTGCATACACTGCTCCGCCATGGCGTGCAAAATATGGTCGGCGGCCCGGATGGTAAAAACACTGACCCGGTCTGTGGCTTGACGCGCCGCGCGGGGGGGTGCATCCGGGGCGTGTCGGGAATGAAAACAGAGAGGGCGCGCTGGTGGCCAGGCGGCGTACGGAACAGATCAGACTGCACGAACCCGCTGACTTCGAGGGCATGCGCAAGGCTGGCCGGCTCGCGGCGGAAATTCTCGACATGCTGGTGGGGCGGGTCAATCCCGGCGTCACCACCCTGCAAATTGACGACTGGGTGCGCACGTTCGGCCTGGAGCGTGGCGGCTATCCGGCGCAGCTCAACTACCGGGGCTTTGGCTTCTCCTGCTGCACGTCGATCAATCACGTGGTCTGCCATGGCATGCCCGGCGACAAGCCGCTGCGCGAGGGCGATATCGTCAATATCGACGTGACGGTGATCGTTGACGGCTGGCACGGGGACAGCAGCCGCATGTATGCGGTGGGCGCCATTCCGCGCAAGGCGGCGCGGTTGATCGATGTGACCTATGAGTGCCTGCAGCGTGGCCTGGCGGCCGTGAAGCCCGGCGCGACCACCGGCGACATTGGCGCCGCCATCCAGGAATACGCGGAAAGCGAGCGCTGCTCCGTGGTGACGGATTTTTGTGGTCACGGCCTTGGCCAGGTGTTCCACGACAATCCGTCGATCCTGCACTTCGGCCGGCGCGGCGAAGGTCCCGAGCTGAAGCCGGGCATGTTTTTCACCATCGAGCCGATGATCAACCTGGGCAAGCCGGCGGTGAAGGTGCTTTCGGACGGTTGGACGGCGGTGACGCGCGACCGGTCCCTGTCGGCGCAGTTCGAGCACTCGGTCGGCGTGACCGAAAATGGCGTGGAAATTTTCACCAAATCTCCGGCAGGACTGGACAGGCCGCCGGTTATATTGGGAAAGTAACCGCAAGATATCAGGCTGGCGGACCGGCTTGATTCACTGGCGCGCATCTGGCGCGCCGGCGCTTTATCTTGTGATGGCGCCGCTGGTTTGGACGCGCCGGCCCAACGGACTGGCGTGCGGGCTCTGGTCCGCAGGGGCGTGAAGAGGCGGCGCGGGGGCATCGCCGCTTCACGGGCTGTCTGGCGGAGCTATCCCGCGCTACGTGACGGTCCCTGACATGGCGGCGGCCTGTCAGCGCCGTTCAGGTTGCGGCGCCCGTCCGTATGGGCTGGCGGCTTTGGCGCAACGGCAGACCCGTGCGTCCAGGGCGCATTGTGTGGGGGCCGGGATGTCCGCGAAACACGCCGGTGTTGATCCGCCGCATCATTACGGTCATCGCGACCGGCTGCGCGCGCGCTTTCGCGATGGCGGCGCCGACGCCCTGCCGGATTATGAACTGCTGGAACTGCTGCTGTTCCGCTCCATTCCCCGGCGGGACGTGAAGCCGCTGGCCAAGGCGCTGGTGGCGCGCTTTGGTTCGTTCGCCGAGGTGATCGCCGCGCCGCCCCGATTGCTGACAGAGGTGGAGGGCGTTTCCGAAGCGGTCGCGCTCGACCTGAAGATCGTGGCGGCGGCCGGCGGCCGCCTGGCGCGCGGAGCGGTGGTGAAGCGGCCGGTGCTGGCTTCCTGGTCCCAGGTGCTGGAGTATTGCCGGACGGTGATGGCTTTCGCCGAGCGCGAGCATTTTCGCGTGCTGTTTCTTGACAAGCGTAACGCCGTCATCGCCGACGAGGAGCAGCAACGCGGCACTGTCGACCATACGCCGGTGTACCCGCGAGAGGTGGTGCGCCGGGCGCTGGAGCTGTCGGCCTCCGCCATCATTCTCGTGCACAATCACCCCTCGGGCGATCCTTCGCCGTCATCGGCCGATATCCGCATGACGCGGGAAATCATGCGCGTCGCCACGCCGCTGGGCGTTACCGTGCACGACCACATTATCGTTGGGCGCAATGGCCACGCCAGCATGCGCGGCCTGCGCCTGCTGGAGCCGGACGCGGCCTGATGTCCATGGGTGCGTGAGTTGCGGCCCGCCGGGGCGCCAGTCCTCAGAAGCCGAACAGCGACGCCAGGCCACCAACAATCGCCACGACGAAGCTGAGACTGAGGGCAATGCCGATGGCGCCGAAGGTGATGCCGCTAACGGCCATCACCCCGTCGCGCTCCACCAGGCCGAGGCCGACGAGGCAGGCGGCGAAGCCGAGCGGAATCTGGCCGATGAACGGCGGAGCCACCAGCAGGCCGGCGGCGATCAGGAACAGCAGCACGCCGGTGATGCGCATGCCCCATGGCTTGTTGAAGAAGGCCAGCCGCATGCGCGAGATGCGCTCCAGCCGGTAAACCGCCGGCAGGGCGCGGGCGATGGCGCGGGCCACGTCGGCGCGGGCCACGGTCTTGCGCAACAGCGCCGGGGGCAGCCACGGCGTGTTCATGCCGATGGCGATCTGCACGGCGACGAAACCGAGCAGCAGGCCGGAAATCAGCGGGATTGGCGGCGGCATGGGCAGGCAATTGGGCAGCCCAAGAACGACCACCAGCAGGGCGAACGCCTGCTGGCGGAGCGAATCGACAATCTCGCCCACGGACACACGCTCGCTGGAGCCTCCGGCGAGCGCGATCAGGACGTCGGAGGTGCGTTGCCTGGTGTCCAAGGTTCTGCCGAAGGGTTGTCGATCTGAAGCAGCTGTTTAGCCTACATAAGGACTCTGGCCAACGGGGGCGACGTTGGCTGGTCGTTATTGCCGCATGAGCGGTCGCCCGATAAGGCCATATCTCCTGATCATGTCCCGCGAGAATCCGGCGCAATCATGTCGGATGGGCGGCCCGGGCGGCAGGCGCATTTCCCCTGTCCGCTCAGTTCGCGGCGGGCGACAGGCGCCTGGAGGGTGTTTGCGCGCTTTCACCGGCGCGAGGCGCTATACATCCCCGGGGTTGGCGGGCGAGTCGCTGGCCCGCCGACGGATTGTTGCGGGTCGGCGCAGCCTGTCGGAAGCGCGCCGGGATTTTCAGGTGAGCATGTTCCGTAGCGATCTTCCTCCAGTCTCGCTGGAAACGCCATGGTGACGCGATGACAGGTTATCTGCCCGGATTGCTGGCGCTGTTGCTCTGCCAACTGGCGGGCGAAGCGCTGTCGCGCCTGTTGCGGGCGCCGCTTCCTGGCGCCGTGCTGGGTCTGCTGCTGATGACCGTGATCCTTCTCACCCTGCGCGGCCGCACGCCCAAAAGCCTGGTGCACGCCAGCCGCTCGCTGATTGGCGTGCTGTCGCTGCTGTTCGTGCCCGCGGGCGTCGGCGTGATCAGTCTTGGCAAGGTGGTTGCGGGCCAGACTACGGCGATGGTCGTGGCCCTGCTCGTCTCGGTGGTGATCACCCTCGCGGCGACAGCGGGCGCGTTCGTGGCCACCAGCCGCTGGCAGGAGCGGCGCCGCGCCGCAACAGGGCGCCCGGCGGCCGGGCGCGGCGGCGAGGACGCGGCATGACCGGGCCTGACCTCTACCAGACCCTGCTCCAGAATCTGGCCGCGTTGCTGGCCTGGTCGGAGCAGGCGCCGCTGGCGTGGATCGCCCTGACCCTCGGCGCGTTCGTCGTCGCCACATGGATCGCGCGCAGGAGCGGCAATCATCCCCTCGCCAATACGGTGATGATCTCGGTGGCGCTGGTCAGCGCTGCGCTCTGGCTGACGGGCGCGCGCTACGAGGATTACTTTCGCGGGGCGCAGTTCATCCATTTCCTGCTTGGGCCGGCGACGGTGGCCCTGGCGATCCCGCTGGTCGAGAACATGGCGCTGGTGAAGCGGGCGCTGCTGCCCATCGTCGTGGCGCTTGTTGTGGGAGCCCTGACCGCGATGACAACGGCCGTGGGCTTTGCATGGGCGCTGGGCGGCTCGCCGCTGCTGCTGGCCTCGCTGGCGCCGAAATCAGTGACGGCGCCGATCGCCATGAGCGTGGGCGAGATCATCGGCGGCCTGCCTGCGCTGGCGATGGTGGCGACGATCTCCACGGGGATTCTTGGCGCGATGATCGGCCGGCCGCTATTCGACGCTATGAAAATTCGCGATCCGGCGGCGCGTGGCTTCGCCATGGGGCTCGCGGCGCACGGCATCGGCACGGCGCGGGCTTTCCAGGCCAGCGAGGTGGCCGGCGCCTTCGCCAGCGTCGGCATGGCGCTGAACGGCATGCTGACGGCGCTGTTGCTGCCGGCTCTGGCGGCGTTGCTGCGCTGAACGGGCCCGACGAAAGCCAGGGTTGCCCTGCTCCGGTACGCTGGCGTACTGTTCGCCGGCTTCGGGAGGAAGCGGCAGGAGGCAGCAGCGTGTTCGACAGCGTATTGATCGCCAACCGGGGTGAAATCGCCTGCCGCGTGGCCCGCAGCGCCCGGGCGCTCGGCATGCGGGTGATCGCCGTGCACTCGGAGGCGGATCGCGACGCGCCGTTCGTTCGCCAGGCGGATGAGGCGATCTGCATTGGCCCCGCCGCCGCCGCCGAAAGCTACCTGCGCATCGACCGGATTATCGCGGCGGCGCAGCGCAGCGGCGCCCGGTGCATCCATCCCGGTTACGGCTTCCTCTCCGAACGGCCGGACTTCGCCGACGCCTGCGCCGCCGCTGGCGTCGTCCTGGTGGGGCCGCCGGCCGCCGCCATGCGGGCCATGGGCCTGAAGGACGCCGCCAAGGCGCTGGCGCAGAAGGCCGGCGTGCCGGTGGTTCCCGGCTATCATGGCGACAATCAGGATCCCGCCTTTCTGAAACAGCAGGCCGACGCCATCGGTTATCCGGTGCTCATCAAGGCGGTGTCCGGCGGCGGCGGCAAGGGCATGCGCCGGGTCGACGCGGCGGAGGATTTTCTCGCGGCGCTTGAGAGCGCCCAACGCGAGGGCGTCAGTTCGTTCGGTGATCCGCGGGTGCTGGTCGAGAAATACGTGCTGTCGCCGCGTCACATCGAAATCCAGATATTCGCCGACAGTCATGGCAATGTCGTCCACCTGTTCGAGCGCGACTGCTCGCTGCAGCGCCGCCACCAGAAGGTGATCGAGGAAGCGCCGGCGCCGGGCATGACCGACGCCATGCGCGCCGCCATGGGCAAGGCCGCCGTCGACGCCGCCCGGGCCGTTGGTTACGTCGGCGCCGGCACCGTGGAATTCATCGCCGACGGACGCGACGGCCTGCGGCCAGACCGCTTCTGGTTCATGGAAATGAACACCCGCTTGCAGGTGGAGCACCCGGTCACCGAGGTGATCACCGGGCTCGATCTGGTGCGGTTGCAGTTCGAGGTGGCGGCGGGCGGCCGGCTGCCGTTCGTTCAGGATGACCTCAGGATCGACGGTCACGCGGTGGAGGCCCGGCTCTATGCCGAGGACCCGGAGCGTGGCTTCCTGCCGTCCACCGGCCACATCTGGCTGCTCGACCTGCCGCAGGGCGAGGGGGTGCGCGTCGATTCCGGCGTCGCGGCCGGCGGCGAGGTGTCGTCCTGGTACGATCCGATGATCGCCAAGATCATCGCCCATGGCCCGACCCGCGCGGTGGCGCTGGACCGGCTAGCCCGGGCGTTGGGCGAAACCCGCGTCGCCGGGCCGCGCGCCAACGCCGCCTTTCTCAAGCGGCTGGTCGAGGCGGCGGATTTTCGGGCCGGCGCTTTCGACACCGGCTTCATCGACGCTCATATGGAAGAGCTTGGCGTGCTGCCGGCCGGCTCGCCGCCGCCCGCGCCGGACGCCGCCGCCGTGGCTGCCGGCGTGCTGGCGCTGCAATTGCAGGCGGGCGCCGCGCCGGCCGGTCCGGCGGGCTGGCCCGACCCCTGGTCGTCGCTGCAGGAGGGGCGTCCTGCATTCCAGCTGCTCGGCGCCCGCACGGTGCGGCGACAGATCACCGCCGATGGCGAGAAGGTCGTGGCGGATGTGCGCTGGGACGGGGCGGGGCTTGCCGTAACGGTGGATGGCGCCGGGATCCGGGCGGCGGACGCGAAGGTCGCCGACGGCGTGGTGAGTTTCGCCGACGGAGCTGTCGCCGTGCGCGCGGGGAGCAGCCAGCTGGTGGTGAGCCATGGGCGACAGCTGACGGTTGCGCCGTTCGATCCGTTCACCGTCGATCTCGATCATGTGGGCGATGCGGGCGGCGTGGTGAAATCGCCGATGCACGGCAAGATCATCGCCGTGCTGGTGGAGCCCGGCGCCGAGGTGACCAAAGGGCAACGCCTCGCCGTGGTCGAGGCGATGAAGATGGAGCACCCTTTGACAGCGCCGAAGGCCGGCGTCATAGCGGAGGTGCGCGCCAGCGTCGGCCAGCAGGTGGCGGAAGGCGCGACGGTAATCATGCTGGCGGAGTGAGCCCGGCGCCGGCCTCCAGCGCCGGGCCTGGAGCCGGAGCCCGCGCAACGGCGGCTCCGGCATGGCGGAATGGATGTCTCTCAATCTGATCAAACTGTGCGTCGGCTGCGATTCAATCCAGGACCTGGAAAGCTGGATCGCCGCCAACGCCGACGCCGCCCGCAGCGGCGGCTTCGCCTATGAACAGGTCGCCACCACGCGCATGATGCCGAAGCGGCGCGGCGAGATGGACGGCGGCTCGCTCTACTGGGTGATCAAGGGCCAGATCGCCTGCCGCCAGCGTATCCTCGACCTGCGCCCGTTCACCGACGGCGACGGCGTGGGTCGCGTCCACATTGTGCTCGACCAGACGGTGGTGGCCGTGAAGCCGCGTCGTCACCGGGCCTTCCAGGGCTGGCGCTATCTGGAGGCGAAGGACGCGCCGGAGGACCTGGCCGGCGCCGCCGATACGGGCGACATGCCCGAGGCAATGAAGCGCGAACTGGCGGACCTGGGGCTGCTGTAGGGCTATCGCCAGGGGCGCTCGCCCCGGGGCCCGGGCCGCGTCCGATGAAGGCGATCACCGGACGCCGGCGCGGGGTCGATCCATCCGCCGGGCGGCCGGATCAGGGGATAACGCGCACGGGAAGTTCGGTGTAGCCGCGAATGAAGGCGGAGAAGACCCGCTTCGGCGGCCCGACAACCTCAACCTTGCTGAAGCGTTGCAGGATTTCCTCCCACAGGATGCGCAGTTGCAGTTCGGCCAGGCGGTTGCCGACGCAGCGGTGAATGCCAAAGCCGAATGACAGGTGCTGGCGCGGCCGGGCCCGGTCGATGATGAACTGGTCCGGGTTGTCGATGGCCTCGCTGTCGCGGTTGCCGGAGACGTACCACATGGCGAGTTTGTCGCCCTTGCGGATCGTCTGGCCGTGCATCTCGAAATCTTCCAGCGCCGTGCGCCGCATGTAGGCCAGCGGCGTCTGGTAGCGGATGATCTCCGACACCATGGGCTCGACCAGCGCCGGATTGGCGCGCAGCCTGGCGTATTCGTCGGGGTTCTGGTTGAGGAAGCAGACGCCGCCGGTCATGGAATTGCGCGTGGTGTCGTTGCCGCCGACGATCAGCAGCACCAGGTTGCCGAGGTACTCACGCGGGCTCATGTTGCGGGTCGCTGGCCCGTGCGCCAGCATGGAAACCAGGTCAGACCCGGGCTCCGCGTTGACCCGCTCGTTCCAGAGCCGGGTGAAATAGGCGAGGCATTCCGCCAGGATGCGCTCGCGGGTTTCTTCGGAGTCCACATGGCCGCCGGCCAGGGTGTTGGCGGTGGCGCTGTCCGACCAGTAGGTGAGCAGCGCCCGGTCGTCGAAGGGGAAATCGAACAGGGTCGCCAGCATCATGTTGGTGAGGTCGATGGAAACCTTCTCGACCCAGTTGAAGGTTTCATTGCGCGGCAGGGCGTCCAGCACCCGCTGCGTCCGCTGCCGGATCAGCTTCTCCATGTTTTCGAGGTTTTGCGGCGACACGATCGGCTGCACCACCTTGCGCTGCTCGTCGTGCTTCGGCTGGTCCATGGCGATGAACATGGGCAACTCTTCGCGCTGGTCCATCAGCGTAATGCCGCCAAAGGTGGAGGAGGAGGAAAACACCTTGGTGTTCACCTCGGTCGCCATGATGTCCTTGTAACGGGTCAGGGACCAGTACGGCCCGATGATCCTGTCCTCGCAGTAGTGAAGCGGCGCCTCCTCGCGCAGCCGGCTGAAATAGGGCCGCCAGACATCCATCTCCATGTATTTGGGATTGGCGGGGCTAAACTCTTCCAGCGGTATGGTCCGGGCCCGTTCGGCGTGCTCGGCGATGAAAGGATTGTGGAAGGGGTCCATGGTGTTCCTCCAGCCTTGAGCTTTTCCGCTCCGGTAGCCGGACCAGCGCCCGGCGTTGTCTGTCGCTACATGCTGTTTCCGGGTCTCTTCTGTCTGGCGCGCCGGCTTGTCCGCTGCTTGCCGCCAGCCTGGTCGCGGCGCCCGCCGGGGTCAGTGCTGGGCGACGGGCGTTTCCACGACGATGCCGTCAAGCGCGCTGGTCAGGATGATCTGGCAGGCGAGGCGCGAGTTGGGCTGCGCCGTGGCGGCGAACGACAGCATGCTGGTTTCCAGCTCGGTGGGTTCGCCGCATTTGTCGAGCCAGGCGTCATCCACGAAAACATGGCAGGTGGCGCAGGCGCACTCGCCGCCACAATCGGCGTCGATGCCAGGCACGTCATTGAGAACGGCCACCCGCATCAGGTTTTCGCCCTCGGCGCCTTCAACGGTGCGGCTCTCGCCGGCGTGGTCAATAAAAGTGGCGCGCGGCATTGCTTTCTCCTGGCATTGTTTTTCTCCGTTGACGGGGCGGAGCCAGCCGGGCCGGCTGGCGTTTCGCCCCCGTGTTCATGATGCGGCGTCTGGCGCGCCGGCGGTGATTTCTCCGGGCTCCACCATCTCTGCCGGCTCTGCCGGCGCGGACGCGCGCACGGCGGCCGGGTCGATGACCAGGCGCATGACGCCATCGATAAGCGCGCCGGGATCCACATCACCGACGTGGCCGCGGAATATCGGGTCGTGGAGCAGGGCGGCGAGGCCGCGCACGGCCGCCAGGCCGAAAATCATGGCGTGCAGTGCGGGGGCGTCCTGGCGCCATCCGGCCGCCTGGGCGGCGTGGGTGGCCCGCAGCAGCGCCTCCATGCGCTTGCCGTAGGCTTCCTTCAGGGCGTCATCGGCTTGCGCCGCGACCTCCGGGTGGCGTCCGCTGCGGTAATAGGCGGGGTGTTCAAGGCTGAAGCGCACATAAGCACGGCCGAGCGCGGCGAGATGCTCCAGCGGATCGGCGTCCGGCTGGTTGCCGGCGGCGAAGGTATAGCGCCCGAGCGCCTCGTGGCCTTCCGTCGCGAGGGTGCGCAGCAGATCAACCTTGTCGCGGAAGTGGCGGGACGGCGCGGCGTGCGATACGCCCAGGTCCTGGGCCAGGCCACGCAGGCTGAGGCCCTCGACGCCCTGCTCCGCGATGACGGCGGCGGCGCGCTCAAGCAGCGCCATGCGAAGGTTGCCATGATGATAGGTCATGGTCACGCCCAATGTAGTCAATGACTACATTGAGAATGGCGAAACTTTCCGACCGGTCAACCGCTACCTTGGAATGATATCAAAAATCACACATGACTTGCCGGCGCCCGGTTCTGCAGGGTTGATGTCTGGCGCCGGGTGACATCCATTATTCTGAAATCGCGCCTGGCTCCCGGATTGACGCGCCCAGCGCATGACTGGAAAACGGTCTGGCTGGAAAAAACGTTCCGGGCGGCGGTTCTGGCTGAAGCCGGCTGGCGAGGGAGAGAGGCATGGGGAAGCAGGAGGCGGCATTGTTTTCAAACGTGGTCGCGACTGAAGCCATGCAGGACCCGGCTGTCCGCCAGAAAACCGGCCGGCCGGACGCGGCGCCGCGCGCCAGGGTATGGGCGGGCGTGACGGCGCTGGCGCTGGGAGCGGTCTTTTGCGTCGGGCTGGCGGGGCCGCTGGCCGCCGGTGAGCGGCCGCCGGTGAAGAAGCGCAATCCGGCTCAGGTCCGGCAGGAATTGCGCGAACCGCGACTGGACGCCAGAGCGCTTGCCGACCGGATTGACCGGCGTGAGCCCGCCCGGAGCGGCAAGGGCGTCATGCGTTTTGGCGACACCGAAATCCGCGTCGGCGGCCGCGCCAGTGTTGGTTACGGCTATTCGGGGCGCTGACGGGCTCCGGCGTCGCGACGCCAGCGGGACTGGAGCGCGGGCGCCGCTTCCCGGGCGACGCCGGTGAATTACGCCGCGCAGGCGGCGTTTCGCCTTGCTGGGCGGGCCCGCTGGCCTGGCGAGAGGCGAGCGCGGCTTGCATCCGGAACAGGCTAGCGAACGCGCTGGAGATGACAGACCCTGACCCGGCCGCCGCGTCCATCAGCCTTCCAGACGCAGCCTTCGCGGCGCGGCTTGCGATCATACAGATAGATGCGCCCGCGCCGTTTGGCGTCGAAGGTCTGGTGGGAAAAATCATGACCGCCGATGCGGACGTTATTGCCAAACCGCACTTCGGCGGCAGCCGGAAACGCGAAACCGCCGAACGTCGCCAGCGCCAGCGCGGCGATGGCGCCGTTGAAGCGGGGCCGGGGCCTGGTCGTCGCGCTCATACGCCGATATTGTCGATCAGACGGGTCGTCCCGAGCCGCGCCGCCACCAGCAGGCGCAGGGGGCCGTCGGCGATGCTGTTGACCTCCGCCAGCGTCACCGCGTGGCGGGCCACCAGATAATCGACCTTGAAGCCTTCCGACTCCAGCGTCTTCACGCCGTCCGCCATCACCGGGGCCGTGGCCGCGCCGGTGCGCAGCCGTTCGGCGCAGACACTGAGCACGCGGGCGATGGCGGGCGCCACGGCGCGATCTTCCGGCGACAGGTAACGGTTGCGTGAGGAGAGGGCGAGGCCGTCCGCCTCGCGCCGGGTGGGCGCGCCGATGATCTCAACCGGAATGTTCAGATCGCGCGCCAGCTGGTTGATGACCTGGAGCTGCTGGTAGTCCTTCTCGCCGAACACGGCGACGTCCGCGCCGGTTTGCAGCAGCAGCTTGGCGACGACCGTGGCCACGCCGTCGAAATGGCCGGGGCGGTGGGCGTCGTCCAGCCCGGCCTGGGCCGGGCCGCCGATGCTGATGCTGGTGGCGAAGCCATCCGGATACATGGCGGCCACGTCAGGGGTCCACGCCAGGTCCGCGCCCACGGTTTCCAGCAGGGCCAGGTCCTCGGGCAGGGTGCGGGGGTAACGGGAGAAATCTTCGTTGGGGCCGAACTGTTTCGGATTGACGAAAATCGAGACGATCACCTTGTCCGCATGCTGTTGCGCAAGCCGCACCAGCGACAGGTGGCCATCGTGCAGGGCGCCCATCGTCGGGGTCAGGGCGATGCGGGCGCCGTCACGGCGCCACTGCGCGACCTTCTCCCGCAGTTGCCCCACCGTGGTCGCCGTTTCAACGCTGCTCATGTGCTGGCTCCGTGTTCTGCGTCGTGGCCGATGGCGGACCTATCGCGCATGCGCGCCGCTGGCAATGTTCGGACGCAATGATATGCGGGAATGTATGGCGATGGCAGGACATGACGCGACGCCAGCCGCGACGTCGACCGGGATGCGCATCAGGCGTGATTGCGGTAGAGGATTTCGGGTGGAGTTGCGGGGCGTGAGATCCGCGCGCCACGGAACGGTGGGGAACGGAACGGTGGGGAACTTGAGCGCATGGCGCTGATCGCTGGTCTGGTTGCCGTCGCGGCGCTGTGGTGGCTGCTCACGAACTATCGCAACGCCGATATGGCGAAGCTGGCCCCCCTGCTGCGCAAGGCGGGCGGAATCGCGGCGTTCATTGTCGCCGGCGTGCTGTTGTTGCGGGGCCGGATTGACATGGCGCTGCTGGCGGCGGGCGCCGGGGCCTGGGCCTACGGCGAACTGCCGTTCCGGCTGCCGTTCAATCTGCCATTCCAGAAAGGCGCGGCAAGCGGGCGGGTGTCGCGGGCCCGCTCCGCGTTCATCGAGATGACCGTCGACCATGACAGCGGCGCTTTCGATGGACGGGTGATCGCCGGGCCGCGGGCAGGCGCCCGGCTTGGCGCGCTGGAACTGGGGGAGCTGATTGCGTTGCGCCGCGATTGCCTGGCGCGTGACCCGGATGGGGCGCGGCTGTTAGAGGCTTATCTCGACAGCCGGTTTCCCGCATGGCGTGAACACGCTGATGGCGATGCTGACGCGCGGAGCGGCAACGGGCGAGCGGGCGCGGGAGCGATGACGGAAAAGGAGGCCTATGAGGTCCTGGGCCTTGCTCCGGGGGCCAGCGCCGAAGATATCCGGCGCGCCCACCGCACGCTGATGAAACGTCTGCACCCCGACCAGGGGGGCACGACGTGGCTGGCGGCGCGGGTCAATCAAGCCAAGGATATTCTGCTGGCCCGGCATCGCTAACTCCACCACGGTGTTTTCCGGCGAAGCGAAACGGGCCTCGCATCAGAAAATTGTTTCAACCAGAAACCTGACGCGGTGCGCCAGGCGGGCGATCCGGGCATGTCCCAATGAAGCGCGCCTTTCCAGGCCATGCTTCGTACGCGGGATTGCCCAAAGGCATTGATCGGGGCGCGTTGGCTGGCGCGGCGGAAGCGTCCCGTATCGTTCGTGCATCGCTGGCGCTGTTTCGCTTCACGATGTTCCGGCGGAGCGCCGGGGAGTTCAGGGCGCAGGTCGCCTGTCGCCCCGCCAACCTGTCGATGGCTCGCGGACCAGGGGGCGCCGCGTTGGGCGCCGTTGCGTCTGGAGATCGCCCCGTGGATCAGCCGCGTGTGGCGAAGCACTCGTAGCCGTTGTCCTTGAGGGAACGGCAGGCGTCCTGCGCGCTCTTGGGGCCGAAGCCCGAGAAGCGGGCCCGCCACAGGGTGGCCTTGCCGCGCACCACCTTTTCCGTGAACGGCGACGCGGATTTGAGGAATTCGCTGGAGCCGCGCGCCTCGGCCAGAAGCTGCCTGGCGGAGGCTTCGTCTTCCGTCGCGCCCAGCTGGATGACCCATGAACCACCCCGGGCGACAGGCGCCGCTTCCGGCTCTGGCGCGGCAGCCGCCTGAGGAGCCGGCTTGTTCGCTTTGGTCCTGATCAGACGGGCCAGACCACGGGAATCAAGCTCGCGCGGCGCGGCCGGCTCGGATTCCGGCGCATAGGCGAGGCGGGTGACCGCCGCTGAATCCTGTTCGCTGCGCGGCGCCACCCAGCGGAAGGTGGAGGGCGTCGCGGTGTCCGAGGCGGACGCCGAGGCGACCACCGGCCGGACGCCGCGCGCCGGAAGGTCGGCGGGGCGCGGTTCGGGACGCGGCGCGGTGGCGGCGGCTACCCGCACGGCGGCCCCGGATTCGCCAACAGCCGGGGCAATGCGGGCGCCGGCGTAAGCCGTCGGCATGTGCTCGGCCACCAGCGAGGCCATGATGCGATCGCGAATGGCGCCAGACCGGCCGCCGAGCACCACCGCCACGATGTGGCGGTTGTGGGCGCGCGCCGAGGTCATGAGGTTGAAGCCGGACATCCGCGTGTAACCGGTCTTGATGCCGTCAACGCCCTCCACGGCGCCAAGCAGCCGGTTGTGATTGCCGATAACCTGGTTGCCGAACTGGAAGCTGCGCGTGGAGAAATAGCCGTAATACTGCGGGAAGCGGTCCTGCACGGCGCGGGCCAGAACGCCGAGATCACGGGCGGTGGTGATCTGCCGCGCGTCCGGCAGGCCGGAGGCGTTGACATAAACCGTGCCGGTCATGCCGAGCGCCCGGGCCTTGCGCGTCATCATCTGGGCGAAGCGCGTCTCCGAGCCGGCGATGTTCTCGCCAATGGCCGAGGCAATGTCGTTGGCCGAACGGGTGACCAGCGCCTTGATGGCGTTCTCGACGCTGATCGAACCGCCGGGACGGACGCCCAGCTTCGACGGCGGCATCGAGGCGGCGTGCGCCGAAACCCGCAGCGGCGTGTCGAGGCGCATGCGGCCCTGCTCAAGCTGCTCGAACAGCATGTACAGGGTCATGACCTTGGTGAGGGAGGCGGGGTGGCGGCGGGCGTCGGGGTTTTTGGCGTAAAGGGTCTTGCCGGTCTTGGCGTCGACAACGATCGCCGCGAACGGCGGGTCGTAGACCTGCGAGGCGCCGCCATGGTGGCGGATGCGGTGCTTCCTGCGTGCTTCCGCGGGCGCGACGCTGACCGATGCGGTGACGGCGACGCCAAGCGCCACCGTCAGGATCCAGCGTACATTCCGTCGCGTTTTGCTGTGACCAGAGACCATGATCGTCTGTTCCGCTGTCGTCCGCTCGTCGCCAGGTCCGGCGCCGCATCTGCATGGGGTGCTGTGTTCGACATGAACCTGCCACGATCGCGGTTACCGGAGCGTTAAACGGCGGCCGCGCCGGCGCGGCGACCGGCGGGGCGGGGCGGGCCCGGCCAGGCGCCCGGCAGGACGCCGCGGGCGCTGGAGCGACCCGGCGATTGTGGAAATATCGTTCAGGATCAAGGGCAACGCGGCGGCGCGCCCCCGGGCGGGGGCGCCGGATCCTTCCGGCGTCATCCGCGTCCCGCTGCGGGACGGGCTGTGGGTGTTAACCAGAACCACAAAATTCCCGCGCGCGTTCATCCGGTAACGTTCGTCCGTCGCTCCGGGAGCGCGCCGTGGCGTGAGGTTTGCCGGCCACGCGGCGGGGCGGCGGGGGGCGCGATGCGCTTTTCATCGCAAAGGCCAGGGCGGGTGGGCTGGCGAAGCGGTCGCGGGAGGACTAGATTATGGGCAGCGCGCTTCGGTCCGGTTCGCGGCGCACGGAAAGATCAGGCGAGACGACGCGCAACGATGTGGAAAAGACTGCTGGAGGAAGCGAAGGCCGGCGCTGTCCGGGAACGTTCGATGGGGACCCGGCGCGGAGGCGGCGGATCCGGCGATGGGCCTGACGACCGGCAAGGAGCGGGAGCGGCCCTGTTGACCCGTACGCGTCCGAAACGTCCGGACATGTACCGGGTTCTGCTTCTGAACGACGACTACACGCCGATGGAGTTTGTCGTTCAGGTGCTGGAGCAGTTCTTTAACAAGTCGCGCGAGGACGCGACCAGGATCATGTATCACGTGCATCAGACGGGAGTTGGGGTTTGCGGCGTTTACACCTTTGAAGTGGCCGAAACGAAAGTCGCCCAGGTCATGGATTTTTCGCGCCGCCACCAGCACCCGCTCCAGTGCGTGATGGAGAAAAACTGAACCGCGCATAAGGGGAAGCCGTTGCCGACATTCTCACGGAGCCTCGAACAAGCCCTGCATCGCGCGCTCGCCCTGGCGAATGAACGCCGGCACGAATATGCGACGCTTGAGCACCTGCTTCTCGCGCTGGTCGATGATCAGGACGCATCGGCGGTCATGCGCGCCTGCGGGGTCGATGTGGACGTCCTGCGCCGGACGCTGTCCGATTACGTCGACACCGAGCTCAGCAACCTCATCACCGATGGCAGCGAGGATTCCAAGCCGACGGCCGGGTTCCAGCGGGTGATCCAGCGCGCTGTCATCCATGTCCAGTCGTCCGGGCGGGAGGAGGTCACCGGCGCCAATGTGCTGGTGGCGATCTTCGCCGAACGCGAAAGTCACGCCGCGTACTTCCTGCAGGAGCAGGACATGACGCGGTATGACGCGGTGAACTACATCAGCCACGGCATCGCCAAGCGACCCGGCATGTCCGAGGCCAGGCCCACGCGCGGCGAGGAGGACAGCGAGCCACGCGCGGCGTCCTCCGACAACGACGACAGCGCCCGGAAGAAAAAAGGCGACGCCCTCGACGCCTATTGCGTCAACCTGAACAGGAAGGCGCGCGAGGGCCGCATCGATCCGCTGATCGGCCGGGCGCGCGAGGTGGAGCGCACCATTCAGGTGCTGTGCCGCCGCCAGAAGAACAACCCGTTGCTGGTGGGCGACCCCGGCGTGGGCAAGACCGCCATCGCCGAGGGCCTGGCGCGCAAGATCGTCGCCGGCGATGTGCCGGAGGTGCTGCGCGAGGCCACGGTCTATTCGCTCGACATGGGCGCGCTGCTGGCCGGCACCCGCTATCGCGGTGACTTCGAAGAGCGTCTCAAGCAGGTGATGAAGGAGATTGAGGCGCATCCCAACGCCATCATGTTCATCGATGAAATTCACACGGTGATCGGCGCGGGCGCTACCTCCGGCGGGGCGATGGACGCCTCCAACCTGCTGAAGCCGGCGCTGGCCTCCGGCACGTTGCGCTGCATCGGTTCCACCACCTACAAGGAGTACCGTCAGTACTTCGAGAAGGACCGGGCCCTGGTGCGCCGCTTCCAGAAGATCGACGTCACCGAGCCGACCGTTCCGGATTCAATTGAGATTCTCAAGGGGTTACGGCCGTATTTTGAAGAGTTTCATCATGTCCGTTACACCAATGACGCGGTGAAGGCGGCGGTGGAGCTGTCGGCCCGCTACATTCAGGACCGCAAGCTGCCGGACAAGGCGATCGACGTCATCGACGAAACCGGCGCGGCGCAGATGCTGCTGCCCGAGAGCAAGCGCCGCAAGGTGATCGGCGTGCGCGAGATCGAGACGACGGTCGCGACCATGGCGCGGATTCCGCCCAAATCGGTTTCGCGCGACGAGGCCGAGGTGCTGCGCCATCTCCAGGAAACCCTGGAGCGGGTGGTCTATGGTCAGGATGATGCCATCAGGGCGCTGTCGTCAGCGATCAAGCTGGCGCGGGCCGGCCTGCGCGACCCGGAAAAGCCCATTGGCTCCTATCTGTTCGCGGGCCCCACCGGCGTCGGCAAGACCGAGGTGGCGCGCCAGCTGGCGGCGTCGCTGGGGGTGGAGCTGATCCGCTTCGACATGTCGGAGTACATGGAGCGGCATACGGTGTCCCGGTTGATCGGCGCGCCGCCAGGTTATGTGGGGTTTGACCAGGGCGGCCTGTTGACCGACGGCGTCGACCAGAACCCCCATTGCGTGCTGCTGCTCGACGAGATCGAGAAGGCGCATCCGGACCTGTTCAACATCCTGTTGCAGGTGATGGATCACGGCAAACTCACCGACCACAACGGCAAGCAGGTCGACTTCCGCAACGTCATCATCATCATGACCACCAATGCGGGCGCCGCCGACATGGCCCGCGCCGCATTCGGGTTCACCCGCGCCCGGCGCGAGGGCGACGACCAGGAGGCCATCAACCGGCTGTTCACGCCGGAATTCCGCAACCGTCTCGACGCCATCATCTCGTTTGGTCATTTGCCGAAGGAGGTTGTGTCGAAGGTGGTCGACAAGTTCATCATGCAGCTGGAGGCCCAACTTGCGGACCGCAAGGTGGCGATCGAGCTGTCGGATGGCGCGCGGGCCTGGCTGGTGGATCATGGCTATGACGACGCCATGGGCGCGCGGCCGATGGGCCGCCTGATCCAGACCGCCATCAAGACGCCGCTGGCGGATGAGGTGCTGTTTGGCCGGTTGAAGGACGGCGGCGCAGTGCGCGTCGTGGTGAAGCCAGGGGACGACGGCGGACCGGACGTTCTCGGTTTCGAATACCCGCCGCTCAAGCCGGAGCCGCGCAAGGAGCCCGAACAGGAAGTCCAGCCGGAAACGGTGGCGGAGGAGGTAGCGGCCGCAAGCGCCAGCGAGCCTGGCGGCGACGGAGCATCCCCGGATAAGGGCGGCGATGATGACGGCGGTTCGGCGCCAGCGCCGCGCCGCGGCGCCGCGCGCGCCGCCAGGGTCAGCAGCGCGGCTGCCGGCGACAGCAAGGCGGCTGCGCCGCGCCGGCGGGGCCGGGTTGGCTCCAGGGGAACAAAGGCGACGCCGAAGAAGGATGGCGACTGAGCAGGATGCGGCGCTGGCGTAACGCCGGCGCCGACGCCCGGTTTCGGGGCGGGACGTCGCTCCCTTGCGTGAAGTTTTTTGCAGCTTGCATGCGCCAGCCTCTTCCATTTGCCGTCAACCTGCTCCAGGCATGGCGGATGCGAACGGTCGCGCCCTTGCCGTGACCGGCTGGCTTTTTATTGTTTGGCAGGAGGCGTGCTCCACCGTTCAGACTGCGGTCGTGAACGTTACGCTTCGTGTGCAGATCTGTCGGGGGAATGATGGGCGCCTGGAATGAAGCGCGTCGCGAGCGCCGTCGCAGACGCAAGCGGTTCGAAGAAATCCTCGGCTGGATCGTGGCGCCGCCGCTGCTGATCGGCGTCTGGCTGGCCGGAACCTATCTCTACACAGCTTTCGAGGAGCCGATCGGCCAGGTCATCCAGGCGGTGCAGACGATCCTCAACAAATATCATTGACGCGGCCGCGAGCCAGGCGACGGGCCCTGGACTTCGCAGGTCTTATCAGGGCCGCCCTGGCCGCAAGTGTGTCGCAGACATGCAGTCCTGGCGTCGGGAATCTGGTGTAAGACATTAATTTAACAGGGTATTTATTGATTGCTGTGGCCAGGCGTGATGCGCGCCGGGCCATGATGCGCAGGAAAACGCAGAACCTGCGCAAGGCGCATCTTCCCGTGGGAGGGCTGGCGCTTCAGGAGCACGGGGGACGCGCGGCATCCCGCCAGTCACAACGCCGCCCGGCCGTCAGGGCCCCTGTCAGCCATCGAGGGCCTTGCGCAGTTGCGCGGCCTGGGCGGCGAGCAGGTCGGGCTTGGCCACTTCCTGGGCGGCGGGGCGCAGGGGCACGCCGTTCCAGCGCGGCAACACGTGGAAGTGGGTGTGGAACACCACCTGGCCGCCGGCCGCTTCATTGGCCTGCAGGATGGTAATGCCATCGGCCTTGAATGTCTCACGCGCCGCCAGCGCCACCTTCTTGATGGTGCGGGCCACGGCGGCGAGGTCTTCCGGCTCCATGTCCAGAATGTTGCGGGACGGCGCCTTGGGAATCACCAGCACATGGCCATCGGCGCGCGGCATGATGTCCATGAAGGCGTAGGTCAGCTCATCCTCATAGACCTTGTGGCTGGGCAGTTGCCCCTTGAGGATTGCCGCGAAAATGTTCTTGGGATCGTAAGCCGCCATGATGCCCCCAGCAGAAGCGCTCCCGCGTTCATGGCGGGCGCTCCAGGTCGTTGGCTGGCAGATGTGGCAAGCATCGCAGGCCTGGTCAAGCGTATCCCGGCTTTTCCGCCGGTTTCAGTCGCTGTGGCGGAAGGGCAACATGCTCTCCAGTTCCGCCTTTGCGGCGTCCACATAATGGCCTTCACGCTCCAGGAATTCGGCGATCGCCCGCTTCAGACCCGGATGGGCGATGTCGTGGGCAGAGAAGGTGGCGACTGGCCGGTAGCCGCGCGCCAGCTTGTGTTCGCCCTGGGCGCCGGCCTCCACGCGGGCAAGGCCGTGGCTGATGGCGTAATCGATGGCCTGGTAATAGCAGACCTCGAAATGCAGGAACGGATGGTCCTCGATGCAGCCCCAGTGGCGGCCATAGATGGCGTCCGGGCCAAGGAAATTGATGGCCCCGGCGATATAGCGGCCGTCGCGGCGCGCCATCACCAGCAACACCCTGTCGGCCATGCTGGCGGCGATGCGGCGGTAGAAATCCCGCGTGAGGTAGGGACGGCCCCATTTGCGCGACCCGGTGTCCTGGTAAAAGGCGAAAAAGGCGTCCCAGGCGTCGTTGGTAATGTCGGCGCCGGTGAGCTGAACGATGGTGACGCCGTCCGCCAGGGCGTCGCGCCGTTCGCGGCGGATCGCCTTGCGCTTGCGCGCCGCCAGACCGCCGAGAAAATCGTCGAAGCTGGCGTACCCCTCATTGAACCAGTGAAACTGCTGATCGCGGCGCAACAAAAAGCCGTTATCGCCGAGCAGGCGCCATTCGTCATGCAACGGAAAGGTGACGTGGACGGATGAGGCCCCCGTCTGGCGTCGCAGGGCCACAAGACCTTTTATCAACGCGGATCGCGCAGCGGCGGCGTGTGTCCCTGAGCGCGCCAGCAGGCGCGGGCCGGTCACCGGCGTGAATGGCGCGCACACCTGCAATTTGGGGTAATAGGCGCCGCCGGCCCGCTCGAAAGCATCGGCCCAGCCGTGATCGAAGACATATTCGCCCTGTGAATGGGATTTGAGATAGCAGGGCGCGGCCGCCAGCAGGCTCTGCCCGGCGCCTTCCACCACCAGGTGCAACGGCAGCCAGCCGGTTTCTGCGCTGGCGGAGCCGGATTGCTCCAGCGCATTGAGAAAGGCGTGACTGACGAACGGATTATCGCCGCCGGCGCAGGCATCCCACGCCGCCGCGTCAATATCCGCCATGGCGGAGGCGACGCGCACCGTGAAGTCGCCGCCGCCGGCGCCGCCGGTCGCTTTCCCGTGTTCCGCTGGCGGTTGGACCATGACAGTCACCGGACCTCGAACATGCCCTCGACCTCCACCACGGCGGACAGCGGCAGCGACGCCACGCCGACGGTGGAGCGGGCGTGCCTGCCGGCATCACCAAGCGCTTCCACCATGAAATCGGAGGCGCCGTTCATGACGCCGGCCAGGGCGTCAAAGTCCGGCGCGGCGTTGATAAAGCCGCCGAGGCGCAGGCAGCGCAGCGTCCGGTCGAGGTCGCCGATGCAGGCGCGCAATTGGGCCAGCACGTTAATGGCGCACAGGCGCGCCGCGCTGGCGGCGTCGGCCGCGCTGACGCCGGCGCCGACGCGGCCCACATGTTGCGGCGCGATCTTGCCTTCGGGCCCAAGGCAAAGCTGGCCTGAAATAATGACAAGCGATCCGGCGCGAACAAAGGGCGTGTAATTGGCGATAGGCGCCGCCGGCGCCGGCAGGGTAACGCCGAGCGCCGCAAGACGCTGTTCAACCTTGCTCATGGTCATCTGAAACTCGCTCCATCGGTCACCGGTCCTTTGCCCGGCCTGACGCCTGATCACGATGCGGGCGCGGCTTGCACGCCCCGGGGGGCAAGGCGCCGTTTCGGGGGCGCCGAAGCCTGGCGCGGCGGGATCTGGCGGCATGAATCCAGATTATGCCCGGTTTGTATGATTTGCCGTATCGTCAGCTGGTCCGCGCCTGCAGAAGAGCAGGGGCTGGCCGGCGCCGATCCGGTTCTGGCGCCGGGGGGCTTCGGGCGCGCCGGATGTCAGTTTGCGTCAGGAAAACACGTCAGATCAATGGCTGGAGCACGAATCCGCTTCCACATGAACGGGTCCTTGCGCAAGCCTCGCCAGGTGAACGGTTTCCCGCCTTCCGCGCCAGGGGTATACGGGCGCAGGGGCTGCGTCCGACGCAAGGGCCCGGGCCGGGAGGCTGGCGCAGGGGACCGTGCGGTCCGGTTCTGGTCATGCCTATCATGGAGTATTCATGAGCACGAAACACGTTGCGGCCATCTCCTCGCGCGCTGCCCGGGCGCCCGGCGTCAGGGCAACCGGTCTGGGATTGCTGGCTCTGGCGCTGGCCGGAAGCGGCGCCTTTGCCGCCGCGCCAGCTGGCGGCGGGGCTCCCATGCCGCTGGCGCCGCATCGGGCTGTTTATGATCTTACCCTCGCCGACAGCAGCGGCAGCCGCGCTGTCACCGGCGTCAGCGGCCGCATTGCCTATGAGTTCTCTGGCGACGCCTGCGCCGGCTACAGCCTGGATTTCCGCCAGCTGGCGATTCTGGAGCGTCAGGAAGGGGAGGCCCAGCAGATCGACATCCGCTCCGCCACCCACGAGGACGCCGATGGCTCCAGCTTCCGTTTCCGCCAGGATACGGCGCGCGGCGATGCGGACGAGCGGGTGCAGGGCGTGGCGAAGCGCAATGGCGCGGCCGACGACGCCGGCATTTCCGTCAACCTGACCAGGCCCGAGCGCAAGACTTTCGAGGCGGCCGGGCCGATCGCCTTTCCCTCGGGGCACCTGCAACGCATCATCGCCGCGGCGCGGGCCGGCGAAAGCACGCTGGCTGTGAAGCTGTATGACGCGGCGGAGGATGGGGCCAAGGTGTTCGACACCTTCGTCGTCATCGGCAAAAAGGCGCCCGCTTCGCCAGACCGGCCGATTGAGGCCGCGGCGCGCAAGGCCGGTCTGGACAAGGTGGACCGCTGGCCGGTCAGCGTGTCCTACTACACGCCCGGTAGTGGCGAACGCACGCCGATCTACGCCATCGCGTTCGATCTTTATGAGAACGGCGTCAGCGGCTCCATGCGCATGAACTACGGCGATTTTTCCATCCGCGGCGAATTGCGCGACCTGGAGCAGCGTGGGACCGGCGCCTGCGCCAATGGCAGGAAGTAGGGGACGGGCCTGGATGACGGCGTTTCGTCAGACGCCGTCGTCGGTTCCGGGAAAAGCGGCCACGCGCCAGCGCGGGGAATGATGCGAAGGGGG
>Ga0182744_1000953_pt1 | contig 26329 bp, 25 predicted proteins | sample eDN3rd30CKraftMG_FD_128525 | JGI IMG/M metagenome (GOLD analysis project Ga0182744, IMG submission 128525) | Enriched Miracle-Growth compost microbial communities from Emeryville, California, USA - eDNA 3rd pass 30_C Kraft MG (version 2) (version 2) ... | reverse complement strand
CGCGGTCGATCGCGACCGCGGTGGCGTAGCAGATCGCGCGGGCTGCGTTGGTGAGCGCGCGCATGGTCATGAGCATGCGCCGGACGTCGGGGTGCTCGACGATCGCGGAGGACTGCGTGGCGTCCATTCCGGCCGTGCGGCCCTGCTTGCGCTCGCGGGCGTAGTTCACGGCGTGCTGCGTTGCGGCTTCGGCGATGGCGACGCCCTGCGCGCCGATGGCGAGGCGGGCGCGGTTCATCATCGTGAACATGTAGGCCATGCCGCGGTTCTCCTCGCCGACGAGGAAGCCGGTGGCGCCGCCGTTGTCGCCATAGACCATGGTGCAGGTCGGGGAGGCGTGCAGGCCCATCTTGTGCTCGATGGAATGCGCGCGCACGTCGTTGCGTTCGCCGCGCGAGCCATCGGCGTTGACGAGGAATTTCGGCACGACGAACAGCGAGATGCCGCGCGTGCCGGGGGGCGCGTCGGGCAGGCGCGCCAGCACGAGATGGATGATGTTGTCGGTGAGATCGTGCTCGCCGTAGGTGATGAAGATCTTCTGGCCGGTGAGGCGGTAGGTGCCGTCCGGCTGCCGTACGGCGCGGGTGCGCAGCGCGCCGACGTCGGAGCCCGCCTGCGGCTCGGTGAGCTGCATCGTGCCCATCCATTCGCCGGAGACGAGCTTGGGCAGATAGGCCGCCTTGAGCTCCTGCGAGCCGTGACGCGCCAGCGCGTCGATGCCGGCCATGGTGAGGATCGGCCCAACGCCGAAAGCGGCGGAGGCGGCGTTCCACATTTCCGTGCAGGCGATGCTGACGGCCTGCGGCAGGTCCTGCCCACCATATTGGGCAGGAGCGGCGAGGCCGTTCCAGCCCGCTTTCGCCCATGCCGCATAGGCCTCTTTCCAGCCCGGCGGCATGGCGATGCGGCCGTCCTCGAGCGGGGTGCCGTGGCGGTCGCCCACCAGGTTGAGCGGCGCGATGACGTCGCTCGCGAACCGGCCGGCTTCCTCCAGGATGGCGTCGACGTCATCGCCGGCGAGATCGCCGTAGAGGCCCTCCGCGCGCGCCGCCTCGAAGTCCGCGGCGTGGCGCAGGGTGAACGCGATGGTCGAAACCGGGGCACGATACATGGGCAATCCCTTGGGCAGGGCGGAACAGCCGCCGCCACGCCCGCGCGCGGGAGACCGCCGCGGGCGGCTTGCGATGCCCGTGACTCTAGCCCGCGCGCCGCGGCGGTGAAAGGCGTGCGAAAGCGTGCCGCACAGGCGTTTCCAGCGCCCTGCGACTGTGCTTAAGGCTCGCATTGCGTTTTTCGGATTGCTAGGTTGCCCGCGCCGGCAACGCCGGCCATCTCAATTCAAGCGAACGACAAGGAGCGGCGCGTGGTTACCGAAATCGCACAAATCGACGTGAAGCCGGGAATGGAATCCGAATTCGAAGCCGGCGTGAAGAAGGCGATGCCGACGTTCTATCGCGCCATCGGCTGCATGGGGCTGACGCTGCAGCGCTCGATCGAGAAGCCGCAGCGCTACCGGCTGATGGTGCAGTGGGACTCGCTCGAGAACCACACCGTCGATTTCCGCGAGTCGGAAGGTTTCAAGTTCTGGCGCGAATGCGTGCAGCACTGCTTTGCCGGCCCGCCCGAGGTCGAGCACGTCAGCGCGGTGGCGTGAGCGTCTTCTGAAACGGATCGCCCGGAATGCGCGGCTGCCTCGCAGCGCGGGCCGCGGTTCCGGGCATCGTCGGCGGCGCGAGCCGCCGCTGGCAGGTCCGCCGCAGCGGTGTCATGCCTACGCCGGAGCGGCGGCCATGTCGTCCGCCGCGCTTTCCGTCGGCGCCGTTGACACGATGTTGCCCACCGGTATGGTCCGCTCCGATCGCCGGCGCGGTTTGGGGCATAGCCAAGTGGTAAGGCAGCGGATTTTGATTCCGCCATTCCCTGGTTCGAATCCAGGTGCCCCAGCCAAAATATGTAATCATTTCAATATCTTGAATCTTCGTCCTGGACGCGCTGGTGCATTCCTCTAGGACGCGGCACCGCCTTGCCGGTCTTGTGGTGGAAGATGCACGGCTCAAGACAGGCATCGTTGAATTTGTAGATGTCGAACAGCCGATCGGCGCTGCCGTATCGGCTTCGTGACGAGCTCATTGCGCTCGTCCATCCGGTCATTGGGATTCCTGGCGGGCTGCCGCTGCCCGCCTGCGGCAATACGCCGGCATCATTTGTCGCGCGAGCGTGAGCTTCCGTTTGATCGGCTCGCATCGAGAGCGGCCAGGATCGCGGCTTCATATCCGACGATGAAGGGTGCAGTCGTCCTGGTGTAGCGGTCTCGCTCATCCGGATCGGCATAGTTGGGATGCCAGTAGCCGAGATTGTGCAATATCTCGTGCGAGATCTTCGATGCCCAAAAGGCCGGATCATCAAATCGAAGCTGGCCTTCCTGCATCTTTTCAGAATTCAGTCTCACGTAGAAAAAGCCCTGGGGTGTTAGCCGCTTCAGCTTGGGTGACGTTGCGTCGTGATAATCATAGTAGGAGCCACCCCACCACGGGTTTCCATCGTAGCGAGCAATTACGAGGATCGGCACGTTGCCATCGGACCGCGTAAGCGCCGCGCTCATCGTCCGCGCGAAGGATGCCGTACCGGTCGGGCGCACGATGCTTTGCAGGTAGTTTCGGTACAGCGGATTGGAGGAAACCTTCCCGTTTTCCTCGATATCTTTCGGCGGGAAGGGTTCCGGATGATCGTCCGCGCGATTGAGCGCGTTCTCGATAACCGTTTGATCCGTAGCGATCGAGAGAAACAGAGAGACGGCCTTTAACAGGACCGGCTTCATGGTCGCGGAGAATGTTGGGTCAAGATGGACGAATAACTGACGACCGGACGCCGGGTCGCTGACGATGTCGGCGCCGACCTGTAGGTCTCGCCCGGCGAATTTCCGAGCAATAGTCGTCGTGACGGATTCCGTGAGCTTCCAGGAATCGTTTGAATCCTGAGGCAGTTTGTTGATGGCATCGATGCTCTTGAGCAAATCGCTGCGGTCTGGATCATCGAGCAATCGAGAGATCGCGCCACCATTCCAGAGCCACTCAGGAAGCCAGTAAGGATAGCGAGAAAAGTCGGCTGATTTTGCTGGCGTCTCCATCGAGATGTGAGCCAGGCCAGAGAGCACGATGAACAGGGCAAGCGTCCGAACGCGTTGCATTTGGAGCCTCTGAAAAAAAATAAAGAAAACGAGAATTCGTGATGGGCAACGGTATTGAGTTCTGAAAGTCGGCGCAAGACGCAGCCTTATAGGCTGAAACCGGAAATGAATGCGGGCGGCCGCCTATCGGCAGCATGCTATCGGCGGCACGCTATCGACAGCACGGCGCTTCCAAGGGAAAAGTAAAATCTATGCAGGATTGGACCGGCCCGCGCAGCCGGTCTCCGATGGTTTAGTGCTCAGCGCATATGGCCGAGCCCAATCCCAAGCTGTTGAGCCTTCTGACGCAGCGAACCCTCGGTTCGTTTCATCTGCTTAGCAATCTTTGCAACCGGTGTTCTAGCTTTCGAGTGAGCCTTAAGCGCCTTCACATCATCCTTGGTAAAAGGCCGGCGCACGATTCTCTTCTTTGCCCTCTTCGCCATCTGTCTCAAGACCTCAACTATTGCGTTGTTGCCGGTCTAGAGAAGCATTCAGCGGGTGTAAAGGTGACATAGCGTGAACATCGAATGGCCGCGCCTTTACAATCGACCATGACTATCACGATGATGCTGCCGTGGTGGTGTAAGCTTTATGTCGGATCCTTGCCGCTGATGCGCGCTCGGGGTGCTGAAACCCGATCTGTCAGCACACAATGTTGGCTCGCGATAGGTGCGAAACTCTCCCTGTGCGATGCGTATCTCCTCCGAATTCAAGCTACAATCTCAGGGCCGTCATCAGAGGTAGGCTTCGCTAACCTAAATTCGCCGGCGCGGAGGCGCGACGTTTGTCGTGCTTGCCCGCGAGGATCCGCCGGGCTTCAACTGCAAAATCCGGAAGGCTCATCAGGAGAGGCGCAAGAATCCAAAGATAACAGAAAAGGGAGGCGGCAACTGTTTCCGGACGCAGTGCAAACCGCGGCTCAGGCTCATAGCCCGATGGTCGCGCCGGCAAATGTGCCATGATGGACCTCACGTGCGCTGACAGCATCGGGCATCGCCCAACCTGCCGCAATATTGCGAAAATACCGATCCCTTTTCATCAAAGAGATGGCCTATCGCTGAACAAATCCAGATGCGGCATCCCGCGACACGCTTGCATGCATGCGCTAGAGAACGGTGGCGCTGATCGTTTAACTCAGGCTTCGCTACACGCCACCGGCGCTGACGAAGCATAACCGAACGTGAGGGAGCCAATGTCCGATCTGGCAAGCCTTGAACTGCGGCTAAAACGAATGGAAGACCAACTTGAGCTTCTGCGGCTCGAGGGTGCGTATGCCTTCTTCTTCGACCGCCGTGAAGAGCAGGCATGGGCAGGTCTGTTCACCGAGGATGGTGTCTACTCGCGCCGCCAGCTTGCCGGGATGGGCGATCCGATCTTCATCCAGGGACGCGCAAATCTCGCCAGGTACTGCAAGTCGAATCCCGTGAGCTGCATACACATGCTGCACCTGCCGCATTTCGTTATCGACGGTGACGCGGCGACCTCACGCATCCTCGTTCAGTACCGTGGTAAGTTGATCGAGCACGGTCGCTCGACCCAGACTGAATCGATCGGGTGCTATGACGTCTCCTACCGCTGCACCGGGGAGGGCTGGCGCATCCACCATCGCGTCAATGGTTTTTATGATCGGCAGGTCGACACTGCCTTCGGCTTCGAGCGCTCCATCCCGGATCTCGAAGTTCCGCCGCGTCCGGAATCGGGCGAGTACCCGTACCGCGACGGAAGGGGTTGAGTCGGCGTCATCCCGACGGCGGCATCGCCTCGCCGGGCAGCACAATCCACTCACTTACTGCTTTTCGATCCGCGCCATCTCGACCAGCCGCGCCCAGTTTTTGATGTCTTCCTGAAAATAGGCCTCGGTTTCTTCCGGCGACATGACGAATACGTCTGCGCCGCTCCGGATCAGGAATGCCACGGTTTCAGGATCGGCCAGGGCATCGTTGAACCAGCGGTTGATCGTCTGGGCGATAGGGTCGGGGGTCTTTGCCGGCACCATGACCGCCCACCATCCCAGCATGTCGAGATTAATGCCCTGTTCCTTGAACGTCGGAATATCTCCCGTGGACCGGAAACGTTCGCCGGACGAGACCGCGAGAATGCGGAGCTTCCCTTGCTGTTGTTGAGGGAGCGCCATCGTTGGGTCGTAAACGGCGAAGTCAACCGCGCCGCTGGCGAGATCGTTCAGCGACTCGGCGGAATTCCTGTAGGAGACTTCGACAGTCTGCAGGCCGGCTTCGATCTTGTAGGACTCCGCAATAGCCTTGGCGAAAGGGGTCGCAAAGGCGTAGCTCGCCTTGTTCCCCTTTTTGCGCAGCACTTCCGTCAGCTCGGGGAGCGATTTGATAGGCGACTTGCCGTCGACCGCGACAACGAATGGGAGCTTGTTGATCGTGGCAACGGCTCTGATTTCCTTGGCTATGTCGATCGGCGGCGCCTTCAGAAGATTGGCGTTAATGGCGGTTGCCGTTCCGCCGCCGACGAGGATCGTATGACCGTCGGGTACTGCGCGCGCTATTACGGTCAGCGAGAGCAGGCCGCCGCCGCCCGGCCTGTTTTCGACGACAATGACGTGGCCGGTCTTCTTGCCGATCTTGTTGGCAAAAAAACGAACCATGATGTCGGCGCCGCTGCCCGGCGGAAAGGCGCAGATGAAGTGTAATTCCTTCGATGGGTATTTTTCCTGCGCAACGGCGGATGCCGGTACGAAAGTGGCTGTCAACAATGCAAGTGCGCCACCGATGAGCAATCTGAGCATATCTTCCTCCTGAAAACGGCGGGGTTTATTGTGTTTGCCCGGGTGCCGGAAAAGTATCCGCCCTGCTAGCTTTCGGACTGTAACGTATCAAATGATACAATATTGCGCATTACCCCTGGGGAGATCACAGGCTTGCCCGGTGCAGCGAGGAAACGGCGTCTGGTTGGTATCATTGGGGCCGGATTCAGCGGGCTGATCGTCGCGATCGGTCTGCGACGCGCCGGAATCGACAATTTCGTTCTCTACGAGCGCGAGGATGATTTCGGCGGAACCTGGTATGTCAATCGCTACCCGGGCTGCGCGGTCGACAGCGGTTCCGGAACCTATCGGCTTTCCTACCTGCCCTATAACTGGAGCCGCAGCCATGCTTCCGCGCCGGAAGTGCTGGGCTATTTGCGGCATGCCGTCGAAAAGTTCGATATCGCCGGACATCTGAGATGCAACTGCGCCGTGAAAAGCGTCAGATGGGATGACAGCCGAAACACCTATGAAATCATGCTCGCTGACGGCGGCGTTGAAGAGGCGGATGTCGTTTTCAGCGCGGTAGGGCTGCTTTCCGAACCCTCATATCCGAACTGGCCGGGGTTGGAATTATTTCAGGGCAAGCTGCTGCACACCGCCAAATGGGACACCGCTCTGGATTACACCGCCAAGCGCGTTGCCGTTATCGGCACGGGCTCTACATCCGTCCAACTGGTGCCGGAACTCGCGAAGAAGGCTGCGCATGTAAGCGTGTTCCAGCGGCAGCCGGGCTGGATTTTCCCCAAAGAAGTCGTGGAATTCCATCGTGCAGCCGGGCCGGTGTCCTCGCAGGAGGAGGCAGACGCGCATGATGCATATCGCCAGAAAGCGATGGCGGACGTGGCCGCAAGATTTGCTGACGGACGCATCAGCCAGATAGGAACGGCCGAGAATACGAAAGCCCGCACGAACGCCGAAAATTTCATTCGTGAATCTTTTGCCGACCGTCCGGACCTTATACCGCTGGTAACGCCGGATTATCCGGTAATGGGGAAGCGGCCGGTTTTCAGCAGCGATTTTTATCCGGCGCTCAAGCGAGATAACGTCACGCTTGTTCCTCACGCGGTCAGCGCATTGACTGCGGATGGCCTGGTGGATGCAACCGGTAAAGAGCATCGCGTCGACATTGTTGTCCTGGCCACCGGGTTTGCGGCGAGCCAGTTTCTGCGATCGGTGGATGTGCGCGGCATAAACGGGATCTCGTTGCACGATTACTGGCAAGATGAACCCCGCGCTTATCTCGGCGTGATGGTGCCAGGTTTCCCCAATTTCTTTATTATGTATGGGCCCAATACCAACTCGACGGGCGGGCTCGTGACGATGCTGGAGAGTCAGGCGGCGTTCGCGATCGACACCATTCAGGATATGCTGAACGCAGGCTGCTCGACCGTTCAGGTCGATGAGGCCAAATTCGAAGCCTACAACCGATGGCTCGACGACGCATTTGTAAACTCCGCTTACAAATCGACCCATAATTATTTCACCAATAAACGTGGCCGGGTCATTACAAATTTTCCGCGAGGGTCCGAAACGTTTGTGAAGATGCTGCGGGAAGGGCGCGAAGGCGCGCTCGTCTACGGTGGAACACGAGACGATCCCGCAGGCATCACACCACGCGTCGTTGCTGCACGACCTCGCTGAAAACATCTCGCGGGCGTCTATGGAGAAAACGTCGGCGATCGGATGATCGTGACACCATGGCAACGTCAGCGCTCGCGGACGCACGCGTTGACGAAACGCTGAACTGCGATCTTGGTTTGCGAACGGACCATGCTTTGCAAGGCCGAGAGAACTTCTTCGGGATTCAGTCTTCGCCGCTATTGATAGGATAAGTGGATCAATCGTTCCGATAATTCACATTGTCCAACTATTACGGCCGTGATCCAATCGAGGCATCCGTAGGAGATAAAGATGCCCCTGGTTGGAGCCGTCGCCGCGCCTCATTCCCATCTTCAGTTGTTCACGCGCCCCGCCGAAAGCGAACAGTACAAGCAGGATGTCCAGAAGGGGCGCAATGCCATGCTCGCCCTGCGCGAGCAGGTCGAACGCGCCAATCCCGATACGATTCTGGTTATCCACGACGACCATTTCGTCAATTTCGATTTCCGCTGCTATCCGCCGTTCGCGCTTTTCATCGGGCACGAGGCGAAGGGAAGCGGCGTGACCGATCCGGACACGATCGAAAAGATCACCGGCGCGACCTATCGGAAATACGAGGGAAAGGAGAACTATCAGTCGGCGCCGAGCGGCATTCCCCAGCATATGGCCAACTGGGACAATCAAAAGCCGTACGTCTATCCCGCAAATACCGATCTCAGCGTGCACATGCTCAAGGGGCTGCTCGCGCGCGGCTTCGACATGCCGTTCACGTCCGACGGCAGCATGGACGGCGAGGAAGTCCTGACCACGAACTTCCTCAATCCCAAGGCCGACAAGAAGATCATGCTGATGTTCACCAACGGCTACGTGCCGCCGTTGCCGTGGCCCAAACGCAGCTATGAACTCGGCAGGGCCGTCCGCGAAATCCTCGACGAGGTCGAGGACCGTGTGCTGATCCTGGCGACCGGCGGCATGTCGCACTATCCCGGGACGCCGCTCTACGGCCATGTCGACGAGGCGTTCGATAAGAAGATCCTCGACACGCTTGCCAGCGGGAAGGGTAGCGACCTCGCGAAGTTGTCTCCCGACGATCTGATGAATTCCGGCAACGGCGAACTGGTCAACTGGGTCATCACGGCAGGGGCCTGCGGCGATGTTCCATGCCGCGTGCTCGATTACGTCCGCCTGTGGCACATCGGCCTCGGCTATCTCTACTGGGAGCTCTAGGATGCAAAGCACAGCCGATATTCTGAAGCCGTTCGCCGGTGAGATGCGTCATCTCACGAGTGCGCTGAACATGATCGCGAGCGACATGATCCGTGACCGCAAGCTTGCGGAGAAGCTCGACAGCGATCCTGATTATTTTCGCAAGAATTATCCGGTCACGGAGGAAGAGCTCCAGGCGATGCGTGACCGCAACATGATCCGTCTCTACCAGCTCGGCCTTCATCCATTCCTGCTCGTTCGGTTCGCGGGCATGATGGGAATTCTTGAGTATTGGCAGGCTCTCGGGGCCCCGGGCCGCGGCGGCGGCTGGCCCCGGAACATGTAGCTCGGGCTTAACGAATGAGCGGAGGCAGACCGAGGATAGCGCTGTTTTCGAGTTCCAATGCCACGATCGCATCGTCTCCGCCTTTGGTGACCAGCAACAAGGCGCGTGCGAAGTACGGACTGGCGCCGCTCGTCAACGCCGATCAGAGCGAGATGCGGTTCGACGCGCTGCGTGCCCAGAGGCTCGCTCGCCCGGTTACCATCTACGTCGAGCAGTACAGCGCTCATCCACTTGAGAAGGACGCTGCCGAACTCTACGGTCCGCCGGACGGTTATCTCGACAAGGAAGGCGTGTTTCATGAGGCGCCGTCGAGTCCGGATGACAGGCCGGTCTATGAGATCGAGCTTCGGCCGGAAGACGGTCTCTATCCTTTCCCCTATGTGGCGCGCCAAGCCGATGGCCAACCATGGGAGCGTGACGAGGCCGATGTCGGAGCTCCGGCGCACCGGAGCCGGCAGCCGTTCTTCCCGGATGGTTCACGCCTCGTCGAAGAGATTGACCGGTTCGGGATCGGCGAGAACGGTGTCGGAAATCTGATTTCGTCGCGCGCAGACCTGGACTTCTACAGGGTATTGCCGCCATCGGGATACACCAAGGGTCTTTCGAAATCCGCTCGTTCCGACATAGGCGACGGCGACATTCTTCCCGAGAAGGCTGGCAAAGACTTCTTTCCCTATCGGCCATGGCACCTCGGTCAGCATCCGCCGCGCCCCGGCCTTGCACGCATCGTGAATGATGTTCAGAGCGCGTTAGAGCGAGCGACGTACGACGGAATCGTCTGGCTGCAGGGAAGCCCCCGGATCGAAGAGACGCTCTATTGGCTTAATCTCCTTCTCGATACTTCATTGCCGATCTGCGGGAACGCCGCTCAACGCGCGCATGGACAGATCGGCGACGATGGTGCGAAGAACATTTCCGACTCCATCGAATTCATTAAATCGCGTGTCTGGGCGGATGAGGACGGCCGTAATCGCCTTGGTGCCGTGCTCATCCAGGAGCAGCAGATTTTCGCGGCGCGTGATGTTCAAAAGGGCGACGCACGCCCCGGCGCATACGTCGCTACCGGGGGACACGGAGGCATAGTCGGCGCCGTCGGCTTTGGCGGGCTGCCGATCGTTACCTATCTTCCTGCCACGCGCCATACGCACCGCTCGCTCGTCAACCTCAGTCGCTTGCCGGCCGTCGTCAGCGGCGTGCGGCGGGACGAACGCGGCAATGCGGTTACTACAATCGAGACTTCTGTGCGGGACGAGCGCGGCCGCCTGCTCGAAGCGGCAATTCCGCGTGTGCAGATCATTAAAGACGGGAACTACGCGGACGATAACTTCGAGCCCAGCCTGCAGGACCAGGTCGACGTGCTCGCCCTCATCGGTTTCAACCTCGATCGGGGAGGGCTTTCCGGATTCGTTCTCGAGGGGCTTTCACCCTACGGAACGCCGACCTCCGCTGCGCGCCACGCGGCTTTGCTCAGCGCCGTGTACAGCGGAATTCCGGTTGTGCGCGTCGGGCGGGGCAACAACGAAGGGTTTTCCGCGCCGGTCGATATGTTCATTGGCGGCCGAAATCTGACTTCGACAAAAGCCAGAATCCTGCTGATGGCATGCCTGCTGCGATTTGGCAGCTTGCCGCCAGTCGCCAATCCGAAAGCGCCGACGGCGGCCGAACTCGGCAAGATCCGGCAGAAGCTTCAGGAATACCAAGCCGTGTTCGACACTCACTAGCGGGCTCGCGAATGCAAACATGGTCGCTTGGTTCAGTCACGATTACGCGGGTGGAGGAGCAGATCGGCTTCGCCCATATGCCGCCCGAGCGCTATTTTCGGGGGTTCGATCGAGAGCTTTTCAACCGCCACCTCTCGTGGCTGGCGCCGAACCACTATGACCCTATCACCGACCGGGTGGTCAGCAGCGTTCACTCCTGGATCATCAGGGCGGGAGCGACCACGATTCTGCTCGATGCGTGCGCGGGCAATCACAAGCCGCGGTCATGGACCCCTCGCTTCAACCAACTTGACACTCCGTATCTCGCCCGCCTGCGCGCCGCGGGATGCAGTCCGGAAGACATCGATATTGTTCTCTGCACGCATTTGCATGCCGATCATGTGGGTTGGAATACGATGCTACGCGACGGCCGCTGGGTGCCGACGTTTCCAAACGCGAAGTATCTGTTCTCGAAGACCGACGATGCTTACTGGGATCCCGGCCGTAATGCCGCCATGGTAAGCGACCCGCGAAGCGCCGTGTATACGGACAGTATCTTACCGGTCGTGCAGGCGGGGCAAGCGACCTTGGTTGAAGACGGATACCGGCTTTCCAGCCAGCTCGCGGTCTTCGCCACGCCCGGACATACGCCGGGACACGTCTCGTTAAAATTCGAGGACGCCCATGCGCGCGCGATCTTCTGCGGCGACGTGATTCACCATCCCATTCAGATCTATGCGCCGCACTGGAACCATATGGCGGACGAAAGGCCGGAGGTGGCAGGGCCGACACGCCACGACCTTCTCGGCGCCTGCGCCGAGACTGGCGCCTTGCTGTTTCCGACGCATTTCGGCTCGCCGCATGTCGTCCGTATCACCGGAGTGGCCGGCGTGGGCTTCGCCGGCGAGTTCATTCCGCCGATTGGAACATAAATGTCCATCTCGCTCCGTCGCATCAAGAGCTTCGTCGCTGTCGCGGACCTTGGAGGTTTTCGCAAGGCGGCGGACGAGCTTTCGATGTCGCAGCCGGCGCTGAGCGCGCACATCAAGGAGCTGGAGGAAGAGCTTGGAATGCGCCTGCTTCGGCGCACGACGCGGCAAGTGAGGTTGACCGAGGACGGCGAGCTGTTCCTCGCGCGCGTACGCAGAACGCTTGCCGACTTCGAATCGGCGATCGGCGAGATGAAGAAGCACGCAACGGTTCAGCGCGGGCGTGTGTCGGTGGCTTTCGTGCCGTCTATTGCGGCGAGTATTCTGCCTGGAATTCTGTCGGGCTTTGCCAGGAAGCATCCGGATATAACCGTTCGCATCAGCGACGAGCGCACGGAAGTGATCGAGAGCAGGCTGCGGCGCAACGAGGTGGACTTCGCCGTTTGCCCGGAGTGGCATCGCCATTCCGATTTCGAGTTTGAGCGTATCGCCGACGATCCGTACTATGCGATCTTTCCAAAGACGCATGCGCTCGCGAAAGAACGCAAGGTAACGTTGCGCAAATTCAGTACGTACCCGCTCGTGCTCATGCGGCCGGGATTGAACATGCGCGATGTGATGGATGCGGCTGCGGGGTCTGCCGGCGTCGTGCTCCGGCCGATCCATGAAGTTTACAATCACGACACGCTCATTGGAATCGTAGCGGCTGGCCTGGGCATCGGCGCGATGCCGCGGCTTACGCTTTCCATGATCAAGCATCCGCAGCTGGCGACGGCCCGGATTTCCGATCCGGAAATCCGGCGCTCTATCGGAATCCTGAAACGGCGTGGGGAGCCGCTCCTGCCCGCTGCGCAGAAATTGGTCGAAGCGGTTCGCATCGGGATATTGGCGGCCGGGGAAAATACGCCCGCAGGCCGTTCTGCGAAAGCCAGCCGACGATAAGTGTTTTTCTGGGAGGATAAAAGCGATGATCAGAATGACTAGGACATCGGCGTGGATCTGTGCCGCAGTGCTGTTCGCGTGCTCTCCGGCCTGGGCTGCGGACGACTTTCCGTCGCAGCCGATCAAGATCCAGGTTGCCGCCTCTCCCGGAGGTCCTCTCGACCTCGTTGCGCGAACGATTTCGGACCGGCTCTCCATGAGCCTGAAGCAGCCGATCATTATCGAGAACAGATCGGGCGCGGGCGGCAACATCGCCGCGGACTTTGTGAGCAAATCGCAGCCCGATGGATATACCCTGGGGCTCCTGTTAAGCACCACGCTGACGGTGAACCCGTATCTCACGAAAGGTCTCAGCTTCAACCTGAAGCCGATTTCGGTCCTGAATTACAGCACACAGGTCGTTGTCGTTTATCCGTCCGTGCCCGCGAAGAACATTCCGGAGTTTGTGGATTGGGCGAAGAAAAACGAGCCCGTTTCCTATGGGCATGCTGGAAACGGCACGCCGGCACATCTGGCGATGGAATATTTCCGGCTGCTCGCTGGCTTCAAGACCGTTCCCATTCCTTATCGAGGCGCGGCGCCGATGGCCACCGATATGCTGGCTGGCCAGTTCAAGGCGGCGTTTGGATCGCTTTCGCAGATGCTGCCGCTCGTGAATACCGGCAAGCTACGCGCGCTGGCGGTCTCGACGGCAAAGCGTTCTCCGCTTGCCCCTCAAATACCGACGATTGCCGAGTCCGGATACCCGGGCTTCGATCTGTCGACCGATTTCGTCCTGATGGCGCCTGGCGGCACGCCGGATGACGTCGTGGAAAAGCTGTATCGCGAAACGAAGAAGATACTTGAGCTGAAAGAGGTGCAGGATGTCCTTCGGCCCGCCGATATCTGGGTCGTCGCTTCCACGCCCAAAGAAGCCGTAGATCGCTTGAACGCGGGCAGCAAGCTTTGGAGCGACGTCGTGAAGCGCACCGGGATGTCGACGAACTAGGGTTCTCGTCCCGGCCTCCGGGCCGCGGCGCTGGTGCCGCGGCCGCTCATGCAAGAGCGTACGATGGTTTCGGAAACGACCGCGCTTCGTGGATACGCGGATGGTCAATTGGACTTGCAGTTCAGTCCTGCTGCGTGGCACGCCGATCGCGAAAGGACGCTGGCGCATCACATCCGCTATGGAGCGGAGGTCGCAGACCGCCTGCATGCGTTCAGAGATATTCGATATGGGAGCGGGCCGCTTCAGACGATGGACATTTTTCCGGGGCCTGTTGCGAGGGCCCCGATTTGCATCGCCCTCCATGGAGGCTTCTGGCGCACCTCCGACAAGAAAGCATTTCTCTTTCTTGGCGAGCGGCTGGCAGAGCAGGGGGTGGGATACTTCGTGATTAATTTCGATATGTGTCCGGCAGTCGGTATCGAGACGATCATTCGCCAGGTGCATGAAGCGGTAGAATGGATTCAACGGCATGCAGGGAAGTATTCCTGCGATCCCTCGCGGATATATCTGTTCGGCCACGCGACAGGCGCGCATCTCGCTGCCAGCCTGCTCACCGGCACTTCCGTCGGGCTGCCGCAGTTTGACCGCGGCCCGCTCCTGGGTGCGCTGCTGGTCAGCGGCCTGTACGACTTGCGTCAGATCCCGCGGCTGAAAGTCAATCAAACGCTGAAGCTCACGCCCGAGACCGCGCTTCTGTACTCGCCGCTATTCAAGGCCGACGCAATTCGGGCCCCGGTTATCATTGCGGCGGCAGCGAATGAGACGCCGGAGTTCATCGCGCAGAGCAAGGACATGGCAACTGCTACGACCCGCGCAGATGTGCCCACGCAATTCCGGCTCGTCCCCGACTGCGGGCATTTCGATATCCTCGATACCCTGTTGTCATCCGAGGGTGGGCTGTTCTCGGATTTTATGCGTCTGATGGCGGATGAGCGCGAGGTCCGGAACTGAATCTTCACTCGAGTGGCCTGCTCCGACGGTAGTTGCAATCGGATGTGGCTACGCGCATAGAAGCCCCTGTTTGAGCAAGGCTGAAGGAGCTGGCGTTGATGAGCGACAAGAAAATGCGGCTGGCGGCTTATTTCAATCCGACAGGTCATCACGTTGCGTCTTGGCGTCATCCCCGCGCACAGAAAGATGCCTCGACCAATTTCCAGCATTATATCGAGATCGCCCAGACGGCCGAGCGCGCCAAGTTCGATATGATTTTCCTCGCCGACTCGGTCGCGACGCGCGAAGCCGATATGGAGGCGATTAGCCGGTCCGTGCAGTTCATTGCGCATTTCGAGCCGATTACGCTGCTTTCGGCGCTCGCCGCCGTGACGAAAAAGATCGGCCTCGTCGCTACCGTATCCACGACGTACAATGAACCTTTTAACGTGGCGCGCAAATTCGCCTCGCTGGATTGGATCAGTAACGGCCGCGCGGGCTGGAATCTGGTCACATCCAACGGAATGCCACAGGCGCTGAACTTCGGTCGCAGCAGCGTGGAGCCGCATTCGATCCGCTACGCCCGGGCGCAGGAATTCGCCGACGTTGTAAAGGGGCTGTGGGATTCCTGGGACGACGACGCGTTCATAAAGAATACCGAGAGCGGTCTATTTTTCGAGCCTGAGAAAATGCACTACCTCAATCATCAGGGCGAATATTACAAAGTTCGCGGACCGCTGAATGTCCCTCGCCCTCCGCAAGGGCATCCGGTAATCGTCCAGGCCGGGGCCTCGGAAGAAGGCAAGGAAACCGCCGCGATGCTGGCCGAGGCAATATTCAGCCCTCATCTCAACATCGACGCCGCGAAGGCTTACTATGACGATGTCAAGGGCCGTATGAAGAAGTACGGCCGTAATCCCGATCATCTCAAGATTTTACCCGGGCTGAGTGTCGTCGTCGCGGAAACCGATGCCAAGGCAGAAGAGGATTTCAATTATTTGCAGTCGTTGATTCATCCGATGGTCGGCCGGGAAATTCTCTCGACCATGATGGGAGGCCTGGATCTGTCTAAATACGACATGGACAAAGAGTTGCCGGACCCGCTGCCGGAAAATAAAGGGAGCAAGGGGCATTACGAAAGTATCCTGGCGATGGCGCGACGCGAGAGGCTGACAATCCGCCAACTCGGCGAGCGCGTCGCCGGTGCGCGAGGCAAGAACACGATGCATGGGAGTCCGAAGAAAGTCGCGGATTACATGGAAAGCTGGTTCAAAGCTGGCGCATGTGACGGCTTTTGCATCATGCCGCCTTATATTCCCGGTCTGCATGATGACTTTTGCAACATGGTGGTGCCTGAATTGCAAAAGCGCGGTCTTTTCCGCACGGAATATGAGGGCAATACGCTGCGTGACAACCTGGGGCTACCGTATCCGAAGAGCAAATACGACGCGCGGTTGCGGAGTTGAGGACAGGTAGTACTGGTAACCAGGCGTGGAGCGACCATGGCTGCGATACCGCAATCATAAGGACTGCGTGGCGTAAGGACCGCGTGCGCTGTCCCGCTTGCTTCGGAAGTTTTCGTTGTGATGCCATCCGATCGATGGGGTGCTCAATAGCTTCTTGGCGCGGTACTCACCACGCCGATGACAGCGCCTGATGAATCAAGCGCAGGCGAACCGCTGTCGCGGTGCAGGCGCCGAGGCTCGGTGCGGCGTTGTCAGTCTCAGGGTCGACGAAGCGAATTTGCAAACTGCCGGGCTTGCCGTGACGGTCAGCGCTGCCGCGCGCAACTTGCGCGGACCAACCAGCCTCGCAGCTTGCGAGCGGGGCGGGATGCGACAGCGGCCGTTCTATCCAGATGAGAGTGGAGCGGGTGGAAGGGTATCGAACCCTCGTCTTCATCCGGGAAGATGACGCTCTGCCATTGAGCTACACCCGCTTGGAGGCCCGACCTTGTTGCCAAGGATTAAAGGAGTTGCGGCTCCTCCGCGTAAGCTTCCGCCACCGGGCCGCAGACATGATACGGGTTATTCCGTGTGCGTTAGCTTACAACGGCGTAACATTGGCAACACGCTTAAGGAACGGTGAAAGAGACCATCCGGCTGGCGCTCTTGCCGAAAAAAGGCGGGGCTACACGCGACAGTAATAGCTCGATCCAGGTCGTTATCGATATTCATCGTGTGTCGATGAGAGGAAAATCCGCCGCTCTCCTGTGATTACTTCGCAATCCATTTCCATTCTGAGGGTGAGCAAGTCTCCCCCAATGGCTGTCTCCATTCAGGAAAGATGTGGCCCTCAAGTTGCCGCCAGGACGGGCGCCGGAACGCGGTCGCGCGGACGGGTCGGTCCGCCGGCGAAGATTTGGAGGAGGCCGGCGCCGCAGCCGACAAGCGTGCCGATTTGCCATGCGCGGTCGTAAGAGCCGTAGAGGTCGAAAATCAATCCGCCGCCATAAGCGCCGAGGGATGAGCCCAGCTGGTGCACGACGAAGGAAATCCCGAGCAACGTCGCCATGTATCGGGTCCCGAAGATATCGGCGACCATCCCGCCGACCAGCGGCACCAGGCCCGGCCACCACAGCAGCCCCATCACGACCGCGAACAGCATCGTGCTGGCCGGCGTAGGGGGCATCATGAAATAGATGGCCAGCATGACCGAACGCAGGATGTACAGAAGCCCGAGCAGCACGTGCTTCGGATATCTGCTGCCAAGCCAGCCGGTAACCAGCGAGCCGATCGAGCTCACGCCGCCGATGATTGCCAGCGCTGCAGCGCTCAGCATCGGATCCTGGCCGCAAAGTGCCAGATAGGCGGGCAGGTGGGTCGTCAGGAAGATCAGATTCAGGCCGCAGACAAAATAGGCGGCGGACATCACGATAAATGGCCGATTTCGCATGGCCTGGCCGAGCACCTCGCGCATGGAAGCGGTTTCGCTGGACGGCGTCGGGATTTTATCGGCCCCGCCCGCCATGAAGGCGGCGGGCAGCATCGCGAAGCTCACGGCGACGAAAAGGATCACCGGAACCTGCCATGCGTGATGCGCCAGCACGGCCTGGGTGGTGAGCGGCCCGATCAGGGTGCCCAGCGACCCCGCAGCAGAGACGACGCCGAGCATCATGCTCCGTCGTTCGGGCGACACCGCCCGCACAACCGCGCTCATGGTCAATGACGTTGCCGTGCACGACAGGGATATGCCGATCAGGCCGCCCGAGATGACAAGGGCGAGCGTGCCTTGCGCGGCCGCCATGATGACCAGTCCGGCGATGAAGAGTACCGCGCCGGCCAGCATCGTGATGCGCAGACCGAAGCGGTCGGCGATCGCTCCAATCACAGCCTGCGAAAGCCCCCACACGATATTCTGGACGGCCAGCGCCAGCGTGAAATCCGCGGCGGCAATGGCGAGGTCCTTGGTGACCGGAGTGAGAAACAGGCCGAAGCTCTGGCGTATCCCCATGCCAAGCGTGAGCAGGAGGGCGGCGCCGATGAGGATGGACCGAACCTGGCTGCTCGGTGCGATGGTCCGTGACATTTTTGGAGACAACTCCGGGGAAGTGACTCGGGCAGTCTGACCTAGCAGCCGAGGCCAGCCAAGGCCTTTTCGCTACGATCGCAAGGTCGCAATGGAGCCGCGCGCGTGCCGAACCTCGGCCGCCACCCCATAAACCGCATCCGAATCGAATTGCCTGAGTTGACGGAGAGCAGCATCGTCATCGTCGATATGATCGTTGTCTGCCTCACCGGGTTCGGCCTGGACGCCGGACTGCGTCGCATCATCCGCCCGGCTTCACCGCTTCGCCGGCGGTCTTGAACCACTTGGTGATCTTGCCCTCGGTGACGGTTTCACCGAGCTGCTGCATGAGGCTCCCCCGTCATCACCGGACCGGCGCGTAGCGCCGTGTTCCGGTGATCTCGCTTAGGATGCCACCATGTCTCCCCGATCAGGATCGCCGGACATAGACGAACGGCTTCGCCCGGCGATGACGAAAGAGAGACGCGTAGTCGCCATTGGCCGGTCACCAATTCACCGATACATACTGCGTCTCGAGGAACTCCATCATGCCCTCGTGGGCGCCCTCGCGGCCGATGCCGGACTGCTTGGTGCCGCCGAACGGCGCCGCCGGATCGGACACCACGCCGCGGTTGAGCCCGATCATGCCGTAGTCGAGCTGCTCGGAGACGCGCAGCCCGCGCGAGAGGTCGCGCGTGTAGAGATAGGCGATGAGCCCGTACTCCGTGTCGTTCGCGCGGCGGACGGCTTCATCTTCCGTCCTGAAGGTCTGGATCGAGGCCACCGGCCCGAAGATCTCCTCGCTGAGCATCTTGGCCTTGTCCGACACGCCGGTCAGCACCGTGGCGGGATAGAAGAAGCCCTTGCCGCCCGGCGCCTTGCCGCCGGTCAACACCTTCGCGCCGTTCCGCACGGCGTCCTCGACCAGTTCGATCACCTTGTCGAGGCCTTCCCTGTTCACCAGCGGGCCGAGCGCCACCCCCTCGGTCAGGCCGTTGCCCATCTTGAGGCCGGCCATCCGGGCGGCGAACTTCCTGGCGAATTCGTCATGCACCTGCTCGTGCACGAAGAAGCGGTTCGCCGCCGTGCAGGCCTCGCCCATGTTGCGCATCTTGGCGATCATCGCGCCCTCGATCGCCGCGTCGATGTCGGCGTCCTCGAACACGATGAACGGCGCGTTGCCGCCGAGCTCCATCGCCGGCTTCACCACGTTGTCGGCCGCCTCGCGCAGCAGCTTGCGGCCGACCTCGGTCGAGCCGGTGAACGACACGACCCGCACGCGCGGATCGTGCAGCATCGCCGACACCACCTTGCCCGAGGAGCGCGACGGGATGACGTTCACCACCCCCGCCGGCACGCCGGCCTCCTCCAGCGCCGGCATCAGCGCCAGCATGGTCAGCGGCGTGTCCGAGGCCGGCTTGAGCACCACCGTGCAGCCCGCCGCCAGCGCCGGGCCGATCTTGCGGGTCGCCATCGCGGCGGGGAAGTTCCACGGCGTCACCAGCACCGCCACCCCGGCCGGGCGGTGATGCACCAGGATGCGCGCGCCCGAGGACGGCGCCCGCGACACCTCGCCGATGTTGCGCACCGCCTCCTCGGCGTACCAGCGGAAGAACTCGGCCGCGTAGGCCACCTCCGCCCGGCTGTCCACCAGCGCCTTGCCGTTCTCGATGGTGATCAGCTTCGCGAACCGCTCGGCGTCTCGCATGATCACTTCGTAGGCCTTGCGCAGGATCTCGCCGCGCTCGCGCGGCTTCCGCGCCGCCCACCCCGGCTGCGCTTTCGCCGCGGCGTCCACCGCCGCCCGCGCGTCCTCCACACTCGCGCTCGCCACCGCGGCGACCGTCGCCTCCGTCGCCGGGTCGATCACATCGAAGCGCTCCCCGCCCGATGCCTTGCGCCACTCCCCGCCGATCCAGAGATCCGTCGGTACTTCCTCAAGAAGATTGTCGTACATAAAAGGGCACCTTTAATTCAGAACAAGGTTGAGCTCCGGTCTTGCGGACTTAGATCACTCCAAACCGAGGCAGCTTTCGAGAATGTCCAATCCTTGTTCCAGAACATCGTCTTCGATGGTGAGGGGGGATAGAAGCCGGATCGTGTTGGCCGTTGTGCCGCAAGACAGCAAGATCAAACCGCTGCTGTAGGCGTTTTCGATTGTGCGCTTGGTGGCCGCTGCGTCTGGGCGACCATCGCCATCGGTAATGTCGAAGCCGATCATGGCGCCAAGCCCACGAATGTTGGCGATCGGCATGACGTCGTTGCGAGATTTGATTCCGTTCAACCTTGAAGTCAATCGGGCGCCGATACGATTGGCGCGGTCGAGCAAACGCTCCTCCTTGATGACATCGAGGACAGCCAGCGCTGCGGCACAGGCAAGAGGATTTCCGGCATAAGTGCCGCCGAGTCCGCCAGGCGAGGGCGCATCCATAATTTCCGCTTTTCCGATCACCCCGGATAAAGGAAAGCCGCCTGCCAGACTTTTGGCGACGCAGATCAGATCGGGTTCGACGTCGTAATGCTCCATGGCGAACATCTTTCCCGTTCTGCCAAAGCCGGTCTGAACCTCATCCGCGATCAACAGGATGCCATGCGCATCGCAGACTTTTCGCAAGGTGCGCATGAAGTCAGGGGGAGCTACGTGAAATCCACCCTCACCCTGCACCGGTTCGATAATAATTGCCGCCACGCGAGATGGGTCGACATCAGCAGCGAACAGATAATCAAGCTGTCGGAAACTCATTTCAGGGGTGATGCCGTGGTACTCCATCGGAAAGGGAAGGTGCCAAACCTCGGGCATGGCGGGCCCCAGGTTCTTCTTATAAGGCACAACCTTGCCGGTCATGGCGGACGCCATGATTGTCCTGCCGTGAAACGCGCCAGTAAACGCAATGACGCCGGTTCGGCTTGTTGAGGCTCTCGCGATCTTGACGGCATTCTCCGTTGCCTCGGCGCCGGTAGACAATAGCACCGATTTGGCCGCCCCTTTGAAGGGCGCGATCGCATTCAGTCGTTCCGACAATGCGATGTAGGGCTCATACATGACCACCTGAAAACAGGTGTGCGTATATTGATCCATTTGTTTTTTTACGGCCGCCACGATTTTTGGATGGCAATGGCCGGTATTGAGAACGGCGATGCCCGCCGCAAAATCGATGTACCGCTTGCCATCGAGATCCCAGAGCTCCGCATTGCGGGCGTGGGATACGGAGATCGGTGTGACGTGCCCGACACCACGTACGACGGCGCTATTCCGCCGATTCAGCAGCTCCGCATTTTTGGACATCGGTTCGTTTACCTGGATTTTGAGGCTTTGAGCTTGCAGGTTGCATTAATTCTGTTACTAAGACGGTTATCATGACGAGCAACATAATCACTGTCAGGTCTAACATATGACGAAAGCCGAAGCCAAGTGGCCCGACCAGCGGCGATGGGTCACCTCAATTTCCGAAGTGCAGGATGACGAGATTCTGTTGCGTGGCTATCCGCACACACAAGTCATCCGCAATCTCAGCTTTACGGAATCTTTTTTCCTCATGGTGCGCGGCGAGCTGCCGACCCCGGCGGAGAAGGCGCTGCTGGACGCGCTTCTTTGTGCCGTGCCCGACTATGGTCTGTTTAAGCCCGGTACGGTTTCAAGCCGGATTGCCGTGTCGGGTAATCCGTCGATGACCGCGGGTCTGGCCGTCGCGTTTCTTTCCGCGGGCACTCACACGCTCGATCCGTTCGAGGCCGGCAATTTCATCATCGATCTGCACGAGAAGTTCAAGGCGAGTGGCCTCTCCATGGAGGACTTCGCCGCGGGCGTGGTGGCCGAAAAGAAGGCAAAGAAGGAGCGCATTCCTGGATTTGGACATCCGATCTTCGAGTACGTTGACTGCCGTGCGGTGGCGCTGCGCGATGTAGCCGAGAAGAATGGCTTGCTCGGCGACAAGTTGGCGCTTTACGAAGCGGTGCATCGCGCATTCACCAAGCTGCCGGGGCGCGCGACGGTGCCAATCAACGATATCGGTATGTCTGCGGCATTGCTCGCGGGGATGGGATTTACCCCGGCGGAGATGGTCGGCGTTTTGCTCACGTCGACGATTCCCGGACTGGTTGCCCATATATCGGAGGAGTTCCAGCAAAACGTCAGAATCCGCGTCGTAGACGAAAGCCTGCAGCGTTATACCGGCCCTTCGCGCCGGGAATTGCCACAGAAGAAGTGAATTATGAGTACTGGAAAGATGCGGAAATACGCCGAGCTGGAGGTCGGAGAAGTTATCGAGTCCGCTTCGGTTACGGTCACCGAAGCCCATGTGGTCGCATTCGCGGGTATCACGGGCGATTTCCACCCGCTGCACATGAACGAGCCCTTCGCGAAGAAAACTCAATTCGGGGGGCGCATCGCTCACGGACCTCTTATTTTCAGCATGTGTACCGGTCTCTTCGTTCAAGCCGACCCGCTGGACTCCATCGCGTTCCTCGGCATGGACTGGAAGCTTCTCAAGCCTGTGATGCTTGGAGAGACGATCCGCGTGCGCAGCACGCTCACGAAGATCCGCGTTACCTCCTCTGGCGACAAAGCAATCGTTGAGCATCTCCGCGAGGTGCTCAATGAGGATGATGACGTCGTCCAGCAGGGAACGACTTCTATCATGATGCTCATCCCGAAGGCTGTTTGAGCACGATTTCCTTCTCGAGTTTTGCCGGTGTGACTGAGCAGGCCAGGGAGAAATCCGCTTGATTGCCGACCAGTACGAGGCTCTGAAAGCGGCTGTCGAGGGCAACTGGGCCACGCAAGTCGCGTGGTTGCAGCGGTTGGTTCGTTTTCCGAGTGTGCGCGGCGCGGAAACCGAGTGCCAGGATTGGCTATGCGCAGAGTTTAAGGGGCGCGGCTGGGAAATAGACCGCTACACGCTCGCTGATGTCGATCTGCAAAGCGTTCCCGGTTATGCCCCCATGGTCGATGTCGAGCAGGACCAATCGGTGCAAGTTGTTGCGACCGTACCTTCGGGTAATCCTGGTGGGCGCAGCTTGATTTTGCAGGGCCATGTGGATGTTGTTCCGGCCGGACCGGAAGCATTGTGGACCGAGCCGCCATTTGGCGGAGTGGTGAGAAACGGCTGGCTTTTCGGCCGCGGCGCTCAAGACATGAAAACCGGAATATCCGCGCTCGTCTTTGCGCTGGATGCAATTGAAGCCTGCGGTTTCAGGCTCAACGCGCCCGTCTATCTTCAAACCGTTACCGAAGAAGAGAGCACTGGAAATGGCGCGCTTTCCACGCTCGTGCGCGGATACAGGGCGGATTGCTGTTTAATCCCTGAGCCTACGAACAATACGATTACACGCGCTCAGAGTGGAGCAATCTGGTTTCGTCTCTGCGTTCGGGGAAAACCGGTTCACGTTGCGCGCGCGCAATCAGGCTCGAATGCGATTTTGTCGACGTACGCGCTGATCAAAGCGCTACAGGAACTGACGGCGGAGTTAAACGACGCGGCCAAGGCCAACCCATGGTTCGGCGATATCCCCGATCCGATCAAGTTCAACGTAGGGGTTATAAAAGGGGGAGACTGGGCAAGCTCAACGCCAAGCTGGTGCCATGCAGATTGCCGGATAGGATTATTGCCTGGACAGAGCGTGCAGCAGATACGCGATGCGGTGACGGACTGCGTCCGGCGGGCAAGCCGCGCTGATCCGTTCCTGGCGGAGCATCCTGCGGAGATTGTCTGGAACGGCTTCATTGCTGACGCGGCGGTCCTTAAGCCTGGGTCGGAAGCCGAAAGGATTCTCTCAGCTGCGCATCGATCGGTTTTCGCTACGTCAATGGCAGAGCGGCTCTCAACGGCAGTCAACGACACGCGTTACTACACGCTGCATCAGCGGATTCCGGCGCTCTGCTATGGCCCTGCAGGCAAGGGAATGCACGGTTTCGACGAGCGTGCCGATCTCGAGAATCTGAAAAAAACGACCCTGGTGATTGCATCCTTTATAGCCGACTGGTGCGGCATCGGGAGTTCGCCGTCACAGGAATGACGCGCTTGTTATCGGTCGAATAGACTGATAATATGTTGACCAACATAAATTGAAGCTGCGCAGTCGGTATGAACAAGCGTCCTCACGCGGAGATTGCCGGGGCTGGGTTTTCGGGCCTGACGATGGCGATTGCCCTTAAGCAGCGCGGCTGGTCCGTTCGCGTTCACGAAGAGTCGGAAAGCCTTCGTGAACTCGGAGCCGGCCTATTCATCTGGGAAAACGGGCTGCGCGTTTTACGGGCTATTGGTGCCTACGAGGAGACCATAAAAGGATCTCATGCGGCTCGGTTTTACGAGACGCGGCGCAACGGGACGGTTGTTTCCCGAAACCAGTTCGGTGCTGATGTGGGCTGCCAGATGGTCACTTTGACACGGCCGCATCTCTACAACGCCATTAAGGCTGCTGCGCTACGTGAAAATATAGAGATCGTTACGGGATCGAAGATCGTTCGAGCGACGAAAGAAGGCGAGCTTTACACGCATAAGGGTGAAAGGTTCAAAGCCGATCTCGTTGTTGGCGCGGATGGTGTGAAATCCACGGTCCGCGACACGCTTTCAATCCCCAGTGTGCGCAAGCGATTTGCCGACGGCGTCCTGCGTGTTCTGCTCGACCGCCTTGACGAGATGAAAGGCGGGGATTGGGAAAATGTCATCGATTTCTGGTCGGATCCCGAGAAAGGCCTGCGCATTCTTTACGTTCCTTGCAGTCCGACCGAAGTCTATCTCAGCATGATGTCGCCGGTGGATGATCCGGTGACGACCGCGGTGCCTGTGCAAAAGGAAGTTTGGGCAAGCGCCATTCCCGAGCTGGCGCCGCTGATACGCACGATCGGCGTGCAGGGACGCTTTAACGCCTATGAAATGACGAGGTCGGAACGCTGGTTCCTGGGAAGGGCGGCTCTGGTCGGTGATTCAGCGAATGCGATGCCGCCGACGCTAGGGCAGGGGGTCGGATGCGCGATGATGAACGCGCTGGCGTTGGCGGAAACCCTGACGCAGTTCGCTTCTGTGGAAGAGGCTTTGGCGGCATGGGAGCATCAGGAGCGCCCCTTGACCGATGTAACCCAGAAAGAGGCCTGCGATATCGCCGAAACTCGGCGCTTGCAAGAAGGCCGTACGATCAGCGTGTCGGACGATGCCTTCACTACCGCGAAGCATGTTCCGACGGGTTCTCAGGGAAGGGTTGCTTGAGAGCGGACAAACTCCAACGAGGCGCATGCAAGTGTCCCTAGACGAACCGGCAGTCGAAAGCCACGACGCGCAGCATCGAAATCCTACGCCGCCGAATAATCTCCGCTGGATTTTGCGTATCGGGGATTCAATTTCCGTCTCTTGTATGTGGCTTTCGGGCGCGGCAATGGGCCTGATCATTTTGATTTGCGGGATAAACGTGGTGCGCCGCTACGTGCTCGGCTCGGTCTGGAGCTGGGCAGAGGAGGCGATGCTCTTTCTGATGATCGTCGTGGTCTTTCTGGGCGCCGTAACGGTCACCTGGAACGGCGCGCACCTGTCTCTTGATATGCTGGTCAACCGTCTGCAGCCAAGTTTTCGAGCGGTCGTGCTTTGGCTAGGTGTGACTGTTGCCGTGATCACGCTGTGCGTTTGTAGCGTCGTCAGTTTCCAGGTCGTCAAGCTGCTCTACGACTACAACCAGAAGAGTCAGGCACTGGAATTGCCGCTGTGGATGCCGCAGGGCCTGATCTGTCTCGGCTTCGGCCTGATGGCAGCTATGGCCGTCCTACGTGCGGTGCTGGTGCGGGCTTCGCGCGAGGAACTCCCGATCCAATGAGCGCGCTCGTGCTTTTCGGGTTGCCTGTCGTTCTCATCACGATTGGGATTCCGATTTTTCTCGTTCTTCTGCTCACGTCCATCGCGGGTATTCTGATCCTGGGGGTGGGCGATCTTTTCGTGATTCATACAGCGGTATTTGGAAGTCTGGACAGCTTTCCGCTTCTCGCCGTTCCCCTATTTGTCGTCGCAGGCGATGTGATGGCGCGCGGCGGAATCGCGCAACGCCTGATCGAATTGATCTTGTCGGTCGTCGGTGGCGTGCGCGGCTCCTTGCCGATGGCCACCATCCTGTCTGCTTCGGCTTTCGGCGCGATGTCGGGATCGAGTGTCGCTTGCGTGGCTGCCATCGGCAAGCTGACATTGCCGGCGCTGGAGAAGAATGGCTATGGCCGTACTTTCGGCGTCAGTCTCATTACTTCCACCGGCGTGCTG
>Ga0182744_1000950_pt1 | contig 26357 bp, 24 predicted proteins | sample eDN3rd30CKraftMG_FD_128525 | JGI IMG/M metagenome (GOLD analysis project Ga0182744, IMG submission 128525) | Enriched Miracle-Growth compost microbial communities from Emeryville, California, USA - eDNA 3rd pass 30_C Kraft MG (version 2) (version 2) ... | reverse complement strand
CCAGTCGCCGACGTCCTTGAGCAGCGTCTCGTTGCAGCCGTAGAGGCTGAGATAACCGTCACCGTGGTCGACGATGATGACGAGGCCGTAGCCGCGCAGCCAATCGGCGAAGGCGACGCGACCATGCGAGATTGCACGCACCGGCGTACCGCTTTTCGCGGCGAGCAGCACGCCGCTGCTGCGCCGGCCGCCTTCGTCGTTCGCGCCGAACGCGGAAACGATGCGGCCTTGCAGCGGCCAGCGCAGGCGGCCGCGCTGCGCGGCGAAGGATTCCTCGCCCTTGATCTGCTGCGGGATGTCGGCGAACACGTCGCGCAGGCGTTCGAGCAGGCTCGTCAGTTCGGTTTCGTTGCGGCCGAGGCTTGCGATCTGCGCGCCCTGCGCCTTGAGCTTGCCTTCGAGATCGGCGACGAATTTCCCGCGCTCGGCGCGCTCGCTTTCGAGCCTGGCGCCTTCCGCGTTGCGTGCCTCGCGCGTGGCGGCGAGTTCCGCGGTTGCGGCGTGGATGGAATCTTCGATTTCCACGAGATGGCGCATTTCCCCGCGCAACGCGTCGATGTGTTCGAGCTGCGCGCGCTGAAAATAGCGGTGGTACGCAAGCACGCGCGCGATCGCGGCGACGTCGTCCTGCTGCAGCAGCAGCTTCAATTCTTCGTGGTTGCCGAGCGCATAGGCCGAACGCAGCAGCTTGGCCAGATCGGCCTTGCGTGCGGCGAGTTTGTTTTCGAGATCGGCGCGTTCGTGGCCGAGTTCATCGAGACGCGCTTGTTGCGCGGCAAGTTTGTCGTCGAGCGCATGCACGTCCTTCGCCACCATCGCGAGCGCGAGTTCCTTCTCGCGCAAGGCGCGCGTGGCCTCGTCGCGCTCGCCGGTCGCGGCGCGTTGCTGTTCGGTCAACATCCTGATCTGCGCACGAACGTCGGCGAGTTTCTTCGCGGCTTCGGCTTCCTGCGCCTTGCGCTGCGCTTGATCGGCGTCCTGCGCACGCGCGAAACCCGCGAGCGCGAAACCCGCGAGCGCGATGACGGCGACAAGGCGAAACGCGCGGCGCACTCAGGTGAATTCGACGAGGCTGCGGCCGCTCATCTCGGCGGGCTGCGCCAGGCCCATGAGCGCGAGCGCGGTCGGCGCGAGGTCGCGCAGCGCGCCCGGTTGCAGCGTCGCGCTGCGGCCGACGTAGACGAGCGGCACCGGCCCGACCGTGTGCTGCGTGTGCGCGACGCCGTTCGCGTCGACCATCTGTTCGAGGTTGCCGTGGTCGGCGCTGATGAGCATTTCGCCGCCCGCGGCGCGGATCGCGGCTTCGATGCGACCGAGCGCGACGTCGACCGCTTCCGCCGCCGCGATCGCCGCCGACTCGATGCCGGTGTGGCCGACCATGTCCGGATTGGCGATGTTGCAGGCGATGAAGTCGAAACGTCCGGACGCGATCGCGGTGACGAGCTTGTCGGTGAGTTCCGGGCAGCTCATCTCGGGCTTGAGGTCGTAGGTCGCGACCTTCGGGCTCGGCACGAGGATGCGCTCCTCGCCCGCGAACGGTTCCTCGCGGCCGCCGGAAAAGAAGAACGTCACGTGCGCGTATTTTTCGGTCTCGGCGATGCGCAACTGCGTGAGGCCGAGGCCGGAAAGATATTCGCCGAGCGTGTTCTTCATCGACTGCGGCGGCCAGGCGATCGCCGAATCGGCGACGAGATCCTTTTCGTATTCGGTGAGCGTGACGAAGGCCGACAGTTCGATCTTGCGCGCGCGCGCGAAGCCGTCGAAATCGGCATCGACGAACGCGTGCGGCAGCTGGCGCGCGCGATCGGCGCGGAAGTTCATGAAGACGACGGCGTCGCCGTCCTGCATCTTCCAGTCGCGCGCGACGACCGCGGGCTTGACGAATTCGTCGTTCTCGCCGCGTTCGTAAGCCGCATCGAGCGCGGCGAGCGCGGCGTCGAAGAACGGCGCGTTGCCGTCGGCGATGGCATCGTAGGCGAGCTGCACGCGATCCCAGCGCTTGTCGCGGTCCATCGCGTAGTAGCCGCCGCTGACGGTGGCGATGAACGCGCCGGGCACGCCCGCGCATTTGCGCGCGAGCAGTTCGAGCGAAGCGCGCGCGCTGCGCGGCGGCGTGTCGCGGCCGTCGAGGAACGCGTGCACGGCGATGCGCGGCACGCCGCGGCGCGCGGCGAGGTCGAGCATCGCGAGGATGTGCTGCTCGTGGCTGTGCACGCCGCCCGGCGAGACGAGGCCGAACACGTTGAGCGTGGCGTTCGCCGCTTTCGCTGCATCGCAAGCGTGCACGAGCGCGGGGTTGTCGAAGAAGCTGCCGTCGGCGATCGCCGCATCGATGCGCGTGAGATCCTGGTAGACGACGCGACCCGAGCCGATGTTCATGTGGCCGACTTCGGAATTGCCCATCTGCCCGTCCGGCAGGCCGACGAACGCGCCGTGCGTCTGCACCAGCGTGTGCGGATACTCGCGCAGCATGCGGCGCCAGTTCGGCAGGTCGGCCCCGGCGATCGCGTTGTGCGCGGCATCGTCGCGATGGCCCCAGCCATCGAGGATGAGCAGGAGGACGGGTTTGGGTCTGGCCACGTGCGGGTCCGGCGAAGCGAAAACGCAATCCTAGCCGATGCGCCGCTTTAAACGCTTTCGCACCGGCGCGCATCCCAGCGTTCGTCCCCTTCAGGAGCTACGCCATGCAAAAGCTGTTGCTGAGCCTTTCCACCGCCGCCGCGCTGTCGTTCGGCGCACTCGCATTCGCCGACGGCGGCAACGTGCACCGCGTCAACGGCTCGATCCGCATCGAGGCCGGCCAGAGCGCGGGCGACCTGCACGCCGTCAACGGTTCCGTCCACGTCGCCGCTGGCGCGCATGCGGAGTCGGCGTCGACCGTGAACGGCGACGTCGACCTCGGCGCGCGCGCCAGCGCCGAGTCGATCAAGACCGTCAACGGCGGCATCGAGCTCGACGACGGTGCGCGCGTCGGCAAGGATGCGCGGTCGGTGAACGGTTCGATCGAGCTCGGCAAGGGCGCGGACGTCGCCGGCATGGCATCGAACGTCAACGGCCACATCGCGCTCACCGCGGCGCACGTCGGCGGCGGCATCCAGACCGTGGCCGGCGACATCGACGTCGGCGCGGATTCGCGCGTGGAAGGCGGCATCCTCGTCGACCAGCCGCGCGGTCATTCCAACGACAACCGCGTGCCGCGCATCGTCATCGGCCCGCGCGCGGTCGTCGACGGCACGCTCGAGTTCCGCCGCGAAGTCGAGTTGTTCGTGAGCAGGAGCGCGAAAGTCGGCACGATCAAGGGTGCGACGGCGAAGACGTTCGACGGCGACCGACCGTAATCCGTCGCCAAAAAGCATCGCGGCTGAAGCCGCTCCTGCAGTGCTGATTCCCGCAGGAGCGGCTTCAGCCGCAATGCTCTACGAATGGTTCGCGCAGAAAAAAGCGGCGCCGCGAGGCGCCGCCAACGACGGAGGATGCTCCGTCCGTGGAGCGCGCGATGCATCCGTTGCGCGACGAGTCTGCGCAAGGCGCGTCGCAAATGCCGAGACGCGGAATCTGACCCAAGATGGTTTGAACCTTTGGTTCTGCCGTCATGCCCGCGAACGCGGGAACCCAAGCTACTGTTTTCTTTGGATGCCCGCGTTCGCGGGCATGACGTCACAAAATTGAGTCGACCCTGCCGAACCGTTACCGCGCCTTTTTCGCCAGCGCCTTCTCGATGCTCGCCTGCGTCATCGGGTGATAGCCAGACCTGGCCTTGGCATAGACCTTCTTCGCGAAGGCGAGGCCGTTCGGCGTCTTCGCCAGTTCCTCGTAGATCGGCACGACGAGGTAACGACGGCCGATGCGCGTCATGTATTTCGCCATTTCCGTGCGCGCCGGGCGGTAATCGGACCGCGCGGCGGCGAGATACCAGCGCCGCGCGATCTCGGCGTTCGGCGAACCGTTGAGGTGCCAGGCCGCATCGAGTCCGGCAAGCTGCTTCGGCGTGAGTTTTTGCGGCAGGCCGTCGAGGAAGAACATCCACTCGTGGGTGTTCCAGTCCTTGGCGCCGAGGTCGAGCGGCTTGCGCTTGCCGGCGAGCCATTCCTCTCGCTCGGCGGCGATCGCCTGCAGACGCGGCGACACCGGCAGCGGCGCGTCGGCGGGCACGCCGCCTTCGTAGATCCACGCCTTGACCTCGTCGAGGCTCATCTTGCCGGGATACTTGTCGAGCAGGTTCGGCTTGAGCCAGTCGAGCATCTGTTCGGTGGTGATGCTCTGGAACGCGAAGTGGTCGAAGTAGCCGCGCAGGTAGGCGTCGAACGTCTCGCGGCCGAAGCGCGCCTCGAGCGTGCGCAACAGCCAGGCGCCCTTGACGTAGGCGAAGTCGGAACCGGCATCGTCGGCGTCGTCGACATCGGGCACGAGGCGCTGCGCGGCGGGTTTGGTTTCCTTGATCTCGCGGCGCAGGTCGTCGGCGGCGATGATGAATTCCTCGTCGGCCTGCGCCTTGCCGTAGACGGCTTCGACGATGCGATTCTCGACGTAGCTCGTGAAGCCCTCGTTGAGCCACATGTGTTTCCATGCGGCATTGGTAACCAGGTTGCCCGACCACGAATGCGCAAGCTCGTGCGCGACCAGCGAGACGAGGCTCTTGTCGCCGACGAGCACGGTCGGCGTGGCGAAAGTCAGGCGCGGGTTCTCCATGCCGCCGAACGGGAAACTCGGCGGCAGCACGAGGATGTCGTAGCGGCCCCAGCGATACGGACCGTAGAGCTTCTCGGTCGTTTCGATCATCTTTTCGGTGTCGGAGAATTCCTTCGCCGCCTTTTCGACGACGGACGGTTCCGCATACACCGCGCTGCGCGGGCCGGTTTCGCGCACGGCAAGATCGCCGACGGCGATCGCGAGCAGGTACGAGGGAATCGGCTGGTCCATCTTGAAACGGAAATCGCCGTCGAGCGCGTGCTTGACGTCGTTGTTCGCGCTCATGACGATGCGCAGCGCCTTCGGCCCGGTCACGTGCGCGGTGTAGGTGAAGCGCACCGCGGGCGTGTCCTGCAGCGGCACCCAGCTGCGCGCATGGATCGATTCGGATTGCGAGTACATGAAGGGCTGCTTCTTGCCCGCGGTCTGCGCCGGCGTCATCCATTGCAGGCCGGATGCCTCGGGCGAGGTGCGATAGCGGATGCGTACTTTCGGCGCCTGCGCGTCGAGCGCGATGTGCAGCGCCGAGCCGAGGATCGCGTTGCGCGGATCGAGTGACCATTTGGCGACGTGCGCGCCGCCGTCGGCGTCGATCGCTTCGACGTTCTCGATGGTCAGGTCACGCGTGTCGAGCACGAGTTCATGCGCCTTCGGGTCGTGCCAGTCGAGCGCGAGTTCGGCGCTGCCGGCGAGTTCGCGCTTGCCGAAATCGACGGCGAGGTCGAGCGCGAGCGAGGTCTGCGTGACCTTGGCCGGCTCGGCGTAACTGTGCGGATCGCGCTCGGCGGCAGTGGCGGACACGGCGAGCATGAGCAGGGCGGCAGCGGCGATGCGCGTCATCATGCGGGTTTTCCTCGGGATGCGAAATGGATCGCGCATTGTCGCCGATCCGAGACCGTACGCGCCGCTCCGCTTTGAAGCCTCCCCCTTCAAGGGGGAGGTTTGGAGGGGGATGGTGTTCGTGGTGACGTGTCTTTCAATCAACACCATCCCCCCCCAACCCTCGCGCATCCTGCGCTCGCAGGCCCGGTCCGCACATCCCTGTGCGGCCGTTCGCCGGCTCGCGATGCCCGACGGCATCGCTCGAAAGCCCGGCTCACCCCCTTGAAGGGGAGGGCTGAAGGCGGGTCAGCGCACCGCGCCGTCGTAGAACGCGTCGAGATCGCTCTTGAATTGCTTGAGCGCATCGACGTTGAGATAGACCATGTGCCCCGACGGGTAATAGACGAAGTGCAGGTTGCCGCGCAGCGACGGATCGAGCTGCATGTGCGAGAGGTCGTACTCGGTCGCGAAAAACGGCGTTGCGAGGTCGAAATATCCGTTCGCCGACAACACCTGCAGTTTCGGATTCGTGCGCATCGCGTGGGCAAGGTCGCCGGCGACGTAGGGCACGCGCTGCGGTTGGCGCGAGTGGGCGGCGGCGTGTTTCCAGTCCCAGTCGCGGATGATGTCGTAGCCGGTCGTGTGGTACGGCGTTTCGCTCGGCCATTTCAACGTGCGCTCGGCGTAGCCGTTGAACGCGGCCGTGAATGCGCCGCCGATCGCCGTGTCGGAGGCGTCGTATTCGGGATTCTCGCCGGCGGCGTCGAGATCAATGCCTTCGTAACGGCCATCGTAGCGGCCGACCGTGCGGCGCTGGTCGCGCAGCAGTTCCTTGCGTAAGCGGCTCTGGTTCACGCGCAGGTTCGCGTCCTTGAGGTATTGCGGCGACAGGCCCGTGAAATAGGCCATCTTGTTCGCGACCGCATCGAGTTCGGCGGCGGAGAGGTTCTGGCCCTTGGCCAGCGCGCTCGCGTAGTCGCCGACCGCGAACGCACGCGCCTCGTTCAAGAACGCTTGCAGGTCGGCCGGCTTGTTGGCGACGCGATCGTGGTACCAGGCGATCGCGGCATAGGTCGGCAGCGCGCCGATCGCGCTCTGGTCGAGGCCCGGCGAGTTGGCGCCGTAGTTGAGGATCGACGACAGCAGCACGACACCGTTGAACGCCATGCCCTGCCCTTGCAGCTTGTCGACGAGCGCGGCCGAGCGCGTCGTTCCATACGATTCGCCGAACAGGAACTTCGGCGAATTCCAGCGCTGGTTGATCGTGACGTAGCGCGTGATCGCCTTGGCGAATGCGGACAGGTCCTCGTCGACGCCCCAGAAATCCTTGCCCGTGCCCTTGCCGACGGGTTTGGACCAGCCGGTGCCGACCGCGTCGATGAAGACGAGGTCGCTGCGGTCGATGAGGCTGTACGGATTCGGCGCGAGACGGTACGGCGGCGGCGGTGTCGCTTCCGCGCTCCCCGACTCCACGCGCACGGGCGCGAACGAGCCCATGTGCAGCCACACGCTCGACGAGCCCGGGCCGCCGTTGTAGAAGAACGTGACCGGCCGCTCGCGATCGCCGCGGCCGCGCTCGGCTCGGCTCTGATCGGTGGTGTACGCGACGTAGAACACGCTCGCGTTCGGTTTGTCGTCCTTGTCGTCATGGATCAGCAGCGTGCCCGCGGTCGCGGTGTAGGCGACGCGTTTGCCGCCGACGTCGACGCTGCCGCGCGAGACGGACGTCTTCTCGGGCGGAATCGGCTTTTCGTCCTTCTTCGCCGCCTTGGCGTCCTTGCCGGCCGCGTCGGCCGCATCCTTGTCGTCGCCGGCCGCATGCGCGGCGACGGAAACGGCGAGAATCAGCGAGGCGACGAACGCCCCGATCGTGTGTTTGCGCATGGCGACCTCCGCGGAAAAGAGCGGGTCAGCGTGCGACGCGCAAGCGCGCGCGTCCCGTGACGAAAGTTCGGGTCACGCGTAAACGCGATGCAAAGACGCGTGAAGCGACTCGCTTCAGACGCGGTAACCGCGATGGATCGCGACGATGCCGGCGGAGAGGTTGCGCACGTCGACACGCGCGAAGCCGGCGGTTTCCATCATCGCCTTGAGCGTGTCCTGGTCGGGATGCTTGCGGATCGACTCGGCGAGATAGCGATAACTCGCTTCGTCGCCGGCGATCAACGCGCCGATGCGCGGCAACACCTGGAACGAATGGAAATCGTAGAGCGGCTTGAGCAGTTCGGACTTGACCGCGGAAAACTCGAGCACGAGCGCACGGCCGCCGACCTTGAGCACGCGATGGATTTCCGCGAGCGCCTTGTCCTTGTGCGTGACGTTGCGCAGGCCGAACGCCATCGTCACGCAGTCGAAGCTCTTGTCGGGAAACGGCAGCGCTTCCGCGTCCATCTGCGACCAGTCGAGCCCGCGCAAGAGACCACGGTCGAGCAGGCGGTCGCGGCCGACGCGCAGCATGTCGCCGTTGATGTCGCCGACGACGACTCGGCCTTTCGCACCAACCTTCGGCAACAGCAGCGCCGCGATGTCGCCGGTGCCGCCGGCGAGATCGAGCACCGCGTCACCCTCGCGCACGCCGCTGGTGCCGACGAAATAACGCTTCCACAGCCGATGCACGCCGAGCGACATGAGGTCGTTCATGACGTCGTACTTGCGCGCGACCGAAGTGAACACCTCGCCGACGAGCTTGGCCTTGTCGACCTCGGGCACGTCGCGGTAGCCGAAATGGGTGGTGGGCGCTTCGCTCATGCGCGCAATGCTACCGCAACGGGCATCGCTGGTTCCGGATCAATCGCGATCGAGATCGGCAAGCAGGCGCCGCGCATCCTCGCGCCGGCGGCGCAGGCGCGGCACGTACCACGCGGTCCACGCGCCGAACGCGATCGCAAGCGGAACCTGCGCGAGCGCGCTGATTTCCATCGCGTGGGCGAGTCGCGACTGCGCTGCGGCGTCGAGCGAAAGCCGAACCCACGCATACCACGCAGCGAACACGGCCACGACGACGCCGAAACTGATCCATTGCGCGACGATCAGCCGCACGCCGTTTTCGGCCCGGCGGATCGTCAATCGCAACAGGTCGGCTGGCGCCGTGTCGGTGCTGCGCCAGGTACCGCGGCGCAACGCCAGCATCAGGATCTGGCTGGCGACGACGAGACCGATGCCGCACAGAATCAGCGCGCGCCAGGGCGATCCTTCGGCTACCGCGTCATATCGCCACGCCAGATGCGCAAGCACGAGCAGCGAAACGAGCACTTCCGCGATAGCGAACCAGCACATGCGCCGGCGCTTGTCATCGATATGGCGACGCAGGCGTTCGATGTCGACCGGCGGCGTGTCGTGCCACGCGTCCTTCCACTCGTTCCAGGGTTCGCGACTCATGATGGTTCTCCGAGCAGGTCACGCAGGCGGCGCCGCGCCCGCGACAGGCGCGCATCCACCGCGTTCGCTTCGATGTCGAGAACGCCGGCAATCTCCACGTTGGAAAATCCTTCGAGCGCCAGCGTGACGACCTGACGCATGCCGAGCGGCAGCTCGCGGACCGCGGCGAAGAGTCGCGCCTGCCGCTCGCCCGCTTCGACACGCTGCACGGGCTCGGGCAGTGGATCGGGGTAGTCCTCGGCGAGCGCCGCGCCACCCGGGTCGCGCTGCCGCGCGAGCATGTGGTCGACACCGCGGTTGTGCGCGATGCGCGCGACGAAGGTGGCCAGCGACGCCTCACCACGAAATGCGGGCAATGCACGCCACAAGGCGAGCGCGATGTCCTGGCGCAGCTCCTCGCAGCGCGCCGCATCGGCCTCGTAGGTGCGCGCGATGCGCGCGACGAGTCCCGCGTGACTGCGCAGCGCCTCGTCGAACAACTGCTCTCGCGCGGCGCGACTCATTCGGCGGCGAGCACCTTCGCTGGCGTTGACGTCGGTTCCCGCGCACCGCTCAGATCGAGCCACGCGGCGAACATGCTCGCCATGAGCCACGGTTGCAGCAACAACGCCAAGGCGCCCCACGGACTGGCCAAGGCCACGAAGAGGATCGCGATCGACACCAACGCGAGCACGATGAATGGCAGCGGCGCAGCGAACATGCGGCGCGCGCTCAGCACAATCGCCCGACCCGGCGCCATGCCGCGCAGCAGGACCATCGGCGGCGGCAAGGTCATCAGCAGTACCGCCAGCGGAATGCCGGGCAGAATGAGCCACCACGAAAAAGCGCGCGTCGTCATCAGTTCGGGATGCTGGAGGATATGCCCGAGCACGATCGCATCGAGCGCGGCGGGACCGTAGACGATGGTCGCGACCGTGACCTGCAGAGCCGGCACCAGCATCGTCCACAACACCAGTCGCGCTGCGCCGGAAAAGTGGCCGTCACGAAACGGCATGAACAGATGCGACACGCGCAGGCGCTCGCCGCGCGCGAGCGCATCGAGGCCGAATATCAGGCCGAACGACATCAGCGGCGCAACGAACTTGGACAGCACGAAGCCAACGAGCGGTATGAGTTGCACGAGCCCTTCGACGAGCAGCGGCACGAACGCAAGCAGGAACAGCATGACCGGTGCGCGGCGCCACAACCGCGCACCTTCCGCAAACCAGTGCAGCGCACGCGTGGCCGGCAGCGCGGCGAAATCGACGAACGGTGTTGCGGGCATCGGCTTTCCCTTTCGGCTTTCGGATACTGCAACAGTCGATGCAGCGCGGAAAACCTGACGCGGGACTTCAGCGCGACTTCCCCGCTGCGACGAGCGCGTCGAGGTATTCCCGCCAGTTGCGCGCCTGATCGCAGCCGAGTTGGTGGAGCGTGTCCCAGCCGTAGATGCCGCTGGCGTGGCCGTCGGAAAAGCGCAACAGCACGGCGTAGTGGCCGACCGGTTCGACGGCGTCGATGGCGACGTCGCGCTTGCCGGCGACGAGCACCTTCTGGCCCGGCCCGTGGCCCTGCACTTCCGCACTCGGCGAATTCACGCGCAGGTATTCGGCGGGCAGTTCGAAATGCGCGCCGTCGTCGAACGCGATTTCGAGCACGCGCGAGACGCGGTGCAGGGTGATGCCCGTGGGAATCGGCTGGTTCATCGAGACAGTATCCTGCTCAAGACCACGCACTCATCTGCCCGACAAACGAAGCGTGCTGTTCATTGAAAGTGCGGCCAAGGATGGCCGCTGGTGAACTCGCCCGAAGCCGATCGCTTCAATCCGGGAAATCGCGCTCTCTCGACACAGCGATCAAGGACGATCGCAAAAGTCAATGCACGCTGTCGGACAGCGGCGCGCGCGGCCGCTGCGGATCGCCGGGCGCACCGGCGACCTGCCAGAGTGCGTCGAGATAGCCGGTGCCGAAGCCGATCGAGCCGAGCGCTTCGTATTCGTAGGCGCCCGTGTCGGGATACCACTGCGCGTTCGGGTCGAGCTCGCGCATGACGAGTGCGTCGGATTCGATGCCGGCGAGCTGGCCGACGTAGCTGATTTCGCCTTCGTCGTCCTCGACCATGTTGAGCGAGATCAGCGGCGCGTGCTGCATCGCCGAGCGTGCGATCGCGGCCCAGTCGTCGAGCTGGAACGGCTGCGGCAGGCCGAGCGTCTCGCCGCGCAGCGCGAGCGCTTTTTCGACGAATTCCTGGGCTGGATCCGGCTCGAGCGCGCTGATGTCGACGATCGCGATGGCAACGTAGCCGTCGAAACGCAGCGTGTCGCCGATCTCGGCGATGAGCGCGAAATCGCGCGACAGCGCGACGACATAGCCGTGGATCGCGCCGGGCTGCAGGCGGTCGCGGCGGATGCGCAGCGGAACGCGCTGCTCGAAAGCCTCGCGCAATTCGGCGCGCACGCCGCGCGCCTTGAAGGGAACAACCGTGGTCATGGCGATATGGTCGGGTCTTTGGGCGGGCGGCGCAAGTTCATCGCCGCTTTCGTTCACAGAATGTAGCGGGAAAGGTCTTCGTCCTTGACGAGCGCGCCCAGATGCGCATCGACGTAGGCAGCATCGAGGCGGTAATGCTGGCCGCTGCGGTCGGAGGCCTCGTAGGAAATCTCGTCGAGCAGGCGCTCGAGCACGGTGTGCAGGCGCCGCGCGCCGATGTTCTCGGTACGTTCGTTGACCTGGAATGCGACTTCGGCGAGCCGCGCGACGCCATCGTCGGTGAATTCGACGCTGACGCCCTCGGTGCCGAGCAGCGCGGTGTACTGCTTGGTCAGCGCGTGCTGCGGTTCGGCGAGGATGCGCTTGAAGTCGTCCGCGGTGAGCGCGGACAGTTCGACGCGAATCGGGAAACGGCCTTGCAGTTCCGGCACGAGGTCGGACGGCTTCGCAAGCGAGAACGCGCCCGAGGCGATGAACAGAATATGGTCGGTCTTGACGATACCGTACTTGGTCGACACCGCCGAACCTTCGACGAGCGGCAGCAGGTCGCGCTGCACGCCTTCGCGCGAAACGCCGGCGCCACTGAATTCGCCGCGCTGCGCGATCTTGTCGATCTCGTCGATGAAGACGATGCCGTTCTGCTCGGCGTTGGCGATCGCGAGCGCCTTGATTTCCTCGTCGTTGACGAGCTTGCCGGCCTCCTCCTCGATGAGCATCGGCCGCGCCTGCGCGACGGAAAGCTTGCGCGTCTGCGTCTTGCCACCCTGCAGCGACTGGAACATGCCGCGCAGCTGGTTGGTCATTTCCTCCATGCCCGGCGGCGCCATGATCTCGACGCCGACGTTCATTGCGAAATCGAGCTCGATCTCGCGCGCGTCGAGCGCGCCTTCGCGCAACTGCTTGCGCAGCTTCTGGCGCGTCTCGCCCTCGTGCGAATCGGTGGCGACCGGCTCGTTGGCGAAGCCGACGCCATGGCGGCGCGGCAGCAGCGCATCGAGGATGCGCTCCTCGGCGCGGTCCTCGGCCTGCGAGCGCACGCGCGACTTGGCTTGCTCGCGCGCCATCTTCACGGCCGCGTCGGCGAGGTCGCGCACGATCTGCTCGACGTCCTTGCCGACGTAGCCGACCTCGGTGAACTTGGTCGCCTCGACCTTGATGAACGGCGCGTTCGCGAGCGCGGCCAGGCGCCGCGCGATCTCGGTCTTGCCGACGCCGGTCGGGCCGATCATGAGGATGTTCTTCGGCGTGACTTCCTCGCGCAGCGCCGGTTCGAGCTGCATGCGCCGCCAGCGGTTGCGCAGCGCGATCGCGACCGCGCGCTTGGCCGCGTTCTGGCCGATGATGTAGCGGTCGAGTTCGTTGACGATTTCGCGGGGAGTGAGTTCGGACATGGAAAGGCCGTGATTGGTGATTCGTTATTGGTGATTCGTCAAAGCGGAGTTCTGGATGGAATTCGAGCGTGTTTCGCGAGGGTGCTTTTTCCAATCACCAATCACAGCTCTTCGATCGTCGTGTTGTGGTTCGTGTAGATGCAGATGTCGCCCGCGATCTTGAGCGCGCGTTCGACGATCGCGCGCGCATCGAGTTCGCTGTTCTCGAGCAGCGCCTTCGCCGCGGCGAGCGCATACGGGCCGCCGGAGCCGATCGCGATGAGGCCGTGCTCGGGTTCGAGCACGTCGCCGTTGCCGGAAATGAGCAGGGACGCGTCCTTGTCGGCGACCGCGAGCATCGCTTCGAGCCGGCCGAGACGCCGATCGGTGCGCCAGTCCTTGGCCATCTCGACCGCCGCGCGCGTGAGGTTGCCGCCGTGCTTGTCGAGCTTGGCTTCGAACAGTTCGAACAGCGTGAACGCATCCGCGGTCGCGCCCGCGAAGCCGGCGAGCACGTCGCCCTTGCCGAGCCGACGGATCTTGCGCGCGTTGGCCTTCATCACGGTATTGCCGAGCGTGACCTGCCCGTCGCCGCCGATGACGATGCGGCCGTCGCGGCGGACGGAGACGATGGTGGTGGCGTGGAAGGATTCCATGATCGGCCCTGCTCGTTGGAACGGACGAGATAGGGCCCTGGCTGCGGGTTTGCAAGGCTGGCTGCATCCAGCCGGGAAGGCTGCTTCCATAAAGCATGGAACGCGTAGCGAACCTGCGTGTTTGCACCAACCGTAGGCCGGATCAAGCCGCGAAGCGGCGGATGACTTCGGGCATCCTGCCCTTCGATCCTTCGGATCCGGCCATGCCGTTCGCGCCGCTCCTGCGGCGCAGTCGGCGCTTCGCGGCTTGATCCGCCCTACATTTCTGCACACCACACCATCAACCGGCTTTCCGCTTCGCCCGCGGATGTGCCGCGTCGTAAACCTTCGCCAGATGCTGGAAATCCAGATGCGTATAGACCTGCGTCGTCGAGATGTCAGCGTGGCCGAGCAGCTCCTGCACCGCGCGCAGGTCGCCCGAGGATTCGAGCAGGTGGCTCGCGCAGGAATGGCGCATGAGATGCGGGTAGACGCGCTTCCAGATGCCCTGTTGCTGGGCGCGGCGCTTGAGCCGAGCGCGCACGCCGTTCGGCGTCAGCGGCTGGCCGCGCGCGCCGCGCACGAGCGGGTCCGCGTCGCCGCAAGCGTCCTGTTCGCGCAGCGCGGCGAGTGCGGCGAGCGCTTTCGAGCCGACCGGCACGATGCGCGTCTTGCTGCCCTTGCCGGTGACGCGCAGCGTGCCGTCGCCGAAGTCGAAATCGCGCCAGCGCACGCCGCACAGTTCCGACACGCGCAGGCCGCTGGAATAGAGCAATTCGAGCAGCGCGCGATCGCGCACGGCGTCGGGATCGTCGCCGGGCACTTCGACGAGTTGCGCCATTTCGTCGGCGTCGAGCACTTCAGGCAATTTGCGACGCAACTTCGGCGAACGCAGGCCGAGCGCGGGGTTGACCGCGACTTCGCCTTCGCCAGCGAGGAACTTGAAGAAGCCGCGCCACGCAGATGCGGTGTGGCGCAGCGTGCCCGCAGTCAGGTGTTGCCGATGCAGGTCGGCGAGCAGCGTCTGCGCCTGCTCGACGCGCAGCTGCGACCACGCATCCAGGCCAAGGCTCTCGGCGCGCTCGGCGAGCCGCGCCAGCGAGCGCGCATAGTTGTCGAGCGTGCCGTGCGCGTAGCCGCGCTCGACGCGCAGCTTTTCTAGATAGCGATCGACTGCAGCGCGCAGCGCGCCCACGTCACGCCACCGGGAAGCGCGCGACCGCGGTCGAGATCGCCTCGCCGATGAGCTTGAGAAACACCGTGCCCATGCCCGGATGGAAGCGGTTCGCGTCCGCGCTGCCGATCGCGAGCAGACCGGCACCGATCGGCATGAGCACGGCTGATTGCACGTCCGCGGCCTGCGCGCCGAACAGCGCATCGAGCTTGTCCTGCTGCAGGCGTCCGCACAGCGGCTCGGCGCGCTTGAAGAATTCGGCGAACGCGGGGAACGCGGCCGGGCCGGCTGGCTCGGCGATGAGCCACTCCGCGGCGGGCAGGTCGGGGTCGGCGCGGAACAGCACGAGGCGCACGAGCACGGGCACGCCCGGCTGTGCGCCGGCATAAGCGGGCGGATCGCGAAAATCCTCGCCGAGCGCGGCGACGACCGCGTTCGCCGTTTCCGGCAGCGTGCGCGCGCGCATCAGCGCGAGCGTGAGCGTATGCACGCGCATCATGAGCGCCTCGTTCTCGTGCGCGATCTCGACGAGTTCGTGCAGGCGGCGGTTGAGTTCGCGGTTCTTGTCGCGCAGCACGTCGAGCTGATAGCTCGCCAGCGACGCCGCCTTGCCCTGCTCGCGCGGCAAGGTCAGCGCGAGCGCGATGTCGGGGAAATCGCCGAGGAATTCCGGATGCCGGCGCAGGTAGCTGGCGACGTCCATCGCGTTGAGACCGTCCTTGACGCTGAGTTCGCTCATGGGTTCCTCGTGGGTTTCGGCACCGCAGCGACATCATAGGCGATGCGGAATGGCTTGTTTGCACAAACGCCCGAGATCACAAGCTCAAATGGATTCCCGCTTCCGCGGGAATGACGACTACTTTTCTCAGGCGTCGAGTTCACCTTCGAACACAAATGCCGCCGGCCCGGTCATGCGCAACGGTTCGCCGTCGCCGTTCCAGTGGATGTCGAGTTCGCCGCCGGGCAGATACACGCGCACGTCGGCATCGACCAGGCCGCGCCGGCGCTGCACCGCGACCGCAGCGCAGGCGCCGCTGCCGCAGGCCAGCGTTTCGCCGACGCCGCGTTCCCACACGCGCAGGCGGATCGCGTCGCGCGCGAACACCTGCGCGAAGCCAACGTTGCAGCCTTGCGGGAATGCGTCGCCGTGTTCGATCTGCGGGCCGAGCACCGCGACCGGCGCGTCGGCCACGTCGTCGACCTCGACGACCGCGTGCGGATTGCCCATCGACACCGCGCCGACTTCGACCTTGCGGCCGACGACGTCGATCGCGTAGACGACGGCTTCGGCCTCGGCGCGCAGCGGTATCTCACCCGGCGCGAAACGCGGCACGCCCATGTCCGCGCCGACGCGGCCGTCGCCGAGCACTTCGACCGCGACCACGCCCGAAGGACTTTGCAACCGCGTTGCGCCGACGCCGATGAGTCCTGCGCGTTCGAGCCAGCGCGCGACGCAGCGCAGGCCATTGCCGCATTGGCCGGACGGCGAGCCGTCGGCGTTCCAGATGCCGTAGGCGAATGCGCACGAAGGGTCGCTCGCACGCTCGATCGTCAGCAACTGGTCGAAGCCGACGCCGAAATGACGGTCGGCAAGGCGGCGCATTTGCGCTGCGTCGAGGCCGAGCGGACGCTCGCGGCAATCGACGACGACGAAATCGTTGCCGGCGCCGTGCATCTTCGAAAAACGCAGGCCCATGCGCTGCGCTCAGCGCGCTTCGGGCGTCGCCGAGGAAGGCGCCGGCTGCGCCGACGACGGTTGCGCCGCCGCGGGCTTGTTCGCGTCCGGATGCACGAGCGGGCCCTTGTTGCCGCAGGCGGAGAGCAACACGAGCGCAAGGAGCATCGCAGCGAGGCGACAGGCGTTTCGGATCGTCATGGCAAGGTCCTGCTGCGGGAAACCCGCGCAGTATAGGGATCACCGGAACTTGCCGTCATGCCGGCGAAGGCCGGATTCCGTTTTTCGACGTCAAGAAAAAGTTGGATCCAGGCCTTCGCCGGGATGACGGAGCTTTCAAACTCCCAAACTCCATGCTGGCCGCGAACGGTTATGCTCGGCGCATGTCGCTGTTGCCGTTCGTCATCGCGCTGTATCTGGTTGCCGTGCTTTTCGCGCTCGGTTCGCTCGCGCATACGGGCGCCGCGCGCGCGCGCTGGCGCGCGCGGCGGCATGTTTCGGTGAGCCATCGCCTGCTCTGGGCGCTCGTGTTTCTGCTCGTCGCAGTGCTCGCGGCGTTCACGGCGACGGCGTTGCTCGGTTACCGGCGCCTGACCACGGAAACGCCAATCGCGCGGCTCGACGCGACACGGCTCGCGCCGCAGCGCTGGTCGCTCGCAGTCGAAACGCCGGACGGCGAGCGGCGCAGGTTCGAGATCGTCGGCGACCAATGGCAGCTCGATTCGCGCGTCATCAAGTGGACGCCGGGCGCGATCGTCGCCGGCGCGCCGACGCTCTATCAACTCGACCGCATCAGCGGCCGCTATTCGGACATTGCGCAGGAACGCGAAGGCGTGCGCAGCGTCTACGCGCTGTCGTCGCCCGCGCCGTTCGACCTGTGGCATCTCAAGCGGCAATTCCCGCGCTGGCTGCCGTGGGTCGACGCGGACTTCGGCAGCAGCGCGTATCTGCCGCTCGTCGAGAACGGCCATTACGAAGTCACGCTCGCCGCCGCGGGCGGGCTCGTCGCGCGGCCCGCGGACGAGCAGACCAAGGCGCGCATCGAGCAGGCGCGGTTCTGACGTCCTGGTGAGTTTCGATCGCGCGCGATCGACGCACCCATCTCAAATTTTTGACGACACCGCGACTGGACAAACCTGGCGCAACGCCTTTTCGTAGCGCTGTGCCGTCGCGCCATCTTCGTAATAGCCGCGGCGTTCGCCGATCGGCCGATAACCGTTGCGCTCGTAAAGACGCTGCGCAGAGGCGTTCTCGGCGCGCACTTCCAGACGCAGCGCGCGGCTTTCGCGGCGCGCAGCGGCGAGTTCGGCCGCGTGCAGCAGGCGTTCGCCGATGCGGCGGCCGCGCTCGTTCGTGTCGACCGCGATCGAATACAGGCGCGCGACGCGATGGCGGCGATGGAACAGCAGCAATGCCGCGCCAACGAGGCGGCGGTCGCGGATCGCGAGCAGGACTTCCGCGCTGAGGCTTTCCAGATGATGCCGCCACTGCCGTGCGCTGACGCGATCGCTGGCAAAAGAGGCGTTTTCGAGGGCGACGATGTCGTCGAGGTCGTTGATCGTCGCGCGGCGCACGTGCACCTCGTCGGAGGCGCTTTCGGCGGCGAGGATGGACGAAGCGGCGGCGAGCACGGCGCGCAGCCTAGTCGCGGCGATGCGGGTTCGCAATGTGGCGGCAGTCGTCGTTCATTCTCGCTTCATCGGCGCGCGCCCGCGCTTGTGTCAAACTGCGCGCCGCGCCGTTCGCGCCCGCCTCCACACCGGCCAACCCACACCCTCCGCTGATCGCATGAGCCGGCTCGTCATCGTCGTCGAGAAAGCCTCGGACTGGGGCTCGTATTACCCGTCCGATAACGTCGTCACCGCGCAGGACTACCTCAAGCAACCGCTCGGGGCCGACGACGAGCGCACCCAGGTCATCAACCTGTGCCGCAGCTACAAGTATCTCGGCACCGGCTACTACGTGTCGCTGCTCGCCGAGGCGCGCGGACACAAGGTGATCCCGTCGGTGCGCGCGATCAACGACCTGCGCCGGCGCTCGCTGTACGGCCTGGACATCGAAGACCTCAACGCCAGGCTCGGCAACTTCCTGCCCGCCGGCGGACGCGACACCACCGACCTCGGCATCCTCGTCTATTTCGGCGAAACCTCGTATCCGGCGCTCGAAGACCTCGCGCGGCAGGTGTTCGAAACCTTTCCCTGCCCGATCCTGCGCATCGAGTTCAAGCGCGACCGCGTCTGGCAGATCGCCGCGATCAAGCCGACCGGCCTGCACACCTTGTCGGACGCTCAGGAAGACGCCTTCGCGCAGTCGCTCGATCATTTTTCCAGGAAACTCTGGCGCAAGCCGCGCGCACGCAGGAAGTTCCGCTACGACCTCGCCATGCTCGCCGATGCGAACGAGGCGATGCCGCCGTCGAACAAGCGCGCGCTGAAATCCTTCGTCGAGGCCGGCGCGGAACTCGGCATCGAGGTCGACGCGATCACGCGCAACGACTACGCCCGGCTGGCCGAGTACGACGCGCTGTTCATCCGCGAGACGACCGCGCTCGACAACCACACCTACCGCTTCGCCAACCGCGCGGAAAAGGAAGACATGGTCGTCATTGACGATCCGTCGTCGATCCTCAAGTGCACGAACAAGATCTACCTGCACGACTTGCTCAAGTCGCGCAAGCTCGCGACGCCGCGCACCGAGATCCTGTATCGCGACGAGCCGAAGAAGCTCGCCGAGCTGCCCGACGTGCTCGGCTTTCCGATCGTGCTGAAGATTCCCGACGGCTCGTTCTCGCGCGGCATCGTCAAGGTCGAAAATACCGAGCAACTCAAGAAGGCCGCCGACGACCTGTTCCAGCACACCGCGCTCGTGCTCGCGCAGGAATTCATGTTCACCGAGTTCGACTGGCGCATCGGCATCCTCAACCGCGAACCGCTGTACGCGTGCAAATACTTCATGTCGCGCGGCCACTGGCAGATCTACAACCACGGCGCGAAGGGCACGGCGAAATCCGGCGGCTTCGAGACGCTGCCGGTGCGCGCAGTCCCGGCCGACGTGCTCAAGCTCGCGCAGCGCGCAACCACGCCGATCGGCGACGGCCTCTACGGCGTCGACCTCAAGCAGGCCGGCGACCGCCTCGTCGTCATCGAGGTCAACGACAACCCGTCGATCGACGCCGGCGTCGAGGACGCCTATCTCGGCGACGATCTCTACCGTCGTATCATGGACGAATTCCTGCGCCGCATGGAGCGCAAGCGGATGGGGCTGCGTGGCTGAAAACGTCGAGACGAATCGCCGCAGCGCGGCGCAGGTTGCCGCCTGCGTCGCGATCGTTGCCGCCGCCGCGGTGTTCATCGCCATCCCTGTTTGGCAGTTGATCGGTCCCGGCCCGTTCGATTGGCACGTGCGCCAGCCGGCGTTCCGGCAAGGCGGCATCGAGGCGCTCGTACTCGCCGCTCTGCTCGCCGGCGGATTCGCGATCGATCGTGGCGTCGCGCTGATCGGCCTGGTCGCGTTGCCAGCCGCGCTGTACCTGCGCCGGCACGCGGTCGACGCGGGCGCGCTGGTCGACGTGCTGCAACTGGAAATCACGATCGGACTGGGCATGGCGCTGCGCCGCGCGTTGCGCCTGCCGCCGGCGCGCGCCGCGCTGGACTACGTGCAGGCGTTCGTCGCCGGCTTCGCGCTGTGGAGCGCGTGCGCGTGGAGCTTGCAGGCGCTCGGGCTCGGCTCGCTGCGCACGATGGCATGGCTCGCGGTCGTGCTGGCGATACCGGCTTGTTGCGGCGGGCATCGCCCTTTGCTCGCCTTCGCGTGGCGCCGCGTGCGCGAGCATGGCGTTGCCGACCGCATCTGGTGCGGCGTGCTGGCGGCCTGGCTGCTGGTGATGTTCGCGCACGCGCGCGCTGCGGTCGGTTTCGACACGCAGTGGTATGGCCTGCGCAGTCCGTTCGTGCTCGTGCCCGGGCATTCGGTCTACGAAGCGCTCGGCCTGGTTTCGCCGGTGTACTATTTTCCGAAGATCTACGAAGTCTTTTCGCTGTCGCTGTACGCGCTCAAGGATCATGTCGCGATCGACGGCTTCTCGATCGTGCTGCTGTTGCCGCTGCTGTTGTGCTGCGCCGAACTGATGCGCCGGTGGGACACGCCGCGGCGCGCGCGCCTGCCGCTGCTGGCGCTGGTCGCCACGCTGCCGGGCCTCGGCCAAGCCGGACGTGCTGGCGACGCTGCTGGTACTGGCCGCTGCGGTATTCGGCTTCGACGCGGTGCGCCGCCGCTCGCTGCCGGCGCTGGCCTGGCAGATGGCCTGCATCGCGCTGGCTTGCAGCGCCAAGATCACCGCGATTCCATATGCCGGCATGCTGCTGCTGGCAACGCTGGCGGCATGGCCGCGAACTTCGCCCGCGCCGTCGCTTGGCGGCGACGCGGACCGGTCCGCACGGCACGCGTGGATCGTATTCACGCTGTCCACCGTCGCCGCCCTGTTCGTCGCCGCGCGCACCCTGCTGCTGGCCGGCGTACCGACGATTGGCCCCGATCCGCTGGTCGAACTCTGGCACGAATTGGGCATGGACTTGAAAGCGCCCGCCGGAACGCTGGCGTGGACGAACCGGCAAGACTGGGGCGACGTGCCCGCGCTGCTGATCGATTTCCTGTTCCGGCCACAACGCCTCGAACACATCGTCGTCGGCTGGGTCGGCAACGTCTGGCTGTGGCTGTGGGCGATCGCGGGCGTTGCCGCGATCGCCGCATCGCGTCGCGTCGCGCCGCCAGCCCGTACGCGCGTGCCCGTGTGGGTGTTGATCGCAACCGGCTTCGCGCTGGCGATCGGCAACCGCTATCAGGTGCGCGGCGGCGACGGCAATTATTTCCTGTATGCGCTGCTGCCGGCGTTCGTCTGCGCCGGCACCGCCGCGTTCCGGCGCCTCGACGCACGGCCGCGCATGTTCGGGCTCGCGCTGGCGTGCTTGCCGGCCTTCGTCGCCTTCCAGGCCTGCTACAGCTTCGCCAGCGCGGCATGGACGCCGGGCACGCGCGCGTTCGACCTGAACTTCTCGCAATCGCCGCGCGGCATGCGCCGGTTGCGCAAGACGATGCTCGAAAACGCCGGGATGTGGCGCATCGCCGCCGTCCTGCACGAGTTGCCGCGGGCGACGCGTGTCTCCGGCATCGCCGAAACGCCGGCGCAATTCTGGCTGCCCGCGCGCTTCGAGGATTTGCCGACCGTTTCCTATTCGCACCCGGAATACGTCGCCGATCCGCGCGCGATCCGCCGATTCCTGCGCGAAGAACGGATTGCCTACTTCGTGATGCCGCGCGAAGACGTCAGGCCGTCGCGTTTCGCGTTCGTGCCGCCGTTCGTCGCCGAGACCGCGCGGCAACTGGGCGCGCTGCCCGGCGCGCGGCGCATCGACGACGAACGCTACTACCTGCTCGACCTCAGCGCCGTCGACGCCGAGACGCTCGCGCCGGAGCGCGGCTGGCCCCAATAGGAAGCATTGCGATTCAGGGCGCCCGCGCCACGCAAAACGCCGTCAGCCCGGCGAGCCGGTTGAACGCGAGCAGCGGCAGTTCGGCGCGGCACACGGCGCTCAACGCGGCATTGACGAAGGGGTTGTGCTTCTTCAGCTGCGAACGCGGTACCGCATCGCGTGCCGTGAGCCACCTGCCGGCGACGCGGCTGGCGAGCGCCAGCGGAAACACCAGGCCGAAGTAGTACGCGCCGTGCTCCACGACGAGGCCGCCGCGTTCGACGACGTCGACGAGCTGCCGGAGCGTGTAGCGGCGCTTGTGTTCGAGGAACTCATCGTGCCCGCTCCACAGGAGCTGGAACGCGGGTACCGAAATCAGGAACCGCGTCCCGCGCGGCACGACCCCGACGCACTGCCGCAGCAGGCCCACGTCGTCGTCGACGTGTTCGAGCACGTCCATCAGCAGCGCGAGCGAAGCGTTCACGGGCGCCAGGTCGCGGCGATAGCGCAGCGGCTTGCCGGCTTCGAACGTGTCGTCGTCGCGCGCATAGCAGGTGTCCACGCACCAGGCCTGCGTCGCCTGCGAGTGCCGCAGCAGATATTTGGAAAAGACCGCCGAGCCGGCGTCGACGTCGAGGATCGTCACGCCGTGCAGGTCGCCGAACAGGCGCGAAATCGCCGCCGCCTTGGATCGGTAGTACCAGTGGCCGTGGATGTCCTCGCCGAGAATTTCCGTTTCTTTCAAATCCATGGGAAAGGCCCGTCGGGAAATCGCTGCAGCGATTTTCCGACAGCAGCCGAAGCGAATCGTTCGATGGTATCGCGGCGGCCGTCGTCGTCAGGTCATCGCCACGACACAGGGCAGCGCACCGCCGCGGCGCGCCGGCGCCGGTGCCGCGCTCGCCAGACATCGCGCAATGCGGCGGCGACGCTGCGCCGCTGCCACCACAGCAGATCGATCAGCGGCGCGCCGACCAGCCAGAACGGCAGCGTCGCTCCGAGCGACCGGTCACTGCGCGCGAAAGGCGCCAGCAGCAGAAGCGCGGCGCCCAGCACGATCCAGATGAGGAGCACGGCAGGAATCGCCGAGTCGCGCTGCGCGCGCGCGTTCGCGCGGACGGGCACGCGCGTGGCGCGGCGCACGACGCGGATACGGTCGGGTTTTGCGGTCGATTCGGGCAAATGGATGGGCGAGAGCAGCATGGGCGTATTCCGACAGCGGCCAGGCGCGCAGCGTGCGCGGCCGCAGTCTCACTCGCTGCGACCGCATGCGATACTTGCCTCCGAACGGAGCGCGCGCCTTGGAAAACCACGGATTCCTGCCCTATGCATTGATCCTGCTGCTGGCGACGGTCGTGCTCGTACCGCTGGCCAAGCGCTGGCGGCTCGGCGCCGTGCTCGGCTATCTCGGCGCGGGGCTGCTGATCGGTCCGTCCGGTCTGCAGCTGGTCGGCAACACCGAGCAGATCTCGCAGATTTCCGAACTCGGCATCGTGCTCATGCTGTTCGTGATCGGCATGGAGCTGTCGCCGCAGCGCCTGTGGGTCATGCGCCGCAGCGTGTTCGGTGCGGGCTCGCTGCAGATGGCGATCACGGCGCTCGCGCTCGGCGGCATCGTCGTCGCGCTCGGCCTCGGCTGGAAGACCGCGCTCGTCATCGGCCTCGGCCTTGCGCTGAGTTCGACCGCGATCGACCTGCAATTGCTCGCCGAACGCAAGGAACTGACCAGTCCGCACGGCCGCCTCGGATTCGCGATCCTGCTGTTCCAGGACGTCGCCGCGATTCCGCTGCTGGCCCTGATCCCGATCCTCGGCAGCGTGCACGAGGCCGCGCATGGCGGCGAAGTCGCCGGCGCCGTGTTGCGCGTGTTCGCGACGATCGCGCTCGTCGTCGGCGGCGGCCGCTACCTGCTGCGGCCGCTGTTCCGCGTCGCCTCGCAGCAGGCCGGCACGCCGGAAGTGTTCACCGCAACCGCATTGCTCGTGGTCATCGGCACCGGCTGGCTCATGGAGGTCGCCGGCATCTCGATGTCGCTCGGCGCGTTCCTCGCCGGCGTGCTGCTCGCCGATTCGGAATACCGCCACGAGATCGAGGCGCAGATCGAACCGTTCCGCGGCCTTTTGCTCGGGTTGTTCTTCGTCAGCATCGGCATGTCGCTCGACCTGCGCGCCGCGCTCGAACAACCGCAATTGATCGGCCTGCTGCTGTTCGGCCTGATCGCCACCAAGGCGATCGCCTTGTATCTCGTCGCACGGCTCGGCTCCAGGCTGGGCAACGGGCAATCGCTGGCCCTCGCGGCGCTGCTCGCGCAGGGCGGCGAGTTCGCCTTCGTCGTGTTCGGAATGGCCGCCGGCAACGGCTTGCTCACGACACCGCAGCGCGATCTCGCCGTCATCGTCATCACGCTGTCGATGGCGGCGACGCCGCTGCTCGTGCGCCTGCGCGCGGAAATCGCGCCGGCCGACAAGGACAAGAAGCCCGCGCGCGAATTCGACCGCATCGACGCGGCGACGCCGCGCGTCATCATCGCCGGCATGGGCCGCTTCGGCCAGATCGTCGCACGCATGCTCAACGCGAACCGCATCGCGTTCACCGCGCTTGAATCCGATCCCGAACAGGTCGATTTCATGCGCCGCTTCGGCAACACCGTGTACTTCGGCGACGCCTCGCGGCTCGACCTGTTGCGCGCGGCGCAGGCCGACAAGGCGGAAATCTTCGTCATCGCCACCGAAAACCCCGAATCGACGCTGCGCACCGCACGCCTGCTCAAGCGCCATTTCCCGCACCTGAAGGTGTTCTCGCGCGCACGCAACCGCCAGCACGTATTCAAGCTCATGGACCTGGGCGTTGACGGCATCGTGCGCGAGACGTTCTTCTCGAGTCTGGAAATCGCGCGTGGCGTGCTCGAATCGCTCGGCTACGACGCGGCGACCGCCGAGGACCACGTCCGGCGTTTCCGCGCGCACGACGAACGCGTGCTCGCCAACCAGTACCCGGTCTACGACGACGACGCCGCGCTGCTGCAAACCGCGCAGGAAGCGCGCGACGATCTCATGCACCTGTTCGAGGCCGACGTCGGCGACGATGCCGCCGAGGAAACCGATGGCGCCCGCTGATCCGCGCGGTTTCGCGCTCGCGCGCGAGTACCTGACGAGTTTCGACCGCCAGTTCGCCGCGGACGTATCCGTGCAGCGCCCGGATCGCTACCGCCTGCTCGACGCGCTGCCCGCGGAGCAGGCGCGCATCGCGCGCGGCAGCGGCGTGTCCTACGTCGCCGCGAGCTTCGCCAGCGACGCGACGAGCCTGGACATGCGCGCCTTCGATCGCCTGCTCGCCTTCGACATACGTACTGGCCTGCTCTGCGTTGAAGCCGGCGCGAGCATCGGCGACGTGCAGCGCTTCCTGCTGCCGCGCGGCTGGTACCTGCCGATCGCACCGGGCCATCCGCGCGCCACGATTGGCGGCTGCATCGCCGCCGACGTGCACGGCAAGAATCCGGCGCGCGACGGCACCTTCCGCGCGCTCGTCGAGGAACTGCAACTGCACGTGCCCGGCCGCGGCCTGCTCAGCCTCGACGCGCAGCACGAGTCCGCGTTGTTCGACACGACCATCGGCGGCTTCGGCCTGACCGGCACGATCACGCGCGCGACGCTGCGCCTGACGCGACCGCCGCGTGCAATCGCGCTGCGCCGCGTACCGGTCGACGACCTCGCGCAGGCCGCGCGCGTGCTGCGCGAAGCGGCCAATGCACGCCTGCTCTACGGCTGGCACGACGGACGACCGGAACGCTTCGGCCGCGGTGTGATCCGCGTCGGCCTGTCCGACGACGAAGCCGCGCCGCGCGAAGTCGCGCTCGACGCACGGCACGACCTGCCCGCCGCGATCGCGCCGCTGCCGCTGCCGCTGTGGAACCGCAGCGGCATCACGCTCGCCAACACCTGGTTGAGCCGGCGCTGGTGCAAGCCCGGCCTCGAACCGATCGCGCTCGCCCGCGCGCTGTTCCCGCTCAACGACGCGCGCCTGTATTTCGCCGGTTACGGCAGGGCCGGCCTCGCCGAACTGCAATGGCTGGTGCCGCATCCGCGCTTCGAGGCGTTTGCCGCCGCGCTCGGCGAATGCGTCGCGCGCGAACGGCCGCGCATCGCGCTGATATCAAGCAAATTGTTCGACGGCATCGCCCATGGATTCGCGTTCGACGGCAAGGGCATCGCGCTCGCGCTGCACCTGCCCGCGCCCGCGCAGCCGTCGCAGCGCGCGTTCTGCGAACGCGTCGCGGAACTTGCGATCGAACACGGCGGCCGACCGAACCCGATCAAGGATTCCACGCTCGATGCGACGACCATGCGCCGGGCTTTCGACGATTTCGACGCCACGCGCACCGCGCTCGCCGCGCACAACCGCGACGGCCGCTTCGGCTCCGAAATGACACGGAGGCTCGGCCTGTGAACGCGACGGCATCGACCGCGGTGATCGTCGGCGCCTCGAGCGGACTCGGCCGCGCGCTTGCCGTCGAACTCGCGCAGCGCTGCCGGCCACTGCTGCTCGTCGCCTCCGATGCGCGCGACCTGCAGGCAATCGCCGCCGACCTCGAACTGCGCTTCGAGGCCAGCGTGGCCACGCTCGCGTTCGACCTCGCACGCGCGCCCGATCCCGGCGCGCGCATCGTCGCCTCGCTTG
>Ga0182744_1000947_pt1 | contig 26371 bp, 16 predicted proteins | sample eDN3rd30CKraftMG_FD_128525 | JGI IMG/M metagenome (GOLD analysis project Ga0182744, IMG submission 128525) | Enriched Miracle-Growth compost microbial communities from Emeryville, California, USA - eDNA 3rd pass 30_C Kraft MG (version 2) (version 2) ... | reverse complement strand
GAGAATCTGTTTTTCTCGACGGCAAAATAGTCATTCATCGTTTTCTCTAAAATTCCCCAACGTTGCAAATCAAAGAAACGGCGCCCTTCACCGGCCATTTCCAAGCGGTTTTCCCATTGCAAAGCTTTCCATGCGAACTCCTTATCCCAAGTACAGTTAACTCCAGGTTTATAGGTTTCAATTTTATAATTCATTATCGGTTTTCCATCGCTCATAACCAAACGGCCCGTACTATTGGCAGCACGTTCACGAATTTTATTAATGAGTGGTAATGCATCATTCCAACGATCCAGTTGGATAAGCACTTCGGCTTTCCATAGGAGCACTTCGTCATAGCGAATCATCCTTTTGTTCATGGAATTGAATTGCCATCCATCGTACAACAAGCAATTGCAATCTGGTGGAACCAACTCTTTGACAGATTTCAGGTAACCATACGTTGCAGCATCCCGAATTCCTTCCTTTTCGAAGAGTAAATCCGTTTTATACTTCCAAGGCTGCCCCGGAGCAACGGCGGTATGACTAAATCTGGGATCGAATGTATGCTGACCAAAAAACACTTCATCGCCATCGGCATAACTACCTTGGTTGTAGGTATCAAAGAGGGGCAAACCGTCCGTTCCCGTCTTAAATGCGTTTCCCATCGAATAGCTGATCTGATGAAAGCCACAGCATTGAAAGCCACCCCATTGGAAAGGGTGATTCAAGCCCTCACTCCGGTTTATTTTTCCTCCCGTGGAGCTACCGTCGTCAATCGAATACTGAATTTCCCAAATAGATTCTTTTGTTTTATTATCAAAATTGATATCAAAATTTTCAGCAAAATCAGCCTGTAGGCCAACTTTCCCACCTTCCTGATCGGTTAGTTTATCTAAGTAAACAAGTGCTTCCGCCAGTCGGTCTTTATTCATGTTTACCACGGCATTCCGATCATCCTGTTCATAGGCCATAAACATCAAGGTACGCGCCACCATGGCTGTTGCTGCATTTTTATCTACTCTACCTTTTTCGGGTTGGGTTTCAGGGAGCAGGTTTTCGGCATCCTTAAAATCTGCCAATATCCGTTCCCATAGATACTGATCGTTCGGCTGGCTTTTATCCCTGTTGGGAATCGCTTCAAATTCAGCAGAAGTCCCGACTACCGTTTCGTCAATATAAGGTATATATTTAAAGAACTGTTTAAGCCGGAAATGCGTAAATGTTCGGATGAATTTCATTTCACCAAGGCGAGCATTTTTTTGTGGAAACTCCTCCTCAGAGATACTTTGGAGCCTTTGAATAGCAGTATTACAGCGTTGAATAATCTGATAAGACACGTACCAGGGAAAATCGAGCGGCCAGCCGTTAGGATTCACATTCACAAAAGTTTCCATAGTAAACCAGCCATCGCCGTCCGACGTTCCTTGTCCTCCCTTATAGGAATCGTCGGACCGTAATGAACCCGACCACCACGGAGCGAAGGGAGAATCCCAAGATGGAATATCTGTCATCCTCGCATAAGCTGCCGTTACAAAACCTTCCATATCTTCCGGCTTCGTTAGTAACGACTCATCCAAGACTTGCTTGGGAGCAATATCAAGAGCATTTGTACACCCCATCGCCCACAATGTGAAGGCGAAAGAAAACAAGGTGAATTTAAACGTTTTCATAATTTAAATATTTAGAAAGTAACGTTAATACCAAAGGTTGCATAAAATGGTGTGAGGTACCCATAGCCGGGCATTTCAGGATCAAAGCTCGTAAACTGATCTTTTCCCCATGATTTTTTAAGCGTGAACACATTACGTGCAGACGCATAAAGCCTAAGCCGCTGCATTTTCATCTTACTGGCGAGAAAAGAAGGAAAGGTGTATCCCAGCTCGATGGTACGTAACTTGAGATAGGACCCATCTTCCACGAAATAACTAGAGAGACGATGCTCCGCATTCGTTGTGAAATTACTGATTGCAGGGATATCGGATTGCTGATTATCAAAATACCAGGCATCTAAGATTCGTGTAGGGTGATTCTTTTGTGCCGGAACGGTAATATTCCATAAATCAGATTCGCGTTTCCAGACATTGTCTACTTTGTTGCCAAAAACACCTTGAAAAAATACGTTGAGATCGAAGTTGCGATAACTGAAATCAAAGGTCATGCCGCCAAAGAAATCCGGGTCAGTAACCCCTATATAGGTACGATCATTCAATTCTTCGATAACACCGTTACCATCCAGATCTTTATACCGAATCCGTCCGATCGCTTTACCAACCTGTTCAGGAGAATTGTCTACTTCTTCTTGTGTTTTAAATATCCCATCAGCTACTAAACCATACAGAATATGAGGCGTACGACCTAGAACCAAGTCGTTAATTCCGTCGCCCGGATATTTATTAATGACATTTTCAGGCAGGCTTACAATCTTTGTTTTATAGGTGCCAAAATTGGCTGAAATGCTATATTGAAATGCATGTTTCGGATCGCTGCGATAGCCGATTTCAAATTCTACACCTCGGTTATTCATATCCGCACCGTTGATCCACGGTTCACCTCCTTCACCCATAGCAGCGATATACGGTGTTTGTACCAGGATATCGGTTGTTTTCTTAAAATAGTAGCCCAATGATCCACTTATCCGATTATCCAGAAAACCGAAGTCAACAGCCACGTCGGTTTGTGTGGTGGTTTCCCATTTTAAATCGGGGTTTCCCAACCAGGTTCTTCGATAACCAGAATACAACGGTCCAGTTTCGTTCCCTTCAATCGGATAAGATGTTCCAAAATAATCGGTGGTAAATGGTGTAGACGTATAACCTCGTGGCAAACCTTGTACGTTTCCATTGGCACCCCAACCCGCGCGAATCTTGAACTCCGAAAGCCAATCATATTTTTGCATGAAGGATTCATTCTTTATACGCCATCCTGCCGAAAATGCAGGAAACACAGCATAGCGATTGTTGGCACCAAAAAGTGATGACCCATCACGCCGCAAGGTAGCGGAGAATAAGTACGTGTTTTTGTAAGCATAATTTGCTTTACCAAACATAGACAGGTAAACATATTCGTCAGCAGAGCTACCAACTGAATACTTGGTGCCCGTCGTTACACCAAGGTGAGCAAAATCGCGATCTTCCAGATAAACACCTTCCCTTCTTGCCGAAAATCCTTCTTGTACAAAGCGGGTATATTCTATACCGGCTACGGCATCAAGCGTATGGTCGCCCTTGCTCATATTGTAAGATAAGGTGTTGGTCCACACATAGCTGAGGGGATGAGATTGATTGTTTCCCACATAATTCTCGCCCGCACTATTACGCCCACCAGTTTCTGACCAAAGCTTATCCAATGTGCGGTTATATGCATTGCCATAATCCACACCAAACTGTGTACGGGCTGATATGCCATTCCAGATTTTGAGATCGGCAAAAATATTTCCGATAACCTTAACGTAGTGATTGATGTTATCTTTACCATCAGTGAGGAGCCGCACCGGATTCGAAAAATCATCAAAACCAGCAGCACCAGCCCATCCTCCGTTGATATCATGAACCGGAACTGCAGGAGGATCAATCAATGCCCAACGCATTTCATTGCCTCCTTTATATTGCAAATAGGACACCGCCAAGTTTTCGCCTATTTTAAGTCGATTATCAATCAAACTGTATTCGGTATTTGCACGAATAGAATACTGCCTGAAAAAGGTATTGATCTGCGTACCCTCGTTATTGTAATAGCCCAAGGAAAATAAACTCCTTGATCGTTCCGTTCCACTAGAAACCGTTAATTGGTGGGTGGTCATCATGGCCGACTGAAGTATTTCATCCAACCAGTCTGTGTCAGACCCCTTAACCGTGTGATCCGCATTGAGCCATTCTGCGGGCTTTACTGCATCCAATACCGGACGACCATCAGCATCGCGGTGCCAAGTAAAATCATAGGTAGTTGGCAAAGATATCGGCAAGCCATATACTACTTCATCATATGCATAAGCGCGAAACATTGCGACCCCATATTGCTCTGCATTCATCAGTGTAGGCTTGCTCGTAACGGTACTTAACGCTACACTCCCATTGTATTCCACACTAGTCTGACCGATTTTTCCTTTTTTTGTTTGAATCAATATTACACCTCCAGATGCACGCGCGCCGTAAATACTCGCAGAAGCAGCATCTTTCAAAATCTGGATGGATTCGATATCACCTGCATTGATATCTCGAAGATTCAAATTCTCAGTTGGCATTCCATCCAATACGATCAAGGGCTTAACGCCACCCGACAAGGAAGATATACCACGAATCTGTACACCAACACCCTCTGAAGGGTCACCTCCATTTGTGGTGATATGTACCCCGGCCAATTTTCCCTGAAGAGATTTCATGGCATTGGCTGCTGGATTTTTCGCAATATCACTTGCCCCCGCCATTACAATGGACCCTGTTAAATCTGCTTTCTTCTGCGTCATGTATCCGGTATACACTTCTGCTTCAGCAAGCATGTACTGATCATCTTCCATTACTACATCCATAGTGGTTGAACCTTCAACAGGACGTTCTATCGACTTTTTTCCTGTATAGGAGAAAATCAGTACACTTTCTTTAGAAGCAACCTGAATTTGATAATTTCCAAGCTGATCTGTAGTCGTGCCTGTTACAGTACCTTTTACATGAACACTGACACCTACCAAGGGTTCATTTGTTCCTGCCTCTACCACTTTTCCCCGCACTATTTGATCCTGTAGTACTGCAAGTGGCGCCCCACTTGCATTGAACTGAAAAACAAGACCTAAAATCAAAAAAGGCCATATGATTCTGTTCCTTGCGCCAAAAAAAGTTTTCATAATTAGTTAGTTGGTTAATGGTTTTACCTAAATCATCACGATGCTATTTAAACGATTAAGCATAACGTAAAAAATTTTTTGTGATTATTCCTATTTATTTACATGTCTTCAATAGCTCACGAAAAGGATGACATGGTTAGTTTAATCGTTTAAGCAAAAACAGTATAAACGTCTAGTAAAGCTTTTTGTATTTTATATTCATAATCTATAATTTGGTTTCTGAGACAATATTAAGCTTAATCGTTTAAACAAACAAATTTTATCCTATTTTTTTGTTCGGTCTTAGGATTTTCTTCACCAAATGTCCTTGCAAAATAAAAAATAAGACGGCGACATGGATCATAACCGATCGCATATCGCCGTCTCTGATTCTTCTATCGTGCTGGTATTACTCCCTATTTGAAGTCTTGACAGCACGCAGTTGTGTGGGCACTAGCGTAATACTCGCCTTGTGTTTTTCGAACTCTTTTTTTAGGTCTTCTACAATTTGAGGGTGCTGTTTACTTACATCATATTTCTCTGAGGGATCATGTTCAATATTGAACAATAGTGGAACGAGATGTGCCGCAGGTGGCTCTGGACTATAGGATGGCTTCGTTGTAAAATGCGCTTTCCATGGCCCTTTACGTACTGCATACAAATCCGAACGATGATAATAATATACTACCTGTCGTACTTCTTTTTTCTTTCCGGTCAGTACCGGCAGCAAGTCGACACCATCATAAACTCTGTCGCCCGATATATGAGCCCCAGCTAAGCCCATAATCGTAGGGAATAAATCCATTGTTGTACCCAAGGCAATGTTTACCCGGTTCGCGTCGATTCTTCCTGGCCACCAAGCAATCATGGGCACACGCATTCCGCCTTCGTAAGCTGACCCTTTGCCTTCATACAACAGACCGGCCGAGCCTCCATGCTCTCCTTTTTTTAACCAAGGCCCATTATCGCTCGTAAAAACAACCAAGGTGTTTTTATCCAAATTTAATTCCTTTAAAGCTTTCAGGATTTCGCCAACACTCCAATCCAATTCCTGTACAACATCACCGTACAAGCCCCTTTCACTTTTTCCACGAAAATCCGATGAGGCGTGTAATGGTACATGCGGGAAATTACTAGCATAGTACAGAAAGAAAGGTTTACTTTTATTTTCTCTGATAAAAGATATAGCCTCTTCCGTATAGCGTTTGGTAAGCTGGTTTTGATCAGGCCCTTTCTCAATAATTTCTTTGTTGCGATATAAAGGTAGCGGTGGATTCTTTTTATCAAAAAGAGGAATCATATCATTGGAATAAGGCGTTCCAAAATAATAATCGAATCCGTGACTGTTTGGCATAAATGGTGGTAAATCACCCAAATGCCATTTCCCGATGATTCCTGTTCGATAGTTTTTCTCTTTTAATGCTTTGGCTATGGTGATTTCACTCTGCGGGAGCCCTCCTGCCGAATTGGGGAAGAACACGCCCGTTCCCCCTGTAAGTCCATAACGCACAGGAAGTCGTCCGGTAAGCAAAGCGCCACGGCTTGGCGTACAAACATTGGCTCCTACGTAAAATTGGGTGAATCGCATACCCTCTGCTGCCATCTGATCTAAATGAGGTGTTCGGATCGTTGGATGACCATAGCAGCTTAAATCGCCATACCCTAGATCATCTGCCAAAATAATGATCACATTCGGCGTTTGAGATGCAGTTTGTCCTACCACAGGATGTGTACCAAAAGACAATAGGCTAATTAGAAAGAAGAATGTATAGATGCGTTTCATAGTCTTACTTAAATCGTTGTTCTTCCCCAGGTAATTTAAAGTCAATCAGTTTTGCTTTTAGCTCCGCAACGATTTCCGGGTGTCTATCTGCTTGATTCACCCGCTCGGTAGGATCGACTGCTAAATTGTATAATTCTGGGGCGAGTGATGCGTTATTTGGCAGTCCAGGACCTTGATAGGGTGCAATACGCAATTTCCAATCGCCCGAACGGATAGCTTCCAGATACTTTCCTTCAAAATAATAAAAGTCTTTTCCGCGTTGAAATGTTCGATCTCCTTTCAATAGGGGCATAATATCTACTCCATCTATCACGCGATCGGTGGGTACCTTGCCGCCTGCTATCTGAATCAAGGTGGTAAACAAATCCATACTCACTGCCGTTTGCGATGAAACTTGCCCTGCCGGTATGGTACCCGGCCAACGGACGATACAAGGGATACGATGGCCGCCTTCATAGGTATTCCCTTTGCCGCCTCTTAGCAGCCCGGTAATGCCGGCATCCCAAGGCTTTACGACGTCTTCCGCAAACATTCGCTCGGGCATATTGTTCCAAGGCCCATTATCACTTAAGAAAATGACAACGGTATTCTTATCGAGTTTATTTTCTTTTAATGCTTTCAAAATCTCTCCCGTACTCCAATCAATGGTTTCAATCACGTCTCCATACAAACCACCAGCAGATTTACCTTCGAAGTTACTGGCTGTAGAAACCGGAGCATGCGGCATATTATGGGGCAGGTATAAGAAAAAGGGTTCTTTCTTTGCCGACTTGATGAACTTGATAGCCTCTTCGGTATAACGGGTAGTAAGGGTTTTCTGGTCAACTGGAAATTCATTCGTCGGTTCTAGATCGCGATACAGATGCAGGGGTACATCCGTTTGTACAAAGGGTTTTTTCATATCATTACTGGTTATTAAACCATAATAATGATCAAAACCATGAGCTGTAGGCATAAATTCTGTTCTGGTTTGCCCCAAATGCCATTTCCCCACACACATGGTACGATAACCTTGTGTCTTCAATTCGTCTGCCAACGTAATCTCAGAGGCATGGAGCCCGTTATCTTGCTTCGGGAACAAGACATAAGGCAGCCCGCTACGCAAAGGATAACGCCCCGTTAGCAAAGCCGCCCTGGAGGGTGTGCAGGCATTTGCCGCCACATAAAATGAAGTAAAGCGAATCCCCTCGTCTGCCATCTGATCCAAATTCTTCGTTTTAATAAGCGGCTGACCATAACAACTCAGGTCGCCATATCCCATATCATCTGCCAATATAATGATGATATTAGGCTTATTTCTCTTTTGTGCATAAACAGTAAAAACACCTATTAAGAAAACAGTTAATAGTACTTTTACAAGATTCGTATCCTTCATAATTTTGTATGATTAATTTGTGATTCTATTCGTTATTTTCTTTTCCTAAAAACGTGATATTCCCTTCTTTCCAATATATTTCTCCATGCCCATCTGCAAATATGCGGGAGCTAAGCGCTACAACGGTATACGCATCTTTTAGAAATAAAGAATTAAAAATCGCACCTTCATTCACCGGAAGATTTGGCCACGGGTACGAACGGTCGCGAAAGTTTTTGGCATGCTGGTCGCCAATATAAACCGCCATCGTATTTTTTCTCCATCCCTGCACACTTCTACCTCCGGCAAGATGACAAGATAAAAGCGTCTCACCGGTAGGCAATTGGATTAAATAAGGTGCTCCACCATGTATTTCTTCGGATACGGCTCGCCAACGACGACCATTTTGAACGGTTGGTAAATCGGAGTAATTCCAACGCTGTGCTAAAGAAGAGGATATTACCCAAGGTGATCGAGCAAGTCCGACATTTTCTATCGCAAATACCATTTCGTTATTATTTAATAAAAGCGGAGACGGCATACCGTCGCGTGTATTTTCAGTAAATGAAACTGTTTGCGGCTCTGTCCAACTCAATCCGTTATCTTCTGACCGGACCAATAATATTTCTTGCGGACGAGGTTCAGGACTGGGCCACCATTTGGCTTCACTTGAGAAGAAAAGTTCCACCTCGCCATCAGGTAGCTGGATCATAGCCGGTTCCCACGAACGCCCTTTAGCCACCACAATAGGCAGGCTCCAAGTCTTGCCCCGATTTTTACTAACACGTACCTGAATATTATCGCGCTCGTTCGTGTCTGGATTGCCTCGACCTTCATACGCCACTAATATCCAGCCATTTTTTAAAACCAATAGTTCGGGATCAGAGAAACCAAAATAATTGGGGTCTGTGTCTTGAGCAATAATTTCTACCGGTTGCCAAGTCTCGCCGTTATCGAAGCTTTTACGCAACGCGATATTATCCCAACTGTTTTCCTGATTTGGCCCACTTCGATAAACCAGAAAAAGCGTGTCTTTGCTGATTCTCCGAATACGTGGATATTCGGCATTATAGGTGTCATGTGATATCTTTTTTGCCGATTCATCCATCCACTCGATTTTAACCAATGCTTTAACCGTTGCCTCAGGGGTAGATGTTTCAGATGGAAACTCATGCTGTTTACTGCAACTCATCAAAATAAGTAATAAAAAAAAGGCATATGACCCAAACCGGCATCGACGAAATAGCATGTAAATCATCATCATTTTCTTATTTTTATAAGCGCCTACCATCCTAAATTCTGTATAAATGCAGGATTCCGCTCGATTTCCGGCTGAGGAATCGGCCAAAAATAATGCTTTGGGTTGTCGAAAACACGCTTTTCAACCACTCGTCGCTGATAAAAATTATCGTCTTTTAATGAAGTTCCTACCTGCACATTTAAGCCATGTATTTCTCCGGATTCCGTTTGATCCGCTATTTTCCACCGATGTGCATCAAAATACCGATGCGTTTCAAACGCCAATTCAATTCTCCGCTCATGTCTAATTCGCTCGCGCATCGTTTCCTGCGATAACCCGACCGGAAGATGAGGCATACCCGCACGTTCTCGTATGGCGTTTATATATTTATACACATCCGCATCCGGACCTACGTCCTCATTTCTTGCCTCTGCATAATTCAAGTATTGTTCTCCCAGTCTAAAGTAAATCCAGGTTTCTACATCCCAAACATTGTTTTGAATACGTACTGCCGGACTGGAGCCTTTTTTTACTAAATAACCGGTTTTGGTATAATCTGTCTTACCCGCACCAACACCATCGAGTCCTGACTTCCAAAACTCAACACGTCTTGTTCGCCAATATTGCCCATTAAAATTAACACTGGCGTAGAAGCGGGGATCTCTTCCCACATACATATTTCTTGTATCGACACGGTAATACAATTTGGGATGCGGGGAAGAGGCATATCCTGTCTCCACATACCCAGATGCGGGGTTAATAATAGGCGAACCATCTGCATGATACCCCAAGATAGGTCGCTCACCATTGGCCTGCATTTCATAGGCATCTACCAATTCTTGACTAACGCCCAGTCCGGAGAAGCCCCCCATGCCATTAGGAGAGGCCTGCCGCTCGAAATTCTGCGCCTGAAATATATTGGTTGCGAAGAGCACTTCACTGTTATTATTTTTAAGAAACAATTCTTGATAAGAATTAACCGGATCTCCATCACTTGATTTATATAATTTATAACCAGCAGCTTCCGTTTCATCAATACAGGCTTTCGCTGCGTCAGCCGCTACATGCCATCGATCTGCGTTTGGACTTTGTGGAAACAGATGAACACCATCTTTATCTGAAAAATCGGAAAGATTGGGATCCTTGGTACCATCTTCATTGAGCGCATTCCATAATGGGCTAGCCATATATAAGAGTACACGCGCTTTCAAGGCCAGTGCCGCGGCTCTAGTGGCTCTTCCAGCATCTAAAGAAGGATTTGCTAATTGTATCGGAAGCAGTGCCGCAGCTTGATCACATTCATTCACAATAAATTCAACACATTCCGTAATGGGTTGACGTTTTATCATAGAAAAATCTTCATTTAACGGTAAAGAACGGCTAACAATGGGAATGGGGCCATATAGTCGCATATGAAGAAAATGCAAGAAGGCGCGCAGAAAGTGTGCTTCACCAATCCAATGGTCCCGCTCTTCCTCGGTTAAATGATCAGAAAGAGGAATTTTTTCTGCGTTTTCTAAAAAAATATTGGCCTTCCGAATACCTTGCCAAACGGGATGCCACATACCTCGTTCATCACTCGCATTCCAAGCACCTGAATTCATTTGGTTTGCATAAACATCAAGCCAAGTAATTTCGATTTCATCTGAAGCACCAACGAAAGGATCTCTTCCCCAATCGTCGCGGTTATTTGACTCGTTAGGCAAATGAGTATATATATTCGTTAAAAACTGTTCTGCGTAATTCCGTTGTGAAAACACATCATCGATTGATAAATCTTCATCGGGCGTTTTATCCAAAAAATCCCTTTTGCAGGAAGCTGTAATGGCCAAAAGGAGAAACAGTATATATAAGATTTTAAACCTTTTCATATTCAGTGATTTTCAATTGATAATTTTATTCTTAAAAATTAACCAGCAGTCCTAAATTGAACGATTGCTGCAAAGGATATCGGCCAATGCCATTATCAGATTCGGGATCAATAATTTTGATTTTATCCCAGGTGTACAGGTTGGTTCCATTAATAAAAACTCTAATGGTTTCTATACCAAATCTTTGAATAAGATGTTTAGGTATTGTATAACCAATTTCTGCATTTCGCAAGCGTATATAGCTACCATCATGTTGGTAATAAGTAGACTGCCTGAAATTATTCGGACTGTTTCCTGCAAGAACACGCGGATAATATCCATCCGGATTATCCAGCGTCCACCTATGGTCGTAATATTCACGTAACACCGTCCCTGAACCAAACCCTTGATTAAATGGCTGTATGGATCTACCATCGATAAAAATACTGGTTCTGGTTGCACCATTAAAGAAAGCGCTGAAATCAAACCCTTTATAGGCCAGTGTACCACCAAAACCAAAACTGATTTCAGGCACTCTCGGATAGCCAATGGGCACCTTATCAAAATCATTGATGACATCATCACCATTCTGGTCTTTGTATTTGATATCGCCGGGTCGTGGAATAGAATAATTCTGTAAGGGGCTATTATCAATGTCTTCCTGATCTTTAAAAAGTCCGACAGCCTCCAGGCCAAAGGGTTGGCCAACCGGATTTCCCGCTTCTGTTAGGTACGGATAACGCTGTATCGGCTGATCATTTTCTAATATCTTATTCTTGGCAAAGGTGAAATTTCCCCGCACGGAATAAAACAGTCCGCCGGTAGTGGCATGTTTTATTTCAAGGGATGCATCTACTCCTTGGTTTTTCACTTTTCCAAGATTGGCATAAGGCACCGCATCTACCGCATAGCCCGCAACATAGGGAACGGTTCTTCGCTGCGTCAGTATGTGGTCGCGTATATCCCTAAAAGCATCTACCTGAAGGGTAATTTGATCGTTTAACAAACCTAAATCGAATCCAATATTGCCTTTTTTTGCCACTTCCCAAGTCACATCCGGGTTAGCGATAAAGCCCTCAGCAAATCCGCTCCAATTTTGCTGTGCGTCGCCAAACCGATAACCGTCTGCGCCCCGGTTTATTCTGGATACAAACAGAAAACGCTGTCCGATTTCATCATTACCCACCAATCCGTAAGACCCTCTGATCTTCATTTGATTGACAAAATCTAAGCCCCAAAATCGCTCGTTAGACAATACCCAGCCACCAGAAACGGAAGGGAAGAACCCGAAGCGCTTTTCTTTAGGGAAGTTTTCGGAACCATTGTAACCAAAGTTTAATTCTATAAAATAGGTGTTATTAAAACCGTAGGTAGCCCGCCCCGCTATACCTTGACGCCTTTTAGGAAGATTGCCAATGGAGGTAGCAGCGTTTAGGTCGATATTTTCCGCCATATTAAACAGCAACATACCGGAGATGTCATGCTTATCAAAACTTCGGTTATAGTTCAACCCTCCTTCTAAATATAGTCTTCGATTAATGGTATTGCTAACATTATAGCCAAGAGCAGTCGCTTCCCTGAGTACATTGTATACGTCATTTCCGTCTGGATCTTTCCCGAGATACTCTTTCACTTCAAATTGTTTACGACGCACTTGGTCCCCTCGATAATAATGGTCGTAACCAAATTTCCCCCTTACCGTGAGCCCCTTTGTGACCAAGTCCGACAAATCCCATTTAGCGTCAAAAGTGCCTTGTAGGACATTTCGATCTTGCCGAATGTAACCAGACTGCGTTACTTCTCCCCACGGATTTGATCCTAGGAAGTTGAGCACTCCTCCTGGAGATCCATCCGGATTACGAATAGGAAACATAATGGGAGATGTGATACGCAGGGCATCAAATATCGCATCTGCGCCTGTGCCCGTCCCCGTACCGCTGCCCGGATAATTTCCATATTGAATAATTCCACCAAGGCCCAACTCCACAGTAAAGTTTTTCGCTAAATCGATATCGACGTTCGATCGGAAATTATAGCGTTTTATTAAGGCGTTTGTATTATACGCATTGAGGTTATCTGTTTTATAAATACCGTCCATTAACGTAAAGCCGACGTTTGTAAAATACCGGACCGTTTGCGTTCCGCCGGAGATATTGAGGTTATTGATTGTTTGATGTGTATGACTTTTCAATATTTCATGTGTCCAATCTACGTTGGGATGAAAAAAAGGATCGGACCCATTACGAAAAAGCTCAATGTCTTCCTCCGAAAACTGTGGCTCTTGATCCGTATAGCCCAATGCCTCATTGATCAAACCAGCATATTCAGCACCGTCAATATATTTTGGAAGGCGTAAAGGAGAAAGGCGGGCGGTTTCCGCCCGAAACGTGACTTTTGGCTTACCTATTTTACCCCTTTTTGTATTAATGAGAATAACACCATTTGCGCCCCGTACACCGTAAACCGCAGTTGCCGATGCATCTTTCAGAATAGAAAAACTCTCGATTTCTTCCGTATTGATGTTATTCATATCCCTTTCAATACCATCTACCAAAACCAAGGGTTCCTGATTCGTTCCGTAAGTGCCGATACCCCGGATGAAAACTTTAGCTGCATCAAAGCCGGGTTCGCCACTGCTTTGCCGGGTTATAATACCCGGTAACTTCCCTGCGATGGCGTTCGATATTGCAGGAGTTGAAATCTGCGCCACCTCATTCATTGAAACCGATGAAATAGCACCCGTTACGGATACCTTCTTCTGCTTTCCAAACCCTACAACCACCACCTCATTTAACTTTTGACTTTCTAAATCGGGCTCCATTTGAACGGTCATATTACCCAGATTTCCCACGTAAACTATTTTCGTTCGGTAACCGATATATTTAAACTGCAAAGAATCGTGCCCGCTAGCCATTTCCAACATAAATTTTCCGCTTAAGTCCGTAATAGCTCCTTGATTTGCGCCAACAATACTTACAGATACTCCGGGGAACGGTTCATCATTTTCGTCCTTCACCGTTCCCCTCATTATACGTGATTGGTTATTTTGCTGCTGTATAGAGAAATTTTCGGCCTTTTTTACCAGCACGAGTGTTCCTTTTGTCTGGAATGTAAGTCCCAAAGGGGTGAGTATTTTTTCTAATACGCTTCCCAATTCCTCCGAACGGGATGTGTAATTAACTGCTTTGTTTGCCGGAATCTGACTGGAACTATACGCAAATTGAATATGCGTGTCTTTTGATATTTTTTTGAGCGCATCCTTCAAAGAAATATTTTTCAATTCAATACTGATTTTGGTGTCCAAACCTTGGCTAAACCCAATTTTTGCTTGTGCCGTTAAGAGGCTGACGATAAGAAGTATTCCGATTAAACTCGTCCATTTCATAATTTGATTGAAATATTGAAAGAACAATGAGATTTTTGCCATATCTTTGTGTATTATAATATTTATAATAAGTTGTTCCCGAGTCATATCGGGAATATCCATTACAGGTTTTCTGTATGTACGGGTTGAATGTGCTGGTACCACATTCAACCTTTTTTAGTGCATTATATTTTCCATTTTAATCGATTAAAGTTTATATTGATTCATTCATGTTACTCATCAGCCGGAGCGCTTAATTGCCTTTACGGCCCTCTCCATGCCATTCAATAGTGTTTCCATTTTTTCGATATTTAGCGTTAGTTAAGTATGTGATGACTTCCATTATTTCATTAATAGATTGGTTTTCAAAAACTGCTGTTAGGCGACAATCGGAAAGCTCATTATTCGATATAACGATGTTCACACCGTATCTCTTGGACAATCGTATCGCAACATCCTCTAGACGAGTATCATCAAAGACCATTTTTCCATTCATCCATGCCGTTACCTTGGCCAAATCGCTTACCACCGTCCGATTAAACGTTTTTTTGTTCGTATCGTATTGTATTCCTTGCTCACGGGCCAAGATAATTTCCTTGTCTGTATGCGCTTCTTTGACTGCTACTTTGCCACTCAGCACAACCAGCTCAATCGTTTTTGAAGCCGCATAAGCTGTCAGATTAAAGGTAGTGCCCAACACTTTGGTGCGTAATGTTCCGGATTGCACCAGAAATGGAGCTTTAGAACTTTTGGCTATCTCAAAATACCCCTCGCCTTCTAAATAAACTTCACGAATACTACCGCTAAATTTTTGGGGATAACGCAGCATACTCCCTGAGTTCAATGTTACCTTACTCCCATCAGACAAAAAGACAATAGCCGTGTCTGCTATTGATACGCTCTTTTCAATAAATGCATACGGTGGCTCTTCAGATATTCGAAAGAAAAAACTAGATACGGACCATGTCAAGAACAATACCGAGGCCGCCACATACCACCATGTTCTATTCGTGCATATTTTCTTCCAAAGAGGTACTGCACTCGTATCAATGTCCGTCATCACTTTCCCGTACAGGCCGTCCCAGTCTACTTCATAAGTAAGCTCATCCTTTTTCATCTGCTCCCACACTGCTTTCATCTGCTCTGTAAGGGCCTCCTCCGTATCAGCCATCTTAAAGAGATCCAACAGTTCAGTAAGTTCTTGCTGAGTACATCTGTTTTGCAGGTATTTCTCAAATAAAAATTGTAATCGTAGTGGGTGCTTCATCGTCTGAATATAGCGTGCTCATAATGATTAATATATACGAAGACACACCAACGAGGGAAGAGGACTAATCAGAAATAAAATTTATTTGCATCCAAGTCAAATTTAGACGCTTTAGGTAAATAAAATAAACGTTAGTACCAAGAGCAAATCTGTTCCGTTTTTATGGAAATGTTCTCGAATGGACTGTAAAGCGCTTACCATGTGGTTCCTGACGGTATTCTTAGAAAGATTTAAACGGCAGGCAATCTCATCATAATTCAACCCTTCATTTCGGCTCAATTGATAAACTAAACGTCTCTGGGGCGACAAATTAATCAATGCCTCACGTTTTAATTGTTCATATTCTGAAATCGCCATTTGCTCATCAACATTATTACCATTTGTAATCATATGTTGCTGCAATTCATCTCTCATCTTTGCATCGAACGTAGCCTTTCTTAGGAGATTTAAGGCTTGATTCTTGGCTATTTTAAAGATATATCCATCTATGTTTTGTATTTCACCAATAGTATTACGATAAGACCATAGCTTTACAAAAACTTCTTGTGTAGCTTCTTCCGCAATATAAGGCACTTTCACCATTTTTAGCAGATATCCGTAAACCCGCTTACAGTAAAGTTGATACAGTTGTGAAAATTCCCCGTGAGACATCTTAAATCATTATTAGATTTTTAAACTGAAGTTTGCTTTTTTGTCTTTGCATAGAAACAACTGCTGGTTCAATCGTTTAACAACGCCCATCATATTGATTTACTTTTGCTTAATCAGCCGAATAACCTGTCCGCCGCCTACCGCCAAATGCATTTGTAATTTATCCTGGTTGGTTACTCGTTTGACGGATTTTATGAGGTGGTTTGGATGCACTTCTGTGTCCTCCGCATCTGCATAACACACTGCTATATAACTTCCCTGAGAAAGAAAATCCAGTGGTAAGGTAACGGTCTTAGCCTCCAGATTATTGATGGACCCGACATACCAATCCGAACCTTTTCTACGAGCAATAGCCACATATTGATTAACTGCTGCAAGAGGTACAACTGTTTCATCCCAACTAGTAGGAACAACACGCAAAAAATCAAAACCGGGTTCTCCTTCATAAGCTGCAGGGTAGTCGGCAATCATCTGTAAATAACTTTCCAAAACAACATACATAGCTAACATATGGCAGCGGGTTCCGATCATCAATGGCCGAGTATATTGTGGTTTAAAGGCTCGTGGCGGCACGGCTCTAAAACCACCCAAATGATAATCGGCCGCACCTGCTAATAACCGCGTGAACACGATGTCCAAATCGTGCGTAGGGCTCAGGCCAGATTGCATCCATTTATTATTTTCATAATTCAAGGTCCCCTCTCTCGTAAACTCGTTGGGATAAGTACGATGCAGACCTGTAGGTTTATAGGCACCGTGAAATTGAATAAACAGATGATGCTCTGCAGCCTTTTTTAAAATTTCTTCCTGGATTTTAACCATTTCCTGATCGTCACGCTCTAAAAAGTCGACCATCATCCCTTTGATGCCCCATTGCTCGAATTGGCTGAAAGCCTTTTCAAGATTTGGATAAATGGCCTTCCAGTGCACCCATACATGAATACCGACTCCTTTCTTCTGTGCATAATCGCATATTTGCTGTATATTTAAACTGGGCACCGTTTTGGTTACATCGGTATGGGGGCCAACTGTACCGTAATTCGGTGCATCACTCTGGTACCATGCAAAACCACCATAACCGATAACCGAATGATATGCTAGGCCATTTTTTGCACAGAAATCGATATAATACTTGTTTGTCTCAAAATTGATACCCGGAGCAAAGCTAGTGTCGGGAACAATATCACCATTCCACCAGTGAAAGGTCGTTTTCCCAGGTTTCAACCATGACCAGTCTTGCTCTGCAGGCGGCTCGCAAAGGCTGGTAAGGATGTTTGACGAAATTAATTGGCCAGGTTTGTCGCTGATCATGAGTACACGCCAAGGGCTTTGATGAGGAAGACCGGCTTTCACCTTTACTTGTATCTGCCCAGGCAAAGGTGATAACTGACTTTTGAGTACACCGTCATGTTTAATTAAGTACATCCCCGCGTAATCACGCAAATTGGCTTCGGTAATAGCCATATATATTTTTTTCGAACACTCGAAAAATATCGGTAAATCCATCAAGGTATCCGGAGGAACTTCCTGTACAGGTAATTGCTGATAAACCCCCTCATGTGTATTGTTATAATTTCCCCAAAAAAGCGTATGAACAATGGGATTTCCCTTTACCGGAAATGTGGTGTTCTCATCCAGCAAAATCAATGAATCTCGACTCGTTTGTTCTGGAAACTCATAACGTAATGCTATACCGTCGTTAAATATCCTTATGGCAATATTCACACGTCGTTTCGCTCCTCCACGTTCAATGAGCGGAATCAGCGCTTCCCGATGTTGGTCGTGTGCGTAATGCGTCTTTCCAACCAACAGTTCATATTGTTCGTCGGCCGCATGGAACCGGGGCTTAAGCATCGCTAAATTGGCAGCGAATGGACCATCTTCAAAAGTAAGTCCTAAGATTGCGTCCTGAATTAGAACTTGCGTTTTGAAACTGACCGAGTACATGGGGGCCGTAGGGCTTAAATTGAACGAAAAAGAAAGATTTCCGTCTGGCGAAGTTAGCTGTACATCGCTCTTCGCCGAACCCGGCAATGCAAGTAATAATAACAACAACGTTAAAAGACTTGATTGCCAGTCGCTCCATTTACTTCTCTTCATTGTTACGCTTTAGAAAAATGTAAAAACCATATTTAATCGATTAAGCATAAAGCATCTAAATTTTAACCCTGCTTGATCTGTGATATAAAAATATATTGATGTTGCGTTTATAACGACACAATAATAAGCTTAATCGGTTAAGCAAGCAAGAATAAATGAAATTATTTTACATCGTTTATTTCACTAAACGAAACCCAACCTGGGGTTAATTACGTCGGCATAAATAGGTCAAAAAAGAGAAAACATCCCTATTTCTGATGTTTTTCTCTTGCAAGAGCGGTGTTTAGTTAGATTCCCGCACCAACCGCGCGGTCAAGATGTACATAACCACCATCAACATGAATGAGTTGCCCAGTTGTATGGGATGAGCGAGGAGACAATAAGAAAACGGTCATTGCCGCGATTTCTGCTGTGGTTGTCATTCGTTGGCCCAACGGGATACGATCAGTAATCTGCTTTAATGTTTCTTGTGAGTGTTCTAAGGTTTTGATCCAATTATCATATTGTGGCGTGGCGCATTCTGCCACGATAATAGCATTGACCCGGATACCATAAGGCAACAATTCAACAGCCCATTCGCGCGTGAGTGCATTCCGCCCACCATTGGAGGCTGCATAGGCAGATGTTCCCCCTTGACCAGTTTCCGCTGTTTTAGAGCCTATGTTTAAAATCACCCCCATGGTAGCTTTTAGAGCAGGCAATGCATGATGTGCCATCAGATAATAATGTACTAAACTATAGTGCAAACCTTTCATAAAACGTTCATAGTTTCCTTCTTCCAGACTAACACCGTCATTTAATCCCGCATTATTAACGAGCCCATCAATACGTCCATACTGTTGCAAGGTCAGCTCTACAGCACGCTGACAAGCTTCGGGTTGGGTTAGTTCGGCCGTAATAGCAAAAGCCTTACCTCCCTTGGAGGTAATCTCGGTAACGACACGGTCATTATCCATTTGCTTTCTACCTACTATAACAGGTATTGCTCCCTCCTCGGCTAAAGCCAAAGCAATTCCCTTTCCAATTCCCTTTGCACCACCCGTCACAATAATGACTTTATCTGTTAATTGTAAATCCATTTTTCTTAGTTGTGGGTTATTAGTTATTCGTTGTTAGTATCAAGTATCGAAACATTCTTTAAAAGCTTTTTGCTTTACACTTTCAGCTTTTCGCTCTTAAGCCTTGCTACTTTCATCTTCTATCTCTTTATGCACACCAACTACAACTTATAAAATCGTTCTGCATTTTGATGCCAAATCAAGACCTGCTCGGCTAGAGATAACTTTGAAGTGTGCAGCTCTAGTAATTCCAACACCGCTTCATAAGAGGCAGCCACGGTACATACTGGCCAATCCGATCCAAACATTAATCTTTCAGGCCCAAATACATCCAATAAATGATTGATATAAAAATCAAAATCTTCCGGCTTCCAATGTTTCCAATGCGCTTCGGTTACCATTCCAGAAAGTTTGCAATAAACATTTGGATGTTGAGCAAGTACCTTCATTTCGGCAGCCCATGGATCCGTTTTTCTCGAGCTAATGTAGGGTTTGGCCAAATGGTCTACTACAAACCGTTGTTCTTCACTAAAATGATTTAAAAATTTAGCAGTTGCTGGTAGCTGTTTAGGTTTAACCAAAATGTCGTAAGTCAGATCAAACTTATGCAGCGCTGCAACACCTCTGATAAAGGTTGGACTTAGCATAAATTGTGGATCAGCCTCCCCCTGCAAGATATGCCGGAATCCTTTCAGCTTAGGAAAAACGCTATAATGTGCCAACCTTTCTTCAATATGTACATCCTTCAAATCTACCCACCCCACGACTCCTTTAATAAAAGGATATTGTTGTGCAAGAGCTAGCAAAAAATCGGTCTCTTGCTCAGATTGATCGGCTTGCACAGCTACACACCCAGCCACTCCATTTACCACTAGTAATGAGGCCAGATCCTCAGGCATAAAATCCCGCTGGATCACAGCCATATCATCTGTTATCCAAGCATCCTTTACTTGATTATAAATCCAAAAATGCTGATGTGCATCAATACGCTTCATAAGCCTTTACGATCTGTTTAGAAGTACCCAACCCATCGGCGCCCAATTCTACCACATCGCCTGGTTTTAAATACACAGGCGGGTTAAAACCTAAACCTACACCCGCAGGAGTGCCGGTAGAGATCACATCGCCAGGCAAAAGCGTCATAAATTGGCTAATATACGACACAATAAATGGCACCTTAAATATCAGGTTTTTAGTGTTTCCATCCTGTACCTTTTTGCCATTAACCCGAAGCCACAAACGGATATTATTGATGTCGTCAATTTCATCTTGTGTTGCCAAAAAGGGTCCTATAGGTGCAAACGTATCGCACCCTTTACCTTTATCCCATGTACCGCCACGCTCCAATTGATATTCGCGCTCAGATACATCGTTATGCAACACATAACCCGCTACATAATCTAAGGCACTTGCTTCGCCAACATAACTAGCCCGTTTACCAATTACAATACCAAACTCCACTTCCCAGTCAGTTTTGGTCGATCCTCTCGGAATGACAATCGCATCGTTCGGTCCAACCAATGAAGTGGTCGATTTCATAAATATAATGGGCTCAGATGGAATTTTGGCATTCGTTTCTTCTGCATGGTCTTTATAATTCAATCCGATACAAACGATTTTTGACGGACGGGCAATTGGGCTACCCAAACGGGTACCTGTTGGTATTTCTACCAGAGTTGTTTCATTTGCTTTTACAAATTCCTCCAATCGGGCCAAACCATTTTCCTCAAAAAATTGTTCGTTGTAATCACCGCCTAATGCAGACACATCGTAATATTTTCCTTCCAGCTGCACACCTATTTTTTCACGGTTAGGCTCACCGTATCGTATTAGTTTCATTTCTTATGCGTTGTGTGTTGTGTGTTGTGCGTTGTGTGTGAAAGATAACTCTCACAACTGGCAACTGACAACTCGCAACTTATATTAATTATTCAACTTAATAAACCCGCCATCAATGGGATAATCATTCCCTGTTATAAAATCAGCTTCATCAGAACATAAATATAGCGCTAATTTTGCAATTTCTTCTGGTTTAGCCATTCTACCAATGGGCTGACTAGCCGATAATTTAGCAAACATTTCCTCTTCTTTACCCGGGTAATTCTTAGCAATAAATCCATCTACAAATGGTGTATGTACACGAGCAGGCGAAATGCTATTGCAACGAATGCCTGCATGCATGTAATCTCTCGCAACAGACATCGTCATGGCTGCAATCGCACCTTTGCTCATCGAATAGGCAAAACGATCAGCAATACCCACCTGCGCAGCAATCGAAGCTAAATTTAAAATCGTACCACGCCGCTGTGCTTTCATACGAGGAATAACACTATACAAAGCGTTATATGCTCCTTTTACATTAACACGATATACCCGCTCGAAATCTGCTTCGCTACAGTTTTCCAAATTCCCTACATGGGCTATTCCCGCATTGTTAACCAAGATATCTACGCTCTCCATTGTCGCAACTACCTGTAATAGTTCATCTTGCTTACTTACATCAACGGCATGTCCAAATGCCCGGCCTCCAGTTTCCTCAATTTCCGCTGCTACCGTCTCCGCCGCTTCGCTGTTCAATTCCAAAATATGTACAATAGCTCCTTGTTTTCCAAAAAGCAAACTGATCGCCTTTCCAATGCCACTACCGCCTCCGGTAATGATGGCTATCTTTCCTGTTAAATCAAACATTTTTTTAGTGTTTAGTACAAAGTACGCTGTATTTAGTATATTCTATATATTTAACACGCATCGCTCATCATTTTCCTTCCTATTAAAAAGCCGCCTTTCTCGCAACTGACAACTCGCAACTCATAACTATAATGATACTAGCAAAGCACGAACAACCCATAACGAAAAACGAGCAACTACAGTGACACCCCCCTACGCCAAGGAATAAAATCATCTTGGCCTAGCTGAACCGCTTTGGGTACTTCGCGACCGCTCGCTACTTCAATGACATACTCCAAAATTCGTTCACCTGCTTGTTTAATTGTTTCCACCCCCTCAATAATGGTTCCGCAATTAATATCGATAATATCAGGCATCTTCTCGTTCGTTTTAGTATTCGTTGAGAGTTTAATGACCGGTACAATGGGGTTACCTGTTGGCGTGCCTAAGCCTGTTGTAAACAATACTACATTTGCCCCAGCTGCAACCTCAGCAGTCGTACTCTCCACATCGTTGCCCGGTGTACACAGCAAATTTAGACCCGGGCCATTGGCCAATCCGGGATAATCAACTACTGCCCGGACCGGCGATGTTCCACCTTTCTTCGCAGCACCGGCAGATTTAATAGCGTCAGTAATTAACCCATCTCGGATATTCCCTGGCGAAGGGTTTGCGTAAAAGCCACTACCATCCTGTTCCGCCTTTGCGTTATAAGTCTTCATCAGTTCCATAAAGCGCAATGCCGTCTCTTCATCTTCACATCGATCGCTTAATTCCTGCTCCACGCCGCAAAGTTCCGGAAATTCCGATAAAATGACAGATCCACCCAATGCAACCAATATATCCGAAACATAACCCAATGCTGGATTAGCCGATATTCCTGAAAAACCATCTGATCCACCACATTCCAAACCGATACACAATTTGGATAGTGGAGCAGGTAAACGCTCTTGGGCATTTGCCTGTATTAAACCGGCAAATGTATGCTTCAATGCTTCTTGAAGCAGTATTTTTTCCGAGCCCACCTGCTGTTGTTCAAAAACATATAACGGTTTATTAAAATAGGGATCTCGTTTGTTAATCTCCGTTCTCAAGATATTCGCTTGCGCATGTTGGCATCCTAAGCTCAATACTGTTGCTCCAGCAACATTCGGATGTGTAATATAGCCCGCTAATAATCCACATAATGCATCTGCATCCATACGCGTGCCCCCGCAGCCCATATCGTGATTGAGAAACTTGATTCCATCAACATGAGCAAATAGTTTACTTTCCGATGTATGCGTCAATCCCATATGCAAATCGGCCGTTAGAATTTGCTCAACAGAGGCTCCTGTCCGATATAACGCAATCAATTGGTCCACTTCTGGTTCATAGCTTTTTGGCTTTTTAAAGCCCAATTTTTGTTCAAAAGCTTCTTTCATAACCAGCACATTCCTATTTTCACAAAACACCAATGGAATCACTAACCAATAATTAGCTGTACCTACACGCCCATCACTCCGGTGATAGCCTAAGAAGGTTTTATCCACAAAACGGGTAACATCTGGTTGCTCCCAATCTAACTTCCTTTTACTTAACTTAAAATCACTTGCTGCATGGTGTATATTCTTGGTGGTAATTGCTTCTCCTTTTACTAAAGCTTCATTGGTTTTGCCAACCAATACGCCATACATATAAATTTCCTCACCAGTAGCCATCGGCCTGATACAAAACTTATGTTTGGCTGCCACCGGTCCTGGTAACACAAAGGTCTCTCCATCAAAATGAATCTGCTCACCTTCCGATAGGTCTTGTAAGGCTACCAGCACATTATCAACCGGATGAATCTGTAAATATTTTTTTATCGTTGTCATATTCTTAGTTGTGAGTTGCGTGTTATGCGTTACGAGGTTCAACAACGCTTACGTACAACGGCAACCTTATTCTCCTATCCAATTCTTTCTTATATCTCACATCTAATATCTCATGTCTCATATCTAATCTCTCCAATCTATTATCTAAAGCTTAAAAATCTCGTTCATTAACAACCATTTCTCTCCAGGCCTAGCAATGGGTAATGCCTGTTGATATTTCCACATAAGCTGCTCCCACTCCTGTACCTTTGGGTTAGCTGCATCCATTGTTGCCTTTCTCTCAAAACTGAAATCATCCGTCACATCCATCGTCATAAATAAGCGGTTCGCCAAGCGATAAATACGCATATCTAAAATACCAGCAGCTTCAATCGATGTAATGATTTCAGGCCAAACGGCCTGATGATACCGTTCATATTCAGCAATCAGTTTGGCGTCGTCCACTAAATCAAGTGCTAAAGCATAAGTTTTCATTAGATAAATTAAAAATTTAAAAGTAAAAAATAAAAAGCCGGCGAAGTGGCAACGGTACTTACAACGTAAAACTTATTCCTTACAACTTAAGAAACAATTCTTCTCATCCATCCATAATACCCTACTATTGCAAAACAAAATAAAGGTACAAAATATGCTATTTGTATGCTATGGGAAGCTACCGATACCAATCCCATCAGTAAAGGCACCACTGCACCGCCAATAATAGACATCACCAAGAATGAAGAGGCAATTTTCGTTTCTTCATTGCTCAAGCCTTGTATGCCCAAAGAAAAAATAGTTGGATACATGATAGACATAAAGAATGGAACCGCTACTACAGCATATAAGGCCAAATGACCACTTGTTACAATAGCTATCGCTAGCAATCCGGAACACAATAGTCCATACATCGTTAGTAAAGTAGCTGGTTTCACATATTTCATCAGGAATGTACCACTGAATCTTCCCAACATAAACCCCACCATGGCAATAGAACCCAGCAAATAGGCCGCGTTTTTTTCATTCATGTTTGCTACCTCATGTGCATATCGAATAAAGAAACTCAATACGCCCACTTGCGCACCTACATAAAAAAATTGACTGATTACCGCCCATAGAAAATGTTTATGTCGGAATACGCCCAGCGAAAAGCGCACGCCAACCGTATGAGACGAATCTCCCTCCCTGCTTTGCTCTTCTGGGAGCTTCGTTATAATAAATAATAACAGCAATGCGAACACAACGGCTGCAATAACCAAATAAGGCATCTTTACGGTATCTGCTTCTGATTGAAGATAACTATGGAGTTTATCCGTCCCCATAGCAGCCAATTCCTCAGGACTATGTTCAATACCTGAAAGAATAAATTTCCCTCCTAGGATAGGTGCAACAACGGCCCCTAAACCATTAAATGATTGCGCCAAATTCAATCGTTGTGTCGCTGTTTCTCTATCTCCTAATACAGATATATATGGATTGGCTACCGTTTCTAAAAAGGTGGCTCCTGCCGCAATCACAAAGATGGCTGTTAAGAAAAATAGGTAACTTCTTTCAGATGCCGCAGGAATTACCAGTAATGCACCTGCAGCATATAAAATCAAACCCAATAACACTCCTTTTTTATAACCATAACGTTGCATATACAACCCTGCTGGTATCGCTACAACAAAATAACTGATATATGCTGACGTATCGATCAGTGATGATTGTAAATCATTAAGAGCAAATGCCTTTCTAAGGTGCGGAATTAATATGGGATTTAAATTGTGCAATAAAGCCCATAAAAAAAACAAGGAGGTTACCAGGATAAGGGGTATAAGCGTACGCTGCTTTGACATAAAATTATTTTAGGTTCTCTGATTTATCAAATCTATACATGAATTGGTAAAGCTATACACAAAGTACGCGAATTCACTCAGGAAATACCTTACTGATTTTAGCCAATCATTCAGCTATTTTAGCATATTTAATTTATATTTGTACAAATTGATGACCATATGGCTTAATCGCATATTCTGTGAAACATAACCAAACGACTCATGAAACCGCAGTTATTAAAGCTCAGTACCGCCCCCACTCAATCGTTCAGTGTACGGCAAGATTTCGTTCCTTATATCAACAATCGATGGCACTATCATGCTGAAGTAGAACTCATTCATTTCCATAAGGGGAAAGGCACACAGTTCATTGGCGATCAGATCAATCATTTTAACGCCGGAGATATTGTCTTAGTAGGATCTCAATTACCCCATTATTGGCGGTTCGATGATCGCTATTTTAATGAACAACATGAAGAAAAAGCCGATGTACGTGTCGCACATTTTAACGAACGTTTTTGGGGTAAAGATTTTTTAGATCTCCCAGAAAACCTGGCCATTAAGCAATTACTTGAAAATGCGAAACGGGGCAT
>Ga0182744_1000943_pt1 | contig 26469 bp, 21 predicted proteins | sample eDN3rd30CKraftMG_FD_128525 | JGI IMG/M metagenome (GOLD analysis project Ga0182744, IMG submission 128525) | Enriched Miracle-Growth compost microbial communities from Emeryville, California, USA - eDNA 3rd pass 30_C Kraft MG (version 2) (version 2) ... | reverse complement strand
CGCCGCGGCAGGTCATATGCTGCATGTCGCGCGGCGAGGTGCGGATCTTCGGATCGAACCGCCAGCGTTCCTTCCCGCTCTCCGCGTCGAGCGCGATCACCCAATTATGCGGGGTGCAAAGATAGACGAGGCCGCCGACCTTGATCGGGGTCATCTCATAGGTGAACTCGGCCGGATCGGTCGGCCGCTTCAGATCGCCGGTGCGGAACTGCCATGCGACTTCCAGCTTGTCGGCATTGGCAGGCGTGATGTCGCCCAGCGGCGACCAGCGCTCCCCGCCCCATGTGCGGGCATAGGCGGGCCAGTCACCCGCCGGAACCCCGCCATAATCCGTATCGATGGCGATGGGCGCGCTCGAAATCTCTCCCTTCAGCTCATGCGTCGTGGCGAATAGGGAAATGGCGCCATAAACGGCCGCGACCGCGAGACTGGCGGTCAGCGGCCATGTCGCCCGCCACCAGCGCTCGCCGGGCCGCAAGCGCCGCACCGTCGCAGGCAGCAGCAACGCCGCGCCCATCAAGAAGATCAGGTCGCCGCGCGGCACCAGCGGCCACCAATCGAAACCGATCTCAGCCCATGCCCAGACCACGGTGGCCAGCACCAGCAATGCGAACAGCGGAAGGACGAACGGATTGCGCTTCCACAGCAGCACGGCGGAAGCGAGCAGCGCCGCCCCGATGACTGCGTAGAACCGGCTTCCTCCCAATATGGCCAGCCAGACGCCGCCGGTCAGAAGGATCGCCGCGATCAACCCGAAGATCAGCGCCAATATGGTGAGCCAACGAGTTCTTGGCGACGCGCTCATGGATCAACCCCTTGCCCCGGCGAGTTTCTGCGAGCTTCATAGCAGGCCCGCAAACCGGCAAAGTCAATCGGATTCTATTCAGCTATTTAGTTCCGGCATTTCATGGTGCGGATTGCGTGTAAGCCTTTCTGGCTCGCTTGCCGGGATATCGGGCACAGGAAGCATGTGCGTGCGGCAGGCTGACGACCATGTTTGGGCGCCCGCCTCATCCATCAGGTTTGACTCGAACGTCTTCGCATGCCAAGGCATCAACCATGCACTTATGGGCTGATTATTCACGCTTTCGCCACCAAGGGGGGCAGCTTCTAGCGGGCATCTAGCCCCGGGTTCCGTGCGCTATGCCCCGAACTCGGGGCACATCGAAAGAATGACGGGCGTCCTGATACAGGCGCGCGGCTAGTCTCTCTCTCGAAAGCCAGCAGCACCATGACCAGAAGCACCAATACGGGACGGCCTCCCGTCCATTTCATCAGCACCGAGGCCGATAATCTAACCGATCTCGCGTTGGGCGTGGCCGACACCATGCCGCAGGTCAGCGAACTGCTGCTGCGCGAAATCGCGCGCGCCACGATCCATAGCGCCGCGCGTGTGCCTTCCGACATCGTCACGATGTATTCCACCGTCCAGTTCAAGGATGAGGCAAGCGGCGCTGAACGCACGGTGCAGCTCGTTTACCCCGCCGAAGCGGATATATCGGCGGGACGAATCTCGATTCTGACGCCGGTCGGCGCGGGCCTGATCGGCTTGCGCGAAGGTCATTCCATTCGCTGGCCCGATCGCGAAGGCCGCGAACGGCGGCTGACCATCCTGAAAGTCACGCAGCCCGAACGGACCGTATAGTCACCGGCATCCGTCCGCCAGCGTCCGTCCTCCCCTCAACAGCATAAGGAGCCGCAATTTGTCCCGAATCGACGAGAAACTTGTTCCGATTTTTGAAGAAGTCCTGAGAAGAAATGCGGGTGAGACGGAATTTCATCAGGCCGTCGAGGAGGTGCTGGAAAGTCTTGGCGCGGTCGTCGCCAAGCATCCGGAATATATCGACAATGCCCTGATCGAACGGATTTGCGAGCCGGAGAGGCAGATCATCTTCCGCGTTCCCTGGGTCGACGACAAGGGGCAGATCCAGATCAACCGCGGCTTTCGTGTCCAGTTCAATTCGGCGCTCGGTCCATATAAGGGCGGCCTGCGCTTCCATCCGTCGGTCAATGTCGGGATCATCAAGTTTCTTGGCTTCGAACAGACTTTCAAGAACGCCCTGACCGGTCTTCCCATCGGCGGCGGCAAGGGCGGGTCCGATTTCAATCCGCGCGGCCGCTCCGATGGCGAGATCATGCGTTTCTGCCAGTCGCTCATGACGGAACTCTACCGTCATCTGGGCGAATATACCGATGTGCCCGCCGGCGATATTGGCGTGGGCGCGCGCGAGATCGGCTATCTGTTCGGCCAGTATAAGCGCCTGACCAACCGCTATGAGGCGGGCGTCCTGACCGGCAAGGGACTGATCTACGGCGGTTCCCGCGCCCGAACGGAAGCCACCGGCTATGGCACGGTTTATTTCATCGACCAGATGATGAAGACCAAGGGCGAAAGCCTGGAGGGCAAGCGGGTCGTCGTGTCGGGATCGGGCAATGTCGCGATCTACGCGATCGAGAAGGTCAACGCATTTGGCGGCAAGGTGGTCGCCTGTTCGGATTCCTCCGGTTTCATTGTCGATGAGGCGGGGATCGATCTCGAACTGCTCAAGGAGATCAAGTTGAGCCGTCGCGAGCGGATTTCGGACTATCCGTGCCTCAAGGGCGGCGGCGCCTGTTTCTCCGAGCAAGGCTCGATGTGGGAAGTGCCGTGCGACGTAGCCGTGCCCTCAGCCACCCAGAACGAACTCAACGGCAGCGATGCGGCCGCGTTGATCCGCAATGGCGTCGTCGCCGTGGGCGAAGGAGCGAACATGCCCTGCACGCCGGAGGCCGTCCGCCTCTTTCAGGCGGCGGGCATCCTCTTTGGTCCTGCAAAGGCGGCCAATGCCGGCGGCGTCGCGACATCGGCTCTGGAAATGCAGCAAAACGCGTCCCGCGACAGTTGGACTTTCGAGGAAACCGAAGCGCGTCTGGAGATGATCATGCGCCGTATCCACGATAGCTGCGCGGAAACCGCCGAATCCTATGGCGCGCCGGGCAATTATGTCCTGGGGGCAAATATCACCGGCTTCGTGCGGGTCGCGGAAGCTATGCAGGCGATGGGGGTTATTTAAAACATCGCGCACCGCGTGGCCGGGCCGCAGTCAGCCCTCTGACAAGCCCGGCTGAACGGCGAGATTCATGATGCCAGCATCGCCTCAAGGCCCAGCATGACACATTGATGCGGGTGGTCGGGAATATGGACGCGCAGGCCGGTTTCCGCCGTGATCGCCTGACCGATACGGGGGATCGCGGCGCTGCCTCCGGTCAGCGTCAGCCCCTTTTCGTGAATGTCGTGGCTGAGTTCGGGCGGGGTCTGGTTGAGAACGTCGCGCACGACTTCCACAATGTGTGCGACATGTTTGGCCACGACCGGCCGCAATTCGCTGACAGGCACCTGTTGAACGCCCGGGATGCCCGACGTCAGGCTCCGGCCCTTGGCCTCGATCATCTGGCTCTCCTCGCCGTCGGGAGCGCCCAGCAACCGCACCAGATCGCACTTCAAGCGCTCCGTCGTGATCTCGCCGATCAGGAACTTTCTGCGGAAATGGAAGTGATCGGCGAGCGCTGTGTCCAGCGCCGCGCCGCCGATGCGGACCGATCGGGTAAGGCAAATCCCGCCGAGCGAAATGACGGCGACTTCGGTGGTTCCAGCGCCGCATTCGACGATCATCGAACCTTCCGGGCGGTGCACCGCAAGGCCAGCGCCTAGCGCTGCGGCGAAAGGCTCGCTCATCAGGCTTACAGGTCCCAGCCCTGCGTCCGACGCCGCCGTGAGCAAAGCGCTCCGTTCAGCCTGTGTCGCATCGGCGGGAATCCCGATTGCGACGCGCGGCGCTCTCAGACGGCGACGGCCAAGAGACGACGACATGGCATAGGCGAGAAGCTCACGTGTGGCGTCGATGTCCTGGAGAACGCCTCGACGGAGCGGGCGCGTGACCTTGAGCGAATCCGGAGTCCTGTCGACCATGGCGCGGACGGCCTCGCCCGCCGCCACAAGCCTGGGCCGTGTGCCGCCGTTTGAAAAGCAGCACAGCGACGGCTCGTCGAACACCATGCCCGAGCCTCGGGCGGCGACACGCGTATTGGCGGTTCCAAGGTCGATAGCGATATCGGCGCGTCGGCCATTCCAGGAAATCATGTTAGCCATGGATGTGCCTTAGCGGGGAATATCGCAATTGTCTCGTCGGCCTGCACCGACAGTTTGGCGCCCTGCCGATGTTCTTGTGGCCCTCCACTGGACAATCCCGTCCAGACGAAGCATGGATGATTATCCAGCAGCCTTGGATGCCGATTGCGATAATGACCATGCAGGCCGTGAATATTTCGGCAATCTATCCGCTGATCATCGGGACAAGGGCCGACGATGCCCATGGGTTGCCGCGGCTCTGAGGCCGGGCAACCCCTGAAAATCATCTAACGCGAATTTGAAACGCGCCGGTTGCCGCCAGCCGCGCCGCGATCGTTAGGGATGGGCATGTATATCTGGACCGAAGTGGCACGAACCGGCATTTCCGCCGGTGACGAAATCATATTGCTTAGGAAAAACGATCTCTATGAAATCCGATATAACGGCATGGAACTGATGTGCAGTTCCTGTCATCAATCGGAGGATTTTCTCGCGGAGAAGGCGCTGCGCCTGCTTGGCCGCCCGGCCCGAAAGGTTCTGATCGGCGGCCTGGGTCTGGGCTACACGTTGAGGATGGTGCTTAACTTCCTTGATGACGACGCCCAAGTGGTCGTTTCGGAAATCGTGCCTGAGATCGTGCACTGGAACAGGCACTATTTCGGCCATCTCGCGGGCAATCCACTTGACGATCCGCGCGTCGAGGTCCGCGTGGAGGATGTAAGGCACACGCTGGATAATGGGCGCGAGGCTTATGACGTCGTGCTCATGGACACCGACAATGGCCCTGAACATCTCGTCCGAACGGAAAATGGCGACATCTATCGGGAATGCGGGATCAGGGCCGTCGAACGCGCCCTCACCCCGGGAGGGATCGCCGCCTTCTGGTCATCGGAACTATCCCCTGCGTTCGAGAAACGGTTGGATGCCCTGCCATGGACCTGGCGTTGCGATTCAGTGCCTCTTTCCGGCGGCAGGGTAGATGCCTTCCACCATGTCTATCTGGCAAGCCGGGATGCGGCGAATCTCCACTATCCGCGCGTGGTCGGCGCCTCAACCGCTATGACCACGATGTCGGAGCGGAACGCAGGCGCATCACTTCCTCGGCCTCCAGAGGACGGTTCGCGCCTTTTGCGAGTTCGCCGAGCCTGATACCGCCGATTGCAACACGGACCAGGCGCAGGACTTCGGCATCCTGCGCCGCCAACATGCGGCGAACCTGACGATTGCGGCCTTCGGTCAGCACGATTTCGATCCAGCTCGACCGGGCCGATGAGCGAAGCGGTTCGACGGCGATCGCGCTCAACAGTTCGCCGCCCTCCGCTACCGGCGCGGCCAGTGCCGCAAGCAGGGCGCTGTCCGCCACCCGGTCGATTTTCACATGATAGGTCTTGGCTACGCCCGACGCCGGGTTGAGAAGATATTCCGCCCAGGCCGTGTCGTTGGTCATGAACAACAGGCCTTCGCTCGCCTTGTCGAGACGGCCGACCGGTGAAAGATAGGGCAGATTTCGCGGCAGGCAGTCATAGACGGTCCCGCGCGCTTGCGGATCATGCCGGGTCGTCACCACGCCGCGCGGTTTGTTGAGCATCAGATAGACGGGGCGCTCGGCCACAATGTCCCGTCCCGCGACCGCCAGCACGGACCGTGCAAGATCGACCCGCTGCGATGCGTGGCGCACCTGCCGGCCATCCACCGTAACGCGCCCTTCCTCAATCAGCCTGATGGCCTCGGTGCGCGAACAATATCCCAGTTTCGACAGTGCGCGCGGCACGCTGACGATATGGGCTGGAAGCGCCGTCGGTTTCCGGACGACCGATGAACCGCCGGACCTGGCATTTCGCCATCGAGGATGTGACATGGCATGGCTCACGCTCCGCGGACCGCCTGAAGCGGAGCAAGATAGAAACTGAAAAAGTGCAGATCGGAGCGGTTGCCGCTGCTGAAAGTCCTGCTGCCCCGGACATGCTACAGCGGCGATGTCCGGGGCTAGATGCCGGCGATCAGTCTGCCGGCGCGCTGGGCGCGGATGGAATTGCGGCAAGTCATGATGGGGCTCATCGGCGCGTGAGCAGGAATAGTCAACCAGTGGCGCTCGGCTACTTGCGCGGATGCAGCCGTTCAGCGGAGCGCCATGCCCTCTCGCTCGTGCCCTGAGTTGACTTTAACTTTCTTTGGGCCATGCTTTGGCCGTCATGTGCGAATCTGTTTCCTTGAGGTGCTCGGCGCACCACGCGGGTCGGCTGCTCGAAGGCTAGCGGCCCCGGACCCGCGCAGGGCGGGGCCGGGGTGCTTGCTTTCCCGATGGAGCAGGGCTGGACGAATGGGCCGGCCGACCGGAGCAGACATGATCAGCGATAGACAGGACGATTCCGCTCACCGCGCGGAACAAGATGCACAGGAACGGAAGGATCGGCCCGGAACGCTGCCCTTCGTCCGTCCACGACGACCGTCGCACAGCACTGAGCCGCCCGAGTTTCCCGAGCCGCCTAAAGCGGCATGACGCCGTCCCCGATGACACTGAATTGGTAGAAATCACGATGGATCGACCCGCTCAGCAGCAAGAGCTGTTCATGCGCTTGCTCCGCGATGCCGCACGCGATGCCGAAGCAATACTGGCCTTGCCGGGCCAGTCCGCTTGGATTCGCGCGCTCGCCGACGATGGAATGAGTGAAATCTCGCGTCTGGAAGAATCGCCTTTCGCCGAGGATCAACTGCTCGCGGTCGCGTTGCGCCTGGGCGGGAGCGGGACTGTGCAAGGTTCGTTATTGGGGGCGCTATCGGATAAATTTCAATCCCCATCGATCAGGATCATGATTGAGGCGCAGAGGCGGGCCATCTGGAAAGATATGGGTGGGGAAGGTTTGCCTCTCGATGAAGCGGCGGAAATCGTGACGGCGCTGGAGCGCCGCCTTGACGCCATGGGCCAAGATCCGTCAGTCAGTTTCGGCGCCTATGCGGCGCTCTACTCCAACCTCTGGTGCGATCCGCGGATTGGCGCTCCATCGTCGGCGCGGCGAATCATGCTGGCCATGGTGACGATACTCAACGCCCGTGAAGAGGCCAGTCGGCCTTCCCATGCAATGGTTGGCAATCGCGCCGCCGGTAAGGCGCTCTCGCGGCGATAAGCGGGATACGCCTATGCGGGTTGGCGCTTGCGTGTAGGCTCATGCGCCTGCCTGCTGAATGCCCTCGCCCGGATGCCAACTGCTCACCTGATGTGCGGACCCGCCGTCCGCTCCAATCGAAGTCACGAGACAATGCTCAATCTGATTTTCTTCCTCGGCGTCGTAGGTGTCTACAGCGTCTTTCTGGCTTGTACGCGGCGTCCGCGCCTCGGATGGGTGATATCCGCCGCAATTGCGGTCGCTCTGATGACGGCTTTGATCCTGATGGGCTACGCGCATTAGCTAACTATCCGCGATTGCGATGGCGCGGTGCGCCGGGTAGCAGGCGTGACCAAGAGTCGAGTCACTTAAGGTCGAGCGAGCAAGATTTGAGTTCATCCACAGCCACGCGCCGTTCTTTTGCCGCCATGCGGCACCCGAGGTTCCGAGGGTTCTTCTTCACCTATCTGCTGGCGATGATGGCCGATAATATCGAGCACGTCATCAGCTACTGGATGATCTTCCAGAAGTTCCACTCGCCCGCGCTGGGCGGGTTCGCCGTGCTGTCGCACTGGCTGCCCTATCTGTTCTTCTCGCTCCCCATGGGCGCGCTTGCGGACCGGGTCGATCCACGCCGTCTCATCCAGATCGGCATGGCCATGTTCATCGGCGTGTCGCTCGGCTGGGGCTATTTCTTCGCAACCGACACGCTTGAGATGTGGCATGCGATGCTGCTGCTGGTGCTGCATGGCTGCGCGGGCGTGTTCTGGCAAACGCCGAGCCAGCTCCTGCTCCATGCGATCGTGGAGCCGGAGGAACTGCAAAGCGCGGTGCGCCTCAATGCCACGGCGCGTTATCTCGGTATATTGGTCGGCCCTGCGGTGGGCGGGGCCATGCTGGTCTGGCTCGGTCCGATCAAGGGCATGTTCCTCAATGCCTGCTATTATGTGCCGGTGATCCTCTGGCTCTGGCTCCTCCACTATCGCCGGGAAGCGACCGGGCGCACCGCTGTCCGGGGCTTCCAGGACATCGTGCGCACGCTGCGCGAAATCGCGAGCCGTCCGCAAATCGTCTCGATGTCGCTCCTTGCCGCCGCGGCCGCGGCCTTCATCGGCAACAGCTATCAGGCGCAGATGCCCAATTTCGCGATCGATCTGGGTCATGGAGATCCGGGAGCCGCTTACAGCATCCTGTTGGCCGCCGATGCCGCCGGAGCGCTGACCGCCGGCTTCCTGCTCGAAACCCTGGGCGGCTTCACGACCGGCGCGCGCACCGCCCTGCTGCTGGCGATGGGCTGGTGCTGCGCGCTCGCCTGCTTCGCCCTCACCCCGATCTATTCGCTGGCCCTGATCTTCCTGTTCTGCGCGGGCTTTTTCGAGCTATCCTTCAGCAGCATGGCGCAGACGGTGGTCCAGGTGGAAGCGCCCGCCGACATCCGCGGCCGGGTGCTCGGCGTGTTCGGCATGGCATCGCTCGGCTGCCGCGCCTTCGCCGGCATCACGGTCGGCCTGATCGGCTCGCTGTTCGGCGTCCACATATCATTGGCGCTCGCGGCGGCCATGCTCCTTGCCGCCGTCGTCGCGCTGCTTCTCCGCAGCCGTCCCGCATGAGCGAACGCCCGCCACATGTCCTTGGTCGGTCAGCGACAAGGCCGCGATGAGCGGGGCGGCAGTCATCATGCGGCGGCTGTATCAGAACCAGAAACGCACGCCCATGACCAGGCTGGTTGAAGAGACGCTTTCTCCGGCCGCACGGGCATAGGCTGCGCTGCCGCTCAGCCTGCGTTCCCAGTTGACTCCGATATAGGGCGCAAATTCGCGGGCAAATTCGTATCGCAGGCGCAGGCCCAGTTCGATGTCGGACAGGCCCGACCCGATGCCCAGTTCCGGCACGTCCTGGGCAGCGATATTCACTTCGGCCGCGGGTTGCAGGATCAGGCGCTGCGTGATGCGCTGGTCGTAACTGCCCGCCAGCCGGAGATGCGCGTCGCCCTTGTCGGACAGGAAAGCCTGCGCGCCAATTTCGAACCAATAGGGAGCAAGTCCCTCTATCCCCAGCACGGCATAGGTGCGCTGCGGTTCCGGCCGGATGTCATGGCGCACGCCGGCTTCCAGATTGAACCAGGGATCGATCGCCCGGCTGTAGAGCGCCTGCACTTCCGCACGCTCCGGCGGGCCGCCGATTTCCCCTTCCCCTTCGGTCTTGAAGGCGAAGCGGTTGATATCGCCGCCGATCCAGCCTTCCCCCTCCCAGCGATAGCCGTCCGCCCCTTTGCGCACCTGATATTCCAGCCGGTCGAGCATGAGCCGGGAGAAGGTCATGCCCCCGCTTTCCTTACGCATCGCCGCACGCGCGCGCTCCATTGCGGCGCGATCGTAGAAGACCTCCGCCGCATGATCGGCGGGCGGCGTGGGGACAACGCCTCGCGGGATGCCGTCATCGGTGGCGGCATGCCCATGGCCGGCATGGGGATTGTCGGACGAGGCTGCTTGGGCAGGCATGTGAGCGGAATGATCCTGCCCTTGCGCCTGCTCCATCTGGCCATGACCCATCTGGCTGTGATCCATCTGGCTGTGATCCATTTGCGCCAACGCAGGCGGCGAAGCCGCAGCGAGCAGCAAGGCGGCAACGGAAGCCAGGCCCTTCATGCCGCGTCCCCCTCATGCCGTACCGTGACGACCCGCATCATCCCTGAATGCATGTGCAGCAGCATGTGGCAATGGAAGGCCCAATCGCCCAGCGCATCGGCGGTAAGGTCAAAGCTCACCTTCCCGCCCGGCAGGACGTTCACCGTATGCTTGCGCGGATTATACGCGCCCGCCCCTGTCACCAGCTCAAAGAAATGGCCGTGCAGATGGATGGGATGCGGCATCATCGTGTCGTTGATGAGGTTCACCCGCACCCGCTCCATATGACGGAACGCGATGGGCTCCGCCCTGTCGGACAGCTTCACCCCATCGAACGACCACATATAGCGTTCCATGTTCGCGGTCAGATGGATGTCGAGCATGCGCGTCGGTGTCCGCCGGTCGCTATTGGGCAGCAGGGACTTGAGATCGGCATAGGTCAACACCCGATGCTCCACATCTTCAAGGCCGGTCGGGCGGTCGGCGATCCTGTCGGCGGGCATGGGCGACAGGGTGGCGACCCCCGGTCCCATCTTCACCTGCGGCGCGACCGACTTGTCCCGCATTTTCATCGAATGACCGGACATGCTTTCCTTAATAGTCTGGCGGACGTCGACCACGCCGCTCTGGCCCATGTTCTTGCCCGGCATGTCCATGCCCATGTCCCTCATGCCCAGCAGCGGACGTTCCCGTACAGGCGGAATCTCCGCCGCCATGCCGATGCGCGGCGCCAGCGTCGCACGGACAAGGCCGGATCGGTCTATCGCCTCCGCCACCAGCGCATAGGGCTTCGCTTCGCCCGGCTGCACGACGATATCGTAGGTTTCCGCAATACCGATCTGGAACTCGTCGGTTTCGACCGGCTGCACATCCTGCCCGTCGCACTGCACCACCCTCATGGCCAGCCCCGGCAGGCGGACATTGAAATTGGTCATCGCCGACGCGTTGACGATGCGAAGCCGCACCCGCTCGCCCGGCGTGAACAGCCCCGTCCAATTCTCCGCCGTGCCATGGCCGTTCACCAGAAAGCTGTAAGTGGCCCCCGTCACATCTGAAATATCGGTGGGGTCCATCCGCATCGCGCCCCATTCGCGGCGTTCCTTCGCGCTCTGGTCCTTCCCCGCGAGCAGCCCGGCCAGGGTCTGCCTCTGCATGTTGAAATAGCCGCCCATCTGCTTGAGCCGCTTCAAGAGCACATGCGGATGGACCGGACTCCAGTCGGACAGCACGATCACATGCTCGCGCTCGCTCTGCACGGGGTCGGAGCCGGCAGGGTCGATGACAATGGGTCCATAGTGCCCCATCGCCTCCTGCATTCCCGAATGGCTGTGATACCAATAGGTGCCCGACTGACGGACGGGAAATTCATAGGTGAAGGTTTCGCCGGGCCGGATGCCGGGAAAGCTTACCCCCGGCACGCCATCCATCTGGAACGGCACGATCAGGCCATGCCAGTGGATCGATGTATCCTCCCTCAGCCCATTGGTGACGGCCAGCCGGACATTCTGCCCTTCCTTCAGGCGAATGAGCGGCGCGGGCACCATGCCGTTGACCATCACCGCATGAGCAGAACGCCCATCGGTTGCGAAATGGCCCTCCCCCACGCTTAGCTGGATCAGATCGCCGCTCAGCACATCCCGCGCAGGGGCAAGACCCGCCGTGCCGCTCTGCGCCCAGCCGGGAAAGGCGCGGGCCAGGGTCAGCGCGCCGGTCAGGCCCGCCGCTCCCCGGATCAGGCTGCGGCGGTCGATGGGGGAGTGCGAGAGGATCGGCATGAAGAATAAGGGCCTGCTGAAAGGAATATCTTCCCCCCTATACGCAATCAGCGCCGCCATTCCTTAACATATCGGCCAATTTGTGGCGCGCGCGATAAAGTCCCCCGCCAGGCGAGTTGCGTCATGGAATCCATCCTTCAAGCCGCCGGCAATACAACTTCCTGAACAGCGCCCGGCGCATCGCGCAATTTCAGATAGAGCGTCCTTCCTTGCGGCGCAGGCACATCAATGGCGTTGCCGGTAAAGCCGCTGGGCACGGCAACACTGCGATCGAATGTTCTGTCGTCAGCCACGGAATCGATCAGGAACAGATTCTTGCCCGTCAGGCGGCATGTCTTGGCGCCGGGGTCGCAGGACACCGATTGGACCGCTGGCAATCGAACCAAAGTCGCCAGCGGCTGCCAGTCGCCGGCGACCCCCGCCTGAACCCTGCGAAAGCGCAACGGACCGAAGGCTGACGAACCGAGAGCCGCGGGATCGAAACTGGCGATGGCGATCTGCGGGCTTTCAAGGCGCAATCCATTGGACGCCGACAGGCGCACATGCGCGCCCTCATCAATGGTTGCGATTTCAAGGGAGTCCTGCGCGCCGAACCGCATCCCCTCCGCGGCGCGAACCGACATCGTCATGCGCGCCGTGTCAGGCAACATGTCCTGCCCTTCGAGATGAATCGCGAGGGCAGGCAACGGCTCCTTGTAATCGATGCTTTTAGTTATGAGCGTTACGGCCGGGCGCGGGGCCGTGATCGTCACCGGCAAGCCGATGCTGCGTCCGTCCTTCAGCGTGACCCGCGCCCTTGCATTATGCCCCTGCCCCAACAACCGGACCTTGTCCGGCGTGTCGGCGCGGAACCGCAACGTATCGACATCCCCTTCCCGCGACAGCTCGCCCGGCCGGAACGCCAGGTCATCGAGCATCAGGCCGGTAATCTCATCCAGCCGCAGGCCCGTCAGCACGGCTTCATCGTCGCCCGCATGAAGCCGCAGATTGTCGATCCGGCTTGCCTCGGCATAGGCGCGGATTGTGAGCATCTTCGCCTGCGACGCGCCGAACGGCTTGACCGCGAACTGAACGTCGCCAGCCCGCGCATCCGTCAGCGGTACATCGATGGCGATGCTGTCGGGACCGGAAACCTGCCATTTAACAGGCTGACTCGGCCTGCCCGGCAATTGCATCGTTATGCTTTCCACGCAGGCGGGCGCTGCCCCCTTGAGCGGCAGCATATTGTCGCGGCCGACGATCAGGCGCGGTGCGATATGGTCTACCTGCCAAGCGGCGTCCTGCGGGAACTGGACAGAAAATTCAGGACCGTCGAACCGGTTGAAGCCCCAGACCCCTTGAAGGCGTCCCGATGTGGAGGGAGCAAAATCTGCCGCTCTCAAGGGAGATACGAGGACGTAGCCGCCCTTGTCCGCCCGGGGCGCCACCGGCGCATCCATTGTTCGCCCGTCCTTCGTCGTCAGGCGCACGGTCATGTCATGGGCGTAGTCCGTCGCGTAGATCAGCGGCGCGCCTTCCACCCGGAACACCGCGCCGGCCCGCGCGGCGCAGACGGCGCTGTCGCTCGCGGCGCGAAGCGGCGGCGGCACGTCCTTTTCAATCGCGGGCATCGCAACGACGAGGACAGATTTAGGCTTTCGGAAGGATGGCGCGGCGTTCAGCAGCAGCGACATGGCCGTGCCGTTCTGGATACCGAGCGCAGGAAGGTAGGTAAATTCCGGATTGTTGAATGCGCCGAAGATACGGGCGACGTCGCGGACCACGCCGATATAGGGACTGTAAAATCCATAGCCGGCCTCCCGCGTGGCGCTGATCTGAAATGCCAGATCAGCCGGCGTCCCGACGATGGTTTCGGTGAGCGAATTACTGTGGACGTCCACCAGGACGAGCGCTTCGCGATTTTCCAGGAGGCAGGCGGCTTGCGATTCGACCAGTTTCGCCAGGCAATCCGCATTCAGCTTGACCGCAAGGCTGGAAGACAGGACAGGCGCGACCGTCTTCAGATATTCGGGATGGCTGTTTTCCTGTGTCCGAATACCGGCCACGAAAGCATTGAGCCGCGCGCGGTCGAGCGAGGCCTGGCCGAGGATTTGCGTCACCCGCACAAACTCACCGGGTTTGCCGCGCACGACATCCGAAATCGTGCCGAAATCGCCGCCCGTGTCCGGCACCAGGAACAGGACGAGTTGCCGCGCGTCTTCGGGCACGGTCAGTTTCAATATCCTGTCCTTGTCCTTGCGCTTCCAGGTTTGCGCGCTGGCGATCCACTTTTTGGGCGGCGGGTTGGTCGCGCCGCGAAGAAAAGCCGAAACAAGCAGATATCGCACGGACTGGTCGGCGGGCAAATCGGCCTCGATCTCCAGCACATCGCCTGCGGCAAGGGCCGGAACCCGCCCGATCGGCAAGCTTTCCCCTCTCCGCGTGACGCTGACCGACAGTCCGGGGCCAGCCAGGTCGAATGGCGCCGGATCTGCCGCCCCGGCAGCGGAAACCGAAAGGAGCGCAGCAAAGGCTGCAAACGCGGCATAGACCGCATGGACAGGTTGACAGATCATCGGGCCAAGGTGCCCGGTTGATCGCATCCGTCAAGGCCATCGGCAGAAAATCGGACGAAGCGACCAATGCCCCTCCGGTTGGCGGCGATGACGGCGTGGGCAGGCGCCATAACATCCGCTATCGTGGCAGCTATGATGGAAGGCTCTCCTATCAAGATCAAGATCCAGCTCTTCTGCGGCGATGAGATCGCCATGGGACCGGGCAAGGCCGATCTCCTCGACGCGATCCGGGAACTTGGATCGATCTCGGCGGCGGGGCGGGCGCTGGGCATGAGCTATCGCCGTACGTGGCTGCTGGTCGATGCGATGAACCGCTGCTGGCGCGAGAAGCTGGTCGAGACGGTGCCAGGGGGCGGTCGCGAACGCGGCGCGCATGTCACCCAAAAGGGAGAGGCTGTCCTGTCGGCCTATCGCGCCATGCAGGCCGCCGCCAGCGCCGCTGTCGCGCCGCAGATGGAAGATCCGCTGCAATCCCTGCTCCGCACCGAACCGCTGCCGCAGGCAAGTCCGGCATCCTCATAACCGCCGCCCGCAGGCGCGATCCGGCATGGACAGGCGCGGATCGGCGATGAAATGCGGGTCGGTCAGGCTCTCAAGAAAAGCGATGAGCGAAGGCATGTCCTTGTCCGCCACCGCAATGCCATGGCGCTGAACCGCCGCCTCCAGCGTCCGCGCTGTCCCATCATGCCACCATGGCCCGGTCAGCGCGATATTGCGCAGCGACGGCGTGCGAAAGCGCCCCGCATCCTCCGCCCTGCCCGTGCGTTCGATCAGGCCGGGGTCGCCGGCCTTCGCCGGTTCCAGCCTGTGATAATCCATGTCGGTCAGCAGCCGGCCCGAATGGCAGGCCGCGCATCCAGCCTTCTCGAACAGCCTTGCGCCCTGCCGGGCGAGCGGCGTCAGCGCCACGCGGTCGCCCGCCGTGAAGCGATCATACGGACTGCCGAAGGAAATCATCGTCCGCTCGAAAGCGGCTAGCGCCGCCGTCACCGCGGGCAGATCGATCCTGCCTCGCCGCTCCGGAAACGCGCGTGCGAACATGCGGCGATAGCAGCGATCCGCGCCCAGCCGCCGCTCCAGTTCCGCCTCCAGCCCTTTCACGGTCGATTTCGCCCGCCGTGCGATAGACGAGGGCGCGGACGCCTTCATCGCGCATGGCCCGCACCAGTTGCGCGGGATCGAGATCTACAAGGGACGGCCGATCTTCTATTCGCTCGGCAACTTTGCGATGATGAACAACTCGCTCGATCACCTCCCGGCGGACATGTACGACCAGTTCGGCATCGACCCGGCGAAGGTGACGGCGCCGGAGTTCCTTCAGGCGCGCGGCGCGGCGATCTTCGCTGACCCGAACCTGTATGAATCGGTGATCGCGGAGAGCCGCTTCATCGACGGTCAGATTGCGGAAATCCGACTGTATCCCGTTGACCTGGGCGTGACGGCGAAGGGGGCGGAGCGCGGCGTCCCGCATCTTGCCGATGCGGCGGTCGGCGCGCGCATCCTCGAACGCCTCGCACGGCTGTCAGCGCCGTTCGGAACGAACATCGCGATCGAAAAGGGCATAGGCGTCATCCGCCTCGCGGCGCGCCAACGCCCCAGCCCCTGATCGAAGCCGCATTGAAGGAGATCGAGGGAACTTCTCCTCCACATGCGCGCTGTGTCCGGGGAGGGTTTCCGATGGCGCGTGCATATTGGCGAGGCAGGAGCGAACCATGGAGCTGAACGCGCCTACGCCCTTGCATCTGGTGGATGGACCGATCCTGGCGCGGCTCGGCGTGGCGGCGGGTTTAGGGCTGCTTCTTGGCCTGGATCGGGAATTGCGGGGACACCCCGCCGGGATGCGCACCCATGGCATCATCTGCTTCACCTGCGCCCTGATGACGATCAGCGCGATCACGCTGCATAGACAGTTGCGGGGCGAGGGCAATATCGATCCCCTGCGCGTGTTCGAAGCCTCCGCCGCCTTCACCGGCATTATCGCGGCGGGCCTGATCGTGTTCAACAAAGGGGAAATCCACAATCTGACGACCGCGGCCCATATATGGCTGGCGGGGATGATCGGCATTGCCTGTGGGGCGGCGCAATGGCCGCTCGTGATCAGCGCGGCGATCGTCGCCGTCCTGATGCTGACGGCATTGCGCGTCGTCGAAACGCGCTGGCTAGACCCCCGTAAGCGGGACAGGGAAGACTGATGGGCACGCGCGACGCCCTCGCCTCCTACAACGCCAAGCGCGACTTCACGCGCACCCGCGAGCCGAAGGGCGAAATGCGGACGAAGGGCGGCAACGGCTTTGTCGTGCAGAAGCACGAGGCCACCCGCCTTCACTGGGACTTCCGGCTGGAGATGGACGGCGTGCTCAAGAGCTGGGCCGTGACCAAGGGTCCCAGCCTCGATCCCGCCGACCGGCGGCTGGCGGTGCGGACGGAGGATCACCCGATCAGCTATGGCGATTTCGAGGGCACTATTCCCAAGGGGGAATATGGCGGCGGCACGGTGATGCTGTGGGACCGGGGCACATGGGAGCCGGTTGCGGGCAAGGACGCGGATCTGAAGGACGGCCATCTCCATTTCGTGCTGCATGGCGAGCGCATGAAGGGCGAATGGCTGCTTGTCCGCATGAAGGGAAGGCCCGGCGAAAAGCGGGAGAACTGGCTGCTCCGCAAGATCGAGGACAAGGAGGCCGACACGGGCGCCCCGCTGGTCGACCGCGCGTTGACCAGCGTTCTTACCGGCCGGTCCATGGCGGAAATCGCGGCGGACCGGGCGGGAACGCAATCCCTTGCGGGAAGCAAGGGCAAGGATTTCGCCCAAAAGATGCAGGCGGCGCGCGATCACAATGCGCAGGTGAAGCCCAGGGGCCGCAAGGGAAGCGGTTCGCTGCCTCGCTTCTCCCCGCCGCAACTCGCAACCCTGGTGGACAGCGTGCCCACCGGCAACGACTGGCTGCATGAGATAAAGTTCGATGGCTATCGCGCGCTGATCGCGGCCGCGGGAAAGCAGGTGAAGGTCTTCACGCGCAGCGGCCTGGACTGGAGCGACAAATTCATCCCCCTGACCCGCGGCATCGCCGCGCTCGACCTCCCGCCGGCCTTGATCGATGGGGAGATCGTGGCTTTCGGCGCGGACGGCAATCCGAGCTTCTCCGCGCTTCAGGCCGTGCTGAAACGCGGTCACGGCGCGCAGAGGGAAGAAACGCCGTTCAGCTTCTTCGCCTTCGACCTGTTGGCGCTGGACGGCATGGACCTGAAACCCTTGGGGACGATCGAGCGCAAGGAGCGGCTGGAAGCACTGCTGCATGATGCAAGGCCACCCGTTCATGTCGCCGACCATGTCATCGGCGCGGGCGAAACGCTCTATCGTTCGATGTGCGATGCCGGGCAGGAAGGCATTATTTCCAAGCGGGTCGACGCCCCTTATCGCGGCACGCGGACGAAAAGCTGGGTGAAGGTCAAATGCACGCGGCGACAGGAGTTCGTCATTGTCGGCTGGGGCGCGAGCAGCGCGAAGGGACGCCCCTTCCGCTCCCTGTTCCTGGCGCAGCATGAAGGTCGCAAGCTGGTCTTCAAAGGCAAGGTCGGCACCGGTTTCGATGCAACGGCGATGGATGATCTGGCCAGGGCGATGTCTCCGCTTGCAAGGGACAAGGCCCCGGTCGAGATCAACAGGGCGGAAGCGCGGGGCGCGCATTGGATCGAACCCCGGTTGGTGGCCGAGGTCGCCTTTTCCGAATTCACCGCCGACGGGCGCATCCGCCATGGCAGCTTCCTGGGCCTGCGCGCCGACAAGAAGGCCGGGACCGTAAAGCCCGAGAAGAGCGAACCCGCCCCCGTCAGCAAAAGCAGCATCAGGATCAGCAACCCCGACCGCGTCCTGTTCCCCGAAAGCGGCCAGACCAAGGGCGAACTGGCGGATTATTATGCGCGCATCGCCCCGCTCATGCTTCCCTTTGCCGCGAATCGTCCCATCAGCCTCGTCCGCTGTCCTCAGGGACGAGCGAAAAAATGCTTCTTCCAGAAGCATGACAGCGGCGCCTTCGGCGAGCATGTGCGGCAGGTGCCGATCCGGGAAAAGGACGGGAGCAGCGAAGACTATATCTACATCGAGGATGCCGACGGCCTGCTCGCCTGCGTGCAGATGGGGACCATCGAGTTCCATGGCTGGGCCAGCCGCGCCGATGCGGTGGAAAAGCCCGAACGGATGATCTTCGACCTCGATCCCGACGAGGGGCTGGATTTCGGGGAAGTGAAGCGCGCGGCCCGCGATATCCGCGACCGGTTGAGCGATATAGGGCTGATGTCCTTCGCGATGCTGTCCGGGGGCAAGGGCGTGCATGTGGTCGTTCCGCTCACGCCCGGCCATGACTGGGACACGCACAAGGATTTCGCGTCCCGCTTCGCGCAAGCGCTAAGCCTGGCGGAACCGGAGCGCTTCGTCGCGACGATGAGCAAGGCCAAGCGCAAGGGACGAATTTTCATCGATTGGCTGCGCAATCAGCGGGGGAGCACGGCCATCCTCCCCTATTCCGCCCGGGCGCGGGCGCAAGCGCCCGTCGCGGCGCCTGTCGATTGGGAAGAACTGGAAAGCGTGGAAAATGCCCATCCCTTCACGATCGAGGATGCCGACCGCCTGATCGAGCGTGCGTCGAAACTCAAAGGCTGGGGCTTTGCCGCCCAGAAACTGCCGGCGATATAAAGCATCTTCGCGTCAGGGGACTCAATCTGATGCGCCGCTTAATAAGAGCGCCCCACCAGAACCCGTTCCACCGCGGCTTGCCCGGTAAAGATGCACGCCCCGTCCGCGGCTTCCACATCCAGGGGAATGTTGCGGAGGGTCAGCTTTTCCCCCTTCAGCCATTCCACGACCTTATCAAGCGCCGCGCCCGTGGGCTTGCTCCACTGCACCAGCGCCCAGCCCGGCTTTGAACTGGCTGCGAAAAGGGACTTGAGATCATCCAGGGACGCAATCGTCCGGTCGATATTGTCGTGCAGCCGGGCATGTGCCTGCTCGAAAAGCGCCTGCTGGACGCCCTCCAGCATTGTCGTGGCCTGCGCGAGGAAATCGTCCTTGGCAATGATCCGACTATCGAGCTTTCCATCCTCGCGATAGAGCCGGTCGCGCCGCAATACCGATACATTCCCCCCGGCGACATCGCGGCCGCCGACCTCGATCACGATCGGCGCGCCCTTCTTGATCCAGCCCCAGCGCTTGTTGGCCGCCTTTGCAGGCCGCCTGTCGAGCAGCGCGCGGACCGGCTCGCGGAACACGTCCTGTCCGTTCAGCGCGCCGACCAGCGCCGAGCAATAGTCGAGAATGGCGGCATCCTCCTCCGTGTCGCGCAGCATCGGCACCACGACGATCTGGTGAGGCGCGACACGCGGAGGGACACGCAGGCCATCGTCGTCGCCATGCACCATGATGAGTCCGCCGATCATGCGCGTAGACATGCCCCAGCTTGTCGTCTGCGCCAGTTCCTGCTGCCCTTCGGCGTTCTGGAACTTGATGTTCTGCGCCCGGCTGAAGGTCGTGCCCAGGAAATGCGACGTGCCGGCCTGAAGCGCCTTCCCGTCCTGCATCATCGCTTCGATGGAATAAGTCGCGACCGCGCCGGGAAAGCGCTCATTCTCCGGCTTTTCGCCCGCGATGACCGGAAGCGCGACACATTCCTCGGCAAAGCTGCGGTAGACTTCCAGCATCTTCATCGTCTCGTCCATCGCTTCATCGACGGTGGCGTGGGCGGTATGTCCTTCCTGCCAAAGGAACTCGCTGGTGCGCAGGAACATGCGCGTCCGCATTTCCCAACGCACGACATTGGCCCATTGGTTGATGAGCACGGGCAGGTCGCGCCAGCTCTGCACCCAGCGGGAAAAGGCCGCGCCGATCACGGTTTCGGACGTCGGACGCACCACCAGCGGCTCTTCCAGCTTCGCTTCGGGGTCCGGCACCAGCTTGCCGTCCTTCTGGATCAGGCGGTGATGGGTGACGACAGCCATTTCCTTGGCGAAGCCGTCCACATGTTCCGCTTCCTTCTCGAAATAGGAAAGCGGAATGAACAGCGGGAAATAGCAGTTTTCGTGGCCCGTCGCCTTGATCCGGTCGTCCAGCAGCTTCTGGATGCGTTCCCAGATTCCATAACCCCACGGGCGGATGACCATGCAGCCGCGCACGCCGCTTTCCTCGGCCATGTCGGCTTCGGATATGACCGCCTGATACCAGGCGGCGAAATCCTGTTCACGGGTTACGGAAAGGGCGTGTTTCACGGGGTCGACCTTAGGCTGCCTGAGTGCGGATGATGGCGCGCCATAGGGCACGCGCACGGCCTCTGTCGACCCCCGAAGCGAGCGGGCGGGACTCTTTAGCCCAGCTTGTCGATCTTGGCGTTGAGCGCCGCCAGCTGCGCCTTGAGGTCGGCGATCTCGTCATCCTTGCTTTCGTCGGATCGCGAAGGCTCCGCCGCCGCCGGTGAAGCGACGCTCCCGCCAAAGGCGCTGGCCGCGGCCTCGAACATCTGCATGTTCCGCTTGGCGATCTCCGCGAAGGGGCCGCCGCCGAAAGCGCCTTTCATCGCTTCCCGGAATTGCTGCTGGTTCTTGCGGAACGCATCCATGGACGCCTCCAGATATTGCGGCACCATCGACTGCATGGAATCACCGTACATGGCGATCAACTGGCGCAGGAAGTTGACGGGCAGCATGTTCTTGCCGCGCTGCTCTTCCTCCATGATGATCTGGGTCAGGACATTGTGCGTGATGTCTTCGCCGGTCTTTGCATCGACCACCACGAACTCGCGCCCCTCGCGAGTCATCTGCGACAACAGATCGAGCGTGATATAGCTCGATGTTTCCGTATTATAGAGCCGCCGGTTAGCATATTTCTTGATAATCACCGGCTCGGATTCGTTTGCCGTCTTGGACTTCGCCATGGACATCTCTCCCACACCTGCTCATTCCGCATTAGCACAAGCCAATGCCGCGCCGCAACATGGCCCCCGCCCCTTGCCGCTTTTCCTGGATATTTTATGGCGGGAAACAGAGGGCGACCCGGAATTGCGCCGCCGCGCTTTTGAAGGCCTGAAAAAATATCAGTGGGCGGAGCGGCCCGTCCCGCCCCCTTCCGCCCCCGTTTTTGCTGCGGCGGGAAACGCCCGATTGCTGCGTTACGGCAAGGCGAGCGGGCGTAATCCCGTCGTCTTCGTGCCATCGCTCATCAATCCGCCCACCGTGCTCGACCTATCGGAAAGCCGATCGATGCTGCGCCACATGGCCGCACAAGGACATGACGCCTATCTGGTCGACTGGGGAACGCCTGCGGCAGAAGATTCGACGCTCGGCCTGGACGGCCATGTAGCGGAGCGACTGGTTCCGATGCTGGCGGCGCTCCCCGCTCCCCCGCTCCTCGTCGGCTATTGCCTTGGAGGCAGCCTGGCGCTGGGCGCGGCTATGCTGCACCCGGTGCGGGCCATCGCAACCATCGCCGCCCCCTGGCATTTCGATGGTTTCCCGCAAGCCGACCTCGATCAGATCATCGGCCTGTGGAGGGGCGCGAAGGCGACATGCCAGCGTCTTGGCTATGTTCCGATGGAAGTTCTTCAATCGGGTTTCTGGGCCCTCGATCCCGCGCGAACCATCCGGAAATTCGCGGCCTTTGCCGACACGCCGCACGGAACGGACGATGAGCGCGCCTTCCTCGCGGTGGAAGATTGGGCGAATGGCGGCGCGCACTTGACCTTTGCCGCGGGACGCGACCTCTTCGAGGCATTCTATCACGGGAATATCAGCGGATCGGGGGAATGGACGGTGCGGGGCCGCGCCGTGCAGATCGAATCCCTGCGCTGTCCCGGCTTGTCCATTCGTTCCGCCACGGACCGGATCGTTCCGGCGGCCGCCGCGCCAAGGCTTGCGGAAGGCCGGACCCTGCAAATGGGGCATGTGGGGATGATCGTAGGGCGTCGGGCGCCGGACCTGCTATGGAATCCTTTATCCCGGTGGCTTTCGGGACATGGCGGATAATGATATGCGGACGCGCTAGGGGCCGATCGGCCTAAGGATTTCCCAATACAAGGATGTGAACGTGTCAGACATCGTCATCACCGCAGCCAAGCGAACCGCCGTCGGGAGTTTCCTGGGCGCGTATGCCAACACGCCCGCGCACGAACTGGGCAGGACGGCAATCGTCGCCGCCCTGGCGCAGGCGGGTGTCTCGCCCGGAGACGTGGACGAAGTCATACTGGGCCAGATACTGACTGCCGGACAAGGACAGAATCCCGCCCGGCAGGCGGCGGTCAACGCTGGTATTCCGGTCGAACGGACCGCCATCGGGCTTAATCAGCTTTGCGGTTCGGGCCTGCGCGCCGTGGCGCTGGCGGCGCAGGCGATCAAGGCCGGCGACGCCCGCATCATGATCGCGGGCGGTCAGGAAAATATGTCCATGGCGCCTCATGCGCAAAATCTGCGCAACGGCGTCAAGATGGGCGCCTTGTCGCTGGTCGATACCATGATCCTCGACGGCCTGACCGACGCGTTCCACAATTACCATATGGGCGTAACCGCTGAAAACCTGGCCGAAAAATACCAGATTTCCCGCGATGCGCAGGATCAGTTCGCCGTCGCGAGCCAGAACAAGGCGGAGGCCGCGCGCGCAGCCGGTCGCTTCAAGGACGAAATCGCGCCCGTCACGATCAAGGGCCGCAAAGGCGATGTGGTGGTCGACAGCGACGAATATATCCGCACCGGCGCCACGCTGGAGGCGATGCAGGCATTGAAGCCCGCCTTCAAGAAGGACGGCACCGTCACCGCCGGCAACGCCAGCGGCATCAACGACGGCGCAGCGGCATTGGTCGTCATGAGCGGGACGGAAGCAGCCAGGCGCACTGCGCCGGTGCTGGGACGCATCGCCTCCTTCGCCACCTGCGGCGTGGACCCGGCGATCATGGGCATAGGCCCCGCCCCGGCCACCCGCATCGCGCTGGAGAAGGCCGGCTGGTCGCTGGACGACATCGATCTGATCGAGGCCAATGAGGCTTTCGCCGCTCAGTCCCTGGCCGTGGGACAGGAGCTGGGCTGGGATCCGGCGAAGGTGAACGTCAATGGCGGGGCCATCGCCCTCGGCCACCCGATAGGCGCTTCCGGCGCGCGCGTGCTCACCACGCTGCTTTATGAAATGCAGAAGCGCGACGCCAAAAAGGGTCTGGCAACATTGTGTGTCGGCGGCGGCATGGGCGTCGCCATGTGCATCGAGCGCTGATTTTTCAGCGTCGGAGATGGGGCCGCCGGTCGATGGATCGGCGGCCTTCCTTATACCCAGATTCGATCGAAACGATTTCCAAGGCCGGTGAGAAGTTCATATTGCGACAGGCCCGATGCGGCGGCGGCCCGCGATAACGCATAATCGATGCCCAGCCATTGCCCTTCGCCGATGCCCGGCTTGCCTGTCACGTCGACCGCCAGCAAGTCCATGGAGATGCGCCCGACGAGCGGCAGCCTCTCACCTTCCACGAATACCGCGCCGCAGCCGGAAAAGCTGCGCAAATATCCGTCCGCATAACCAAGGTTCAATATCGCTATATCCATATCGGCGGGCGCACGGAAGGTTGCATTATAGCCGATGGTGTCGCCGGCGATGACACGGCGGCGTTGCAGCACCTGCGCTTCGGGAAACACCACCTGACGGATATGGCGGGCGGCCAGATCGTGCACGATGCCGCCATAGAGCGCGATTCCCGGACGCGTCAGATCGAAGGCATAATCGCGGCCCAGGCAAATGCCTGCGCTGTTGGCGAGACTATAGCGCCGGGCTGCGACCCTGGCCTTGATCGCGAGGAAGCGTTCGCGTTGAAGCGCGTTTAACGGCGAGTCCTCGTCCGCCGAGGCCAGGTGGCTGAACAGGGTATCGATCGGCAACCCTTCGACCAGCGCGGCGACGTCATTCCGCCAGTCGATTCCCAGGCGGTTCATGCCGGTATCGACCATGACGTGACATTCGCCCCCGCCAGCGGCTTTCCATCGTTCGATCTGGCCGGGCGAGCATAATACAGGCATGGCGCGCGAAATCCGGGCATGGGGCATGTCTTCTTCACGCACCCCATGCAGGACCGACAGGCAGGTCCCCGTTTCCAGCAGGGTTTCCAGTTGCTCCGCTTCATGCCAGTTCGAGACGAAGAAATCCCTGCAACCCGCGGCTATCAAGCGGCGCATGACCTCGCGAGCGCCCAGACCATAGCCGTCCGCCTTGATCGCGGCGCCACAGGCGGCCGCGCCGCTTTGCTTTGCAAGCCATTGCCAGTTCGAAACCAGCGCATCGCTATCGAGGCGCAAGCGGAGCGGAGCGGGAAAGGAACGCATGGCTCCGCCGATAGACCCATCCCACTCTCAGGTCGAGCGTTCAGGCATCGAGTTTCTTTCCGCGCGTTTCAACGGATATCCGGGCGGCCAAGGCAGGAACAGGCGCAAGACCTGTTCTCGCCCATGTCCTGCAAAACGGCTATTCCAGTTCCAGAATGATCGCGTCGACCGGCAGGCTTTCGCCCTGCGCCGCCGAGACGCTCTTCACCACGCCCGCCTTTTGCGCGCGCAGGATGTTCTCCATCTTCATCGCCTCGATCACCGCGAGCGGCTGGCCGATTTCGACCTTGTCGCCTTCCTTCACATTGAGCGCCACCAGCAGGCCCGGCATCGGGCAGATGAGGAACCTCGAAAGATCGGGCGGGATCTTCTCGATCATGTGCTTCGCATAAGGCGCGGCGTGGGCGGGCAGGATACGCAGCTTGTGGCTCGCGCCATGCGCGGTCAGCACGAAGCCTGCGCGCACCGGCGCGATCTTGACCGAAAGCGGCTCATCGCCGAACTCCGCCTCGATCAGGCGGTCGCCGGGCGTATATTCAAGGCTCATGTCCAGCGGCTCGCCGTCGACGGTCACGTCGTCGCCCATGATGACGACATCATGGATCGCCTCTCCGATCCTGACCTGCCAGCCGGTCGGAGCCTTCAGCTTCTTGCCGAGCTGGCCATCGATGCGGCGGGCGCGGTCGGCCTGTGCCATGGCGGCGAACGCGCCGATAGCCGCCAGCTTGCGGAGCAGTTCCTCCGACGCCGGCGCGCCTTCGAAACCTTCCGGATATTCCTGCGCGATGAAGCCGGTCGTGATGTCCCCCGAACGGAAGCGTTCATGCTGCATCAGCGCCGACAGGAAGTCGATATTATGGCCCGGCCCTTCGATCTCGAAGCGGTCGAGCGCCACGATCTGCTTGTCGATGGCTTCCAGGCGCGTCGGCGCCCAGGTGATCAGCTTGGCGATCATCGGGTCGTAGAACATGCTGACCTCACCGCCTTCCTGCACGCCGTCGTCGACGCGCACGCCATCGCCGGTTTCGGGCGGCGTGTAGCGGATCAGACGACCCGTCGAGGGCAGGAAGCCACGATAGGGATCTTCGGCATAGACGCGGTTTTCGATGGCCCAGCCGTTGATCTTCACATCCTCCTGACGGAAGGAGAGTTCCTCGCCATTGGCGACGCGGATCATCTGCTCGACCAAATCGAGGCCGGTGATCTCTTCGGTCACAGGATGCTCGACCTGCAAACGGGTGTTCATTTCGAGGAAGTAGAAACCGTCCCCCGTCTTGTCCGCGCCCGACACGATCAGTTCCACCGTGCCCGCGCTGAAATAGCCGACCGCGCGCGCCAGGGCGACGCACTGCTCGCCCATCTTCTTGCGCATTTCGGGGGATACGAAGGGCGAAGGCGCTTCCTCTACCACCTTCTGGTGGCGGCGCTGGATCGAGCATTCGCGCTCGTTGAGGTAGACGATATTGCCGTGCTGGTCGCCCAGGATCTGGATTTCGATGTGGCGCGGGCTTTCGATGAACTTCTCGATGAACACGCGGTCGTCGCCGAAGCTGTTCAGCCCCTCGCGCTTGGTCGCCTCGAAGCCTTCGCGGACGTCCTGCTCGGAATAGGCAAGGCGCATCCCCTTGCCGCCGCCGCCGGCCGACGCCTTCATCATCACCGGATAGCCGATCTCGTTGGAGATCTTCACCGCATGTTCGGTATCCTCGATCACGCCGACATAGCCGGGGACGACATTGACGCCCGCTTCCATCGCCAGCTTCTTGGATTCGATCTTGTCGCCCATCGCGGCGATGGCGTTGGCGGGCGGGCCGACGAAGATGATGCCCTCTGCATCCAACGCCTTGCGGAAGCTCTCGCGCTCCGACAGGAAGCCATAGCCGGGGTGAACCGCATCGGCGCCGGTCGCCTTGCACGCCTCGATGATCTTGTCCGCGAGCAGATAAGACTGGGCGGCGGGCG
>Ga0182744_1000939_pt1 | contig 26521 bp, 22 predicted proteins | sample eDN3rd30CKraftMG_FD_128525 | JGI IMG/M metagenome (GOLD analysis project Ga0182744, IMG submission 128525) | Enriched Miracle-Growth compost microbial communities from Emeryville, California, USA - eDNA 3rd pass 30_C Kraft MG (version 2) (version 2) ... | reverse complement strand
TATGAAAACAACCCGCCCTGATCCACAAACCTGCCACGCATGCTTGCCTCCAGCGATTCACGGCAACTAAAGTGAATCATCAAGCAGGCGGCTTGGCGAGGGGGTTTTTCAGCAGACTGCTAGGTCTGGATCCCCGCTCGCGTCTGCGGCGCGTCGGGGGATGACACCTCTCACCGCTTCGGAAAGGGCACGCCCTTGGTGGTGAATTTCCGCGCCTTGCCGTCAGGGCGCACGGGGCGCTTCGTCGCCGCAGCCTTGCCGGTGCCGGGCGGCTGGTAGGACGGCACGAGCTGGTCGGGCCGTTGGCCGATCAGGTCGGCGCGGCCCATCTCCTTCAACGCCTCGCGCAGCAGCGGCCAGTTGTCGGGGTCATGGTAGCGCAGGAACGCCTTATGCAGCCGGCGCTGCCGTCCGCCGCGAACGGTCTCGACCTTGTCGCTTGCGCCGCGCCGCACGCTCCGCAGGCTGTTGATGCCCGTATGATACATTGCGGTGGCCGTGGCCATGGGAGAGGGCAGGAACGTCTGCACCTGATCGGCGCGGTAGCGGTTCTTCTTGAGCCAGAGCGCGAGGTTCATCATGTCCTCGTCGGTCGTGCCCGGATGCGCTGCGATGAAATACGGAATGAGATAGTATTTCTTGCCGGCTTCCTTCGCCGCGGCGTCGAACATCTCCTTGAAGCGATCGTAAGCGCCGATGCCCGGCTTCATCATCTTGTCGAGCGGGCCTTGCTCGGTGTGTTCGGGCGCGATCTTCAGGTAGCCGCCGACATGATGCGTCACCAGCTCCTTGACATATTCGGGGCTCTTCACCGCCAGGTCATAACGTACGCCGGAGGCGACCATCACCTTCTTGACGCCCTTCACCTCGCGGACCTTGCGATAGAGCCGGATCAACTCGTCGTGCGAGGTGTTCAGGTTCGGGCAGATGTCGGGATAGACGCAGGACGGCAGCCGGCAGGCCGCCTCGATCTTCGGATCCTTGCAGGCGATCCGGTACATGTTGGCGGTCGGCCCGCCGATATCCGAGATCACGCCGGTGAAGCCCGGCGTCTTGTCGCGGATCAGCTCGATCTCGCGCAGGATGGATCCTTCGGAGCGGTTCTGGATGATGCGGCCCTCATGCTCGGTGATGGAGCAGAAGGTGCAGCCGCCGAAGCAGCCGCGCATGATCGTCACCGAAAACTTGATCATGTCCCAGGCGGGGATCTTCGCATCGCCATAGGAGGGATGAGGCGCGCGCGCATAGGGCAGGTCGTAGACGGCGTCCATCTCCTCGGACGTCAGCGGGATGGGCGGCGGGTTCAGCCACAGGTCGCGGTCGCCGTGGCGCTGCACCAGCGGCCGCGCATTGCCGGGGTTGGCCTCCCTGTGCAGCACGCGCGAGGCGCGGGCATAGGCCTCGCGATCCGCTTCCGCCTGCTCATAGGCCGGCAGCCGGATCACCACGTCGCCGGGGCGGCGGCTCGCGCCCTCGTCGGCGGAATCGAGATCGTCGGCGTGCAGTTCCGTGTAACCCTCAGGCACGGGGCGGAACAGAGCCAGGCCGCGGACGGAATGGAGATCGCGCGGCGTCTCGCCGGCGGCCATACGGTTCGCCACCTCGACGACGGCGCGCTCCGCATTGCCGTAGATGAGCAGGTCCGCCTTGGCGTCCGCCAGGATGGAGCGGCGCACCTTGTCGGACCAGTAATCGTAATGGGCGATGCGGCGCAGGGAGGCCTCGATACCGCCGAGCACGATGGGCACGTCCTTGTAGGCCTCGCGGCAGCGCTGCGCATAGACGATGGTGCAGCGGTCTGGCCTTTTGCCGCCCTCGCCGCCCGCCGTATAGGCATCGTCATGGCGCAGCTTGTGGTCCGACGTGTAGCGGTTGACCATCGAATCCATGTTGCCGCCGGTGACGCCGAAGAACAGCCTCGGCCGTCCCAGGGCCTTGAACGGCTCCGCCGACTGCCAGTCCGGCTGCGAGATGATCCCCACCCGGAACCCCTGCGCCTCGAGCAGCCGGCCGATGATCGCCATGCCGAAACTCGGATGATCCACATAGGCATCGCCCGTCACCAGCACGACATCGCACGCATCCCACCCCAGCGCCGTCATCTCGGCGCGGCTCATCGGCAGGAACGGGGCTGCTGTTCCGGGCCGCGACGAACGGCCGAACAGGGGAGTCGTGGCCTTGGGGGCGTCGGCGAGGGGGAGCATGGGGTGGGTATAGGGTGGAGGGGCGGGGAATTCAACCAATCTGGTGGGCTGACCGGGCTTTCGGCATCCCGGCGCAAGGCCTCCTCACGCCGGGATGGATGGTCGCTCAGGTGCGACAGGCAGAGCCCATCGGAACAGCGGCGCGCGCGCCGGCGATGCGGTGGGCCGCCAGTTCCGAAACCAGCAGGGCAGCCGCAAGAAGGCCTGCTCCCACGAAGCCAGATCATGGCCGCCGAGCGCGAGATTTCCGGCAGGACGCCGGCGATGACGAAGCTGTCGGTTCCCAGCGCGAACGTGCCGAGAGCCAGCGTGAGAAGGCGTTTGTCCATGACTTGATATCCTGAAGCTGGGAGGCGGATCAGCGGTTGCTGCGCTGGGCGGCAAACACTGCCTTGATCTCGGCGGCGACCTGCACGGCGTTCTCGTCGAGCACGAAGTGACCGCTATCGAGCCAGACAAGCTTCGCGTCGGGTAGATCGTTCAGATAGGCGCGGGCACCTGGCGGAATGAAGAACGGGTCGTGCTTGCCCCAGACGATCAAGGTCTTCGGCTGGTGCTTGCGGAAAGCCGCCTGCCACTCCGGGTAGAGTGCAATGTTGGTCTTGTAGTTTTCGAGCAGATCGACCTGGTAGTCCTGTGTGCCCGGCCGATCGAGCAGCGCCTGGTCGAGGACCCAGTTGTCGGGATTGATGGCTTCCGGCTCCTTCGCGCCGACGAGCCAATGGAACTTGGTGCTTTCCAGACTCACGAACGCGCGTGCTGGCTTTTCGGTCTCCGGCGTGCGGTTTTCCCACAGCGGCAGCAACGCCTGCTTCGGCCCTTCGCCCACGCCCTCGATGTAGGCGTTGGTGTTCTGGACGATGAAGCCGTTCACCTGCTCCGGGCGGTGCGTGAACAGGCGGAAGCCGACCGGGCCGCCGTAATCCTGCATGTAGAGGATATACGAGGTCAGCCCCAGGACATCGGCCAGGCCTTCGACATGGGCCGCCAGATTGTCGAAGGTGTAACTGAACCTATCGCGCGGCGGAGCATCCGAGTGGCCGAAGCCGATGTAGTCGGGAGCGACGAGGTGGAACGTATCCGCCAGGGCGGGCATCAGATCGCGGTACATCTGGCTGCTCGTCGGGAGGCCGTGAAGGAGCAGGATGGTCGGCGCGGCGGGATCGCCGGCCTCGCGGTAGAAGACCTTCAGTCCGTTCACGACGGCGGTCCGGTGGTAGATTTTGCTGTTCATTGTCTTAACCCCTTGTCGATCCACACTCGGGCGGCCGCGTAAGCCGTCCCGGTGGTCGCACTTATGGGGCTTTCCAAAACTGGCCGGCAGAGGCTAAAATTGGGAAAGTCCCTCCCGTAATCTGGAAGGCCTATGGATCGCCTGGAAGCCATGTCGGTGCTGCTCTCGGCCGTGGAGAGCGGGAGCCTGTCGAAAGCGAGCCGGAAGCTCGGGCTGCCGCTGGCGACCGTCAGCCGCAAGGTCTCCGAGTTGGAAAACCACCTGAAGGCGACGCTGCTCGTGCGGTCGGCGAAGGGCCTGGAGCTGACGCCGACAGGGCGATCTTATGTAACGGCCGCGAAAGCCATCCTGGAGCAATTGACCGAAGCCGAACGTGCCGCTGCGGGAGAATATACCGAGCCTAAAGGCGACCTGGTCGTGACCGCGCCCATCATGTTCGGCCGGCTCCACGTGCTGCCGGTGGTGACGCGCTTTCTGGATGCCTATCCCGAGGTGGCCGCCGGGCTTGTCCTCACGGATCGGGTCACGCATTTCCTGGATGATCAGGTCGATGTCGCGCTCCGCATCGGCGCCCTGCCGGACAGCAACCTGATTGCCACCGGGCTGGGAACGGTGCGGCATGTGCTGTGCGCGAGCCCCGACTATCTGGCCGCGCATGGCGTCCCCGCGACGCTCGATGACCTTGCGCGGCATCGTGTGATCTCGTTCCAGAGCGTATCCGCCCTGAGCACGTGGGACTTTCATGCCGATGGCGTCGACGTCGCCGCGTCGTTCCGTTCTCGTCTCAGCGTCAACACCATCGATGCGGCGATCGAAGCCGCTCTTTCAGGCGCGGGCCTGGTGCGGGCGGTTTCCTACCAGGTGGTCGATCACGTCCGCAACGGCAGGCTAGCCGTCGTACTCGATGCGTTTGCGCCCCCGCCGCGGCCCGTGCATCTCGTCTACGACAAGCAAAACCGGCTGCCGCTGAAGCTTCGTGCGTTTGTCGATTTCGTCGTTCCCCGCCTGCGGGAGCGCATAGCGTCTTCGGTCTTGTAGAGCTTTCGACGAGACTTCGAAGTGTTGTCGCGCAACATCGTTTGCGATTTGCTGGCGGTCGATCTAAATTTCCGAGAGGACGATCGTGGACATTCGTTCTGTTGAACAACCTATCAAGGCGTTGAAGCTGTTGCCCGATTTTTGGGCCGCTTGGCGTGCTTACATCTCTGTTTGTCGAATAAGGGCCTTTTCACTTATGCTTGAACCATGCGCCGCTGGTCCAGGACAAGAAATTGCCCTATTGCTGAAGCCGGCGCTCGCCCATAAGAGCGGGCATATTTCATAATATTTTCGCAGTACGAAACGCGCTCTCGAGCCAGGCGCGTCACGATCCTGCGTTGACGGTCTGGCCGGGAATTGGAAACGGATGTCTGAGACACTCACAAACAGCCATCTGCGCACGCAGGTGGCCCTGTCGGGCGGCGAGCTCGTTCGGGTGATGATCGGGGTGATGCTCTGCATCCTCCTCGCCGCGCTCGATCAGACCGTCGTCATCCCGGCGCTGCCGTCGATCGGGAACGAGCTCAATGCGTTCAGCGGCCTGTCCTGGATCGTGGCGGCCTACCTCATTACCTCGACCATCAGCACGCCGATCTACAGCAAGCTCTCGGACATCTATGGGCGCAAGCGCCTGCTCATCATCTGCATTGCCCTGTTTGTGGCCTCCTCGGTGTTGTGCGCCATGGCGCAATCGCTGGCCCAGTTGATCTGGTTTCGCGCCCTGCAGGGGCTCACGGGCGGCGGTCTGATGGCGCTCACCCAATCGGCCCTGGCCGATGTGATGTCGCCCCGGGAAAGGGGGCGCTACCAGGCTTGGATCGCGGGCGTCTGGGCTGCCGCTTCGATCGGCGGCCCCATCCTGGGCGGCATGATCGCGGGCGGCCTGTCCTGGCGCTGGATCTTCTGGATCAACCTGCCGCTGGGCATCGCCGCCATATGGGCCTGCCAGAACGGCCTGAAGCGCTTGCATCAACCCAAGCGTGCGGGCAGGCCGAGCCTCGATTATGTTGGCATGCTGCTGCTGTCGGGGTCGCTGTCGCTGACCCTTCTGGCGCTCGGATGGGGTGGCGCGGCCTATGCCTGGGGGTCTTACGAGATCATCGGCCTGTTCGGTGTCGGTTTCGTTCTGCTGGTCCTGCTGGTCTTCAACGAGCTCTACGTCCGCGATCCGCTGCTCCCGCCGCGGGTCTTTTCCAACATGAGCTACGTCGCCAACATCACGCTCACGACGTCGACGGCCGTCATGATGTTCATCTGCCTTTACACGATCCCGCTTCACTTCCAGCTTGCACGCGGCACGACGACCGCCGAGTCAGGAATATTTTTGGCCCCCTATATGTTCGCCGGCGCCATGGGCAGCATCGTCGGGAGCCGCTATTCCCGCCTTAACGGAACGATGCGCGCGGCGATGCGTGCCGGGACGCTGTGCTGCTTCGTCGGGCTCGTCATTCTGGCGGTATTGCCGCTGGGCGCACCCTCCTGGCAGTTGATCGCGGCGATGTTTCTCGCGGGCATTGGCGCCGGTGCGACCAATATCGGCACGATGCTGCTGGCCCAGAGCTCGCTGTCGTTCCGGGATATCGGTTCAGGCACCGGCGCTCTTATCGTCTTGCGCGCCGTGGGAGGCGCGACCGGTTCAAGCCTCGCCGGGGCGATCATCGCGGCGGGTGTCACCGTTTCAAAGGTGGGTGGAGACGCGGCAGGTGTGCCGGATGCCTTGTCGCAGCACTCCTATTTCGCCATGGCCTATCTCGTCGCCGCCGCTCTGGCGGCGGTCAACTTCGTCATCACGCTGCTGATGCCGGATACGAAGCTTCGAGGTGGGGCGGAAGCTACGCCCATGCCTGAATAGGTGGCGGTTACCATGCGCCGCGATGCTCCGGTACGCGGGCGATGAGCGGCAGCGAAACGGCGAACACAATGGCTGCTGCCATATAGATCCAGACCTGTGCGACGGCGGGCTGCCCGGCGCCGGCAAGAATCGCCGTGGCGAGAGAAATCGTGGCGATGGTTCCAAGCTGCATGCACATCGAGCGCAGCGCGGCAAGGCTGGATGAACTGTCCGGCGCAAGCTGAAGGCCGGCGTTGCGGCTGGCGGGATTGATAGCCCCATAACCCATGCCGACGATCAGCGCGGCGATCGAAAGCCACACATAGGGGGAAATGCCCATCATCGGCGTGAGCGCCAGCAGGAGAGTGCCGACGGCGATCGAGACGCCGCCGAAGTAAAGGGGCAGGCGATAGCCGGTTCGGCGCAGCGCAAAGGAACCCAGCACGGAAAATGTGAGGGAGATGGCCGCTTCGCCCGTCAGGATCGTGCCGGACTGCAGCGCACTGATGCCGTAACGATTGGCCGCATAGAGCGGAACCAGGGCCATCAGGCCGGCGGTCCCGCCTGCATAGAGCCCATTGACCAGATTGATGGCTCCGAAACCGGGAAGGTTGATCAGACTGGGCGAAATGAATGGATTCGGCGAACGGTGGATGTGACGGAAGAAGAGGACCACCGCAACAACCGCGATGATCCCCGGGGCAATAAACGCGATCGACAACGCGCTGGCATTCTTCTCGCCCACGTAGCTCGCCGCGAGCATGCCGCTGATCAGACCGAGCCCGAGCAATGTCATGCCGGCAACATCTATTCTTCTGGGCGTGTCGGCTTTGCGCGGCGGGTCGGGCGGCACGAAGCGCAGCGCGGCCAGATAGATCGCGATGCCGATGGGCACATTGACGAAGAAGATGCCGCGCCAGCTCCAGTACGAAACGAAGAGGCCGCCGAAGACAGGGCCTATCATCGAACCGATAGGAAAGATGCTGCCGAAGAGGCCGATCGCGCGATCGCGCGAATCGCCAAAATGCGCGACGACGATGCCCGTGGCAGACGGCGTAAAGCCCGCACCGCCGGCCGCCTGAACCGCACGAAGCGCAATCAGCCAATAGATATTGGTGCAAAGCCCGCAGCACAGCGATGCCACGGTAAACGCAGCCACCGATCCGAGGAAGACGCGCCGGCGCCCGTACAGCTCGGCAAGCTTGCCGCTGAGCGGCAGCATCAGCACAAAACCGAAAGAGTAGGCCGTGATCGTCCAGCCGGCCCAGTTGATGGACGTGTCCAGACCACTCTGCAAGGCAGGCAGGGCTGTGGCGACGATCGTCGAATCCACGGACATCATCAGCAATGTCAACGCCACCGTTGCGAACACCAGGCCGCGCCGGACGGGACGGGCTGTGGTTTGAGGATGCGAGCTTCCTGCAACGGAACAATCGCGGGGAGCTTCCTGCATCTCCTGGCCAACCTGTCTTTCAATTGCGTTCTGGCGCAATTGCGGCTGCTGGCACCGCTCTTGTCTTTCCCGCGTGCGGGAGGATTAGCGCTCGATGCAGTGAACTTCAAGCAACTGAGGGCGGGCTACGACTGTCGAGCAGAGCATGCTGTGATTCCCACGTTGCGTATGTAGTCGCTCATCGCTGGGATCATATCTGGCTTGCGGCGCCAGAGTGGCTGGCAAAGGTGGGATTCAAACCCGAGCGATGCGATCGCGCGGTTACTATAGGCCACAGGTCGGTCAATCTGCTTCTAGGCCCCGCAGCTGTATCATCGCCGAGAACAATGCTCTGGCGCGGGGCAAAACAACACGCCGCCTCGGACGGAGTCGAAGTGACGCGACGTCTGTCTGGCGGCAAGTCCGTCCGCGACCTCGACGACGGCGCGTTCCGCATTGGTGTTTGCCACGTTCCTCAGCCGTCGGAGTAAAGCGCAGTATCGATAAGTCTCATGAACATCACAAAGACAGAAAGGACAATCAAGGAAGCTGAACTGCGACGGTCGATGTCGCGGAGCATTTCGTGCTCAGATTCGTAAACGTCTCCGTCCGTTCAAATGGGGCATTTGATCGGATTGCGGCTTGTAATTTTAGCTTAAGGTATTCAGCCGAATCTCAACTCATCGATCCGACAAATACCGCGACGAAGAAAACTAACGGCTGGAGTTCCTTCAGCGACCTCAAGGCATTCTCGGAGTAACTTGAGCAACAATGGCAAGTCGAACTTTGCGTCAGGCGGAATAGCTTGAATTGCCTGCCCGATATGGCCGGCGACAGTGGCGCTTGATACGACGGGTATATCGCCAACGAGTATCCTAGCGAGAAGGGCTTTCGGAGTGCCAACCGCCTGATTAAAAGCTGCGTTAGGTTTGATCCAGTCAGTGTATCGCTTTTTCCTTGCCGGAGACGCCGACGTTGCATTGATAAACGCTACGAGGTCATCATAGGACATACCAGCCAATCTCGCAAAATAGTGCAAAGGCAAACGCTCGTTCTGTCCCACCTCAAGCGCAAAGCGTATATAGTCTTTTGGATCGTTTGGTTTGCTCTGTTCGATGAATGCTTTAAGAATATGACCTCTGGTTAACATGCCAAATTGTCTCTCTGCTTGGCCGTTGGTTTCGACAGCAGTAATATCTCCGACGAGGCGGAGCGTTGGCGCACCTTCGATCTCGTTGAACTCGCCTTCTTTTACAAAACTGAGTTTCTCTAGGAGCGATTTATCGATTTGTAAGGTACGCCCGCCATTAGTGAGTATCCCGCTGTCAAGATCCGCGACCATCGAACGCGTTGGCCCAAGCTGCAGAAGCTTTTCCACCATCGGCAGAATCTGGGCCCGTGCTTCGGAGTCACGAATGTCCAAGATGGCACGGAGATCACTGTATTTTATGCGGGATGACTGGCCGGGGTACCGATAGAAAATATCCCCTTCTTTGATCAAGCCTTCCTGTTTCAGGGCTATCACAGGCCGGCTCGGATGTGGATGAACGTGGATTACCCCAATTGTCTTTCCACCTATCTTGGCCGTCGCGATTTGAAAGAAAGGTGTAGGGTCGAACATCCCTTTCACACGAGTCGAAAAATCAGCAGGATCAGCTTCGGTGAATTCCGCGGAGTTCAAGCCGCCAACTGCATAACTCCAATCTTCGCCACCAGGTCCTTTTGTGTCTTTGTCATACACTCCGAAGAACAGCAGTCCGCCAGCGTTGTTCGCAAGCGCGGCGATAGGTCGGAGCCATTTATCCATGTGTTTGAAACCGAAACTCGCTTTACATTCGCATTTATCGGTCTCGCCTCCGTTTAGTCTCCAAAGGCCATCTGCGCCCTTGGCAAAGTGGCTGGCGATAGATGCCTGTGATAGCGGGTCGTCAAGTGGAGCGCCTCCGCCGGACGATAGTGAAGAGAAGTTGGAAAGAAACGCATCTAGGTCGGCGCTGCTTGCGGGAGCAATCGTCTTCGAGTCACTATAAGAACCATTACTGATGCCGGTTATGCGTCCGCTGTTCACCTTGCGATCGGGCCGATTGAAGAATAATTGGATATCGCTGTTCTTCATTCTACGGCCTAGCATGGCCTTGATTAAACCGATCTCGATATCCGTGATGCTGCGCTTCGACATGTCCTTCTCTCCCCCTACGGTAGATAGGATATTTGACAGCGCATGTCAGCATCGCCTTGCGCCTAGACGTTGAGGGGATGATCCATCCATCGCCGGTTAAATTCAGGTGACGGGACGTCAGGCGCGATGGCCATAAAATCATCAGCGGTATCGATCGATGATATACTTAGCGGCCTGATCGATTTCGGGAAATAGCGCACTTCTATTTATACCCAATCGATCCAGGTTCTGCTTGATGTCTCTCTTGGAGCTTGAAGGTATTTCAATTCCTCGAACACGGATCGCGTTTGTCGATGTTGCTGGACGTTTGGGAGGCAAGCCAAAAATCACAAAAGCGCCGCTCTGCGCTACGATTCTTCGATTACTTAGCTTTGGCCACACGAGCCAAGGTGTTTCCAAATCACTGGGACGTATTTCATTTGCAAATGAAGGCTTCTCGTCTCTTATGAAGTGAACGAGCCGCTTGATGGCCTTAAGGCCTTTAATGCTACTGGCCGCTTCCAAGGTAGTAGAAATCTCCTGCTTCTCTTCAGACGATAAATTGCAAAGATTTGAAACGCAGCTAATTGTGTCGCTGTCGAAATATTTAATCCTGCCCGGAGGAACTCGAATATATTGTACGCAACCATCCGTTGATGACTCGTTCTCGACCGCAAAATACAAGGCCACCAGCGGATTCTTAGTTACATCAAGGAGGCGCGTTGGGAGGTTGAAATGTTGCATTCGAACCAGCTTGTCAAACATAGATCGATCATCGTCGAATTCGGCTGGGTGGACCGCGATCAACTCTCGAACTGCGTCGCGCTCGTAACGCAAGAATCTCTTATGCTGCGCTCGCATTATACCGGACTGAAACTGCCACGCTTTATCCGATTGTCCTCGATAAACAAATATGTCGGTCTTGGCGCTGGTGGTGGGAAGCTCATTAATTATTTGCAAATATTCAAAAATTGAATCAGCGGTGTGGGTAATAACTGTACCTGTGGACATTCTAGTTCGTACCAGCCTAGAGCGAAAAAGCTTTCTTGCGCGTGTCCGGCGCTTTCAGCCGCGATGGCCAATTAGCATTCGCATGCATCTGCTCGCCATTGGAAACCCCGCTTCAGAGCGTACAGGGATTCGAGCACTTGGGAAGCAAGGTTGTAAAGGAATGGGTCTTTGCGAGCCGATTTTGAAATAATGGCGCACCCGAAGGGATTCGAACCCCTGGCCTCTGCCTTCGGAGGGCAGCGCTCTATCCAGCTGAGCTACGGGTGCTTGCGCGGCTCGCGCGTAATGGTGGCAGGAATGTACTGAACCGGTGGTCCCGTCAAGCCGGTTTGCGCGCGAATTGTCGCCGGGCGGGGTCCGGCGTTCGGAAATCGCGCGGTAATTCAACGGGCTGGCGATAGAGGATGGGCCTTGCTGCCGTCCGGCTGGCGGCGGCGTTGACAGGGCGAAGCTCCGGCGCGCATCTTCGCCGCGGTCAATATAAACGTCAAAAATCAGGGTGGATTCGCATGGAACGGCATTTTCGCCGCCATTACGGCGTCGGCGGGCACATCGGCGCGGGCGTGCTGGCTCTTGTCTTGGGCGCGAGCGCCGCTCTTGCGGCCGAGGGCGAGGATTTTTTCAAGGGCCGCACGGTTTCCATCATCACCAGCACGGGGGCGGGCGGGGGCTACGATCTGGCGGCGCGGCTCATCGCCCAGCACATGCCGAAATATATTCCCGGCAAGCCCACCTTCGTGGTGCGCAACATGCCCGGCGGCGGTCATACGCGGGCGACCAATTACCTCTATGCCCAGGCGCCGAAGGACGGGTCGACCATCGGCACGGTCGCCAACATCATCCCCATGCATCAGGTCGTCGACGGCAAGGGCGTGCTGTACGACGCTCGGCGCTTCGGCTGGATCGGCTCGACCGGCATCTCCAACATGACCGTCGCCGTATGGCGGGCGTCCGGCGTCGCCACCATCGCGGACGCCACGGCGCGCCAGGTGACCTTGGGCGCCACCGGCGTCGGCTCCGGCACGTTCATCTATCCCAACGTGATGAACCATGTGCTGGGCACGAAGTTCAAGATCGTGCCGGGCTATCAGAGCAGCGCCGAGATCGATCTCGCCACCGTGCGCGGCGAGGTCTCGGGCCGCGGCGGCGGCAGCTATTCGAGCTACGAGCTTGAACATCCCGACTGGCTGCGCGACGGCAAGGTCGCCTTCGTCGCGCAGATCGGCCTCGATCCCGACAAGAGCCTCGGCAAGGTTCCTCTGCTGCAGGACCTTGCGAAAAACGACGAGCAGCGCCGCATCCTGCGCTTCATCTCCTCGCAGGTGAAGGTCGGCCGGCCCTTCCTGGCTCCGCCGGACATCCCGGCGGATCGTCTCGCCGTGCTGCGCCGCGCCTTCGATGCGACCATGGCCGACGAGGCTTTTCTGGCCGATGCGCGCAAAGGACAGCTCGAACTGGCGCCGCTCAACGGCGAGGACCTGACGGCGGTTGTGAAGGAGATCGTCGATACGCCGCCGGAACTGGTGGCGAAGGCGCGTGCCGCGATCGAGCCGCCGGCTGGTGTGAAGGGGGCGGCAGCGGAGTAAATAAAGCCAACAGAAGCCCTCATCCTGAGGAGCCTGCGCAGCAGGCGTCTCGAAGGACGGGGGTGTCACGCCGAAGCCATTCAACAGCGGCTGCAGACACCGCAGTTGCGAGAATTGAAGCTATCGCCCCCGCCCTTCGAGACGCAGCGCAAAGCGCTGCTCCTCAGGATGAGGGCTTCTGGGTGCATGTCCCGGCGGAAAGATTGTCTATTTATACGGCCCCAGCGCCTTGGCCGCGCGCTCGGCAAACGAGTTGTCGACGATCTTGTCGAGGTCGACCTTGCCTTCGATCAGGCCTTGCGAGGCATAGAAGTCGAGATCCTTCTGCAGGCTTTTCTGGTTGACGGTGCCGTTGGGGTCCATGCCGGTCGGCGTCATGCCACGCAGGATGTCGCGGTTCTTGACCGGCGTATATTCGGTGAGAATCTGGATGACGTCGTCCGCCGTCTCGCCGGCGAGCCTGCCGTCCTTCAGGGCCTTGTTGTAATAGCGGCTGCCGCGCAGATAGGCGCGCATGAAACGGTCCGCGATGTCCTTCCTGGCGGCGAAAGCCTCCGAGAACTGGATCACCGCGATCTGGTGATGAGGGTCGGCCTGGTCGTCGCGGATGATCTCGACGGCGGTGCCGGCGGTAATCGCCGAGGTGGCCGGCGGCTCCACCGTGCAGGCGGCGTCGATCGACTTGTTGGCAAGCGCCGCCACGTGATCGGGAAAATTCAGGTTCACCGTTTCGACGTCCGAATACTTGAGGCCCGCCGCCGTCAAGATGCTGTTGAGCGTCGACGTATTGCTCACGCCCGGCGCATTCATGCCGATCTTCATGCCTTTCAGGTCCTTGATGGTCTTGAAGCGGCCACTGTCGACGAGGTCCTTGCGGACGAGCAGCTTGGTCGCCCCGTAGCCGGGCGCCGAACTCGCCTTGTCGGCAACGATCTTGATGTTGATGCCGCGCGCGATGGCATTGTAAAGCCCGGCCGAGGCCGAGCCGGCGCCGACATCGAGCTGGCCCGCGCCGAGCGGTGCCACCATGGTGGCGCCGGACCGGAAGACGGTCATGGTGACGGCAAGCCCTTCCTCGCGGAAATAGCCTTTCTTGTCGGCGATGAACAAGGGCGCGTCGCTCACCGCGCTCAGAATGCCGACGCTGACCGGCGTCTGGGCCAAGGCCGGTGACGCGGCAAACATGGATTGCACGGCAATTGCCAGCGCTGCGAAGACGGCGCGCTTCATGGTCTTTCCTCCCGATGTTGTTTTTCATGGCCCGATGGGCATGATCTCTGGAATAGGATAAATCAGACGGCTTGAACAGTCGCGCGAAAGGCGCAGGGACAATGACGGCGACCACGACCAAAATCCGCCCCGGTGAAAGCACGGTAGAGCTGCCGGCGGCGGCCGACGCGGCGATCTATTTCATCGGTACCATCCGCACGCCCTGGCGCACGCGCGGCGAATGTCCGCGCAAGGGCGATCTCAAGGGACCGGTCTGCACGATCGACATCGCGCCGCGCTGGCGCGAGGCCCTGCGCGACATCGATCGGCACTCGCATTTGCAGATCCTCTACTGGATGCACGAGGCGCGGCGTGACCTCGTGCTGCAAAGCCCGAAGTCGAACGGCGAAGCCACCGGCACGTTTTCCCTGCGCTCGCCCAACCGGCCCAATCCCATCGCCTCGTCGCTGGTGGTGATCGAGGCTGTGGAGGCGGACCGGATTCTCGTGCGCGGCCTCGACTGTATCGACGGAACGCCGCTCGTCGACGTGAAGCCGGAGTCCTGCCCGGAATGGCTCTCCGCGGGCAGTGACAAAGGCCACGCTGCTTGACGACGCGCCTGACCATACGGATCGACTTCGATTCCAAACGCCAGCTCGGGCACGGCAAGATCAGGTTGCTGGAACTGATCGCCGCCCATGGCTCGATCTCATCGGCGGCGCGGGCGATGAAAATGTCCTATCGCCGCGCCTGGCTGCTGATGGACGAGGTGAACAACATGTTCGCCACGCCGGTGTTCGAAACGCAGCTCGGCGGCAAGGGCGGCGGCAATGCGCGGCTCACCGAATTCGGCCGCAACCTCGTCGCGCTGTACCGGTCGGTGGAGAAGGACACGGAGCGACGTTTTGCCGACGAGATCGCGGGATTGGAGAAGGCGCTGAAGCCGGTTCAGGTTGAGAAGTAGTGCCACCCTCATCCGACCCTTGCTGCGCAAGGGCCGGATGAGGGTGTCACCCCCGCACCCTTCGTTCCACCTTCTCGATCCGCCCCCGCTTCATCGTCACGATCTCGTCGCCGAGCCGCTCCGCTTCCTCTGAGGAATGCGTCACGTAGACGATGGGGATGCGATACCTGTCGCGGACATTCTCGATATAGGGCAGCACTTCCTCGCGACGTGTTTCATCGAGCGCGGCAAGCGGCTCATCCATCAGCAGCAGCGACGGCGTTGCCAGCAGCGCGCGCGCCAGGGCGCAGCGCTGGCGCTCGCCGCCGGACAGATTGCGCGGCGAGCGGTCGAGCAGGTGGCCGATGCCGAGAAGATCGACGATCTCCTCCAGCCTGGGCCCCGGGCCGGTGCTGCGGCGGAACCAGCTGCTGTAGGTCAGATTGCTGCGCACCGACAGATGCGGCAGCAGCCGCCCCTCCTGAAACACATAGCCGATCCGGCGCAGATGCGGTTTGACGAAGAGATCGCGCTCCGAATCGAACCAGACATCGTCGCCGAACGTCACCTTGCCGGTGCGCGGCCTCGTGAGCCCGGCGATGACGTTCAGCAGTGTCGACTTTCCCGATCCGGACGGGCCGACGAGAACGCTCAACGGTCCGTCGAGTCTGGCCGAGGCTTCCAGCGTGAAATCGCCGAGCGTCGAGCGGACACTGATGTCGAGACTCATGTGCGGTCGGCTCCGCCGGTGACGCGACGGGCGAAATATTCCGACAGCGCCAGGGCGCCGGCGGCGATGACGATGGCGATCAGCGTCAGGCGCAGGGTCGTCGCGTCGGCGCCGGGCGTCTGCGTCGCGGTATAGATGGCGGAGGCGATCGTCTGCGTTTCGCCGGGGATGTTGGAGACGAAGGTGATCGTGGCGCCGAATTCGCCGAGCGCCTTGGCAAAACCGATGACGGCGCCGGCGAGCACGCCCGGCAGTGCGAGCGGCAGGGTCACCGTCAGGAAGACGAAAACGGGCGCCGCGCCGAGCGTCGCCGCCGCGTCCTCGAGTTTACGGTCCACAGCCTCCAGCGAAAGCCTGATGGCGCGGACCGTGAGGGGGAAGGACATGACAGCCGCCGCCAGGGCAGCGCCTGTCCAGCGGAACGACAGGACCACGCCGCAACAGGCCTCCAGCGCTTCGCCGAAAGGGCCGCGCCGGCCAAAGCCGATCAGCAGCAGATAGCCGGTGACGACCGGCGGCATGACCAGCGGCAGGTGCACCAGCACATTGAGGAGGGCCTTCCCCGGAAACTGCCGTCGCGCCAGCAGCCAGGCGATGGCGATCGCCATCGGCAGGCTGGCCAGGGTGGCGACGAGCGCAATTTTCAGGCTGAGCAGAATGGCTGTGGTTTCGTCCGGCGATAAATACGGCAAAGGTCAGGGCCCATGGGCTGGGAGAGGTTTCGCTATATATCATAGGATATAGCGATAGCATCCGCCAACCCCGCCTGAATTCTTCGAAATTTGCGTCTTTCGCGCGAGCTATGCAATTGGCACTGGACGTTCGCGGGTCTATCAGATGAGCGGGAGCCAAATGAATCGCAGCGGGCGGAAACATCGAGCGCGGCAGATCGGGATACGTCGTTGAGTTCTACAACCCAATCATCGGAGGATATTTCAGGCGCATTTCCCGCCGACACGCGCGGCATGTTCTTAAGGGTCTTTCCCTCCATCATGCTGCCGATGTTTCTGGCGATCGCGGACCAGACCATCGTGGCGACGGCGCTGCCGGCCATCGCCGGCTCCCTTGGCGATGTCGACCGGATTTCCTGGATCATCGTCAGCTATCTCATCGCCTCGACCATCGCCGCGCCGCTTTACGGCTATCTCGGCGACCGCTTCGGCCGCCGCAAGCTCATGTTTCTAGCGCTGGGAATCTATATGGCCGGCGCCATCCTCAATTCGATGGCGCCGTCCGTGACCATTCTTGCCATGTCCCGATTCGTTCAGGGCATGGGCGGCGGCGGCTTGATGAGCATGTCGCAGGCGCTGATCGGCGAGGTGGTGCCGCCGCGCCAGCGCGGCAAATATCAAGGCTATCTCGCCGCCATCTCCGTCAGCGCCACCGCCTTCGGGCCGCTGATGGGCGCCTATATGACGTTGTCCTTCGGCTGGCGCGCCGTGTTTTTCATGAACATCCCGGCGGCGCTGATCGCCGTGCTGCTCATCATGCGCCTGCAGGCGAGGCCGGGTTCGAAAGGCAACTGGAACTTCGATTTCCCGGGCCTCTTGTTCTTCGCCGGCTTCATCGTGCCGACATTGCTGGCCTTGCAGAACGTGCGCCAGTTCAACTTGGCGATTCTGCCGATGATCGCGGCCCTTCTGGCGATTGCCATCGTGGCGCTGTTTCTGCTGATCCGGCAGGAGAAGCGCACGTCGTCGCCGCTGCTGCCGATCGATCTCATGCGCCAGCCGGGCGTCTGGATGGCGCAATTGATGGGCGTCTGCCATGGCGCGGTGCTGACGTCCTTCGTCGCCTTCATGCCGCTCTATCTGCACATCATGGACATTGCGCCGGTGCAGAAGATCGGCTGGGTGCTGCTGACCTGCACGGCTTCCATCGCCACCTCATCGATGCTGACGGGGCGTTTCATCACCCGCACCGGCATGACCATGATCGTGCCGTCCTTCGGCCTGGTGCTGGGCTGCCTCGGCATGGTGAATTTCGCTTTCAACTCATCGCACATGTCGCTGACGCATGTGGTGATCGCGGTCAGCATCACCGCCCTCGGCCTGGGAACGGTGATGAGCGTCGTGCAGGTGACGATTCAAACGATTGCGGGCCGCAAGAAACTCGGCGCCGCCGCCGGCTCGACGCAACTGGCGCGGACCGTCGGCGCGGCGGTTGGAACGGCGCTGTTCGCGACGGTCCTGTTCGCCTCGCTCGGCACCGCCGATCCGGAAGCCATGGACATGTTTGCCCGCATTCTCGAACAGGGCCCCTCGACGCTCGATGTGCTCACGCCCGAGCGGCGAGGCATCGTGATGGGCGAAATCACCTGGGCCTTCCGCAACGCCTACCTGATGCTCGCCTGCATCAGCGGCAGCGGCGCGATCCTGGCCTGGCTCAACCCGTCGCGGAGGGTGTGAGGCTGGCTGCTGTTCAGCGCGCCTTTTCTCAGAAGCCCTCATCCTGAGGAACGCCCGCAGGGCGTGTCTCGAAGGACGAGGGCGTCACGCCGCAGCTTGTCAGCGAGCCGTTGTTATAGATGTCGCCTATCGCCCTCGCCCTTCGAGACGGCGCTACGCGCCTCCTCAGGATGAGGGCTTCTGTTGGATATGCGCGATCTGTTGGCGTTAATTTGCCATCAGGACCGGCAGCTTGGCTTTCGCCAAAATATGCGCCGTCGCGCCGCCGAAAATCATCTGCCGCAGGCGGCTTTGCGTATAGGCGCCCTTGATCAGAAAATCTCCGCCGAGCTTTTCGGTTTCGTCGAGAATGGCCTCGCCGGAGCTTTTGCCGCCGGGCCTGGTGACGGCTTCGACGTTGATGCCGTGCCGGGCAAGCTTTGCCGCGGCCTGATCTCCGGAAGGACCGTCGACGACAAAGTTCTCGATGGTCAGGACGATGACTTTCTTGGCCTTTTTCAGGAAAGGCATGGCGAAGGCGGTGGCTCGCGCCGTTTCCGTGCTCTGGTTCCACGAGATGACGACGGTATCGCCCAATTGCTTCGGAGGCGCAGGGGGCGCCAGAAGAATGGGGCGGCCGCTTTCGAAGATCGCGGCCTCGGCCGTGGTCATGCGTGGATCGCCACGCTCCGCGCCCGGCCGCCCGAGCACCGTGATGTCGAACACGCGGCCGTAGCTCGCGACCTGGCTGTCGCCCAGCGATTGCTCGCTCGACCAGAACTGGGTTGGCCCGTTCACCCCGGGCGCCTGCATGGGGATTGAATTGCCGGTCATGAAACTATCGAACTTGCGATGGGCGTCCTCGGCCAGCTCTTTCCATGAATTCTGGTCGGTGATCGTCCAGCTGACCGGCATGTCGAAGGCGACAAGATCGGGCAGATCGGGCCCGAGCGGCGTCCCCTCGATATAGCTATCGAATTTGCGCGCCACCAGCAGAGACGTCTGGAGGACCGATTCGATGGTCGAGTGCAACTCTACAGGCACGAGAATATTCTTCATTTATTTATCCCCTTCCGTCGCGCGCGAACGATCCCTCAATCGTCCGGCGCGCATGCAGTCTACACCCGGTCGGCTGATCCGCAAAAGAGCAAGACCGGGATTGGGAGCAAGGCAGTGGAAGGAAGAATGCGGACTGCGAACGATTGCAGCGCAGCCGGAAGAGCCGCAATCTTTCAACGGCCTCGTCTGCCAATCGTCTCGCTGCCAATGGCCTCGTCCGCTAACTGTTCGCGCCTCTATCTTTCAAAAATCGCGAAAATGCCGCCAGCGAAACATCGGAGACATGGTGCTCCATGCCTTCCGCATCGTCTTCCGCCGCTTCCAGCGGCACGCCGAGCGCGACCAGCACATCGACGAGCAGGCGATGACGGGCGCGCACGCGGCTGGCAAGCTGATGACCGGCTTCCGTCAGGAAGACGCCGCGATACGGCTTGGCGGTCGCCAGCCCCTCGCGCTTCAGGCGCGAGATCGATTTGATGGCGGTCGCGTGCGATACGCCGAGACGCCGCGCAACATCCGTCGGCCGCGCTTCGCCATGGTTGGCGAGCAGATCGGCGATCAATTCCACATAATCTTCCATCAGCGCGGTCGACTGCGCCGTGCGGGTCTTTCCAAAGCGGCTCGCCTGCGTTTTCTCCGCGGGAAGCGAGGCAGGGACCGCTGCATGGGCCGCTGCCGAAAGAGCCTTGCCCTTCAAAGCCATACTGATCTCCGGCCAATACCCCCGTGCTGGCCTGGGGTGATGCAGCCGCCGGTTCGGCTCCTGCATCAAGATTCGCGGCCACCCTTCAATATGAAGCGCGCGAGGTCAAGACGCGAGGCCGATAGATGTGTCCACACACGGGCGGGGCGGGCTTGCGCCGACGCCGCAGAGGAATAAGCTAGGCCGCAATTGAATAGGAATAGGAAGAAGAGCATTCCCGAGCGAAGCCGGTATCGGTTCGCGTGCGGAAGATGCGTCTTTCATAAGAAAAACTGCAGGAGGAAACCGATGAATTTCAGCGCCACGACCGCTGCGGATATTCTTGCCTCGAAATCGGCCTCGGCCATGCCGTCCGATCAGGTCTTCGCCAATACCGAGACGCGAAATTACTTCCAGGCCATCGACAACCTCATCAAGGTCTTCGCCTTCAGGCCGGGCGATGAGGTGTTGTTCCTCACCGATCCGCTGCTCGACCGGCGAGTTGTCGATGCCCTGTCCGGCATCGCCAATTCCCGTGGCCTGCAGCCGCGCGAATTCATGGCACCGACGACGCAGGTTCCCTCCTGTCCGCCGGAAGCGCGCGCCCTGATCGAGAAGGCCACATTCGTCGTCTCGACCTGGTTCTGCTCGGTCAACGATCCGTTCTTCATGAAGCTGCGCAGCGAGCAGGGCCAGCGCTGGGTCAAGATCACTTACTTCCGCAATCTCGATCTTCTGCACACGCCGCAGGCACGCTTTCCGGTCGATCTCGTCGGCGAGATCATCCGCGCCACGGCGCGCATGTATCCGACCGACGGCGATTTCGACATGACCTTCTCCTGTCCGCGCGGCAGCGACCTCTCCATCAAGTTCACGCCGGACATGGTGAAGAACCTGCACGCCAACAACCGCTGGATGGGCCAGGACAAGGCGGACCAGCCGGGATGCTATGTGCACTTCATGCCGACGCACGGCCCCAACATCTACGACCGCAACTGCTTCAAATACGATGCCAACCGCCACGGCGACATGCAGGGCGTCATCTTTCCGCAATGGGCGATCGGCTTCAGGAAACCGTTCGAGGAAAACATCGCCATCGAATACAAGGACGACGTCGTCGTCAAAGTGACCGGCAAGTCTCTCGATGCCGAAGTGCTGCGCGACATGCTGGTCGGCGTCAACGCCAGCCTGCATGAGCTGGGTTGCGGCTTCAATCCGAAATACCCGCGCTACAAGATCTATCCGGCCGGCTCCAACGCGCCGGGCGCGCTCCACTTCGGCACCGACAGCGATCGGCCGAGCGAGTTCATGCAACGTAGCGTGCCGCGCTGGGAGGAGCCGCACACCCATCAGGATTGCGTGGTGCTCGACATGACGGTGAAGGTCGGCAGGACGACCCTGATCGACAATGGCTTCCTTACCTCGCTGCGCGATCCGCAGGTGATCGAGGCCGCCTCGAAATACGGCGATCCGAAGGAGCTGCTGGAGACGTTCGTCGACTGAGCAGCGGAAACCACGACGAGAAGGAGAATGCGATGGGAGGGCATCTTCTCACACTGGCATTGACGGGCGCGCTGCTGACTTCGATAGCGGCGCCGGCGAGCGCCCAGTTCTACAAAGACAAGACGCTGACACTGTTGATCAACTACGGGATCGGCGGCAACGCCGATACCGAGGCGCGCGTCTATCAGCGGTATCTGCCGAAATACATCGCAGGCAATCCGTCTGTCATCATCCAGAATGCGCCGGGCGCCGGCGGGCTGAAGGCGATGAATATGCTGGGCCTCGACATCGGCTCGCGCGCCGATGGCCTGACCGCCGGCTATTTCACCATCAGCGCGACCGCGATCATGGTCGGCGATCCGGCGTTGAAGGTCAGCCTCGACGATTTCGCCATCGTCTCGGGCGCGCGCGGCTGGAATGTCGTCTATGCGCGCAAGGACATGCCGCCGGGCTTGAGTAAGCCCGCCGACATCGCCAGGGCGACAAAGGTTTTCATCGGCGGTTACAGCCGCGCCTCCTCGCACGACACCAGGTTGCGGCTGGCCATGGAAGTGTTCGGCGTGCCTTACACCGCGGTGGTCGGCTTTCCGGGAACGGGCGATGTCAACAAGGCGATGGTGCAGAACGAGATCAACCTGTCGGGCAGTTCGCTGCCCGGCTACCAGACGCAGGTCATCCCCAATATCATCAAGCCGGGCATCGGCCTCGTGCTGTTCCACTATCCGATTATTGGCAGCGACGGCAGGCCCACCGGCAATCCCTCGCTGGAGGCGCAAGGCATCCGCACCCTCGACAAGGTCTACGAAGAGGCGTTCGGCAAGCCGCCGTCAGGGCCGAAATTCGAGGCCCTGCTGATGATGAACGATATCGGGACGCAATTGCAGCGGGCGATCCTGCTGCCGAAAAACACGCCGGAAGAAGCGGTGAGAGCCCTGCGCGAGGCCATGCGCGGTGTCGCCCACGACGAGGGATTCCGCGCCGATTACGAGAAAGTAACCGGCGAAAAGCCGGATATCGTGTTCGCCAACGATCTCGAGCCTTTGTTCAAGCGCTTGCGCAAGGTGGACCCCAAGATCATCCAGGTCCTGAAAGATTCGATTGACGGCAAATAGCGCACTGGCAATGGACCGCCCCGATCCGCTAAAAGACGGATCACTTTCCCGTCCAGCGGGTCAATTGGAGCCGGTCCATGAACGAAGTTTTTCTCTGCGAAGGCGTGCGCACGGCTGTCGGACGCTACGGCGGCGCGCTGTCCTCGGTGCGGCCCGATGACCTGCTGGCTCAGGCCCTGCGCGCCCTCCTGGCCAAGGTTCCCGACCTGCCGGTAACCGCCATCGAGGAAGTCTTCGCTGGCTGCGCCAATCAGTCGGGTGAGGACAACCGCAATGTGGCGCGCATGTCGCTTCTGTTGGCTGGCATCCCGCTGGAAGTGCCCGGCGTCACGCTCAATCGCCTCTGCGGCTCCGGCCTCGATGCGGTGGGCTCGGCCGCCCGTGCCATTCGCGCCGGTGAGATGGAGGTCGCCATCGCGGGCGGCGTCGAGAGCATGTCGCGCGCGCCCTTCGTCATGGGCAAGGCGACCGAGCCGTTCCAGCGCAATCCCGAATTGTTCGACACCACGCTCGGCTGGCGCTTCATCAATCCGCAGATGCGCGCGCAATATGGCGTCGATGCCATGGGTGAGACGGCTGAAAATCTTGCCGCCGAGCGCCAAATCTCGCGCCACGATCAGGACGTGTTCGCGCTGCGCAGCCAGAGCCTCGCCTCCAAGGCCATCGAGAACGGCCGCATGGCCCGCGAGATCTTTCCCGTCGAGATCAAGGACCGCAAGGGCAATGTCACTGTCGTCGATCGCGACGAGCATCCGCGCGCCACGACGCTCGACAAGCTGGCCTCGCTGAAGGCGATCTTCCGCAAGGACGGTTCGGTGACGGCCGGCAATTCGTCCGGCATCAACGACGGCGCCGCCGCCGTGCTGATCGCCTCCGGCAAGGCTGTGGAGAAATATGGCCTGAAGCCGCTGGCGAAGATCAGCGGCATGGCGACGGCCGGCGTGCCGCCGCGCATCATGGGCATCGGACCCGCGCCGGCAACCCGCAAGCTGATGGAGCGGCTTGGTCTCAAGATCACCGATTTCGGCGTCATTGAATTGAACGAGGCATTTGCCGCGCAGGCGCTGGCCGTCACCCGCGATCTCGGCCTGCCCGACGATGCCGAACAGGTGAACCCCAATGGCGGCGCCATCGCCATCGGCCATCCGCTCGGCATGTCTGGCGTGCGCATCGCGCTCTCGGCCGCCATCGAGATGAACGACCGCAAGGTCAAGAGGGCCCTGGCGACCATGTGCATCGGCGTCGGCCAGGGCATCGCCCTGGCGCTCGAACAGGTTAAGTGAGGTCTGCTATGAAGGTCGCGCTGATCCAGATGAATTCCGGCTCCGACAAGCCGGCCAATCTCGCCGCCGCCCAGGCGTTGATCGAGAAGGCGGTGGTGGAGGAGAAGCCCGACTGGATCTGCCTGCCGGAAGTGTTCGACTTCATGGGCGGCTCGCGCGCCCAAAAACGCGCCGCCGCCGAAACGCTGCCGGGCGGCCCGGCCTATACCATGCTGCAAACCATGGCGAAGACGCATGGCGTGTTCATCCACGGCGGCTCGATCCTCGAGCATATCGAGGGCGAGGACAGGGTCGGCAATACGACGGTCGCCTTCAACCGGCAGGGCAGGGAACTGGCGCGCTATCGCAAGATCCACATGTTTGATATCACCGCGCCGGACGGCCAGCAGTATAACGAGAGCGCCGCCTTCCGCCCCGGCGATGCGGTCGTGACCTACGATTGCGAGGGCGTCACCGTCGGCTGTTCGATCTGCTACGACCTGCGCTTTCCCGACCTGTTCCAGGCACTGATGGACAAGGGCGCGCAGATGATCGCGCTGCCGGCGGCCTTCACCCTGCAGACCGGCAAGGACCATTGGGAAGTTCTGTTGCGCGCCCGCGCCATCGAGACGGAAAGCTATGTCTGCGCCGCGGGCCAGACCGGCACTCATGTGCAGGGCAACGAGACCCGCGCCACCTACGGCCATTCCATCATCGTCGATCCCTGGGGCCATGTGGTCGCCAAGGCGTCGGACGGCGTCGGCTATGTGGCGGGCCGTATCGATCCCGCCCGTGTCGGCAAAGTGCGCGCCATGATACCCGTCGCCCAACACAAGAGAAGACTCTCATGAGCGTCAGACCATCGCCCCTGCGCAAGATCGATCTCGCCGCTCTGGTTTCCCCCACAGCGGCGCGCTCGCCCGAGATGGAAGAGGTCTGGGCCTTCATCCAGGCTGAGGATGCAAAGCTGCCCGATCAGTCGCAGATGACGATGGCGGAAGCGCGCCTCGTGCGCGAAGAATCGGCGAAGCGCTGGAACTCCGAACTGCCGGAGATGGAAGCCGTGCACCGCTTCGATATTCCGGGCATTAACAACGGCCCCGCCATTACCTGCGATCTCATCGTGCCGAAGGGTGCTACGCCCGGCTGTATCGTCTATTCGCACGGCGGCGGCTGGGCCTTCGGCTCGCTGTTCTCCCACGCGCGCATGGCGCGCTATCTCGCCGATGAATTCAAGCTGCGTGTGCTCTATCACGACTATCGCCTGTCGCCGGAACATCCGTTTCCCGCCCCGCTCGATGACGCCGTGGCGGCCTGGCGTTTCGCCGTCGCCAAGGCGGAAATCGATCCGGGCTATAAGGGGCCGCTGATGGTGGCGGGCGACAGCGCCGGCGGCAATCTCGCCTTCGCCACGGCGCTGCGCGAGAGTGCAGCAGGCCGACGTGTGCCCGACCTTGTGCTGAGTTTCTACGGCGTCTTCGGCGCCGATTTCGAAACCCCGTCCTATCAGCGCTTCGGCACCGGCCACGGGCTCGGCAAGGCCGGCATGGAAAAATTCCTCGACCTCTATGCGCCGGGAGGCGCGAGCCCTGGCGCGCTGCGCTACGAGCCGCTGGTGAGCCCTGTGTTCGCTAGCGAGGCGCAACTGGCGAAACTGCCGCCGGTGTATCTCAACGCCGCCGGCATGGACCCGCTGATGTGCGATACGATTGAAATGGCCAAGCGCCTCGATGCAGCCGGCGCGACGTATGATGTGAACGTGCATCCCGGCGTGCACCACGGCTTCATGCAGATCACCGCGCGGCTGGCCGAGGCGCGTCTGGCGTTCGTGCTGGCGCGGGAGTTCGCCGAGAAGCATGTAGGGTAGGGGGAGCAGGCCGCAGCCAATGTCATTCCCGACGCGCGAAGCGCGAGCGGGAAACCAGACATTGCAATCGCCTTGATGCCGACCTCGTCAGCCCGCGGCTGCTGAATCATCGGGTCTGGATCCCCGCTCGCGCCTGCGGCGCGTCGGGGATGACAGGTGGCGGCCTTATCCAGCGATCTTCGAGAAATCCGCCACCGTATGCACGGCGCTACGCAGAGCGTTAAGCAGCCGCAAGCGGTTGAGCCGCTTGGCCGGATCGGCGTCGTTCACCGTCACGTCGGTGAAGAATGCATCGACCGGGGCGCGCAGTTTCGAGAGCGCGCTCATCGCGCCTTCGAAGTCTTCGCGCGAGACCGCGCTGGCCGCTTCGCCGGAAGCGGTAGCGGTGGCTGAGGCCAAAGCCTTTTCGGCATCCGGCGCATCGGCATCCGGCGTATAGGCGGCATCGAAGGCGCTGGCGTCCTTCTCTTTCTTTTCCTCGGCGCGGATGATGTTAGCGGCGCGCTTGTAGCCGGCGAGCAGGTTCCTGCCGTCCTCTGTTTCCAGAAATTTGCCCAGGGCTTCGACCCTGCGCACGATCATCAGCAGATCGTCATTGGCCGAGCCTCCGCCCATGGCGAGCACGGCATCGATAAGATCGTGCCGCGCGCCCTTGTCGCGGAGATAGACCTTCAGCCTGTCGTGGAAGAAGGCGAGCAAACTTTCGCAAAGCTTACCAGGAGCAAATTCATACAATGCTGGAAGATAACTTTCGACAGGCTCGCTACGTCGATATTCGATATGCCCTTCGGCCGATCTTGAGAATTTTGCAACGCGATAAACAGCCGCTTCAAAAAATGACAAAACTATCGACCTGTGCGTCGATCTCTCATCTCCATGGTTGAGAAGAGAATTCCATCGAATTAATTCTCCTTCACCCGGGACGTTTTGATAAACGCTAAATGATAGCGACAACTGACTTGTTAAGCCTCGGGCCGCATCCAGACATTTTCTGTAAATGTTAAACTTCAACTGATTTTCTATTAGAATACGGATCACCCCAAGCGCCGCTCTGCGCAGCGCATAGGGATCCTTGCTGCCCGTCGGCTTCTCATCAATCGCCCAGAACCCCACCAGCGTATCAATCTTGTCGGCCAGCGCCACGGCAATGCTCACCGGGTTCGTCGGCACCCGGTCGCCCGGCCCTTGCGGCTTGTAATGCTCCTCGATGGCGGCGCAGACGTCGGCGTTCTCGCCCTGCAGTTCCGCATAGCGCTTGCCCATCAGGCCCTGC
>Ga0182744_1000937_pt1 | contig 26552 bp, 18 predicted proteins | sample eDN3rd30CKraftMG_FD_128525 | JGI IMG/M metagenome (GOLD analysis project Ga0182744, IMG submission 128525) | Enriched Miracle-Growth compost microbial communities from Emeryville, California, USA - eDNA 3rd pass 30_C Kraft MG (version 2) (version 2) ... | reverse complement strand
GCTCTCGCCGGACGAGCTGCGCGAGGCGCTCCGGCACCGCCAGTCGCGCCAGAGCCGGCGGGCCGAAGCGCATCCGGCCGAGCGCCCCCAGGCGCTCTATCGGACGCTCGCCGAGCAGCGCAGTCTGCTCCACTCGCTCGTCGGCCTACACGCCAAGCGCACCGGCCAGCCCCACGGCCACATCCACGCGGAGCTGCGCCGCGTCTGCGGCGGCCCTGAGGTCTCTCGCGCGACCGTCGCGCAGCTCCAGGCCCGGATCGACCGGCTGCGCGCGACGATCCACTCCTGAGAACGCGATCGGACCCGCGACGTGCGGGACCTGAGGCCCCGACACAGCCCTCGTACCGCGGGCTGCGATCTCCCGTCGCGAGTCGCTCGGTGCTCTGGTCTCGGTGTGGGCCAAGGCAGAGCGGCAGGCTCGTCGGGCTCGCATCAGCTCTATGGCTATGGCTGCTCTCGATCGAATGCTCAGGTGCAGCAGATCGGCCGAGGGTCCCTACTGACGCGCCAGGAGCGCCTGCGACTTGCCGGCTGCGTCTTCGTGCACATCCGCTGCGACCTCGAGCGTGACAGAACGCACCGTGGCGGTGAAGACGCCGCCGACAGAGCCGTAGTGGTCGATCACCTGGGCGCCTGTGTCACGCCCGACGTCCAAGGAGTCGGTCGTGGCAAACATGTAGCCGCAGGTGTTGTCGATCCGCCCCTCACCGACGAGCATGCCATCGACGTAGAGACGCCCGCTTCCGCCCTTCCCGGGTCCACCGCCGTCATAGTCGAACTCGTACCGCAGAGTGTGGTCTCCTGGGGCGAGCCGCTCGGTCGCCCTCACGTAGTAGCGCTCGTGGTCGACCCAGTTATGGCAGTAGCCAGGGACTCCATCGTTGAGGTAGAGGGTCCATCCGCCGAATCGGCCGCCCTGAGCCACCACGGCGCCGTTCGCGGGCGTCGCGTCGATTGTGACCTCGGCCGTCACCGAGTGGCTGCGGTTCTTCACATCCGGCACCGTCGATTCGCCCAGGTGCATGGCCCCCGGGTAGATGGTCAGCGACGTGCGGCCACTCATCAGGTCTGGACGCCCGCTGGCCGCCGGGTTGAGGCGCTCGGCCTTGCGGTCATCGAGCGGGAAGACGTCGAACCTCGCCGCCTCGATCATGAAGAGCTCCTTCAGCCGGGCCAGTCGTTCGGGTTGTTCGGCCGCGAGATCGTGCGCCTGACTGTGATCCTCGGGAGCGTAGAGCTCCCAGACGTCCTGATCGAATCGCGGGTGCTCCCCGGCGAGGGTCCACGGGATCGAGTGCATGGTCGCGGCGGACCAACCCTCGTGGTAAATCGCACGATTTCCCAGCATCTCGAAGTACTGCGTGCGGTGGCGGTCCTCTGCCTCGGCGGAGTCGAACGTCGGACGGAACGACGGCGTCGGATACGGGATCTGCGCGACCCCGTTCACGCTCGTCGGCTCGGGGATGCCGGCTGCGTCGAGAACGGTCGGCGCGACTGACGCGCAGTGCGTGAACTGGGTCCGGTTCTCACCTGGCGTGCCGAATCCGGTGGGCCAGTGCATCACCATGCCGTTGCGCGTGCCACCCCAGTGCGAGGCAGACTGCTTAGTCCACTGGTAGGGCGTGTTGAGGCAGTGCGCCCAACCGACCGGGTAGTGGTTGAACAGCGTCTCGCCGCCGATTTCCTCAATGCGAGCGGTCATCTGCTCGACGGTCTCGGGGACGATGTTGTATTGCGCGAACTCGTTGAGGGTGCCGTCCGGCCCGGCCTCAGCGCTCGCCCCGTTGTCGCCCAGGATGTAGAAGATCAGCGTGTTCTCAAGTGCCCCGATCTGTCCGAGCGCATCAACCAGCCGCCCGACCTGCTCATCGGTGTGGGTCGCGAAACCGGCGTAGTTCTCCATCATCCGGGCATGGAGACGATGGTGGGCCTCGCTCAGGTCGTCCCAAGCAGGGATCGCGTCGGGGCGCGCGGAAAGCTCACAGTCCGGCGGTACGATGCCGATCTCTCGCTGCCGGGCGAGAGTCCGCTCCCGCTGCGCGTCCCACCAGTCGTCGAACTTCCCGCGGTACGACTCGGCGTAGGCGGCGGGTACGTGATGGGGGGCGTGTGTCGCGCCGAAGCTGAGGTACACGAACCACGGCTTGTCGGGCGTCATCGCGGTCTGCTCGCGCACGTACGCAATCGCCCGGTCGGTGATGTCGACCGAGAAGTGGTACTCGGGATCGTCAGGGATCTCGACGGGGGTGACGCCCTCGAACACGGACGAGTGATACTGGTCGGTCTCGCTGCCCAGGAAACCGTAGAAGCGCTCGAACCCCTCGCCAGTCGGCCAGCGGTCATACGGTCCCGAAGCACTTGTCTCCCACACCGGGGTCTGGTGCCACTTCCCGAATGCGGCGGTGTTGTAGCCGTTGAGCTTGAGCACTTCCGCGAGCGGGGCCGCAGAGGCCGGCCGCATCGAGGTGTACCCCGGGTACGGGGTGGCGAGCTCGGTGATCGCCCCCATACCGACCTGGTGGTGATTGCGTCCGGTGAGTAGCGCCGCGCGCGTCGGAGAGCACATCGCGGTGGTGTGGAACCTGGTGTAGCGCAGGCCTTCACTGGCGAGGCGCTCCGCGACCGGCATCTCGCACGGCCCGCCGAACGCGGATGACGCGCCGAATCCCATGTCGTCCAGCAGGACGATGAGGACGTTGGGCGCGCCTTCCGGAGCCCCGGGGCGCTCGGGGAAGGTCCCCATGCCCGCATCCCGGACATCCATCGGGGTCGCCCGCCGAGGAGTCGGCACCTGTATCGGGAGGGTGGTTCTGTTCACCTGCATCTTCTCTCCCCGTTCTTGCGGCCGACCACCGTTGCGGGTGCTCGATCAAAGTCGGGAAGCTGCGATGCCCGGCCGATCAACTTCACGCCAAGAGGGAGCAGTACCGTGGTCACGGTATCCAAGTTGTTGGTCTGCAGCCAGGCACTGAGTGTCTCCAAAGCGCTCATATCCCGCGGGGGCAAGTCACGGGTGGGGCGCGAAGGACGAACGAGTTCGCGTGGATGGCCGTTGGGCGGGCCACCTGCTTCAAACCTACGAGTACAAGAGCCGTCGTTCTCTGGCCAATAAGGTCAGTAGACCCCCGTAGATCGCCGTACGTACAGTGGTCTCCGGTCGGTCAAGACCGACCGGAGACCACTGTATTCATTGGGTTCCGTGAACTGCGCACGTGCATCGGCGAGCGGATTCGGCGTGTTGTGGGTGGCGATCACCGGCACCGGGACGGTAAGGCTCATCAGTTGTACCCAGGGATGACGATTGCGTCCGTCGGCGTCTCCCATGGTGCGGGGCTTGGGAGGACGGCCGCTGTAGCGGTGGGGTTGCCGAAGCGGTGGGCGGTGATCGAGACGGCCTGCTCAAGAAGGAAGGGAAGTAGCTCGACGCGTCCTGCTTCGCTGACCGGGTGCGCCCAGACCGCATAGTCAGGGGACCCGGCGACGGCGCCGTGGAAGGAGCGCTCGAGCTCGGTGAGTCGACGGCCTCCGATGATGCGGATCCGTCCCGGCGGGATCCGGTGCTCGCGGGCGCGCGTCAGCCACTCCTCGTCACTCTCCGTGACGATCGTTCCGCCGCTCGTCGCGAGGACGTCCTGCACGGCTGCGGGAAGACCGAGGCCGGTGGACACGGTCAGGACCGATCGTGCTACTACGCCCGCTGCGAGGATGCGCAGCGCATCGCCGGGGCCGGCGTCGTCGGCGACGCGAATAGTGACTGTGGCCGGGCGGTACCGGAGGACGTTGCGCTCTAGCTGGAGTCCGGACGCGTCACGGGCGATGCCGAACTCCGTCGCCCAGGCGGTGGCGTCGCTCGCGATCGCCCGGCGGAACCGTGTGAGCTCGGTCCCGTCTAGCAGCCCTTCGGCCACGACGGCGATGCGTCTCACAAGGGGAGCGAGGTCCAGGGATTCCGCAGTCACGCGATTCGCCTCCTTCGGGGCCCAGGTGCCGAGGCCGAACAGGTAGTTGGGTCCGCCGGCCTTGGCGCCGGCGCCAACGGCGGAGCGCTTCCATCCGCCGAAGGGCTGGCGCTGCACGATGGCGCCGGTAATGCCGCGGTTGACGTAGAGGTTGCCGGCTTGCACGTGGTCGAGCCAGTGCTCCTGCTCGCGGGGGTCGAGGGAGTGCAGGCCCGCAGTGAGGCCGTAGTCGACGGCGTTCTGCAGCTCGAGGGCATCGTCGAGAGTGCGGGCGGTCATGATGCCGAGGACCGGGCCGAAGTATTCGGTGAGGTGGAAGGCGGATCCAGACGCGACGCCGGTACGCACGCCGGGGGACCACAGCCGTCCCGTGTCGTCGAGCGGGCGGGGCTCGACGAGCCACCGCTCGCCGGGGCCGAGTGTGGTGAGCGCGTCGCGCAGCTTGCCCTTCGCGGGCTCGATGAGGGGTCCCATGACGCTGCGGGGGTCCTCGGGGTAGCCGACCCGGAGCGAGGTGACAGCGTCGACGAGCTGGTCGCGGAAGCGTCGGCTAGTCGCGACGGAGCCGACGAGGATCGCCAGACTTGCGGCGGAGCACTTCTGGCCGGCGTGGCCGAAGGCGCTCCTGGCAAGGTCGGCGGCGGCGAGGTCGAGGTCGGCGCTGGGGGTGACGACGATCGCGTTCTTGCCGCTGGTCTCGGCCAGCAGGGGCAGGTCGTTGCGGAAGGAGCGGAACAGCGCGGCGGTCTCGTAGGAGCCGGTGAGGATGACCCGGTCCACCTCGGGGGCGGACACGAGTTGCCGGCCAAGCTCGTGCTCGTCGAGGTCGACGAGGGCGAGCACGTCGCGGGGGATGCCGGCCTCCCAGAGCGCCTCGACCATCACGGCGCCACAGCGCTGGGTGAGCTTGGCGGGCTTGATGACGACCCCGGAGCCGGCGGCGAGCGCCGCGAGCACGGAGCCGGCGGGGATGGCGACCGGGAAGTTCCACGGCGGAGTGACGACGGTGAGCCTCGCGGGCTCGAACCGGGCGCCGTCGATCTGCTCGAGGTCGAGAGCGCGCTCGGCGTAGTAGTGGGCGAAGTCGATCGCCTCGCTCACCTCGGGATCGGCCTCGGCGATCGTCTTGCCGCCCTCGTGGGCCATAATCTCCAGCAGATCCGCGCGCCGCGCGGCGAGTGCCTCCCCGGCGCGATGCAGCAGCTTTGCCCGCTCCGCGGCGGGACGGGCACCCCACTCTGCCCCCGCACTCCGCACGCGAGAGACGATCGTTTGCAGGGTCGTGGCGTCGGCGACGCGGGCATTGTCGATCGCGGACGCGCCCAGGGCCGTCGCGCGCGAGCGCTCGAGAATGCACCGCGCCCAGGCGCGGTTCAGGGCCAGCGCGGGGTCGGTGTCGGGCTCATTCCCAAAGCCGATGAGAGTTGTGTCACTGGCGAATATCTCGGGGAGTGCGTCGAGACGATTCGGTGGCTCCGCGGTGCGGTCCTGAATCCTGTTCGGAGGCGGGACGGTGCCGTCGAGGTCGGTGAGGGAGGCGAGGAAACGGTCCCGCTCCCGAACAAAGAGGCGTTCGTCGTGCAGGTCGAACACGGCAGACATGAAGTTCTCGTCGCTCGCGTTCTCCTCCAGCCGGCGCACCAGGTAGGCGATCGCGACATCGAACTCGGCCGGATTCACGACCGGGGTGTAGAGCAGCAGGCGACCGACTTCCGCCCGCACCGCGGCGGCCTGCGCGGCTGCCATGCCGAGGAGCATCTCGTACTCCACCGCGTCTCGCACCCCGCGTTGCCCAGCGAGCAGCCACGACCAGGCGATGTCGAACAGGTTGTGCCCGGCGATGCCGATCCGCACTGCGTCCGTGTTCTCCGGGCGCAGTGCCCAGTCGAGCACGCGCTTGTAGTTGGTGTCGGAGTGCTGCTTCACGCCGTAGGTCGCGAGCGGCCAGCTGTGTAGCTCGGCGTCCACTCGCTCCATCGCGAGATTCGCTCCCTTCACCACCCGCACCTTGATCGGCGCGCCCCCGGCCTCCCTTCGAGCTTGGGCCCATACGGTGAGCTCCTGGAGCGCGCCGAGCGCGTCGGGGAGGTATGCCTGTAGCACGATCCCGGCCTCTAGCCGCCGCAGCTGCGGCTGGTCGAGGATGCGCGTGAACACCGCGATGGTCAGGTCGAGGTCGCGGTACTCCTCCATGTCGAGGTTGATGAACTTCGGTGTGGCCGACTCAGCAGCCTGTTCGTACAACGGGGTAAGGCGGGTGACGACCTTCTCGACGGTCTCCTCGAACGACCACATCGACAGCTGCGACACCACGCTCGACACCTTGATCGATACGTAGTCCACGTCGCCCCGCGCCAGGAACTCCGCCGTCCCCGCGAGTCGACGTCCTGCCTCCCGCTCGCCCAGCACCGCTTCACCCAGCAGGTTCAGGTTGAGCCGGTCTCCACCCGACCGCAGTCTCGAGATCGCGGGACCCAGCCGCGCCGGGCGCGCGTCGAGCACCAGGTGCCCCACCATTCCCCGCAGCACCCGCCGCGCGATCGGGATCACAATCCCCGGCGCCACGCGCCCGGCCAGTGCTCCCAGCGCGATCGCCCCGCGCAAGAACCAGGGCAGGAACCGTGGCGTCAACGGCACGAGCGCTGCGAGTGTCCGCGCCGCCACCCGGACGTCCTCGGGCCGCATCACGCCGTCGACGAAACCCACCGTGAACGCGAGCCCGTTCGGATCCCGCAACACCCCGGCGAGGCGTTGCGCGCTCACGTCCACGGGCGCCGCCTCCGCTTCTACGAGCCACCGCCGCACCAGCTCCACGACGGGATCGGCGAGTTGGCTCGGGTTCGTGGCGTTCCGATCCGCGTCGGCCGTCGTGGTCATCTGTGAGCCTCCATGTGAGAGCGTCGCGCGAGGTGAGTCTTGATTAGTCTGAGGTTCGCGATATTGTCAGGTAAAGCAACGAATAATGACGTGTATCCGTAACTTTGAGTGAGGAATCGCCGTGCTGGATTTCCGTCGCCTACGACTTCTGCATGAACTCAAACAACGCGGCACGATCGCTGCGGTCGCCAGCGCCCTGTCCTATAGCGCTTCCGGTGTGTCACAGCAGCTCTCGATCCTTGAACGCGAAGTCGGCGTCCCGTTACTCGAGCCAGTAGGTCGGCGCGTGCAGCTAACGCCCCAGGGCGAAGTGCTCGCCGAGCACGCTTGGTGGCTACTTGCTCGTCTCGAACAGGCCGAGGCCGATGTCGAACGTTCCCTCGATGAGGTTTCCGGGATGGTCCGCATCGCGGTCTTCCAGTCCGCAGCGCATGCATTCATTCCCCAGGCACTCGCGTTGCTTGCGGACTCCCACCCTGCTATCGAGGTGGCGATCACCGAACGCGAACCCGAGCAAGGGCTTTTCGATGTCGCAGCGCGGGACTTTGACCTTGTCATCGCCGAGCAGTACCCCGGCATCACTCGGCCGCATCGAGCCGAACTCGACCGGGTTCGTCTCACGGCGGACACCATCCACCTCGCCGTCCCGACTGACCGCCCTGACATCACATCGCTCGCAGTTGCGCGCGACCTCCCCTGGGTCCTCGAGCCCGAGGGCACGGTGGCGCGACAGTGGGCTGCGCAGCGCTGCCGCGCCGCCGGCTTCGAGCCTCGTGTCCGCTTCGAGACTGCTGACCTGATGGCTCACGTTCGCCTTATCCGCTCCGGTAGCGCAGTCGGCCTCATACCTGACCTGCTCTGGGCCGGTGAAACACCGACCCTCAGACTGGTCGCCCTGGAGGGCCAGCCAAGGCGCGAGATATTCACCTCAACCCGCCTGTCGGCAAGGGACCGGCCGGCCGTCGTTGCCTGTCGCCTCGCTTTCGCCTCGGCTGTCGCCGAGCTCCAGAGATGATGGCGACGGCTTGAGGTACTGCACGACCCATGCGTAGAGGGCCGTTCCGCAGCTAGTGCATTACCGCTGGCTTCCTGGCCCTATGCGAACTCCTATGCTTTCGAGACGTTCCAGAAGTCCATCGAAAACTGCGATCGAAGCTTCGATGCCGTCGTGCTCATACTCTTTGGCGATCCAGAGTTCCAAGTTGGGAATCTGCATCGAGGTTGGACGCGCGATCTCGTAGGGAACGAAGATGTCCTCTGTGTCAATGACGGCGGCGATGGGGACGTCGTTTTCGAGGAGTCGCGCACGGGCGGGCATCCGTCTCATGTCATGCTGCCCCTACTGCCAACGCGCTGGCCCAACCTAACCAAGTACTACTCGGCGGTAAACTTGCTGCCGATCGGGTTCCGATCCTGAAAGAGGCCAAATCGTTCGATCTCCGACTCAGGCGGCGGTTCACAACTGCCCACCCGACTTGGTGACCAGCCAAATTGCTTCTTCATTTGCGCGAGACTCTCGACCATCTTGAGCGAAGCGCAAACGGGATCGATGACGGGCACCCCAAGTTCGTCCTGGACCCGATTAAAGAAGCCGAAGTTCGTAGCACATCCCAGAATTAGCGCCTCTGCGCCATCCTCATCGATCGCGCGGCGCCCTGCGTCCATTGTGCGTCTGATCGTCAACTCAGGATCATCCCGCAGTTGCGGCACTGGGATATCGATCGATCGCATCGAGGCCAACTTGTGCTCGTATCCATAGGTGCGAACACGCTCGGTCATCTGATCGATCCACTTGTCGCGCCCGACGATGACCGAGAATCGGTTGCACAGATTCGCCGCAATCTGAACGCTCGGCTGGCAGGAACCGACAACGACTGCCTCCCCTGAGATCTCTCGAGCGTCCTCAAGGCCGGGGTCGTAGAAGCAACCGACGACCACCCCGTCATACCCTTCTACCGCAGCTTGCCGAGCTGCGCGGACGGTATCTCCGACGGTGAGAGCCTCGTACGTGCGGTACTCGAGGTGGTCGCTTGCGTTTCGTATATCGAACGAGACGACATCGACCACCGAATGTTGGGACTTGATCGTAGTAATGTACTCGGCCAGCTGTTCGTCGTAGGCGTAGTACCCCAGTGGATTGATCCACATGATCCGCACAGTCTCGGACATTCCTGTCTCCTGTCTCTCGTCGAACTCAGTCCGGCCCGACTCCAATTCACAGCGAAACCCAGGGGGGCCACCTGCATGGCGGTCAATTCGGTCGGTAGAGGTCTGTCGAAATGCTGGTCGGGCACGATGCTGTCATACCGCGCCGCTATAGCGATGTGCACGATGCACGGTTCTGGCGAGATTCTATGTGCAAGAGGTTCCGGGGCAAGCGACCAGAAGTAGAGTCGGGCACGGAAGATTGCGGCGGCGAAGCTTCGTACTCTCCGGATCGCGCGGCGATCCAAGAACGCGTCGATTCTCGGACTCAGTCCGCCGTACCGGGGATGTCATCTGTCTCGTCGCCGCCTGGTCGTCACTGGCCGACGACCCGCCCGCCCTGCACGACGACCCGCTCACGCCCCGGATCGCACAGCACATCCAGATCCACCAGCGGATCCCCGTCCAGCAGCACCGCGTCGCCGGCGAATCCCACCTCGAGTCGCCCGACCTCGTCGCACGCGATCAGCTCGGCGTTGACCCGCGTCGCCGCGTCGATCGCCGCCGCGGTGCCCATCGCCTCCGCCTGCCGTCGCAGCCCGTGCAGCTGCCGGCTCTCCATCTCGCCGAGCAGATCGGTGCCGAAGCCGACCGGCACGCCGACCGCCTGCGCGAGCTCGATCGCGCGGACGCCCGACTCGAGTACCAGGCGGTTCTTCTCGATCGCGAAACCCGGCAGCCCGAGCGACGGGCCGACCCGATCCATCGCGTCGTACGTCGCGAGCGTCGGATCGAGGTAGGCGCCGTGCGACGCCATCGCGGCCGCGGTGGCCTCGTCGAGCAGGTTGCCGTGCTCGATCGTGCGCACGCCGTGCTCGATCGAGTGGAGGATCGCCTCGGGCGAGTAGGCATGCGCGGCCACGTACGCGCCACGGCGCCCGGCCTCTTCCACGACCGCCCGGATCTCGTCCGCACTGTACTGCGGGCGCTCGAGCGGATCGGATGGCGAGAACACCCCGCCCGAGGTCATGAGCTTGATGAGGCTCGCGCCCTGCTTCAGGTTTTGCCGCGCCGCGAGCCGAATCGCGTCGACACCGTCGACGACGCGGGTCACCAGGTGCGAGTGCAGGCAGACCTGCAGATCGGCGGGCACCTCGTCGCCGTGGCCGCCGGTCTGACTGAGCGCCGGACCCGAGTACAGGTATCGCGGCGATGCGAACAAGCCGCCCTCGATCGCCCGCGCCAGCCCGATGTCGCCGCCCGCGGGATCCCGCACCGTCGTGAACCCTCGGCGCAGCGCGGCGCCGAGGCGTGCGGTCGCCTGGATCGCGGCGAGGCTCAGCGGCCGCGCCTCCTGCGTTAGGCCGTCGAGGGTCGCGGCGTAGGCGTGGAAGTGCGCGTCGATGAGCCCGGGGATGAGGGTCCGTCCCGCCGCCTCGACCACCGTGATGTCGGGCGCTGCGCCCACGGATCCGAGCTCGACGATGCGCCCGTCCGCGATGCGCAGGTCGCCCTCGATCGGGTCGGCGTCGGCTCCCTGCCAGATCCGCGCGGAGCGGATGACGAGGTCAGCGGTCATGGGTTCCCCACCTCCGCGGCCACCATATCCATCGCCACCTCAGTCGACCGGGATCAGCGGGATGCTACCGGTCGGCGGGACGATGCCACTGAGGCGCTCCGGTGCGAGGACCTTGTCGAGGAGCTCGGCATCCATCAGGCCGTGCCGCAGGACCAGCTCGTGGATCGACCGGTCGCCGGTGAGCGCCTCGTGCGCTAGCGCGGCCGAGGCGGCGTACCCGATGTAGGGCGTGAGCGCCGTGACCACGCCGACGCTCGACTCGACCTGGCCGCTGAGACGCCCCGTGTTCGCGGTGATGCCAAGCACGCAGTTGACGCGGAGTGTACGGCACGCGTTGGTCATCCAGGCCAGCGACTGCAGGAGCGCCTGCGCCATCACCGGTTCGAATGCGTTGAGCTGCAGCTGCCCCGCCTCCGCGGCAGCCGTCACGGTCGCATCCGCGCCAATCACGCTGAACGCGACCTGGTTCACGACCTCCGGAACCACGGGGTTCACCTTTCCCGGCATGATGCTCGACCCGGCCTGCCTGGCCGGCAGGGCGATCTCGCCGAAGCCCGCCTGCGGACCCGACGACAGCAGTCGCAGGTCGTTGCAGATCTTCGACAGCTTCACCGCGCTGCGCTTGAGGATGCCGGAGAGGGTCATGAAGACGCCCGTGTCGCTGGTCGCCTCGATGAGGTCTGGCGCCGTGACCAGGTCGATCCCGGTGATCTCGCACAGGTGGCGGCGGACCGTCTCGGCGTAGAGCGGATCGGCGGTGATGCCGGTGCCGATCGCCGTCGCCCCCAGGTTGATCTCGCCAAGCCAGGCGATGGACTCGGCGAGGCGGTCCTGGTCTTCGCGGAGCGTGTTCGCGAAGCCGCGGAACTCCTGGCCGAGTGTCATCGGCACCGCATCCTGCAGCTGGGTGCGACCCACCTTGAGCACCGCGGCGAACTCGACGCCCTTCGCGGCGAACGCCTCCGCGAGGTCGCGGTGCTCGACCAGCAGCCGGCACACCCCGAAGATCATCGCGATCCTGATCGCGGTCGGGTAGACGTCGTTGGTCGACTGGCTCTGGTTGACGTCGTCGATCGGATGGATGTGGGTGTAGTCGCCGCGCGCCCGGCCCAGGAACTCGAGTGCCGCATTCGCGATCACCTCGTTCGCGTTCATGTTGGTGCTGGTGCCAGCACCGCCCTGGATCACGCCCACCACGAACTGATCGTGCAGCTCGTCACGAAGGATCCGGGCGCAGGCAAGCTCGATCGCGTTCGCCTTGCCGCGGTCGAGCAGGCCGAGCTCGCGGTTCGCGCGCGCCGCCGCCTGCTTGACCATCGCGAGCGCCCGGACGAGGTCGGGGTGATTGCTGATCGACCGACGGCTGATCGGGAAGTTTTCGAGCGCACGGGCGGTGTGCGCGCCCCAATACACCTCGCGTGGGACCTCGATGTCGCCGAGGGAGTCGTGCTCGGTACGCGTTCTGCCGCTCATGGCGGACATCATCGCCATCGCTCGGCGCAGACGATCGGGCGACGTGCACACCCATCCTGGTTTGGACTGGGCGACGTGCACCGCGCGACCGAATCGACGCTGGCTAACGTTCCGAAATCTTCACCGCAAGGGAGCGAGCAATGGGCACATACCGCGTATCGATGGACATCGGCGGCACCTTCACCGACGTCGTCGCCTACGACGCGGCAACCGGCCGGATCGAGGCGACCAAGGCCTCCACGACGCCAGGGGAGCTGAGTGTCGGAGTCCTCAACGGGCTGCAGGCGCTGGTGCCGTCGCTCGCCGACATCGAGTTCCTCGTGCACGGCACGACCCAGGGGCTCAACGCGTTCCTCGAGCGTCGCGGTGTGCGCGTGCTGCTGCTCGCCACCGCGCGCGCCGAGGACACCTACCTCATCGCCCGCGGGCCCCGGCACGATCTGTACAACGCCAAGTACCGCAAGCCGAAGCCGCTGCTCGAGCGCAAGGACATCGTCGGCATCAGCGGCCGCCTCGGCAGCCAGGGCGAGGAGGTCCGCCCGCTCGACGAGGTCGCGATCCGGCAGGCCGCACGGCGCGCGCAGGCCGAGGGCTACGGCGCCGTCGCCGTCGCGTTCCTCTTCAGCTACAAGAACCCCGAGCATGAGCTGCGCGCCGCCGCGATCCTGCGCGAGGAGCTCGGCGACGACTTCACCATCTCGCTCTCGCACCAGGCGGCGAAGGAGTGGCGCGAGTACGAGCGCACCTCGTCCGCCGTGGTCGAGGCCTACACCGGCCCGGTCGTGCGCAACTACCTGCAGGCGCTCGAGGACGAGCTCGCCGGTCGAGGCGTCGAGGCGCCGCTGCACATCATGCAGTCGTCGGGCGGCGTGCTCACCGCGCGCTCCGCTCGTGAGCGGCCGCTGCAGACGCTGCTCTCCGGACCGGTCGGCGGGGCGATGGGCGATGTCGAGCTGGCGCGGATCTCCGACCGCAAGAACCTCATCGGCGTCGACATGGGCGGTACCTCGTTCGACGTCTCGCTCGTCGTCGACGGCCACCCAGACGTCTCGACCGAGGCCGAGCTCGAGGGTCTACCGATGCTCATGAGCGTCGTCAACATCCATACAGTCGGGGCCGGTGGCGGCTCGGTCGCCTGGCTCGAGGCCGGCGGGCTGCGGGTCGGGCCGCGATCGGCCGGAGCCAAGCCCGGCCCCGCGTGCTACGGCCGTGGAGGCACCGAGCCGACCGTGACCGACGCGAACCTCGTACTGGGGCGCGTCGACGCCGACTGGTTCGCGGGCGGCAACCTGACGCTCGACCGGGATGCCGCGGCGACCGCCCTGCGGACGGTGGGCGACCCACTGGGTCTCGACGAGATGCAGATGGCAGAAGGCATCTGCAACGTCGCCAACGCGCAGATGGCGCAGGCGATCCGCACCATCACCATCTCGCGGGGGATCGAGCCGCGGGACTTCAGCCTCGTCGCCTTCGGGGGTGCCGGTCCGATGCATGCGGTCTTCCTCGCCCGCGAGCTCGGCATCCCCGAGACGGTCGTGCCGCGCTTCCCCGGCGCATTCTCGGCGTGGGGGATGCTGCAGACAGACATCCGCCGCGACTTCGCCGAGCCGTACTTCTCGCTCGACGCCGACCTCGACCTCGCCGATCTCGCGTCGGTGCTGACCCGGATGGAGAGCGAGGCGCTCGACTCGCTCACCTCGGAGGGCATCCCGGCGGAGCGGCGGCGCGCGTCCTCCTCCATCGACGTCCGGTACCAAGGGCAGGAGTTCACCCTCCAGGTTGCGCTGCGTTCAGTAGACGAGGTCTCGGAGGCGGGCTTCCTGGCCCGGTTCGCCGAGCGGTTCGCCGAGATGTACCAGACGCGCTACGGGCACTCGACGCTCGGTGCGCCGATCGAGATCACCACGCTGCGCACCCGCGCGGTCGGCAGTCTCGGAGAGCTGCGCCCGCAGCCGCTCGGCGACGCGTCCGGCGCCGACTTCGAGCACGAGGTGCGGCAGGTGGTGTTCGACGGGCAGCCCCAGGACACCATCGTCGTCCGCCGCTCCGAGCTCGCGCCCGGGCACGCCTTCAGCGGCCCCGCCGTCATCGTCGAGGAGACCGCGACCACGGTCGTCCCGCCGCTCTACGACGTCACCATCGACGAGCTCGGCTCGATCGTCATCCGCCAGCAGGACTAGGAGCATTCCCATGACCACCACCAGCCCCACGATCGAGGCGCTCGACCCGGTCACCGTCGAGATCATCCGCAACGCGCTCACCAGCGCCGCCGACGACATGAACGCGACGCTGATCCGCTCCGCCTACTCGCCGATCATCTATGAGGGCGGCGACTGCGTAGTCGCGATCCTCGACACCCAGCACCGCGTGCTCGGCCAGTCGGCCGGCCTGCCGCTGTTCCTCGGGAACCTCGAGTTCTGCTCCATCGCGGTCGAGCAGGAGCACGGCGTCGAGGTGTGGAAGGAGGGCGACATCTGGGTGCTCAACGACTCCTACCTGGGCGGCACCCACCTCAACGACGTCACCGTGTTCGCGCCGATCTTCACCGCGGGGGCGCTCGTCGGATTCGCGGCGACGCGCGCCCACTGGATGGACATGGGATCGAAGGACGTCGGCGGCTCGATGGACTCGATCGACATCTTCCAGGAGGGCTTCCGGATGGGTCCAGTCAAGCTCATCGAAGGCGGCGACGAGACCCAGGTGATCGACCTCATCAAGACGAACGTCCGGTTCCCGTACCAGACCATCGGCGACATGAACGCGATGATCGCGGCGCTGCGCATGGGCATGACCCGCATGACCGAGCTGGTCGAGCGGTACGGCGTCGACACGCTCGACGCCGCCAGCGAGGAGATCTTCCGGCAGACCGAGGCGCTCGAGCGTGCCGCGGTCGCCGCGATCCCCGACGGCGTCTACGAGGCCGAGGGCGTGCTCGACAACGACGGCATCGTGCTCGAGCAGCCGGTGCCGATCAAACTGCGCATCACGGTCGTCGGCGACAGCATCGACTTCGACGTCACCGATTCGGCAGACCAGACCCGCGGCCCCGTCAACTGCGGCGTCGCGCAAGCGATCTCGGGGCTCCGTGTCGGCTACAAACTGCTCATCAGCCCGCACGCCAACTCCAACGGGGGCTCGTTCCGCCCGATGACGACCCAGGTGCGCAGCGGATCAGTCCTCGGCGCAGTCGCTCCCGCGCCGTGTCAGTGGTACTTCTCGCACCTGGGTCTGCTCATCGACCTGGTGTCGAAAGCGCTTGCGCCGGCGATGCCGGCCGCGGTCGCCGCCGCCAGCCACGGCGACTCGATGATCATCACGGTGGCCGGGCTCGACCCGCGCGTCGGCCGCAACTTCGTCTCGATCGAGGCGACGCTCGGCGGCTGGGGGGCGTGGGAGGGATCCGACGGCGAGTCGGCGCTCATCAACAACGTCAATGGCTCGCTGAAGGACCTCCCCATCGAGATGATGGAGACCCGCTTCCCGCTGCGCATCACCGAGTACTCGGTCCGTCCAGACTCCGGCGGTCCCGGCCGCTGGCGCGGCGGCAACGGCGTCGTCCGCGAGTACGAGTTCCTCGCCGACTGCGTTGTCGGGCTCTGGTTCGAGCGCTCGCTCACGCCGGCGTGGGGGCTCTTCGGCGGAGCGCCGTCGATCGGCCCCGAGGTCATCATCAACCCCGGCCGACCGGATGAGGTGCGCGCCCTCAAGGCGAATGCGCGTCCCATGAAGGCCGGCGACGTCGTCCGCCTCGCCGTCGGCGGCGGCGGCGGCTACGGCGACCCCGCCGATCGCGACCCTCGGGCCATCGAGGACGACCTGGCCAACGGCTTCATCACCCAGGCATTCGCCGAAACGCAGTACCACCACATCCCCACACGAGAGAAGGACTGACATGCGCAGCACATCCCGTATCCCCCTCGCCGCAGCGGCGCTGGCAGGAGCATCGCTGCTCCTCGCCGGATGCAACGGCGGCACCACACCCACCGAGCCGGACGACCCGACCGAGGAGCTGTCGGTCGGTTTCTTCGGGTTCGCCGCCACGAACGGCTTCGCCCAGGGCACCTACCTCGGCGTCGAGGAGGCGGCGGCGGCGAACAACGCGACCGCCACCTTCGTCGACGGCGCGTTCGACGCGCAGGCGCAGGTGCAGCAGGTGCGCGACGCCATCACCTCGGAGCAGTTCGACGTGATCGTCATCCAAGCCAACGACAACGTTGCCCTCCAGGCGCCGCTGCAGGAGGCCGTCGACGCCGGCATCACCGTCGTCGTCGAGTTCTCTGTCGTCGGCCCCGACTTCACCACCATCGACCCGCAGGTCGACGGTGCCATCAGCATCGTGGACTTGCCGACGACGAATGGCACCGTGCTCGGCGAGCTCGGCACCGAGGCGTGCGCCGAGGTCGAGGAGAAGCCGTGCCAGGTGGCCTACCTCGAGGGCTTCAAGTCGCTGCCGCTCGACAACGCCCGCACGGACGCAGTGAAGGCGGAGCTCGCCAAGGACGACAGCATCGAGGTCGTCGCGATCGTCGAGGGCGGCTACACGCCCGACCAGGGCCGCACCGCGTTCCAGAACGTGCTGCAGTCGAACCCCGACGTCGACGTCGTGATCGGATCGTCGCAGGCGATCTCCGGCGCCTTCGAGGTCGCGGGCGGCTCCGACGTCCGCTTCATCGGCAACGGGGCGTCGAAGGCCAACGTCGAGGCAGTCCTCGCCGGTGACTGGTTCGCCGTCTACGTGATCGACGCGGTCGCGAACGGCCGCACCGCCACCGAGCTCGGTCTCGCGCACGCGCGTGGCGAGGACGTCGAGGTCGCGATCAACGAGCAGTCGCTCGCGCCGAACTACGGCAAGGGCACGAAGGCCGCGCTCGAGGAGGCGGGTTTCGAGGCCGGGTACTCCGACTGACACCCGAGGGGGTTGCCCGGATCCTCCGCGGGCAACCCCCTCACCACCGAGGAGACGACAATGTCCGTGACGACTCGCGCACAGGTCACGCAGCACCCCGCGCCAGCACCCGAGATCTCGGTGCATGGGCTCACCAAGCGGTACGGACCGGTCACGGTCCTCGACGCCGTCGACCTCACGATCGCGCCCGGCGAGATCCACGCGATCCTCGGCGAGAACGGCGCAGGCAAGAGCACCTTGCTCAAGATCGTCGGCGGTGCGATCGCGGCCGACGGCGGCGAGCTGCGGCTCGACGGCGACCCGGTGCGGATCGGGTCGCCCCGCGACGCGATCGACCACGGCATCACCCTCATCAGCCAGGAGCTGGCTCTCGTCCCCGGCCGCTCGGTCCTCGAGAACGTCATGCTCGGCCGCTGGGCGCAGCGTGGCGGCTTCGCGACCCCCGGCGCCGACCTCGATGTGTTCCACGAGCTGCTCGAGCGGACCGGCTTCGACCTCGACCCGGATACCCCCGTCGGCGATCTGCCGATCGGACGGCAGCAGCAGGTCGAGATCCTCAAGGCGCTCGCCCGCGGCGCGCGGGTGCTCTGCATGGACGAACCGACCGCCGTGCTCAACGAGGCCGAGAAGGAGCAGCTGCTCCGGGTCGTCCGCGACATCGCCGCGGCGGGCACCACGATCGTGATCGTGTCGCACTTCCTCGACGAGGTGCTCGCGCTCGCCAACCGCGTCACGGTGCTCCGTGACGGGCACCTCATCGAGACCGCGGATGCTGCGGCGCACACCCCGGCGACGCTCGTCTCGCTCATGGTCGGCCGCGAGGTGGACCCCCTCGACGAGGACCCGCGGCCCGTGGCCGACGATGCCGAGACGGTGCTCCGCATCGCCGGGCTGCGCACCGCGGTCGTGCGCGACATCGACCTCGAGGTGCGCCGCGGCGAGATCGTCGGGATCGCGGGGCTGGTCGGCAGCGGACGCAGTGACCTGCTGCTGACGGTCTTCGGTTCCGACCGACGCCGCGGGGGATCCGTCGAGATCCTCGGCCGGGAGCTGCCGTCCGGATCCATCGCCGCCGCGATCCGTGCCGGCGTCGCGCTCGTGCCGGAGTCCCGGAAGGACCAGGGGCTGGTGCTCGGCCGGTCGGTCGGCGAGAACATCGCGCTCGCGACACTCGCGCACCGCTCCGTGCTCGGCTGGGTGCAGCGCCGTCGCGAGCGCGCGGCCGTCGCGGCGATCGCCGACGAGGTCGACCTGCGCGGCGGCCGGGGCGGCAGCACGATCGCCGACCTTTCCGGCGGCAACCAGCAGAAGGCGCTCTTCGCGAAGTGGCTCATCGATCCCCCCGAGCTGCTCATGGTCGACGAGCCCACCCGCGGCATCGACATCGCCGCCAAGGCTCGCATCCACGGCCTGCTCCGCACGCTCGCGGAGCGCGGGGCCGCGGTGCTCGTCGTGAGCTCCGAGCTCGACGAGGTCATCCGGCTCTCGCATCGCGTCGTCGTCATGCGGCACGGACGGATCGTCGACGAGTTCGACCGCTCGGCGAGCCCCGACGACATCATCACCTCGGCATTCATGAAATGAGGCGCCACCCATGACCAGCACCAGCACCAGCGCCGCCGCCCGCACCGCGCAGCGCATCCGCCGGCGACTCAACCTCCGGGACTTCGGCATCTTGTTCGGACTCGTCGCCATCGTCGTGTTCCTGTCGCTGAGCACCACGACCTTCCTCACGGCCGGCAACTTGGTGAACCTCCTCGACCAGGCCACGGTCGTCGGGTTGCTCGCCGCCGGTGCCACGCTGTGCATCATCAGCGGCGTCTTCGACCTGTCGGCCACTGCCACGTTGGCGGTGTCGGCCATCGCCGGGGTGTGGGTCTCGCGGGTCCTCGGCTACGAGGCCGGATTCATCGGCGCCCTGGTCGCCGGGATCCTGCTCGGCACGATCACCGGCACGATCATCGTCAAGACCAAAGTGAACTCGTTCATCGGCACGCTCGCGGTGAGCATCATCTACCGCGGTCTCGCGATCGTGCTCACCGCCGGCGCCATCGTTGCACCGCCACCGGAGCTCGCCGAGCGGGTGCGGTTCTTCGCGGAGAAGACCCCGATCGGGCTCACCTGGGCGTCGCTGCTGCTGCTCGTCACGCTCGTCGTCCTCGGTCTGCTGCTGGCGAGGACCACGTTCGGCCGGCGGATATACGCCGTGGGCGGCAACCAGGAAGCCGCCCGGCTGAGCGGCATCCGCACCGGAGCGGTGCGCATCGCGGTGTTTGCGATCAGCGGTGCGTGCTCAGCGCTCGCCGGGATGGTGCTCGTCTCGCGGGCCGGATCCGCGCAGCCGGCCATGGCGACAGGACTCGAGCTCACCGCGATCGCGGCCGTCGTCATCGGCGGGACGAGCATCATGGGCGGACAGGGTGCCGTGTGGCGCGCGTTCGTCGGGGTGCTCATCCTCACCGTGATCGCCAACGGGTTCAACTTGCTCCACTGGGACACCATCTACCAGCAGGTCGTGACCGGCGTCCTGATCCTCGCCGCGGTCGCGGCCGATAGCCTGTTCTTCCGGAAACGGGCTTCGTAGGAGAGGAGTGACACGGTGCGTGCAGGCGTCCGACTCGACGGGGCGCGCTGCGTCGCGGTCATGGTGGATCCGCACGGCGTCGTCGTCGCGGAGCACGCTCTCACCTCAGAGCCCGACGCCGCCATCGACGAGATCCTCGGCTGGCTCGCGCGACAGGCCGGCACCTCGCTGCAAACCGCGACGTTCGACGTGAGCCCGCTCCTGCAGACCGAGCAGGAGGGCCGGGTGCTCGCGATCCGCATCGCTCCCCGCCCGGCCGCGGACGACATCCACGAGCTCGCCGTCGCACCGGAGCTGAGCGGATCGGTGCGCGGCACCCTGCACGTCGGCGGCGGCCATGACATGCGCGGCAGGCAGCTCACCGATCTGCGCCTGGCCGATCTGCGTCAGCAGCTCGCCGACCACGGCCCGGTCCAACCGGGCGGGCTCGTCGTGTCGGTGGCGGCCGTCGGGTCGATCGCCAACCCGGACCACGAGGAGCGGGCCGCCGACGCGATCCTCGACGCCTTCCCGGATGCGCGCATCAGCCTGTCGCACGAGTTCTTCTCGAGCGCGTTGCGGGATCGGGACTTCACCTCCACGGCGAACGCGGCGCTCCTGCATCCGGGCGAGCGCCTCGCCGCTCGGCTCGAACGTGCCGCCGCTGCTCAGCTGCCGGGCGTGCCGATCGCGTTCGCGCTCGGCGACGGCGGGCGGTCGCCGATTCGGCGGCTGAACGCCACGCCGGTGCACGCGCTGCGGGCCGGGCGCGCCATGCAGGTGCAGGGTGCGCGCCACCTCGCCGGGCTCGACCACGGCGACCTGCTGATCCTCGACGACGACTCGGCCGTGGTCGCCCATGTGCAGCACGGCGTCCCGGCAGCTAACACCCTCGTCAAACGCGGCCGCGCGCCGAGCCTCGCGAGCAACACCGCTCGTGTCGACGAGCACAGCCCGACCCAACTGTACGATCTCGCCGCGCCGCTCGCCGTGGTGGATGCCCGCACCGAGCGGGGCCCCCTGCCGCACGGGGTGCCCGAGCCGACGATCGTGGCCGAGGCCGACCTCGGCGCCCTCGGTGCGGCGGTCGCGCCGCTCAGCTCGTGGTCGGACTCGCTCCGGCACGCGAGCGCGGCCGGCGAGCTGCAGGGCGTGCTACGCGCGACGGAGGAGGAGCTGCGGTCCCAGACCATACATTGGGGCGCCGGCCCGGAATCCACCCGGGTGGTCGAGTCCGATGCGTACACGCTGGCGTACGGCAGCCGGCATGTGGTGCGGATCCGGGTCCGGGTCATCGGCGACTGGGTCGCCGCGGCCGAGCTCTCCGAGGCTGTGTGATGCGCGAGCTCACCGTCGACGACATCGACCGGCTGGCGACCGGGGCGCAGTTCCTGTCGTGCTCGATCGACCCGACGGCGATGTTCATGTACGCCGAGATGACCAGGCAGGCGATGCGGTCGGCGACGCTGCAACTCGCCGACCTGGACGATCTCGACGACGACGCCCTCGCCGTCTCGGTCGGCGTCGTCTCGCACGGGCTGCTCATGGCCGAGATGCCGCCCACCGGCGACGAGATGCTCGGCGTGCTCGGAGCGATCGAGACCGCGCTGGGTCGCCCGGTCGACGCGGTCTTCCCGCTGGCCGCGGCTAACGTGAACGCGATCACCCCGTTGCTCGCGAGTCTGCAGGTCGGGTTGCCCGTGGCCGACGCCGATTCGATGGGCCGGGTGTTTCCGCTCATCAGCCAAACTACCCTCAACGCCGGCGGGGTGGGCATCGGCCCCGTCGCCCTGATGGGGCCGACGGGCGAGCGGGTGACGATCGAGGTCTCGGATGCGCGTCGTGCCGAGGCGCTGGTCCGCGCGGCGACCGAGGAGCTCGGCGGCTGGGCCGTGGCCGCCACCTACCCGTGCTCGGTCCGCGAGCTGCGTGCGCACGGCGTGCGCAGATCGATGTCGCGCATGCTCGCGCTTGGCGACGTGATGGAGGGTGCGGGTCCGGCGCAGGCGAAATACCGGCAGCTCGCCGATCTCGTCGGCAGTTCGCGCATCGCGCGTGCGCAGGTCACGCACGTCGAGAGCAGCTTCGGCCCCTCCGAGGTCGCGCTGCCCGCGCAGCCGTCGAGCCTCACGCTGCTGGACGACGGCAGCGGGCGGATCGTGCGGCTCGAGATCCAGAACGAGATCCTAATGGTGCTTGTCGACGGAGCAGTGGCCGCGGCGGTCCCCGACATCATCACCCTCGTCGATCCCGAGCGGGGTGCGGTCGTGAGCCTCGACGATGTCCGGGTCGGCGACGTGCTCGACCTGCTCAAGACCCCGGCCGACCCGAAGTGGTACGAACCCGCCGGGGTGTCGCTCGCGGGCCCGGCCGCGTTCGGCATCCCGATCCAGGAGATCCCGGCATGAGACCGCACGGCGAACCCGCACGGCTCGACGTCGCCGCTGCGATCGAGCACGGAGCGCTGCGCGGCACCGTGGCCCTGCACCGGTCCGCGGACAACCCGACCATCGATTCCATCGCCCTCATCTCGCGCTCCGAGCAGGCCCGTCGCGTCACGCCGCGCGCGGCGGTCGTGGTCGCGGCCGGTCCGGAGACCAGCGGATGGCTGGTGTCGTCGGTGCTGCGCTACGCGTGGGAGCGGCGGGCCAGCCTGGTGGTCGCCACGGGTGGGCAGGCGGAATCCGTGCTGGCACTGGCGCGGCGCCTCGACATCACCCTGCTGACGTCGCACGGCGACCCCACGACGCTCGCGCTCGACCTGGCCGCGGACATCGGCGCGGCGAACGCGGCCGTCGAGGCGCGGCTCGTCGCACTGCTGCGGGCCGTGCAGCGCGCGACCGACCTCGACGCGATGCTCGAGATCGCGTCGGCCGAGCTCGGAGGGCTTCCGCTCGAACTGCGGTTCCGCGGCGCGGTCGTGGCGGGTGCGGGCGACGCGGATCGCGCGGGACGGGTGGAGCTCGGGCCGTTCGCGATCTCCGACGTCGGCGCGGACACGCTCGCCGTGAGCGCGTTCCCGTCGCGTGCCTCCGGGCGGACCGGACTCGCCGAGGCGGCATTGGAACTGGTCGCACCGGTGCTGCGAGGCGCCTGGTTCGAGGCGGAGTCCGCCGACCGGCTCGACGGGTTCGCGGCGGCCGCGGCGGCGGTCGACGATCCGGGATTCGAGACGATCGGATCGACGGATCCGGCCTTCGTGGAACGGCTCGGCTGGCCGGCCGGCGAGAGCCATGTCGTCGTCTTCCTTACGCCCGCCCGCGGTGCGCCCTCACGCGCACTCGGGAACGTGGTGCGGCTGCTCTGGCGCCGGGCCGTCGGTGCCGGCGCACTCGCGGCCACCCGCGACGGCTGGCTCGCAGTGCTGCCGGCCGAGGATGACGACACGGTCGGCGACCTCGTGGCGCGACTGCGCGAGCACCTGGCACCGGCGCTGGGCGAGCTGGGCATCGGCGTGGGGATCTCGAGTGCCGACGACGCGCCCGGACGCCTGTCCTCGCTGGTCGTCGAGGCGCGTCTCGCGGCGCGCTGCGCGTGGGGCATCGGCGACGGCGAGGTCGGCTCGTTCGCCGACCTGGAGCTCGGCGCGGCCGGATACCTGTTCGACCCGGGTGACGCGCGCGCCATCGCCGGGCTGGTCCTGCCCGAGTTCTGCACGGCGCCCGACCTGGCGGTGCTGGTCGAGAGCGTCGCGGTGTTCCTCGACGAAGGGTCGATGTCCGCGGCGGCCTCGGCCCTGTCGATCCACCGCAACACGCTGACCGCCCGGCTCGACCGCGCCCGATCCCTCGGGTTGCCGCTCGGCGAACCCGGCACCGCGCTCGCGGTCGCCGTGATCGTCCGGGCCCTCCGCCACGCAGCCACACACCCCACCGACGCAGGAGAAGAGATCCCGTGACCGACCTGACCCTGTCCGCAGCGCACGACCGCGCCATGACGGCACCCGGGGTGATCCTCTTCACCGCATCGGTGATCGCTGACGGGGCGACCACCATGGCCCGCGTCTATTCGAGCCACCAGGAGGTGTACCCGGTCGGCGGGCGCAAGACCCTCGACGGGCAGACCTCGCCGATCTGGTTCGAGCAGGTGGTGCGCGGCGGCCAGCCGTTCCTCGGGCGGGATCTGGAGGCGGTGCGCACGTTCTTCTTCGACTCCGCCGTGATCGAGTCGCTCGGGTGCGGCGCCATCATCAATGTTCCCGTCCGGCATGAGGGCGAGACGATCGGCTCGATCAACTTCCTCGACCGCGAGGGCGCCTACGACGAGCGGTCTGTTGACGACGCGTTGATCATCGCCGATGGGCTGGTGGATGCGATGCGGGCCGCAGCGCTGACCATCTGATCCCTGGCTTGGGCGCCGTGCACACCGGCGGCGACCCCGCGGATGGCATCGTGGTGCGATGTCGACGACGGCCCAGCATCCGCTCGCGCCTTCCGTGAGCGAGGCCGAGCCGGCGCCGGATCCCGTCGCTCCCACCACCTCGCAGATCGTGATCCTCGGCTATGGCTAAGACGGACCTCCAGCGCGTGGAGACCCGGCCGATCGCGCTGCCGGCCACGGCGTCGCCGGTGGCCGGCTGGCGGCCGCGCGACTACCGCCCCGAGCACCTCGAAGGGGTGGTCAGGGTCTGGCGGGAATGGAACGCCGACGCGCCGCATCCCGTCTACACGCTCGCCGAGATCGTCGCCGCGTGCGATGAGGGTCTCGGTGTCGTCGTCACCCAGGAATCGCGCGTGATCGGCGCAGCCGTCGCCCGCATCCAGGCCGACCGGGCATGGATCATGCTGCTCGCGCAGGACCCCGCGTTCCGCGATCAGGGCGTCGGCAGTGCGCTGCTGGCCGGGCTCGAGGCGCGGGTGACCGCACGCGGCGTGTTCCGGATCTCGGCGCTGCTGCCCGCATCCGAGACCCGGCTCAAGGCCTTCCGCAACAGCGAGTTCTCGCCGGAGGTCGGCCTGCAGTACTTCGAGCGTCGGATCCCGGTGCACCGCTCCGATCTGAAGCCGCTCACCGAGCTGGGCGGCGCGCTCCTGCCGCGCGGGCTCTGGAACACCATGGCCGGCATGGCGGACGAGAAGCACCTCATAGAGTCGCGGTTGATCCTGCCGCTCGCCCATCCCGAGCTCGCCGAGCAGCTCGGCGTGCGGCCCCCTCGGGCGGCGGTGTTGTTCGGCCCGCCCGGCACCGGCAAGACCACGTTCGCGCGCGCGATCGCGAGTCGCCTGGGCTGGCCGTTCGTCGAGCTGTATCCCTCGCGGCTCGCCACCGACGAAGGCGGTCTCGCGGCCGCACTGCGATCGCGGTTCCTCGAGATCGCCGAGCTCGAGCACGCCGTCGTCTTCATCGACGAGGTCGACGAGATCGCCGGGCACCGGCAGCACGATGCGCGTCCGACGGCGCACCGTGCGACGAACGAGCTGCTGAAGTCGATTCCGGGGTTCCGCGAGCGGGAAGGCCGGTTGCTGATCTGCGCCACCAACTTCATCCGGGATCTCGACACCGCGTTCCTGCGGCACGGACGGTTCGACTACGTCATCCCGATCGGGCTGCCGGATCTCGAGGCCCGCGCGGCGATCTGGCGTCGGTACCTGCCGGCGTCGGCCGATCGCATCGATCCCGCCGAGCTCGCCGCGGCGAGCGAGCGGTTCTCGCCGGCGGACATCGAGTTCGCGGCCCGGAAAGCGGCGCAGCACGCGCTCGAGTCGACACTTGGGGGCGGCGGCGACCCCGAACTCCTCGTGACCACGGGGTTGTATCTCGACGCGATCCGAGCGACCCGCCCGACCGTCTCGGCCGGTGCGCTCGCCGAGTTCGAGGCCGACATCGGCGCGCTCGCCCGCACCTGATCCCGAAGCCGCCGTATGCGGCTCGCTGCGCGAGGCGAGCGGAGCCTGACCCGGTTCCCCGGACACCTTTGGTCATGCCCCAGTTAGCTGGAACTGATTCTTCGGAGTGATTGGCTCTTTCGCGAAGGAGGAATCACGATGCCTAGTCCTTATCCGCCGGAGTTTCGGCAACGTGCACTGGACCTGATCCGTGCGGGTCGATCCGTGCCGGACGTCGCCGAGCTGGTCGGAGTCAGCCAGTCGACGCTATATCTGTGGCGCCAGCAAGACCTGGTCGACCGAGGCTTGAAGCCGGGCACGGCCCGGGTCGAATCGGCCGCGCTCATCGCAGCGCGCAAGCGGATCCAGGAGCTGGAGGAAGAAGTCAAGATCCTGCGCAAGGCCGCCGACGCGCTCGAGCAGGTGGTGCGCCCAAAAGGCCGGTTCCAGCTCGTCAACGAGCTGGTAGCTGACGGGGTCCGGGTGCGCCGGGCCTGTCTCGCGCTCGGCGTCTCGGTATCGGGCTTCTACGAGTGGAAGCACCGGGCGCCCTCGGCACGGACCATCCGGCATGCCTGGCTGACCGATCTGATTGCCCAGATCCACGAGGCTTCCTACGGCACCTACGGACGCTTGCGGGTCACCGCCGAACTGGAACGCGCTCACGGGCTGCGTGTGGGTGCGAACACCGTCTGGCTGCTGATGCATCGCGCCGGCTTGCAGGGATTGCCGTTGCGACGCCGAGCCAAGCGCGTCCCGTCCCAGGTCACCGTCACGGACCTCGTGCGGCGGCAGTTCGTCGCCGATGGGCCGAACCGGCTCTGGGTTACCGACATCACCGAGCATCCCACCCGGGAGGGCAAGCTCTACTGCTGCGTCGTGATCGACGTGTTCAGCCGCCGCATCGTGGGCTGGGCGATCGACACCGCACAGCGCGCGGACCTCGCCACGAACGCGCTCGGCATGGCCATCGACTCCCGCCGGCCATCGCCGGGCACGATCATCCACGGGGACCACGGCGTCCAGTTCACCTCCTGGGCGTTCACGTCCCGCGCCCGCAACGCCGGACTGCTGCCATCGCTGGGCACGATCGGCGACCCCTACGACTGTCAGTCTGTTTCCGCTGGTTCGAGACTCGTTCCGGAAGTCCTGGCCGCGGCGGTCTGACCCTTCTTACGAATGACCCGCAGGGTGTCTTTGCGTTGATCTGTCGACCGTCCGGCCG